>Ga0008835_100963_pt1 | contig 18471 bp, 19 predicted proteins | sample HotLakConsoUCCRE_FD_62215 | JGI IMG/M metagenome (GOLD analysis project Ga0008835, IMG submission 62215) | Hypersaline microbial mat communities from Hot Lake, Washington, USA - Hot Lake Consortium UCC-RE (Hybrid Assembly) ... | reverse complement strand
AGTGCGTGGCCTGCCACGTTGTCGTGGACGATGCGGGCGAAACTCTCGCCGGCCGCCGCGCCAACACCGGCCCGAACCTCTACGGCGTCGCCATGAAGGAGATCGCCTCGGTCGAGGATTTCCGGTACTCCGCCTCGCTCTCGGAACTCGGTGAGACCGGGGCCGTCTGGGACGAAGCGAACTTCGTCGGCTATGTGCAGGATCCGACGGGCTGGCTGCGCGAGGCGCTCGACGACCGCCGCGCCCGGGGCAACATGGCCTACCAGGTCCGGGCCGAGGAAGACGCGGTCAACCTCTACGCCTACCTCTACTCGCTGGCCCCGCCGGCAGAGGGCGATGCGATGGAAGAGGAAGCCAGCGACAGCTGAGAGACGACCGCCGGGTCTCTCCGGCCTTCGTCATGGTTCCGAAGCGGCCGGCCCTCGGGTCGGCCGTTCCACGTTGCGGCCCTTGTGACGGAACCTCTCCTCCGGGTTCCCTCGTTCCTCCTTCAGGCCCGCCCGGGCCGAGGAGGAAACGCCCATGCCGCTCGACGACACCGCCCGCACCGCGACTCTCTACCGGATGGTCATGCCCGGCCATCTCTGCCCCTACGGGCTGAAGTCGAAGGACCTGCTGGAACGGAAGGGATACAAGGTCGAGGACCACCGGCTCGAGACCCGGGAAGAGACCGACGCCTTCATGGACCGCCACGGGGTCGAAACGACACCCCAGGTCTGGATCGGCGGCGACAGGATCGGCGGCTACGACGCTCTGCGCGCCCATTTCGGCAACCCGCTGAGGTCCAAGGACGAGACCAGCTACCAGCCGATCATCGCCATCTTTTCCGTCGCCTTCCTGATGGGCCTCGCCGTCAGCTGGGCCGCCTTCGGCACGATCTTCACGATCCGGGCCGTGGAGTGGTTCGTCGCCATCGCGATGACCCTGCTGGGCATCCAGAAGCTGCAGGACATCGAGAGCTTCAGCACGATGTTCCTGAACTACGATCTGCTGGCCCGGCGCTGGGTCCGCTACGGCTATCTTTATCCGTTCGGCGAAACCCTCGCAGGGGTTCTGATGATCGCGGGCGCGCTCATCTGGATCGCGGCGCCCGTCGCTCTCTTCATCGGGACGGTGGGGGCGGTGTCGGTGGTCAAGGCCGTCTACATCGACAGGCGGGAGCTGAAATGCGCCTGCGTGGGCGGCAACAGCAACGTCCCGCTTGGCTTCGTGTCGCTGACCGAGAACCTGATCATGATCGCCATGGGCCTGTGGATGCCGGTCCGCATGATCCTGTTCTGACCGTCAGCCGCCAATGAACGGCGCGTCGTCGCCCCAGAGCTCCCGCACCCGCCGATCCCGCCCACAGGCGTCGCGATAGAACTTGTAGGCCTCGGCCTTTGTCTGCGGCCCGGCGCGGGTCAGGATGACATCGCCCAGCCCGTCCTTCAGGTAGTAATCCTGGTGATACGCCTCCGCCTCGTAGAACGGGGCTTCGTCGAGGATCGGGGTCACGATCTGTTGCCCCAGCTCCGCCGCCGCCGCGGCTTTCGCGGCTTCCGCGACGGCCCGTTCCTCGGGTCCGTCGACAAAGATCGCGGTGCGATAGCTCTCGCCCCTGTCACAGAACTGCCCGCCCGCGTCGGTCGGATCGATGGAGCGGAAGAAGAGGTCGAGAAGCTGCCGGCGCGATACGACCGAGGGATCGAACGGGATTTCCACGGCCTCGTAATGGCCGGTGCCACCCTCCACGACCGCGCGGTAGCTCGGGTTCTCCACGGTGCCGCCGGTGAAGCCCGACACCACGTCGCCAACCCCGGGCACGCGTTCGAAATCGGCCTCGACGCACCAGAAACAGCCACCCGCCACGGTCAGCACCTCCTGGCCCTGGGCATGGGCCGGGGTGCCGCGCAGGCCAACGGCCACCGCCATGGCCGCGATAAGGGTCAGTGTCTTCAGGGTCGCGTGTCTGCTTGCCATGATCGGTCCTCCTGCTTCGCAAGGCGACCCTCGCGGCTTCTTTCCATCGCGTCCACGTCCGAGGGCCGTCGTCACGCGGGTTTGAGGGCTTGGAACAAATCCCGCCCGCGCCTAGCGTGCCCCCATGAAACAGGATGTCAGCACGCATGCCGCAGAAGAGGACGCCCGCAACGCGGATGTTCTCGTCTGGGTCAACGGCGCGCTCCGCCCCCGGCCCGAGGCCGTGGTCAATGTCTACGACGCGGGCTTCATGCTGGGGGATGGCGTCTGGGAGGGGCTCAGGCTCTACAACGGGCGCTGGGCCTTCCTCGACGAGCATCTCGACCGGCTGTTCGAGGCGGCGCTCGCCATCGACCTCGACATCGGCATGGACCGCGCTGCCCTCGCTGCCGCGCTGGAGGAGACCCGCGCCGCCAACGGAATGGAGACCGACGCCCACGCCCGGCTGATGGTCACGCGCGGGCTGAAGCATCGCCCGTTCCAGCACCCTGCCCTCAGCCGCTCCGGTCCCACCGTGGTGATCATCATGGAGCATTCCCGCCCGGCGATCCCGCGTCCGATCCGGCTTGCCACCGTCCCGCACCTGCGCGGCCTGCCGATGACCCAGGACCCGAAGCTCAACAGCCATTCGAAACTCAACTGCATCCTCGCCTGCATCGCCGCCGAAAAAGCCGGCGCCGACGAGGCGCTGATGCTCGACGTCCATGGCTTCGTGAACACCACCAACGCCTGCAACTTCTTCATCGTGCGCCGGGGCGAGGTTTGGACCTCCACGGGCGACTACTGCATGAAGGGGATCACCCGTCAGAAGGTGATCGACCTCTGCCGAAGCGAGGGCATCCCGGTCTTCGAGAAGAACTTCTCCCTCGTGGAGACCTATTCCGCCGAGGAGGCCTTTCTCACCGGCACCTTCGGCGCGCAGACGCCCGTGGGTCAGATCGACGGGCGCCGCATCGGGTCCGGAGAGGGCTGCGGCCCGGTGACGGAGCGCATCCGCTCTGCCTACCGCCGGCTGGTGTCGTCATGAGGTTAACGGAAAACTGGACATGCGCGCGCTCGGGGGCTGTGCACGCCCTGTGCACGGCCTGCATCACATGAAGATCGCCGCCTGGTCGGGTCCGCGCAACATCTCCACGGCGATGATGTACGCCTTCGCCCAGCGCCCCGATTTCGCGGTCCGGGACGAGCCGTTCTACGCCCCCTACCTCGTCGCCACCGGACGCCCCGATCCCCTGAGAGACGATATCCTGACCCGCCACGAGACCGACCCCGAGGCCGTTGCCGCCGCCTGCGCGGGGCCCGTGCCGGACGGCAGGCCGCATCTCTACATGAAGCATATCTCCTTGCACCTTCTTGAGAATTTCCCGACCGGCTGGATGGCGGACTGCACCCACATCCACCTTATCCGCCACCCCGCCCGCGTCGTCGCCAGCTATGGCGACCGCCGCGACGGCATCACGGCCCATGACATCGGGTTCGCGCAGCAGGTTCAAATCTATGAGAAAACCGGCGGCATCGTGATCGACGGCAGCGACATCCGGGCGGACCCGCGCGCGATGCTGACACGGCTGTGCACCGCCCTTGGCATCCCCTTCGACCCCGCCATGCTCTCCTGGCCCAACGGCGGCCACAAGGCCGACGGCGCATGGGCCCCGCACTGGTATCGGACCCTCCACGCAAGCACCGGTTTCGCAGGCCCCGAGGGTCCCCTTCCACAGCTCACCGGCGCCGCGGCCGATCTCGTCGAAGAGGCGCTGCCGCATTACCGCGAGCTCACCGAGAAAAAGATGCACGCCGCCTGAAACTCTCCGCCTCCGGCCATCGTGTCTTGGGCATCCCCGCCTGACGGGGTCGGAAGAAACAGGAGAGAATTCAGATGCTTCGTTCCACCCTTCTTGCCACCTTCGCCACCCTCGCGCCGGTCGCCGCGCTGGCGGAGGCTCATGCCGCAACCCCCTCGGTCACCGCGATGGACCAGGATGTCTCGGGCGGCGTCGTCACCGCGGAAAGCGTCACCGCGCCGGCGAACGGCTGGGTCGTGGTGCACCGCACCGACGCCGACATGGCCCCCGGTCCGGTCGTCGGCTATGCGCCGCTCCGAATGGGCGAGACAACCGACGTGGCGGCGATCCTGCAGGAGGACATGGCTCCCGGCGAGATGCTCATGCTGATGGTCCACGGCGAGGACGGCGGCATGTCCGCCGGCGTCTTCGAATACGTGCTCGGGGCCACCGAGGACGGTCCGATCCGTCTGGACGGCGACCTCGTGATGACGGTCATCACCGCCCAGTGACGCCACCGCCGGGCGGGGCGGACCCTCGCCCGGCGTCTCCCCTCAGCCCAGCCGCCGCTTGCGCGCCGCCAGCAGCTTCAGCCGCAGCGCGTTGAGCTGGATGAAGCCCTGCGCGTCGGACTGGTCATAGGCGCCGAGGTCGTCCTCGAAGGTCACATGGGCCTCGGAATAGAGGGAATGATCCGACCAGCGCGCCACGGTCCGCGCGGAGCCCTTGTAGAGCTTCACCCGCACGGTGCCTGTCACATGCTCCTGGCTGCGGTCGATGGCGGCCTGCAGCATCTCGCGTTCGGGGCTGAACCAGAAGCCGTTGTAGATCAGCTCCGCATAGCGGGGCATCAGGCTGTCCTTGAGGTGCCCGGCGCCGCTGTCCAGCGTGATCTGCTCGATCCCGCGATGGGCCTCCAGCAGGATCGTGCCACCGGGCGTCTCGTAGACGCCGCGCGACTTCATGCCGACGAAGCGGTTCTCCACGAGGTCGAGGCGGCCCACACCGTGGACCTTGCCCAGTTCGTTAAGCCGCGTCAGCAGCGTGGCGGGCGACATCGCCTCGCCGTCGATCGCCACGGCGTCGCCCTTCTCGAAGGTGATCTCCACCATCTGCGGCGTATCGGGCGCGGTCTCGGGATCGTCGGTGCGCTGGAAGACATAATCGGGCGCCTCCTCGCCCGGGTTTTCCAGAACCTTGCCCTCGGAGGAGGTGTGCAGAAGGTTCGCGTCCACGGAGAACGGCGCCTCGCCGCGCTTGTCCCTGGCAATGGGAATCTGGTGTTCCTCGGCGAATTCCAGCAGCTTCGTCCGGCTCGACAGGGTCCACTCCCGCCAGGGCGCGATCACCCGGATTTCGGGGTTCAGCGCATAGGCGGCAAGCTCGAACCGGACCTGGTCGTTGCCCTTGCCGGTGGCGCCGTGGCTGACGGCGTCGGCGCCCACCTGCTCCGCGATTTCCACCAGACGCTTGGAAATCAGCGGCCGTGCGATGGAGGTGCCCAGCAGATACAGCCCCTCGTAGAGCGCATTGGCCCGGAACATCGGAAAGACGAAGTCGCGGACGAATTCCTCGCGCAGGTCGTCGATGAAGATGTTCTCGGGGGCGATGCCCAGCATCTCCGCCTTCCGGCGCGCGGGCTCCAGTTCCTCGCCCTGGCCGAGGTCGGCGGTGAAGGTCACGACCTCGCAGCCGTATTCGACCTGCAGCCACTTGAGGATGATCGAGGTGTCGAGGCCGCCCGAATAGGCGAGGACGACTTTCTTCGGCGCGGACATGGGGCCTCCGTGACTTGTCGCGCGTTGGCCTAGCGCCAATCCCCGAGACCCGCAAGCGAGCCGCTTGACCATGACCGCGGCGCCCCTCACGGTCGGACCATGAGGGTTCACAGGGAAAAGCCGGGGATGGCACTTCAGATCGTTCGGCACGCCATATTGATGGTGCTCAACAACTGGCAGAATGCGCTCAAGGCGTCCCTCGGCCCCATCGCCATCGGGGTGGCACTGGCGCTCGGCCTGGCGCTCCTGCTGCAGGTCGATCTGTCGCTGATCCTGTCGCGGGAGCCGATCTTCACCGATACCGGCGGGCCGGTGGCGCAGCAGCTGCCGCCGAATGCCGGGGGGCTCGCGCTTTTCGGTGTCCTCGCGGCGCTGATCTCGCTGTTCATCCTCGCGTGGGTCGCGGTGGCCTGGCACCGGTTCATCCTGCTCGAGGAGTATCCCGACACCCTCCCGCAGCTGTCCGGAAAGCCGGTCTTGCCCTATATCGGCAAGTCGGTCTGGCTGGCCGTGGTGCTGATCGTCGTCTTCATTCCCATCGCCCTCCTCGCCAGTCTCGCGCTCGGCCCGGTGGCCCTCGCCAGTCCGTTTCTTGGCGGATTGATCGCCGCGATCGTCCTGGGCCTTGTCTTCGGCTATTTCTGGCTGCGCTGGGCGCTGGTGCTGCCCTCGGCGGCAGTCAGCGAGGGCATGACACTGTCGCAAAGCTGGGCCGCGACGAAGCCTCTTTCCGGCACGATCTGGACGGTCTCCGTGCTCGTGATCGTGCTGAACTTCGTCCTCGGCCTGATCGCCCTGCCGTTCGGGCAGAGCTTCATCGCGCTGATCGTGGACATGGTGATCAACTGGTTCACGCTGATGGTGGGCCTGTCGGTCCTGACCACGCTTTATGGGCACCTGGTGGAGGGCCGACCCCTCGCCGGGTGACGCGGGCAGAACCTAAGCCGACAGGCCCCCCCGGATCAGCCGCTCGAGCGCTGCGCGTTCTCCGGCGTTGGCGAGCCGCGCAAGAGCCTCGTCGGGGTCGAGCCAGGCCGCCGTGTGGCCCGGCTCCGTCGGCGGGCCCAGCCGCCGGATCGGACGCGCCACGTAGAGATGCGCGATCTTTTCCGCCCAGCGGTCGTATTCCGGCATGTAGGCGAAACGGCGGAAGGCGCCGATCCGGCGCGGCTTCGCGATCAGCCAGCCGGTTTCCTCGAAGACCTCGCGATGCAGCGCCCGCACCGGGCTTTCGCCCGGGTCCACGCCGCCACCGGGGCATTGCCACTCGGCCTCCGGTTCCGCCTGAAACGTCACAAGAAGACGCCCCCTCAGGGGAAGCAGCGCATAGACCCCCGGTCGGGGACGATAGCGAATACCGGCTTTGACCGGAGCGCCGTAGCGGCGGATCATTGGGTTTGCTGCCTCGTTGCCGTGACTATATGGACCCGGTATGCCAAGCCCCGACAGATTGGGAAAGACATGACCCTCGGCTCTCAGATTGCCTGGGACGACACGGTGCTGCCGTTCCAGCTTGACCGCTCGGATATCCGTGGCCGCGTCGCGCGCCTCGACGGGGTGCTCGACAAGGTTCTCGCGCAGCATGCGTATCCGCCGCAGATAGAGGCGCTGGTGGCGGAGATGACCCTGCTCACCGCCCTCATCGGGCAGACGATGAAGCTGCGCTGGAAGCTGAGCCTGCAGGTGCGCGGCGACGGCCCCGCGCGGCTGATCGCGACGGATTACTATGCGCCGCAGTCCGAGGACGAGCCCGCGCGCATCCGCGCCTATGCCAGTTTCGACGAAACCCGGCTGACCGAGGGGGCGGAGGCGTTTTCGCTGATCGGCAAGGGTTATTTCGCGATCCTGATCGACCAGGGACAGGGGACGACGCCCTATCAGGGGATCACGCCCATCGCGGGGGAGTCCCTCGCGTCCTGTGCAGAGACCTATTTCGCCCAGTCCGAACAGATCCCGACGCGGTTCCAGCTCTCCTTCGGCCGGAACATGATGCCTGGCGGCGCGGAGGGCTGGCGCGCGGGAGGAGTCATGCTCCAGGTCATGCCGGCGGCCTCGCCCTTCGCCTCTGGCGGCGGCAGCGGCGAAAGCGGGCTCCTGGTGCCCGGGGATATCCTCGACGGTGACGACGAGGAGAACTGGAGTCGCGCCAACATCCTGCTCGATACCGCGCAGGATCTCGAGCTGATCGGTCCCACGGTGCAGCCCACGGAGCTGCTCGTGCGTCTGTTCCACGAGGAAGGTCCGCGCGTCTTCGATCCGCAACCCGTGGCCTTCGGCTGTTCCTGCTCGGCCGAAAGGGTGCGCGAGAGCCTGTCGATCTACTCGGCCAAGGACATCGCCTACATGACCACGGACGAAGGCATCGTCACCGCCGATTGCCAGTTCTGCGGGGCGCATTACGAATTCGATCCCGAGACTCTCGGGTTCGAAGCCTCCAAAAGCCCGTGACCGACCTGCGCGCCCGGCTGCTCGGGGCGCTCGCGCGGCCCGGCGAGGCATCGACGGACCACGATCTGAACCCCGACATCCACCTGCCGCCGAACCGCGTCCTGCGACCGGCGGCGGTGCTCATCGCGGTGACTCCCGATGAACGGGTGATCCTGACGAAACGCTCTTCCCGGCTGAAGCATCATCCCGGGCAAATCGCCTTTCCCGGCGGCAAATGGGACGAGTGCGACGCCGACCTCGGCGCGTGTGCCCTGCGCGAGGCCGAGGAGGAGATCGGCCTGCCGCGCGACCGGGTCGACCTGCTGGGCGCCCTGCCGCCGCACGAGACGGTGACCTCGTTCCTCGTGACGCCCTATCTTGCGCTGATCGGGCCGGGCTTCGTCCCGGTTCCCGAGGTCGGAGAGGTGGACGAGGTGTTCGATGTGCCGCTGGCCCATCTCGCTGACCCTTCGTCCTTCCGCATCGAGGGGCGGCGCTGGCGCGGCCGCCGCCGCCGCTATTACGCGGTGCCCTGGGGGCCCTATTACATCTGGGGCGCCACCGCGCGGATGCTGCGCTCCCTCGCGGACCGGATGTCATGACCGCTCGGATCGCGGCCGAGTGGCTGTCCGACCCCGCCGCCCAGGCGGTCTGCGCCATGCTGACGGGGGCGGGCTATCAGGCGTTCTTCGTCGGTGGCTGCGTGCGGAACGCGCTGCTGGGGGAGCCCGTGTCCGATCTCGACATCGCCACCGATGCAAGGCCCGAGACGGTGATCGCCCTCGCCCGCGGCGCGGGGCTGAAGCCTGTGCCCACGGGCGTGGATCACGGCACGGTCACGGTGGTCGCGGAGGGCAGGCCGTTCGAGGTGACGACCTTCCGCAAGGATGTGGAGACCGATGGCCGCCGCGCCGTCGTCGCCTTTGCCGACACGCTGGAGGAAGATGCCCGCAGGCGTGATTTCACCATGAACGCGCTTTATGCCGCGCCCGATGGCACTCTGGCCGATCCGATCGGCGGGTTGCCCGACCTGCGGGCGCGGCACTTGCGGTTCATTGGCGAGGCCGAGGCGCGGATCCGCGAGGATTACCTTCGCATCCTCCGCTTCTTCCGCTTTCATGCCTGGTATGGCGGCGATGCGCTGGACGCCGACGGCCTCGCAGCCTGCGCGGGGCTTGCCGAGGGGATCGAGCGGCTGTCGCGCGAACGGATCGGGCACGAGATGCGCCGCCTTCTGGCCGCGCCGGACCCCGCACCTTCTGTCGCCGCCATGGAGGCCGCGGGCGTTCTGATGCGTGTGCTGCCGGGGGCGGGGGCCGGGCGGCTTGCCGTGCTGGTGCATCTGGAGGGGGAGGCCGGGGCCGCGCCCGGCTGGCTGCGCCGCCTCGCCGCGCTGGGCGGTCCCGATCCGTCGGAGGCGCTGCGCCTGTCCAAGACGGAGGCGCGGGGGCTGGCCGCGCTGAGGGACGGGCAGGGCGCGGAGATGGGGCCGGGCGAACTGGGGTACCGGCTGGGGCATGACCTGGCGCGGGACGTGCTGCTGCTGCGCTCGGCCCTCATGGTGACGCCATGGGATCATGAGGTGGACCGGCTGGCGCAGCATGGCGCGCGGCAGACCTTTCCGCTGAAGGCCGACGACCTCTCCGGCCGGCATTCCGGCCCCGACCTCGGGCGGGCGCTGAAGGCGGCGGAGGCGCGCTGGATCGCCTCGGGATTCACCCTTGACCGGGACGCCTTGCTGCGATGACCGCGGCGCTTCTGGGCTTCGTCTTTCTCGGCCTCTTCTCCCCGGGCCCGAACGTGATCCTGCTCACCGCCTCGGGCGCGCGATTCGGGTTTCGGGCGACGGTGCCCCATATCCTCGGCGTGGCGCTGGGCGTGGGGATCACCGCCGGCGTCACGGGCCTTGGCATCGGTGCGTTGCTGCTCGCCCGCCCCGGGCTGACCCTGATGCTGAAGATCGCGGCCTGTGCGTGGATCCTGTGGATGGCCCGCGCGCTCTGGCTGTCCGATCCGGTCGACAGGGACGCCCGGGCGCGGCCCTTCACGCTCATCGAGGCGGTGCTGTTCCAGTGGGTCAATCCCAAGGTCTGGGCGGTGGCGCTGGCCGCGACGGCCTTCGTGGCCGACCTCGCACCGGGGGCCAAGGCCGTCACCCTGGCGCTGACATTCTCGGCGCTCAACCTTGGCGTCTGCCTGTTCTGGACCTCCGCCGGGGCGCTGCTGGCGCGGCTGCTTGCCGACCCTCTGCGCTGGCGGTTTTTCATGCGCGGCATGGCGCTTGCCCTCGCCGCCTTCTCGGTCCTTGTTTTCCTCTAGGCACAAAGCGGCTATATGCGCCCGGCAACGAGGTGCGCCATGTTCCGCAAGTTCGAGAGCCTCGTCGATCCCTATACGCCGTATCAGGAGACCGACGCCCCGCCGCAGCGGCTTTTGCCGTTCCTGTGGACCTTTGTCCCGCCGTTCCGGCGGCTTTTCGCGCTGTCCGCGATCCTGTCGGTCTGCGTGGCGGGAATCGAGCTCTGGCTGATCTGGTACCTCGGGCGGTTGACGGATTTCCTGTCCGAGACGCCGCGCGCAGAGATCTGGGCCACCCACGGGCTCGAACTGCTGGCGGTCGCCGTGTTCCTGTTGTTTCTGCGTCCGGTGATCCAGGTTCTGGACGTGGCGGTGCTCAACAACGCCATCGGCCCGGCGTGGGGCACGCTGATCCGCTGGCGGACCCATCGCCATGTCATGCGCCAGTCCGTCGGCTGGTTCGAGAACGACTTCGCCGGGCGCATCGCCAACCGGATCATGCAGACGCCATCGGCCTCGAACGAGGTGATCTTTCAGGTCTTCGATGCGGTCACCTATGCGCTGAGCTATGCCGTGGGTGCCGCGATCCTGCTCGGCGGCGCGGACCCGCGGCTGCTGATTCCGCTGATGCTCTGGCTCGGGCTCTATGCCGGGCTGATGGTCTGGACGATCCGCCGGGTCGGCCCCGCCTCCAAGGCGTCCAGCGGCGCCCGGTCGGAGCTGAATGGCCGCGTCGTGGACGGATACACGAACATTCACGCGGTGAAGATGTTCGCCCATCACGACCGGGAACTCGCCTACGCCAAGGAGGCCATCGAGACCGTGCGCCAGACCTTTGCCCGCGAGATGCGGATCTACACGATCATGGACGGCAGCCTGACCTTCCTGAACGGGCTGCTGACGGTGGGCCTCGTGGGCTGGGCGCTGGTGCTTTACCTGTCGGGCGAGGCCACCGTGGGCATCGTCGTGGCTGCCGCCGCCCTGGTGCTGCGGCTGTCGGCGATGACCGGCTGGATCATGTGGGCGGTGACCAACCTCTTTCAGCAACTTGGCGTCGTGGCTGAGGGGATGCAGACCCTGAGCCAGCCGGTGACCCTGACCGACGCGCCGGACGCGAAGCCGCTTCAGGTGACCGAGGGCCGGATCGAGATCGACGGGCTGAGCCACCATTACGGCAAGCGGGCGGGCGGGCTCGACGGGATTTCGCTCACTGTCGCGCCCGGTGAGAAGGTGGGCCTCGTCGGGCCCTCCGGGGCTGGCAAGTCCACGCTGGTGAAGCTCCTCCTGCGGTTCTACGACGCCGAGGCGGGGCGCATCCTGATCGACGGGCAGGACATCCGGCATGTCACCCAGGACAGCCTGCGGCAGGCCATCGGCATGGTGCAGCAGGACAGCGCGCTCTTGCACCGGTCCGTCCGCGAGAACATCCTCTACGGCAATCCCGACGCAGGCGAAGACGCTGTGCTGGCCGCCGCGCGGCAGGCCGAGGCGCATGAGTTCATCGAGGGGCTGGCCGATCAGGGCGGCCGCTCGGGCTATGACGCGCAGGTCGGCGAACGGGGGGTGAAGCTCTCGGGCGGGCAGCGGCAGCGCATCGCGCTGGCGCGGGTCATGCTCAAAGATGCCCCGATCCTGATCCTTGACGAGGCCACAAGTGCGCTCGACAGCGAGGTGGAGGCGGCGATCCAGCAGACCCTTTACGGGATGATGCAGGGCAAGACCGTCATCGCCATCGCGCACCGCCTGTCGACCATCGCGCAGATGGACCGGATCGTGGTCATGGACCGCGGCCGGATCATCGAGGACGGGCCGCACGACGTGCTTCTCAGACAGGGCGGGCTATACTCCCGCCTCTGGACCCGCCAGTCGGGCGGGTTCCTTGGTGACACGGTGGAGGCTGCCGCGGAATGATCGCACGCGCCTACGACCGCTGGATCTCCTGGGCCGCCGGCCTGATCGAGAGCGTCCAGCCCGCGGACGGCCCGCCGCCGCGCACGCTCTGGCGGTTCATCGGCTGGTGCCTGAAAGGGTCCTGGCCGATCCTCGGCATCGCCACCTTCATCTCCGCCTTCACCGGGGCGTCGGAGGTGCTGACGATGTGGCTGCTGGGCCGCGCGGTGGATGCCGCGGCGACCGGCTGGGCGGTGTTCTGGGCCGATTACGCCTGGCTCGTTGTCTTTTCCGTGGTGGTGATGTTGATCCTGCGCCCGCTCTTCTTCGGCGCCTCGGCCACCTTTCAGGCCGTGGTCATCAGCCCCTCGGTCTTCACCCTGACTCTGGCGCGGCTGCACCGATGGACGCTTGGTCATGCGGTCACCTTCTTCGACAACGACTTCGCTGGCAGGCTCGCCCAGAAGCAGATGCAGGCCGCCCGGTCCCTGACCGAGGCGGTGGTGGAGACGGTCAACGCCGTGCTCTTCGGACTTGCCTCGGTGCTGGGGGCGGCGATCCTCGTGGGCGCAGTGAACCTCTGGCTGGTGCCTATCCTCGTGGTGTGGTTCGCAGCCTATGCCGGCTTTCTGTGGTACTTTCTCCCCCGAATCCGCGCGCGGTCCAAGGAACGGGCCGCCGCCCGGGCCATGGTGACGGGCCAGGTGGTCGATACGATCACCAACATCAAGACGGTGAAGCTCTTCGCCCGGGCCGAGCACGAGGACGAGGCCGCGCTGGGCGCAATGCGCACCTTCGAGGATACCGCCGTCCGGTTCGGCCGGGTCTCCGCGCTGTTCCGGTTCGGGCTGACGTTCCTTGCCGGCATCCTGCCGCTGGCCCTTGTTGGGGCGGGCCTCGGCATCGGGACGTCGGGCGGCGTGTCGGCGGGCGATGTCGCCGCCATGGGCGCGGTGGCGATCCGGCTCTCGCAGATGACCGGCTGGATCAGCTTCACCCTGCTCGCGATCTACGGCCACATCGGCGAGGTCGAGGACGGGATGAACACCCTGACGCCGCCCCATACGCTCACCGATGCCGAAGGCGCGACGGAGTTGACGGTCAGCGAGGGGGAAATCGTCTTCGACAAGGTGTCCTTCGGCTATGGCCGCGATGTGGGCGGTGTGTCCGCCATCGACCTGCGCGTGAAGCCCGGCGAGAAGCTGGGCATCGTCGGCGCGTCGGGGGCAGGCAAGTCCACCCTCGTGGCGCTGCTGCTCAGGCTCTATGATCCCGAGGAGGGCGAGGTCCGGATCGACGGGCAGAACATCGCGCTGGTGACGCAGGAAAGCCTGCGCCGGGCCATCGGAATGGTCACGCAGGAAACCGCGATGTTCAACCGCACGGCGCGGGACAACATCATCTACGGCCGGCCAGACGCCACGGAGGACGACCTCATTTCCTCCGCCGAGAAGGCCGAGGCGCACGAGTTCATCCTCGACATGAAGGACCATCGGGGCCGCGCCGGTTATGGTGCCTATCTCGGTGAACGCGGCGTCAAACTCTCGGGCGGTCAGCGCCAGCGGATCGCCCTCGCCCGCGCCATGATCAAGGATGCCCCGATTCTGGTGCTGGACGAGGCGACCAGCGCGCTCGACAGCGAGGTCGAGGCCGCGATCCAGACCGCGCTCGACCGCGCCATGCAGGGCAAGACCGTGATCGCCATTGCCCACCGGCTCTCGACCATCGCCGACATGGACCGGATCGTCGTGCTCGACCGTGGGCAGATCGTCGAGGAAGGCACCCACGAGGAACTTCTCTCCCGGCGCGGTCTCTATGCGCGCTACTGGGACAGGCAGTCCGGCGGATTCGTCCGCGAGGCGGCCGAGTGAGCGACCTTGCTCCGGCCCCTGTCGAGGTGCTGCGCCTGACATCCGCGGGGCTCGGTCAGATCGCCGAGGGCGAGGCCGTGCCCTACGTTCTGCCCGGAGAGACGGTCAGCCCGACAGGCAAGGTCCTGAAGCCCTCCCCCCACCGCGTCACCGCGCCCTGTCCGCATTTCCGCAGCTGCGGTGGCTGCGTCCTGCAACACGCCTCGGACAGTTTCGTCGCCGACTGGAAGGCGGAAGTGGTGCGCGATGCACTTTCCCGCTCCGGGCTTCGGGGCGAGATCGCAGGCGTGGTCACCTCGCCGCCCGGATCCCGCAGACGGGCGAAACTCGCGGGCAGGCGGACGAAATCCGGCGCTCTCGTGGGGTTCCACGCGCGAAGGACCCACCAGATCGTCGAGATCCCTGACTGCCGTGTGCTGCATCCCTCGCTGATGATGCTCGTTCCCGCCCTGCAGGACCTCACCCGCGAGATCGCCAGCCGCAAGGGCGAGGTGGCCTATTCCGTCACCCGCACCGCCAACGGCCCCGACCTGATGATCGAGGGCGGCAAGCCCCTGACTGCCCCCCTGCGCCAGCGCCTCGCGGCGCTGGCCGAGACACATTCCCTCTCCCGCCTGAGCTATGGAGAGGAGCCGATCGCCTCCCGTCTGCCTCCCGTCCAGAAGTTCGGTCGCGCCGAAGTGGCGCCGCCGCCCGGCGCCTTTCTGCAGGCCACGCCCGAGGGCGAGGCCGCTCTCGTCGAGGGTGTCCGCGCTGCTGTCGGTGGCGCCCGCCGCGTGCTGGACCTGTTCGCAGGGTCGGGGACCTTTGCCCTTTCTCTCGCTGAAACCGCAGAGGTTCAGGCGGTGGAAGCGTCTGCGCCGATGCTGGGCGCCCTTGACCACGGCTGGCGCCATGCGACCGGGCTGAAGCGCGTCACCACCCTGCGCCGCGACCTTTTCCGCGATCCGCTAATCGGGCCGGAGCTCGAGGGCTTCGACGCGGCGGTCGTCGATCCGCCCCGCTCCGGTGCCCGTGCCCAAGTCGAGGCGCTCGCCGCCTCGGACATCGGGCGCGTCGTCATGGTCTCCTGTGCGCCCGCCACCTTCGCCTCGGATGCGCGCCGCCTTGTGGACGCGGGCTTTTTCATGGGTCCAGTCACCGTCGTGGACCAGTTCCGCTGGTCGCCCCATATCGAGCTGATCTCCGCCTTCACACGCTCGTGAACCCTGGGTCTGCTACCACGGTTGCCGTTTTTGGGCTAAACGTGCCCAAAGACCTACTCAGGGCGAGGGCAGTTCCCATGCGCGGCTTACGCGTGCTTATCATTCTGGCGCTCTTTGTCGGCGTCGCGTCGTGCTCCAACTCCAAGTTCCGGACCTACAACGGGCCCCAGGTCACCCAGATCAACGTGTACAAGTCCTCGCGGACCCTGCAGCTCTTGCATCACAACCGGGTGCTCGAGACGTTCGAGTTCGAGCTCGGCTTCGCGCCCGCGGGACACAAGACCTTCGAGGGTGACGGCCGCACGCCCGAGGGCTACTACTTCATCGATCGCCGCAACCCGAACAGCGAGTTCCACCTGTCGCTCGGCATCTCCTATCCGGATGCGGAGGATCTCGCCCGCGCACTGGAAATGGAGCTCGATCCGGGAGGCGACATCTTCATCCACGGCACGCCGCAGATGTTTCGGGGCAAGGACGACTGGACGGCGGGATGCATCGCCGTGTCGAACCGCGACATGGAGAAGATCTACGCCATGGTCCAGACAGGGACGCGAATTGCGATCTATCCCTGAGGTGTCAGCTTTCCGCGGGGGGCAGCGGCGCCACTGCCGGCGCATTGATGGCCGTGGTCCCGAGGACAAGCGTCCACCAGAGCTTGCCCGACTCCTCCTGGAACCAGGCGAAGCCCATCTGGCGCGCGCGCGTGTCGAGCAGGATTTCCCTCGTCTCCGGCTGCTCCATCCAAGCACCCAGCGTCTGAAGCTCGGTCTCGTAGCTTTCGGAAATCGTCTCGCCGAGAATCAGGCCCGGGTAGCCGACGCGCCGCGCCCGATCGAGCGGCGACGATCCATCCGAACCGAAGTGCCAGGGCCGGTTCTGAAGCGCCATGTCCCGCGCATGGGTGGCGGCCGCGGCGTTGAGCCGGCTGTCATAGGCAACCGGAACCAGCCCCGCCGCCTGCCGCAGCGTGTTCAAGCTGTCGAGCATCCGGATCTGCACTGCGTCCGTCTCCTCGGGCGAAATACGGTAGCCCGCCTGAAGTGGCTGGCCTTCCGGACTGATCTGCACCTGAGGACGGGGTCCGCAGGCGGCCAGAGCCAGAAGAGAGACGGAAAGGAGGATCGCGCGCATGTCGTCAGGTCCTGCGTAAGGTCGAACTCCCGCTTATCCGCTCGCGCGTGACGTTTCAAACATACTTCGGCACGAAGCCGCCGGTCTCCGGAAAGCGTGAATTGCCCGAAATGCCGTGGCGTCGTATCGGACTTTGAAAAGTGAGCAGTCCGGAGTTCGTCAGATGCCCAGTTCCCTGTCCCGCAGAGCCTTCCTTGCCACCGGCGCCGCCGTGCTGGCGACGCCGGCGCTGGCGCAGACGCGCAACACCACCGAGATAGAGGCGGATATCTCGACCGCAGTGCCGCGCAACGTCTCGTCGTTCCGGTCGCTCGACTGGCAGCCTTATTTCGACTCGACCCGCAACGGCGCGATCCTCGTGGATATCCGGTCCCGGGCATTGCACTTCTGGTCCGAGGATCAGGCGACCTACAAGCTCTACCCGACCTCCGTGCCGCTGACCGAGGACCTGACCCGGACCGGCCGGACGGAGATCATCCGCAAGGTCGAGGGACCGAGCTGGTCGCCCACGCCCGCCATGCGCGAGCGCAACCCGGAATGGCCCGAGTTCGTGCCGCCCGGCCCCGACAACCCGCTCGGGACCCACGCTCTGCACCTGACCTGGCAGTATTACCGTATCCACGGCACCCATGACACGCGGAAGATCGGGCGCCGGTCATCGAACGGCTGCATCGGTCTCTACAACGAGCATATCGCCGAGCTCTACCGCCTGACCAACGTCGGGACACAGGTGCTCTTGATCTGACCGTCCGCGCGGGCGAAGGTTCAGCCAGATCCAGCCGGAGAGTGCCATGAAGCCTTTCGTCCTCGCAGCCGCCCTCCTTCTGGCCTCCGGCGTGGCGTCCCATGCCGAAGGCGATGCACAATTGCCGCCGCAACCCGAGACGATCCAGCGTCAGACAATGGGCGGGTCGTTCCCGCTGGAGATGGTGGTGACCGCCGTCGTCATCGCCATCATCGCGGCCGCTTTCGACACGAACTGACACGGCGGGCTCGACGGGCCCCGACCCGCACCCGTGGCCGGAGCCTGCTAGCGGGTCCAGCCTTGCAGGTTGTCCTCTATCACGTTGACCAGCGCGTCGATATGCGCCGGGTCGTCGTTCAGGCAGGGGATGTAGGTGAATTCCTCCCCGCCCGCATGTTCGAAGCTTTCGCGAATCTCCTCGTTGATCTCCTCGAGCGTCTCGATGCAGTCGGCAGAAAAGGCCGGCGCGCAGATCGCGATCCGCTTCTTTCCTGACTCCGCCAGGCGGGCGACCTCTTCGACGGTATAGGGCTTCAGCCACTCCTCGGGGCCGAATTTCGACTGGAAGGTGGTGGTGATCTCGGTGTCTGCCCAGCCGAGCCGCTCCTTCAGCAGGCGCGTCGTCTTCTGGCACTGGCAATGGTAGGGATCGCCTTCCTCGAGGTACCGCTTCGGCACGCCGTGGTAGGAGCAGACCAGCACGTCGGGCCGGTTCTCCAGCCCAGCATAGGCGCGTTCGACGGACTGGGCCAGCGCCTCGATATAATCGGGCCGGTCGTAGTAAGGATCGACGACGCGGGCGGTGGGCTGCCACTTCTCCTTCATCAGCGCGCGGAAGAACTGGTCGTTCGCCGTGGCGGAGGTGGCGCCCGCATAATGAGGATAGAGCGGGAAGAACAGGATCTTGCGGCATCCGGCCTCGACCATCTCACGCACCTTGGAGGGTGTGGAGGGATTGCCGTAGCGCATGCAGAAATCGACCCGCACCTGGTTGCCGAACCGCTCCCTGACCTGCGCCGCGATTGCCGCGGTCTGGTCCTTGGTGATGGTCATCAGCGGGCTCTCGTTCTGCTCCTCGTTCCAGATCGACTTGTAGGCCTCGCCGGAGCTGAAGGGCCGTTTCGACAGGATGACGAGCTGCAGCAGAGGCTGCCAGATCCATGGGCTGTAGTCGATGACGCGCCGGTCAGAGAGGAACTCGTTCAGGTAGCGACGCATCGACCAGTAGTCCGTGGCGTCGGGAGTGCCGAGATTCGCGAGAAGAACGCCGATGCGCGCAGGCTTGATCTTCGGATGACCTTCGGGAGCATGGACCGGGCACTCGGCCGGCATTGCAGCGTCCGCTTTCGCGTCAAACATCTGGCGAACCTTCTCGGTCATATCCTC
>Ga0008835_100959_pt1 | contig 18526 bp, 16 predicted proteins | sample HotLakConsoUCCRE_FD_62215 | JGI IMG/M metagenome (GOLD analysis project Ga0008835, IMG submission 62215) | Hypersaline microbial mat communities from Hot Lake, Washington, USA - Hot Lake Consortium UCC-RE (Hybrid Assembly) ... | reverse complement strand
TTCGGCGATTTCGCCAACGGCGCGCAGATCATGTTCGACCAGTTCATCAGTTCGGGCGAACGCAAGTGGCTGCGCATGTCGGGCCTGGTGATGCTGCTGCCGCACGGCTTCGAGGGGCAGGGCCCGGAACATTCCTCCGCCCGGCTGGAACGGTTCTTGCAGCAAAGCGCCGAGGACAACTGGATCGTGGCCAACTGCACCACGCCCGCCAACTACTTCCACATCCTGCGCCGCCAGATCCACCGGACCTTCCGCAAGCCGCTGGTGCTGATGACGCCGAAGTCGCTCTTGCGCCACAAGCTCGCGATCTCGGATGCCGAGGCGTTCACCACCGGCTCCAGCTTCCACCGCGTGCTGTGGGATGACGCCGAAAAGGGTAACTCCGACACGCAACTGGCAGCCGATGACAAGATCCGCCGCGTCGTCATCTCCTCCGGCAAGGTCTACTACGATCTTCTGGAAGAACGCGACAATCGCGGCATCACCGACGTCTACCTGCTGCGTCTGGAACAGTTCTACCCGTTCCCGGCGCTGGCGCTGATGAAGGAGCTGGAGCGGTTCAAGGGCGCGGAAATCGTCTGGTGCCAGGAAGAGCCCAAGAACCAGGGTGGCTGGTCCTTCATCGAGCCCAATCTCGAATGGGTCCTGACCCGGATCGGCGCCTCCCACACCCGCCCGCGCTATGCCGGCAGGCCCGCCTCCGCCTCGCCCGCCACGGGGCTTGCCAGCCAGCACAAGGCACAACAAAACGCGCTCGTGAACGATGCGCTGACCATCGAAGGGTAAACCCATGTCCATTGAAGTCCGCGTGCCCACCCTGGGCGAAAGCGTCACCGAAGCCACCGTCGCGACCTGGTTCAAGAAACCCGGCGATGCGGTCGCCGCCGACGAAATGCTGTGCGAGCTGGAAACCGACAAGGTGACGGTCGAGGTGCCCTCGCCCGCCGCCGGCACGCTCGGCGACATCGTCGCCGCCGAGGGCGAAACCGTGGGCGTCAACGCGCTTCTGGCGACGCTGAACGAGGGCGAAGGCGCCGCACCGGCGAAACCCGCCAAATCCGAAGACGCGCCGGCCAAGGCGGACCCCGCCAAGGACGAAAGCGGTCAAAGCACCGACGTGATGGTCCCCACGCTGGGCGAAAGCGTGAGCGAGGCGACGGTGTCGACCTGGTTCAAGAAGGTCGGCGACACGGTCACGCAAGACGAGATGCTGTGCGAGCTGGAAACCGACAAGGTCTCGGTCGAGGTGCCCGCGCCTGCCTCCGGCACCCTGACGGAAATCACAGCCGAGGAAGGCGCGACCGTGCAGGCCAACGGCAAGCTGGCCGTGATCGCAGGCGGCAAGGGCGCATCGGTGAGCGCGCCCGCGCAGGGCGGCCCCGACACTGCGGCCCCCAAGGCGCCCGCCGCCAAGGACGCCGGCAAGGGCCGCGACGATGTCGAGAACGCACCTTCGGCGCAGAAGCTGATGGCCGAGAAGGGCCTTTCGCCCGATCAGGTCGAAGGCACCGGCCGCGATGGCCGCATCATGAAGGAAGACGTGATGAAGGCGGGCACCGCGCCCGCGGCAAAGGCGAGCGCCCCGGCCCCTGCCCCCGCCGCCAGCGCGCCGCGCGCGCCAAGCCCGGCCGAGGACGCGGCGCGGGAGGAACGGGTGAAGATGACACGCCTGCGCCAGACCATCGCCCGCCGCCTCAAGGACGCGCAGAACACCGCCGCGATGCTGACCACCTACAACGAGGTGGACATGTCGGCGGTGATGGACCTGCGCAACGAATACAAGGACATGTTCGAGAAGAAGCACGGCGTGCGGCTGGGCTTCATGTCGTTCTTCACCAAGGCCTGCGTCCACGCGCTGCGCGAGGTGCCCGAGGTGAACGCCGAGGTGGATGGAACCGAGATCGTCTACAAGAACTTCGTCCACATGGGCATTGCCGCCGGCACGCCGCAGGGCCTTGTCGTGCCGGTGATCCGCGACGCGGACCGGAAGAGCTTTGCCGAGCTGGAAAAGGACATCGCCGAGAAGGGCCGCCGCGCGCGGGACGGCAAGCTGTCGATGGCCGAGATGCAGGGCGGCACCTTCACCATCTCGAACGGCGGCGTCTACGGCTCGCTGATGTCCTCGCCGATCCTGAACCCGCCACAGTCGGGCATCCTGGGCATGCACAAGATCCAGGACCGCGCCATGGTCGTGGGCGGGCAGATCGTCATCCGCCCGATGATGTACCTGGCGCTGAGCTACGACCACCGGATCGTCGACGGCAAGGGGGCGGTGACGTTCCTCGTGCGGGTGAAGGAAGCGCTGGAAGACCCGCGGCGGTTGTTGATGGATTTGTAAGGCGGGGGCCGGGCTTAAGCCCGGCCTACCGCCCCACGCGATGTAGGCCGGGCTTCAGCCCGGCACCACCGGAGCGATAGCCAATGACCACCGAGCTTTACGTCCTCACCCTCTCCGCCCTGCTGCAATGCGTGCAATTCGTGCTCTACTCGGTCGCGGCCAACCTCCAGGTCGGCCCCGACGCGGCGATGGGGCCGCGCGACCGCAAGATCGAGTTGACCGGCATCGCCGGCCGCCTGCAGCGCGCGCTCAACAACCATTTCGAGGGGCTGATCCTGTTCGGCATCGCCGTCATGGTCGTCACCCTTTCGGGACGCTCCAGCGCCGTGACCGAGATCTGCGCCCATGCCTATCTTGTCGCGCGCATCCTCTACATTCCCGCCTATGCGCAGGGCCTCGTGCCCTGGCGCAGCCTGATCTGGATGGTGGGCTTCGTCGCCACCGTCACCATGCTGGTGGCCGCCCTGTTTGGCGGCGGGGCGTGATCCGCGTATGTAAAGCCTGTGTACGGGGTCTGTACGCCCCGTGACCGCATGAATTCCGACAGGAGGACCCCATGTCCAGCTATGACGTCATCATCATCGGCTCCGGCCCCGGCGGCTATGTCTGCGCCATCCGCTGCGCGCAACTCGGCCTGAAGACCGCCGTCGTCGAGGGCCGCGAGACGCTTGGGGGCACCTGCCTCAACATCGGCTGCATCCCCTCCAAGGCGCTGCTTCACGCCTCGCACATGCTGCACGAGGCCGAGCACAACTTCGCCAAGATGGGGCTCAAGGGCAAAAGCCCGAGCGTCGACTGGAAGCAGATGCTGGCCTACAAGGACGACGTGATCGGGCAGAACACCAAGGGCATCGAATTCCTGTTCAAGAAGAACAAGATCGACTGGCTGAAGGGCTGGGGCTCGATCCCCGAGGCCGGCAAGGTGAAGGTCGGCGACGACGTGCACGAGGCGAAGACCATCATCATCGCGACCGGATCGGAGCCATCGGCGCTGCCCGGCATCGAGATCGACGAAAAGGTGGTCGTGACCTCCGAGGGCGCGCTGGAACTGGCGAAGATCCCCAAGAAGATGGTGGTGATCGGCGCGGGCGTGATCGGGTTGGAGCTTGGCTCCGTCTACTCCCGCCTCGGTGCCGAGGTGCAGGTGATCGAATACCTCGACCACATCACCCCCGGCATGGATGCCGAGGTCGCCAAGACATTCCAGAAGCTGCTGATGAAACAAGGGCTTACCTTCACCCTCGGCGCGGCGGTGCAATCGGTCGAGGCGGCGAAGGGCAAGGCCACGGTCACCTACAAGCTGCGCAAGGACGACAGCGAACACACGATGGAGGCCGATGTCGTCCTCGTCTCCACCGGCCGCAAGCCGTATGTCGACGGCCTCGGCCTCGACGCGCTCGGCGTCGAGATGACGGAGCGCGGGCAGATCAGGACCGACGCCAAATACGCCACCAGCGTCAAGGGCATCCACGCCATCGGCGACGCCATCACCGGCCCGATGCTGGCCCACAAGGCCGAGGACGAGGGCATGGCGCTGGCCGAGATCATCGCGGGCAAGCACGGCCATGTGAACTACGGCGTGATCCCCGGCGTCATCTACACCCACCCTGAGGTCGCCAGCGTTGGCGAGACCGAGGAGACGCTGAAAAAGGCCGAGCGCGCCTACAAGGTCGGCAAGTTCTCGTTCATGGGCAACGGCCGGGCCAAGGCCAATTTCGCCGGCGACGGCTTCGTCAAGATCCTCGCCGACAAGGACACCGACCGCATCCTCGGCGCGCATATCATCGGCCCGATGGCCGGCGACCTGATCCACGAGATCTGCGTCGCGATGGAATTCGGCGCCTCGGCGCAGGATCTGGCGCTGACCTGCCACGCCCACCCGACCTACTCGGAGGCCGTGCGCGAGGCGGCGCTGGCCTGCGGCGACGGGGCGATCCACGCCTGAGCCGCGATGGGCGAACGGCTGCGCACCACGGCATCCTGGCAGGCCAGCTACACCCCCGCGCTGAGCGTGGTGCGGGGCGAGGCGCTGACGAGCCACCACACCGACCCCGACAACCCCGGCTGGCGCTGGACGACCAATGCGGCCGGGCTCGGCGGCTGGCTGCCCGAGGGGCTGGTGCAGGGCGGCTGTGCGGCGGAGGATTTCGACACTGTCGAGCTGACGTTGGAGGCGGGCGTTCAGGTCACACGCCTGCGCCGCCTCGACGGTTGGTCGCTGTGCCAAACGCTGGATGGCACAATGGGCTGGTTGCCCGATAGCGTGCTTGCCGCTTCCTGAGCCTGTCTTTGCTTCGGAAATCCTCCGGGGGTCCGGGGGCTGGCCCCCGGTCCGACGCCGCAGCGGTCACGCCGCCAGCAGCCGCAGCCCGTGCGTCACATCCGCCCGCACCGCCAGTCGCAGCCCCGGCTCGTCGCCGGCCTTGAGGGCGGCCACGATCAGGCGGTGATGCTGCGGCAGTTCGGTCCGGTTCAACCGCCCATAGAGCGCCCGCATCGTCGGGCCGAGTTGCAGCCAGACGGTTTCTGCCAGCGCCAGCATCGCGGGCGCCTGCGCGCGCAGGTAGAGGGTGCGGTGGAACTCCAGGTTGCGCTTGATGTAGGCGACCGCGTCGCGGCGCGCGACGGCTTGCGCGATGGTGGCATTGATCGCCTCCATCCGCTCGATCAGCGCCGGATGGGCGCGCGGCAGGGCGCGGGCGGCAAGCTCGGGTTCAAGGAGCGCGCGGATCGCGGCCAGCTCCTCGATCCGCTCGTTCGACAGTTCCGGGGTCGAGGCGCGGCCCGAGGCCGACAGGAACAGCGCCCCCTCGCTCACCAGCCGCCGCACCGCTTCGCGCGCGGGGGTCATCGAGACACCGTATTCGGCGCCGAGGCCGCGCAGCGTCATCGCCTCGCCCGGCCCGACCTCGCCATGCATGATCCGCGTGCGCAAGGCGCGGTAGACCCGGTCATGGGCCACCGCCGCCCCGGTTTCGGTCGGGCGCGGGTTCATCAGCATGGCAGCATCTCCTCCGCGAGATCGAAGCGCCAGGCCAGGATCTCGGCGCCGTGGCGCTTGAGCCAGTCGCGGTGGTCGCGGTAGTCGGGGCGCAGCCGCGCGCAGACGCGCCAGAACGCGTCGGAATGGTTCATCTCGACCAGATGCGCGACCTCGTGCGCGGCGACGTAATCCAGCACCGCCGGCGGCGCCATGATCAGCCGCCACGACAGCATCAGGTCGCCCCGTGACGAACAGCTGCCCCACCGGCTTCTGGGGTCGCGCAAGGTCAACTGGCCGGGCGCCCGGCCAAGTGCTGCGGCATGAACGGCAACGGCGCGCGACAGCCGGTCGCGGGCGAGCGCGGTCAGCAACGCCTTGATCCGCGGCCCCTCGCGCGGGCCGGGTGGAACCGCGATCACCCCGTCGACGAACCGCGCCGCCCGCCCCGAGCCGGCGACGACCGGTCGCGGCTGACCGCAGACCGGGATCTGCGCGCCGATCCGGGCCTGCGACGGCACCGGGGCAGCCATCAGGTGGCGGCGCACCCAATCTTCGCGATCGCGCAGAAACGCCAGCGCCTCGGCCTCCGACGCCCAGAGCGGCAGCGACAGGCTGACCCGCCCGTCCGACCGCGATACGCGCAAACTGTAGCGCGTCGCGCGGCTGGAGCGGCGGAAGGATACCTCGACGGGCGGATCGCCGGGAAGAACATGAGTGGAGGCGCGTGTTTTCGACACCGGATCGACAGCCCTGACCTGCGTGCCCGCAGCACAGGCGGACGGGGTTTGACACCATGCCCTCACTATGGCAGAGGACCACATCCTGCGATACCGAAGAGTTTTTTGAGGGGGTGCCATGCCCAAAGAGGAATGGGGCGTCAAACGCGTCTGCCCCACCACCGGAAAACGGTTCTACGACATGAACCGAAGCCCGATCGTCAGCCCCTACACCGGCGAGGTCGTCACGATCGAAACCGGAAAGGGCGGCCGCAGCCTCGTGGCTGACAAGGCCGAAAAGAAGGTCGCGAAGCCTGCCGTGGCCGAGGATGAGGATCTGGTTCTCGACGACGACATCGAGATCGATGACGACGAGGCCGATGTCGATCTCGACGAAGACGACGTTCTGGACGACGACGATGACGGGGATACCGTCGCGCTCGACGACCTGACGGACGTTGCCGGAAACGACGACGACTGACCGCGTCGAGCGGCGGATCGCGCAGGGGGAATGCCGGTTTTTTCCCTTGCGCGCCTCCCCGCCGTCGCCTAAACCGCCGATCACTCGCGCGGGCGGCAACGCCCGACGCATCGGGGCCTTAGCTCAGCTGGGAGAGCGCTTGCATGGCATGCAAGAGGTCAGGGGTTCGATCCCCCTAGGCTCCACCAAACTCCAGTGACGTCCGCTGCCCGAAGCGTGGTTTTTTTTTCGCCTGCCCGCTGGCGGCAGTCTTGCCGTCACCGGAACCGGCACCGCATCCGGCATGCGCCCCGCAGTCGATCGTGTGTGTCGCCTTATCGCCCGATCCCGCCCGATCCCGCCAGCGCAGATCGCGCGTCGACGCGGCTCGCGTCCTGTCTAGGGCCGATCGCGGTTCACGACCCAGCCCGACGTCGTCGCCGCATAGGAATACCGCGAGTGCAGTGTGAACCCTTGTTCGGGATCGAACGTGTGGCGGGCAATGTCGACCTCGGACCCGAGGATATCGAGGATCGCGAGGTCGTTGGGATTGCCGCGATGCCGGGTCGAGGTGGAACTGCCGCAATGGACCTGCAAGGTCTGACCGGCCCCTTTCCGGGTCACGAAAGGTTCGACCAGAAAGCTGTGCAGATGCCCGGACAGGATCACATGCGGGCCGCAGTCCGACCAGGCCTCGAGCGCGCGCGCCGCACCGCGCATGAGGTTCTTTTCCACCTCGGGATTCTGGTGAAAGGGATGGTGGGCGATGACGACGGGCAGGCGGCCATCGTCCGTTTCGATCTCTGCACAGACCCTGTCGATCTGGGCCTGGTCGATGCGGCCACGCTGCACCCGCAACGGATCGGTGGTGTCGATGCCGATCAGCGTGGCCATCTCGGTCTGAACGGTCGGTTCCGTATCTTGCGAGATATGCCGCCGGTAGGCGGCCCGGGGCCACAGCAGACGCGAGACGAGATCGTAGAGCGGAACGTCGTGATTGCCCGGCACTGCGATCCACGGGGCCTGCAACCGGTCAAGGAAGGCCCGCGCGAGGTGGAAATGCGAGGCGCGGGCGCGCTGGACGAAATCGCCGGCAATGACGATGTGATCGGGGCGCGCGGCCTCGATCGCCGCCAGCAGGTGGGGCAGAAGATGCCTGATCTCGCGTCCGAAATGAAGGTCGGCAATCAGCGCCAATCGGGTCATGGTGTCGTCTCGGGCGGCGCCGGGACGATCACGTTCAGATCATCCCGCAGCATCTTGAAGTGGAAGGGATCGCTCATCGGGCTGCGCTCCCCGTCCCAGGCGACCAGCCGCTTGCGCCGAAACGTCTCGATCACGATCTCGCGGCCTGTCAGCATGCTGTAGTCTTCGTCTTGTTGCACGTTCCGGTTCAGAACCTTGAACGCCGTCCACAGAAGGTTGATCCGCCCCCCGTTCGGGGCAAGGTACAAAACCAGGTCACCGTCGCGGATGGATTGAACACCGGGCAGCCCGTATTCCTCGAGCTGATAGGGGCGCACCGCAAGGAAAGCCAAGGGCGAGCGCACGTCATGGGCGACGCCGTCCACCGTGATGCGCATCCGCAGCGAGCGGTAGAGCGTCGACATCGCCTTGATGACGGACCAATAGGCGGTCAGTCGGCTGCGACCCCAGCGGCCATAGACGTCCTCCCGCACGCGCAGGATCGTCGCATAGGCCCCGATACTGGCGTTGTTGAGGAAGCGCTGCCCGTTGATCTCTCCGATCGAGACCCGACGGCAATGCCCGCCCGACACGACATCCCATGCCTCGCAAGGGTCCTCGGGAATCCCGAGGCTGCGGGCGAAGAAGTTGAAGGTGCCAAGCGGGATGACGCCAAGCCTGGCGTCGGCGCCCGCCAGCCCGGCGCTGACCCCGCTGATCGTTCCGTCACCGCCGGCGGCGACGATCGTGCCATAGCCATCCGCGACGCCGCGCGCGGCGCAGTCGGTGATATCGGTGTCGGGGGGCCATCGCCGGATCGTCACCCCCGCGCGGCCCTCTATCAGCTCCATGAAAGCGGCGTGTTTCTCGTTGCCGGACTTCTTGCCGGACCCCGCGTTGACGATGACGAGAATGTCGTTCGAGCGGGGAGTGATGGCGTCGGAAGGTGGGCTCACCTCTGGTTTCCTTTGTAATCAGCTTGGCCGTGAGTGTAACGCCTGCGCCGGTCATTCGTTGCGTCCACGGCGCCTTCGGCCGCGAGGGGCGGCCTTGTGGCCAAGGACACAAAACCGATGACCTGCGTAATCCCTGTTGCGGCCATTTCATTCTTCGGACCGGTGGCTATCGCGCCTGCGCCGGTGCCGCCTGCGCGCGCCGCACGACACAGAACCCCAGCGCCTCCAGCGTGACCCTGTCCTTGTGCCGCGCGGCTCTGGTGCCGATGACGTCGAGCAGCGTGTCGCCCGCTTCGACGTCGAACTCCGCCGCATCGAGCGAGAAGTTGAGGACGAAGGTCAACCGGCAGGAGGCATCGGCCCGGTCGTAGGCGATGATCGCACGATCGGTCTGCCGCACCACGGCCTCTGTCCCGGATCGCAGCATCGGCGTGTCGCGCCGCCATGCCAGCAGGCCGCGCAGGAAGGACAGCACCGACTGCGGATCGCTGTCCTGGACATCCACCGCGCGGGCGGCATGCGCGTCCGGCACCGGAAGCCACGGTTTTTTCGCCGTGGTGAAGCCGGCGTGACGCGCCTTGCGCTCCCAGGGCAGCGGCGTGCGCACGCCGTCGCGGCCGGAGAAGTCGGGCCAGAACGCCTTGCCCCAGGGGTCTTGCATGTCCTCGAATGCAATCTCCGGCTGCGTCAGGCCCAGTTCCTCGCCCTGAAACAGGATACCGCCGCCCCGCAATGTGGCCTGCAGGAACAACAGCAGCTTGGCCGCATCCTCGGCCTTGCCTGCCTCCACCGCGAAGCGCGTGAGGTTGGAGACGGCACGTTCGGAATCATGGTTGGTGAACACGTTCATCACCGCCCCCGAGCCCAGAAAGTCCTCGCGCACCTGCAGAAGTTCGCGGACGCCCTGCACCGAGTCCACCGCGTTGATCAGGTCGAAATCGTAGACGGCGTGCAGGCGTTCGCCCTCCTTGGTGTATTTCACCGCCGTGCGGGTGGAATCGACGTCCGCCAGTTCGCCGATGATCACACGCTCCGGTTCGCGGTCGCGCATCGCGGCCCGGAACGCCTCGAGGATCGGCAGGCTTTCGGGAACGTCGCGGTCGAAGTAGTGCAACTGCTTGCGGAACGGGTTGTTCGCGCCGCCGCCGAGGCTGGGGTTGCGGTCGCCGCTCGGGTTGGGCGGGTTCGACCGGAACAGCGGGTCGCAGGTGAGGCACTGGATCGCATCGAGGCGGAACCCGTCGACGCCGCGATCCATCCAGAACCGGAACACGTCCAGCACCGCGTCAAGAGTTTGGGGATTGCGCAGGTTGAGCGCGGGCTGACATTGCAGGAACGGGTGGTAGTAGTACTGCGACCGCCGCGGGTCCCAGGTCCAGGCCGGGCCGCCGAAGGAACTGAGCCAGTTGTTGGGCGGCCCGCCATCGGGGCCGCTGTCGGCCCAGACGTACCAGTCGGCCTTGTCCGCGTCGCGGCTCGCGCGGCTGTCCTGGAACCAGTCGTGCTGGTCGGAGGTGTGGCAGGGCACCACGTCGATCAGCAGCTTCAGCTCGCGCGCGTGCGCCTCGGCGATCAGGCGGTCGAGATCCGCCATCGTCCCGAACATCGGATCGACGCCGCAGATGTCGGTGACATCGTAGCCGAAATCTTCCTGCGGCGAGGGGTAGAACGGCGACAGCCACAGCCCGTCGACGTTCAGCGACGCGATGTAGTCGAGCCGCGAGATCAGCCCCGGAAGGTCGCCGATCCCGTCGCCGTCGGAATCGTGGTACGAGCGCAGGTACACCTCGTAGAACATCGCGCCCCGCCACCATGCGTCACCGACAGGCGGCCGAGGGTCCAGCAGCGCCTCGGCGATCTGCGTCTTTCTGCCTGCCTCGATCATCACCGCTCCCCGAACCAGGCACTGTGGCCGGGAATGTAGAGAGCGTCGCCCTCGCGCACCGCGCCGAAGCCATGCCCCTCCATCCGGGTCCCGGCGTCCTGCTCGTTGATAAGAAACAGCACGTCCCGCGCGCCGAAGTTGAACAGGCACACGACCGTCTGCGCCTCATGCGTCCGCTCGAAGCCCAGGATCGCATCGGGCGTGTCCAGAAACCGCATCTCGCCGCGCCGGATGGCGGGAATGTCGCGCCGCCAGGTCAGGAACCGGCGCAGCCGGTTGAGCGTCGATCCCGGCAGCGCCAGCTGCACATCGACAGCCCGGTCAAGATGATCGGGCGGCACCGGCAGCCATGGCTCGACCTCGGAAAACCCGCCATGCGGCATCGCCTTGGTCCATGGCATCGGCGTGCGCGCGCCGTCGCGGCCCCGGTAGGCGGGGTAGAACTCGCGGCCGTAGGGATCGACGATCTTCTCGAACGGGACATCCGCCTCGGACAGGCCAAGTTCGGAGCCCTGGTAGATGCAGCTCGCCCCGCGCAGGCAGGTGATCGCGGCCAGCATGACCGTCACCGCCTCGGGGTCGTCCTCGTGCCCCAGGCGCGACACGGCGCGGGAAAAGTCGTGGTTGTCGAGCGCCCAGCACGGCCACCCGTCCTCCTTGCTGTAGCCCAGGTCATCGGCCACCGACCGGATCAGCGGCGCGTCGACCGTGTCGGCGCCCAGCAGCCAGTACCCATAGGCCAGTTGCAGCCGGTCGGGCCCGGTGTATTCGTGGTGCAACCGCACGGCATCGGTCTCGTGCAACTCGCCCAGCAGCGCGCGGTCGTCGTAGTCGTCGCACAACGCACGCAGGCGGGCCAGCATCCCATGGTTCTCGGGCTGCGCGATGTCGTGGCGGTGGATCTGCATGGAATAGGGGTTGAACTGGAACACCTTGCTTTTCGGCACCTCGGGATTGTGCGGGTTGTCGCGCAGCCGTGCATCGTGGAAGTAGAAGGCGCAGACATCGAGGCGGAACCCGTCGACGCCCATTTCCAGCCAGAACTTGCAGACGTTCAGAACCTCCTCCTGCACCTCGGGGCAGTGGTAGTTCAGGTCGGGTTGCTGGCGCAGGAAGTTGTGCAGGTAGTACTGGCCGCGGCGCGGCTCCCACTGCCACGACGATCCGCCGAAGACCGAAAGCCAGTTGTTCGGCGGTGCCCCGGCCTCGGCCGGATCGGCCCAGACGTACCAGTCGGCCTTGGGGTTGTCGCGGCCCTCGCGGCTTTCCAGAAACCACGGATGCTGGTTGGAGGTGTGCGACAGCACCTGGTCCATCATCACCCGCAGGCCGCGCTCGTGCGCGCGCTCGAGCAGGGTCTGGAAATCCTCCAACCCGCCGAACAGCGGATCGACCGCGCGGTAGTTCGCGACGTCGTAGCCGAAATCCTGCATCGGCGACTGCACGAAGGGGGAAATCCAGATCGCGTCGACGCCCAGGTCGGCCACATAGTCGAGCTGTTTCGTGATGCCCGCCAGATCCCCCACCCCGTTGCCTGTGGTATCGAGAAAACTGCGCGGATAGATCTGGTAGATGGTGGCGCCCTGCCACCAGGGAGAAAGGGAAGTGTCTGGCATGCCATGCTTTTCGGTTTGGTCTGCTGGTCAAACCACGAGGCGCGGCAACAGTTCCATCGTGTGACGCGACGAAGGGTGACTGTGGGCATCCGCAGCACGCGGCGCAAGCACTCTGCACGCACGGCGATGAGCAGGACGTTTCGGGATGTACTGGTAGCGGAGGAGAGACTCGAACCCCCGACACGCGGATCATGATGCCGCTCTGCGGCGTTGTTTTTAAATCATGAATTTCCCAAACGGGGCGTTTTGTGTCTCAATGATATCAATGGGTTACAACAAAAAGCCCAACTGGGATGAACGCGCACTGGTTCATGCGCCTTACCGACGCCCTCGGAACAAAATCCCGCCCACTCCTGTTTACGCAGCGTAACTTTCCAAGCCATCGCCAAAAGGGCCTATTCGACAGGAGATACCATGCTTCGCATTTTCACCACCGTGCCCGCCGCCACGCTCCTGATAATTGCATCGCCGGGTTTTGCGACACCGATTTACACCGCCGCCCCGGACGTGCCGGGGCCGCACTTGCACCTCACCCAGGCGCAGCAGGCGGATGACGAGCCAGCGAACGACGCCGAAGGACAACTTGCCGAGGCCGATCAGAGCGGCATGGAGACACCGGAGGCGTTCCGTTTCGAAGGCTCGATGGCGTCGCTCTGGACGCCGCAGATGGTGGAGGCGATCGACCAGGACGTCCATGTGACGCTTCCCCTGATGATCCATCCGCAGGAACATTTCGACGAAGGCACCTATGTCTGGGATGCGTGGCCGATCCGCGATCCCGACGGCTCGGTATCGGAATTCGACGGCTGGACCGTCATGGTCGCGCTGAGTTCCACCTGGAACGAGGTGGAGGATAGCGGCGAGGCGTTCTATACCCTGTCGGAGCTTCGCTACTGGTACAGCCGGGACGGCGACTGGCGCCCCGGCGGCCAAATCTTCACCCGCGCGGAGGGCCTTGGATCTCGGCAATGGGCCGGATCGGCGGTCCACGATCCCGATACGGGCGAGGTCACCTTCTACTATACAGCGGTCGGAGACCCGGACGCCCCCAGCATCGAGGAAGATCCGGCGCCCGGCCCCGTCTCCGTGTTCAACGAGGCGATCGGGCGTCCGTCGACCGTGCAGCGCTTGGCAGCCGCGACCGGCACCGTCGCGGTGACCGAGGACGGTGTCGCCTTCGACGATGTGGGCGATCACCGGATCATCGGCGAGGCCGACGGCTTCTGGTACGACACCTACGAGACCTATCTCGCCTCGACCGCCGTCTACGGCTTCCGCGATCCGGAGTACTGGCTCAACCCGCTGACGGGCGAGGAGCATATCCTGTTTACCGGCAATGCCGGCGGTCAGGCGGGTCCCTACAATGGCGCCGTGGGCCTGATGACGCGCAGCGAAGAGGGCGAATGGGAACTGGAGCCGCCGATCCTGGTCTCGGCCGGCGTGAACTCGCAGCTCGAACGCCCCCATGTGGTGATGCGGGACGATGGGCTCTACCTGTTCTTCTCGACCCATGATTTCACCTTTTCCGACGAGGTTGCCGGCCCCCGCGGCCTCTACGGGTTCCGCGCGGCGTCGGGTGACATCCGCGGCAGGTTGCTGCCGCTGAACGGGCATGGCCTCGTGGCGGCAAACCCGCAAAGCGCGCCCGAGCAGGTCTATTCCTTCCTCGTGCTGCCGGACGGCCGGGTGATGAGCTATCTCAACATCCTGTGGGGCTTCGACCAGCGCCCGGAGTATGCCGACCTCGAGATGTGGGGCGCACCCGCGCCGATGTTCCAGCTTGCCCTCGACGGCGACACGGCGACCGTGGCAGCGCAGGCTGAAGATGCAGGGCGGTAACCTGCGGAGGGGAATGGCTGCGTTCGGCCTTTTCCTCGGGTTGGCTGCCGCTGCGGCGGCAGACACCCTGCGGCGTGAGGATGGCGGCTTCGTCCTCGGCGAGCTGGCGCTGTCGACGCCCTACGCCGAGCGCCGGCTGGTCCGACTGGACGGGCCGGGTCACGCCTTCCGCTTCGACGGAAACTCCAACTGGCTGGAGGCGGAGGGGGCGGTGACGCTTGAGCCGGCCGAAGGCGTGGCCGTGGGCGCCTGGCTGGCCCTGGCGTCGCCGCCCGGCGACACGGCGGCGATCCTCTACCTTGGCGAGGGCGGGCTGATGCTGGGCCTGAACCGCTGGCGCCAGCCCGAGATCCAGCTGGGCGAGCTCCGCGCCGCCTCCTCCGATCCGTTGCCCGTATCGGAATGGGTGCATGTCGCGGGCGACTACGACGGCGAGACGCTGAGACTACGGGTGGGCGGCGAGGTCGTCGCCGAGACGGAAGGCGCGGCGCCAGACGAGGTCGAGGGGCTGTTTGCCATCGGCCGTGCGCTCGACGGGGGGTTCCAGCAGGACACCCACCCGCTCGGCGCCGTCAACGGCATCCTGGGCGAGGTGACCTTCCGGCGGGACGCCACGCCCGTCGCGCCCGGCCCCGCGCCCGGAACGGCCCCCGATCTCGAAGCACCGGATGTCTGGTTCGCCAGTGATCCCGACCGCCCGCGCACCTTGCCGCTGGGATCGGCCGGCTGGACGAATGAGCCGCATTCGTTGACGTTCCGCGACGGGCTCTGGCATCTCTATTTCCAGGCCAACCCCAATGGCGCCTTCTGGCGGGATATCGTCTGGGGCCATCAGGTCTCGACCGATCTTTCAACCTGGGAACGGCGCAGGCCCGCCCTGATGCCCGGTACCGGATTTGACCAGCGCGGCGTCTGGGTCGGGAACTGGATCCCCGACCGCGAGCCTCCGGCGGTCCTTTACACCGGCGTCGACGGGCATTCTGCCGGCATCGGGCTGGCCGAGGTGCAGGCCGACGGAGCCCTCGATCTTGTGCATGTGGTGGCGGAGGACACGCCGCACGACTACCAGGACATGCGCGATCCGTGGGTGGTGCAGACGGACGACGGCTGGCTCATGCTGATCGGCGCCGGCACGCGGGAGCAGGATGAGCCTCTCGTCTACAGCTACACCTCCGAAGACGGCACGCACTGGGAACCGGCGGGCGAATTCGACACGGGCGGCGCGCGGATGCCGGGCCAGTACTGGGAGCTTCCCATGCTCCTGCCGATGGGCGACCGCTGGATGCTGATGGGCACGCCCGTCGTCGCCAACACGCCCGCAAGAACGCTTTACTGGCTGGGCGAATTCGACGGCACGGGTTTCACCCCCGACGACCCGGAGCCGCGGCAGCTCGACATCCTCGCCACCTATCGCGCCCCGACGGTTGCCCGCGGCCCCGAAGGCAATCTCGTTGCCATCGGCATCGTCGCCGACGAGATCCGCGACGAACAGGCGCGCCACGAGGCTGGCTGGGTCCACGTCCTGACCCCGGCATCCCTGCTGGAGCCTTGCCCGGACGCGCCGACAGACATTTGCCAGTCCTTCGCGCCAGCTTATGCCGCAAGCTTCGACCAGACGATTTCAGGGGGAGACACGCGCGGCAATGGTGGAACGGAGATTTCCGCCGACACGGGCGGGCACCCCGCGCTCCTGCGCGCCACAATCGAGGCCGCAGACGGGGGGACGGTGCGCATCGGCACGCGCCTGCCCGACGAGGGCCCACCGGCAGCCGAGGTGACGATCGACGCGGAAACGGGTCGCGTCCGGCTCGATTATACCCAGGGGCCGATCCAGCCGCTCGGTCGGCCCGCGATCATCGAAGGCAGCATCCCTGCGTCGGAACGCATCGAGATCGAGCTGCTTCTCGACGGGGCAGCCGTCTTCGGGACCCTCAACGGCCGCCCGCTGGCCTTTCTCGCCTTCGCCGGCGTGCAGGATCGAAACCGGTTGCGCCTGTCCGTGGACGGCGATGCGGATATCGAAACATTCGAGTTGCTCGCGCGATCTGGGGAACCTTGAGGCGCAGCGTCAAGAGATCCACCTTTCCGGAAATGTTCGTCCACGACCACCACCGGAAAAAGCCTGCGCGGGGCACGCAGACTCCCAAACCCTGAAACGCACGTGAAGCGGTCTTGTTCCGCCGTGGGCTCTGACGGCAGGAAATGCGCGCTGCCGGGCTCCGCCCGCGCGGCGAGAGGCATGGCGGTGCGCCGATGCCTTCAGCGGCCTCCTCCATGGCCGCCGCGGTCACGCCGGGTCTGAAAACGACCAGGGTTCCCGGTGCGTCGGGACCTCCGTCCGGGGGGAGCGCGGCGACCGGCGCGGCAATAGTCGCAAAGGCGCACAGGATCTCCGTGAGGACCACCGTGGAGCGCGCGTCCGCCAGAACGTGTCGACGCGCGCCAGCACCTTGCGTGCAGAGCAGAATGGAAGCAGCCCGGCCAAGCGTGCAGGAGAGAAGGGAAAGGGCAAAGTTACGTGCGGCCCGGATCCGGTCGGGCAGGCCACTCCCGACGGGCAAGCCAGTCATGGGCGATGGCGGAAACAGCTTCAACGGGAACCTTGAGGGCCTTTCGCGGTTCCCCGTTTTGCCAGATGGCAGGGGAGGTGCTCGATGCCGGAGTTCGAAATCAATGCGAAGGATCTGACAATCGCGGGTCTCTACATCGTCATCGTCGTGGGAATCGGGCTCTGGATCGGTCGTGCGCAGAAGGACAGCGATGGCTTCCTGCTCGGCGGGCGCTCGGCGATCTGGCCGATCGTCGGGCTGTCACTGATGTCGGCGAACCTGTCGGGCACGTCCTATGTCGGATTGGCCGGTTCGGGCTACTCGGACGGGATCGCGGTCTGGAACTACGAATGGATGGGCACCATCGTCCTGGTGTTCTTCGCCATCTTCATCCTGCCGTTCTACCTGCGCTCCAAGGTCAACACGATGCCGCAGTTTCTCGAGCATCGTTACGAGGGCAAGGCGCGCAGCCTGTTCGCCGGGTTCTCGGTCTTCACCGCGATCTTCGTCGACAGCGCCGGCGCGCTTTTTGCCGGCGCACTGACGTTGCAACTGCTGTTCCCCGAATATCCGTTGTGGATGCTGATTTCGGGCATCGCCCTGCTGGGCGGGCTCTATGTCATCTTCGGCGGCCTCAAGGCCGTCATGATCACCGATACGCTGTAGGGCATCTTGCTGCTGATCGTGGGCTCCATCATCTTCGTGATGGTCTTCATCGAGATCGGCGGCAGCTGGGATGCGGTGAACGAGGCCGCGCCCGACGGCGGAATGTCGATCGTGAAGCCCGCCGACGACGAGTTCATGCCCTGGCCCGGCATCTTCACCGGCGTGCTCTGGCTCGGCTTCTACTACTGGACCACCAATCACGTCGTCGTCCAGAAGGTGCTGGCTGCCAAATCGCTCGATCACGGCCGCTGGGGCGCGCTGATGGCGGGTTCGTTGCAGGTGCCGTTCCTGTTCATCCTGATCCTGCCCGGCCTGATGGGGCGCCAGCTCTTCCCCGAGCTCGAGGAGAGCGACCACATCTGGCCCACGCTGGTGTTCGAGTTCCTGCCGACCGGCCTGCGCGGTCTGGCGCTGGCTGCGCTGATCGCGGCGCTGATGTCGACGATGGATTCCGTGTTGAACGGCAGCGCCTCCATCGCGGTGAACGACTTCGTCAAGCGCCGCTACAAGAACCTCAGCGAAACGCGGCTGCTCCTGATCAGCCGCGTGCTGGTCGGCGTGTTCATGATCACAGCAGCCGTCTGGGCGCCGATGATCCAGAATTTCGACGGCATCGTGGAGTATTTCCAGTCGTTCCTCGGCTACATCACCATGCCCGTGGTGGTGGTGTTTCTCGGCGGGTTGTTCTGGGCCCGCCCGCCGCGCCATGCCGCGTTCCCGACGCTCGCCATCGGCATCCCCGTCGGTCTCGTCAGTTTCGCGCTGTTCGAGGTCATGGAACTGATTAACCTGCAATTCCTCTATGGCACGGGCCTCATGCTGGTCCTGTCGCTCGGCATCTTCCTGACTGTCACCCTCACCTCAGACGCGCCGGAGCTGGAGGAGGACATGGTATTCAGCCGCAAGACCTGGGACGACGAAAGCCGCGAGATGGCGGAAAAGCCCTGGTACCAGAACACCCGGTATCTCGGCCTCGGCATCGTGCTGGCGACGCTGGTCGTCGTCGGGCTCTTCATCTGAGGGTGCGAAGGGCCGACCGAGTGCTGGGCCTGACCGCGACGATCTTCGGGCCTGCGCAAACGCAGCCCCACAGGACAGCACGAGTTCGACCGCCTCTGCGCCGACCTCGGCATCGAGCACCGCCTGACCCCGCCGATGCGCCCGCAGTCAAACGGCATGGTGGAGCGGTTCAACGGCCGGATCGAGGACGTTCTGCAAAGCCACCGCTTCGACGGCGGCGAGGACCTGGAACACACGATCCTGCGCTACGTCCGGCTCTACAACGGACAGCTCCCGCAATCAGTGCTGAACGGCCGGACACCCATCGACGCGT
>Ga0008835_100955_pt1 | contig 18551 bp, 14 predicted proteins | sample HotLakConsoUCCRE_FD_62215 | JGI IMG/M metagenome (GOLD analysis project Ga0008835, IMG submission 62215) | Hypersaline microbial mat communities from Hot Lake, Washington, USA - Hot Lake Consortium UCC-RE (Hybrid Assembly) ... | reverse complement strand
TTTTTTTTTGTAGTCGCAGTGGTGGTTGCGGCGACTGTCATTGCCGTCTCAGCAAGAACTTCAAGCTTTAATATGTTTTTACACATATTCATACATATAAAAATTTTTTTTGATCACAAAAAATTGAAAGATAAAAATTAGAATTAAGATAAAAAAACACCCCCTTTATATAGTTTATTTGTTTCATTTTACTCGAAATTATACCCTTCCAATCCTTTCACTTTAGAAACAAAAGAGCGTCGTGCTTGTTTCAACGTAGGGAATTTAAGTATACGCAAAACGTGATCATTCACTCTTGCACGATTTGGAACCAACTCAAATCCACAAATATACTCTTTAAATGCTCTCCACAAGTTTTTTTCAACAATAGTGTACACATCAGTAGTACGCTTTTTGAGCTCTTCATAAACATACACCCTCGCATACCTTCCTTGCAATTCATCTTCAATACCAATATTCAACTTTTCAACTTTCGCCTGTCGTATAATACTTGGATCCTTCAACAAGTCGTGAATGAAACGGACATATGAGGTCATGTCATTAATCACTTCTTCGTGGGTTTTTGGAACAGCGATATCATTGTCGTTGTCATAAGTAAACGCCGTAATATCTTCTACTTTCTTTTTTTTCTTACCAGGTTTAAACTTGAAACAAGAAATCAGTTGAGTTTGAATCTTTTCTTCTCCTTTCTTGCGTTCAATATCGTCTTCAATAGCATTAACACTCGATTGCAAACATTTAATATTTTGCATTTTTGCTTGAAGAAATTTTGAAAATTGTAATTCTCCTTCAATTTCCTTTAGATAGAAATCGTACTTGAATCGTTGAGGGTCAAATTCTTCTTGGTTACTTTCCAATGCACGCTTTTTGGCACAATCATTCAATACATCCGAAAAAACACTCTTTTCTCCATTGATATGCTTAACCAGCTCTTCATGAACCCGAATAAAAAAAAACGCCATCTCGCCTGATAATTTGCTATGCCCATGTGTTCCAATCATGAGACGCGTGGCACGACTAGGAGTTACAAACGGATACTTCTTCTTGTTGCCATCGTTAGTGCTAAACGTGATTTGTTTACCGGGTTGGCCAGGGACCGGGAATACAATACCGTTTTCCGTTTTTTCGGCCAAGCCAGGTAAATCTAGCTCGTTCAAAACATAATCACGGTCGAGGAACTTATAGTCTACGCCTTCAATGGCATTATCCTTCAAATATGTATGAATATAAGTTGATTGAGAGTTAGGCATGTCGTATTCCATTCCAAGCGTAGCGGGGACGAGCATCAACGGTACCACAAAGTTGTTTTCACCAAATTCATAGCTTTTGGTTAACATGCAATAGGCTTGTTTGGTTTCGTGAGAAAACAGACCAAGCGCCTCCGCTGCAAGTACTTGCTGCTTCTTCTGCTCGCTTAACGAGTTGAATAGCGTCGTGCATCGCTTATAATCCTCTGTAATATCCATTTTATCAAGAGCGATCTTCGTGAGTAAGGTTTTATTTTTTGGAGTTTTGAGTCTAAGTAAGTTTTGAATTGTTTGATTAAGATTTAAAATTTTAATTTAATTTTTTTTTTTTTAAATTGTTTAAAGTGTGTACTGATTCTTACATTTTTATATACCTATGCAATACATAAATTTCATACATTCTATATAAATTTTAATTTTTTTTTATTTCTTTTTATTTTTTTTAAAAAAAAATTAACAATAAATTGATTGATGTATTTTAATTATAAATAAAATGAATTTCATACATTCTATATGAAATTTAATTTTTTTTTACAAAAAATATGGACGGCACCCCGGCACTTTTACTGTGTCAGGTAGGGTTTAGTGTTATTTTTAATTCGTGTGTTGAAAGGAGTTAAGGGTTTTATTAAATAATATTTTTATATATAAATAACAACATCCTGTTTTAAAAGTTAAACCTAGTTTCATTCTATAATTTTTTATATAATGAATGTTGTAAGTAATTTTAACCCTTATCAAAACCATTTAATCTTCGATTTTCTCTTAAACCAAACATTAGAACACTCCATAGCGGTCGGTACCACGGTTCTTCCCTTGTGCCAGGAATCAACAATTTTTGAAAAGTTTTTTCTTGGACTTAAAAAAAAATTTCTTTCCACACCAAATTATAAATCCTGTCCTGCTGACACATAAAATTTTATTTGGAGTTTAGGTGTAAACAACTTTTGAATCGTACCTCACGTCCTAACATCATAGGGTTTTTAGGTGTAACAATTTTTGAATCGTACCTCGCTCCCTAACATGATCGTTTTTTCTCTAAATTTTACACTGTATCGTTTTTCCTATACTTATTTAATTTGGTATTTTTGTGACAGCTCTCTCTTTCTTTTTCTATTCTTCTTCTAAAAAAAATAGAGAGAGAGTATTAGTGACAGCTAGGGTTGAAATTTTTAATAGGGTTTTTAAAGAAGTATAAACAAAAAGAGAGACGAGGACGACACCACCTTCTTCCTACGGGGAGGAACCCCCCGGATTCCAACCAGCAGGCCGAACAAATAATTAGCAACATATATAAGTAAATTTTTTGTATCGTACTATTATTATTATTATTATTATTATTATTATTAAAATCAATGGATTCTAACATATCATCAATTATCGACAAAGTGATTCTCTCATTGCTTTCTATTAGTACAGCCCTTGCTTTAGTCAGTGTATTTGATGAGCAAATAGTCGGGTGTGTTTTTGATTATCCTGCTATGAGTACATTTTGTGGATTTAGTATCAATACATGGCATTTAACGTCCGATGGTCAAAATCTGTTATCAAATTTCTTTAGTGAGTCTTTATTTATAATGGATACTTTAAAGGTTGTTCCATTATTACATTCGTGTTTTAGCTTAGTTGGATGGGTTCTTTATATTATAAATCTAAAAATCGCATCTGCTTTTGTTATCGCTATAGGGCATATCAACGGATGGGTTTTGTTAGCTGCTATTGAAATAAATAAACAGTATTTTTCTGAACTTGGAGTTACGTTAACAGGTAACATAGATGCGCGTGATAACTCTTATGATTATTATGGAGGTGCTATAGTGGCTTCAATTGTATCAACAAGTTTACAACTTGTCATTGTTATCGCTATTTTATTAACAAAATATTTCTTATACGAAAAATAGAGCTCTAATTCTAATATTTTTTGATAGAACTTTGTTTCCCCTTTAATTTTGTTCTTTTGGACATACCCTCCCCTATTGTTTTCGTTTTTGCTATGCTTTTAGAAGTATTGATGTCTTGCATTTGAATACATTTATTTACAAGCCATAATGTCATTTCCGGATTGGCAATCCCTGCCCCAAATAAGACTTCTTTATTTTGTAGCCATTTTGTTGGCAAATCTTCGATAAATCTGACATCGCTTCTTATTAAAGCGATGATATAATCTTCATTGCAAATTAACATGTCCCAGGCCATCATTAACACAACGACCTCTATTTCTGATTCGTTAAGAAAACGATTCCACATATCTATGTTATTTTTCATCTTAAACATAACCGGTGCCATTTCTATAGCGATATCAACCATTAAAGAACTGAGCCAAACATACAAAAAATAAGCACGTGAATTAAGGGATTGTTGGACAATTTCGTTATTAACTTGTGTATGTTTACGCTTCTTGCTGCCAGGTTTTAATATCTTTTCATCAAGGCTTTTTGCATTTGCATTGTACACCTTAAGTGTTTTATCAGTCGATAATTCACTGTTAGGCTCTATACATATTTTATGCAACCTTACAAATAAGCAGTGATACGCCGAGGCGTCTTCAATATTCTCAACGTTTCTTTCAACATTTGTATTTGACGCACTCGCAGACCCTGTAAAATTTGTAATAGCATCTACGTGTGCGCCCAACCCGCTACTCGTAGTTACGACAAGATCTCTTCGTATTGTTCCTTTAGTCATAATAGTAAGACCGGTACATAGATAGTAGCCGTATTTTTCTGTTGGTGGATATTCACTAAAATATTTGTTTTTGGAAACAAGTTTCCCTTTTATATTTGGAACCTTCATATTGACATACTTTGGAACCTTCATCCATGAGATGTCAAACCATTTCTGTATGTCTATTTCTTGAACAGTTTCAGAGCTTTTAGTATTGTTAGTGTTAGCACCAAAAAGTCCATTCGTAACTGCCCAAAAACATTGTAAGTTTAGACTCCGAGAGTTGGTACTATCTTTATAGATTTTGTTTGTGTAGGGCCTGGGCTTCAGCTCAACGGTTCTTAAATCTACAATATTGTGTAAATTGTAGATAAAACGAGTGTCTTTACAACCATGGCACTCTATTTGTTTTGTTAACTTTGCATCCCCGTCAAGAAGAGGGAGTTCGGTATCGCCAACTTTTTTCGTTCTCACTGCTTTACTATCAGCCCCAATAACTTCGAATTTCAAGTTTTCTAAATATTCTATCTTTATAATATCCCCTATACCAGGATGCTGTACCTGATACAACCAGGGTACATGGTCTGATGTTTGTGCATACTCTTTTAAACGATTGTTAATCTTATTGGTAAGATTTTTCAACTTGACTTTAGTTTCTTCATCCATAGATACGACTTTAACATCGCAAAAAGTGACTTATATATACGAATATAACACAACAAAGCTTGTTTGTTTAAGCCTGAAGTTAACAACTTACAATAATTAGATTTTTAATTTTATAATTTTGCAACGAATATCTAAGCTATTTAGCAATATCTCATCTCTAATTCTAATATTTTTTGATAAAATTTCGTTTCCCCTGGACATACGGGGGTCCAATTTCGAAATCGTTCATTGGCTTCATCTCTAAGTGAGTTCAATTGTGGCAAACTTTTGTTTGCTGTTTTTTTTGCCCTCTTGCGAATGGTTGTTGTCGTCGTTTGCTGCGTCAAATTCAGTTGGCTCAATTCTTTTTCGATTTGTTCTTCCGCCATTTGTTTTTTCTTGTAATACTACAAGTTCCTTGATTCTTCGCTTGTACTTATATATTTTGTACAAAAAATAGACGATGATTAGCAAGTTATATGTAATCGTTACGCCGATAAAAATATCAAACAGATTAGCGGATACACAAATTAACTGGTTATTAGTAGTACTATCTGTAGTATTAGTAGAGTTATTATTAGTTTCGTTCATTTAATAAGATATTCTGAATTTGAATCAAAGGCTCAGGAAACAAGTTAAATATCGAGTTATGTGTTTCAAAATCATACAAAAACATACGAGTTTTTGTAGTGCTTCTTGTTTCAGATATTAAAATATTATACAATTGAACCGAGTTTATATAAGAAATGATCTTGTCTTCCTTTCCATGAAAGAAAATAATAGGGAAGTCAACTTTCTGTAATTTCACGATTCTTTCATAGTTTTTAAAGATATCAATACGATTTAATGGGGTATTCTTCACTATACTTAAACCAAGTGCAATAGATAAGATAGAACTAAATGCACTAAATAATACTAAAGCTTCAATTTTATCGACATGTTTTTCAGCTAAATAAATAGCAGGACCAGTGCCTATGCTATGCGCCATGAGTAAAATCTTATTATGTTGCTTTGATACGTAGTCAAATATCGTCTCAGCGTCTTCAATTATTATTTTTTCAATATCACCATTCTGTGTCGTTTTTGTATAGTAAGCTGATTTGGCTGTACCTGGGTAATCGTAAGAATACACTTTACATTTAAAAAACTCAGAAATTTGCACCAACATTGCAGCAAAATGGGTATTTGCAATTGAATCCGCATTACCATGACAATATAAGATAGCGAAATTAGTATTACTAGCTAAATCATCTCCTGCGCAAACTAACGGTATTGTATCTTCAACATAGGTTATGGACTTAAATTTTTTTTTGTTTTTTTTAATTTTTGTACCATTTTCGTCAGTAAGAATACCTTTATCCAAAGGGAACATGATTGAAGATAACAGACAACTAAACATTTTGCTTTAATTTACTGGTGTGAAATAAAAACACATACTATTATATAGATTTAGACATTACTTACTTCGTTTTATACTTTTTTATAAATAAAAATACAAGATACAGTATGTCTTATTATTACTACAACACGTTTTCGATATCAAAAATAGTGAAATTCAGTTTCGTTTTTATACTTATGGTTCAAATAATGAGCTTTTTACTCAATCAAACGACTTTGTTGCTTCAATTATACAAGCAATACAGTGAACAAAAACATCATGATTTATTTACTGCGAATGAAATCTGTTCAAATCGTCACTTGGTTTCAAGTATAGGTCAAAAGAATTCACATGAAATATGTAACTTAGTCGAAAAAAGATTACAAGTTTCACCATTAACAAATGCATTACGTGATGTATTCAACGAAATTCATCTATGTGGTTCAATAACATGTACTCAATACATCGAATCCTTTGGATGGAAAGTCTTTCTTCTTATTACGATATGTTTTTTATTCGCGACACGTTTGGGCTATTTTTACTTTTACAATGTTTCACAACAGCAACAGCAGTACGAGTATTACACTACCACAAGTACGTTAAAAGACGGTGCTTCTGCACATTCATCCACCGTTTTACCCACTTTTCGACAACTTAGCTATGACCAGCAATATGATATACTTAGTTCTAAACAAAAACAATGGTAAAAACAAAAAAAAAATTAGGGGTAGACTTAGGGTTTATATATATACGCAAAATAGTATGCCCAAAATTTACTATAGCATTTTACTATAACAAAACCACGACATTACTATGAGCGTTACATTTAAATTTACTATAGACTTTTACTATACAAAATTAAACTTCATAGAAAATGTCTATATAAAAAAAGTATACTAGAGATTTTAGTATAAATTAAAAAACTGCAACGCAAAGTGCAACGTTATAGTGCAACGTCCTTAAAAAACTGCAGCGCGTGCGAAAAAGCAACATAGCGCCCCGCGGCACGTTTGCGTGCACTTCTGAAGGTTCTAGTGCAACTTTCACGCGCTATAATATATTGGAGAAGGGGAAAATGGGAAGAAAATGATCACTTAGCAGCTAAATTTTTCTAAGGCAAAACCAAAAAACGATCGAGTTTTCCGGGAAATGGTTAGAAAAACATTCAAGTACGAAACAAAAACACTCGAAAGAGTAAAAAAATCGTTCGCAAGTGGGAAAATTTATTCTTATTGTTTTTTTCTATAGCCAACAATTACATTATATAGAATAGAACAATTGTACCTATTCAAGTTTTCTACATGTCTATCCGTCTTTTTAAAACAGTCTTTTAATCGGGAATTTTCTCTCAGAGATTCCAAAAATTCTTTATACATGAGCCTTTCGCGTTTTGGCTTATCGACATATAATGGGCTTGTTTTAAAGCAGTTCCAAATGAGTTTGCATGGTGTAACAAATACGTCATCATCATCTTCTACGCGCTCATAATTATCGTAAAACCATGTATAAACTTCAGGATTCGTGTACAAAATCTTCATAGCTCGTTCTTTAACGACTCGTGGCGTAATGAGCTCAAAATTGCTTTGATATTGCATTTTAAATCTTTTCAAAGACGCACAAAAGTAATCAAACGCCGCACATCTTACAAAATTTTGAAATTTCTGGGTCCTATAATAGGGATTCATTAGAAATATCTTTTTTGAGTGGTTTACACGTGTAGGGTCTTCAACAAATGTAGAATTAAACGGGATGTCAATAATACGTGCTTCATCACTTTCTTTTACACGATCAAGATTTAAGTCAGGTAGTGTATTGCACTCCAACGAAAACGTATGATTAATCTTTACTCTAGTTTTCGTTGAATTAACAGAACGCGCATTTATCCAAGAACTACCTGTTAATTCTTTAAGGTTATCCCAATACAAAGGTCGGTTGTGTTGTGGTTCGCGAACAGTGGTATAACGTATTTTATCCAACTGACTTCTCGTAACATCCGCACCATCTTTCATTGATCGTTGAATTAATGTTGCGGGTGCAATGTATGCAAAGTTACCAAATACTGCATGAACAATCTCATTTAACACACCTTTACCATTACGACCATCACCTCTCATAACAATAAACTTATCTATCGGTTCACCATACAAAGATCGACCAATAATCATAGAAAACATATCTCTAATATCTTCTTCTGTTAAAATACTGTGAAGTACATTCAAGAACGCCTCCATCTGTTCAGGAGTGGGTTTCTCGTAATTGTACCCCGTAGTTAGCGAGATTCTTTGGTCGGGACTCGGCGGTATAAAACACTCTTTATCCAAATCATAAACTTTATTACTAAATGGAAAGTATTTTGGATTCTCATCAAAACACGGGTTTTTCACATACAACAAATCACAAATTTCATCCAAAACAGCCATTTTAGTAGCGCGTGTTCCGATCATTTTTATCACTTTTTCCACCTTATCTTCACCATATTCATCGTCTTCAAAACGTATTCGCAAATAGGGGATAAACTTATCGCGCAAATAAGTTTTCAAAATCATTCGATTATCATCAAATTCATAGTAACGACCGTTAAAGTGGTAAGCTTCAAGACCGCTTCTTTTCTGTGATCTAGTTGTAAGAAAGTCTTTTTTAAACTTTTCAACGAACCAAGTACCAACATCTGTTTGTGTCGGGTTGTTTTTATCTTCATTTTCTTCATTCGTGCTCGCTTCATTTTCAAACTCTGTGTTAATATTGTCTACTTCAACATAAGAATCTGTTTCTTCTTCCGCTTCTTCGTCATCACCACTAACTTCAGCTTCATCATCGAAAACTTGACTGGTGTATTGAGCTCCTTCTTCAAACGGATCGCTCCATTCCTCTTCCTCTTTTTCTTCTTCGTCAACAACCTCGACACTTGACCCCGACGAATGCCGTTTAAATTCTCGTGAATCTGATGAATACGCGTCCAGAAGATATCGCTTACGACTTCGTTCTGGAAGGGAACCATGCCGCTTGATATAGTCGATGAAACCGTTTAACCCATCTTTATCAAAAGTTCCATAAAACTCCCCGTCTAACAAGACCTCAACTTCGTAGATCCCTGACGCAACTTGTTTCGGATTGTAAGACAGCCTGGACAAAATGGCTTCGGCGGCTTCGGCGACGGCTTGCCTCGGGCTTTGTTGTTTTGAGCATATCATGGGTTTTTGCTGTTTGCAGTTTGCGACAAGTTAGTTAGTTAGTTAGCTTGTGTTTGTTTGTGTTAGTTTTTTTGTATTCACAAGTCTTTTTAACATGTCGTTTGTTTGTTTGTTTGTTTGATTGCTTGCATGTTTACTTATTTAGTCACAAGACTTGTTTCGATTTGCGCTTTGTTTTGTTTTGTTCACAAGTCTTTCTTTACTTATTGGTCACAAGACTTGTTGTTGTTTCGAAAGCTCTCAATACAAGGCGAGTTCTAACAAAAAAAGATAATAATTTTGTGGTTCTGTGTCAATTGCAACGACTCTCCATATTTAAATTTTTACAAAATTGTTTTGCAAATGCAAAGGGGGGCGGGGCGGAAGGAGCCATGTCATTTTTATTTATTTGTGATTTCATAAAATAATAATTTAGAAGGTATTTTATTAATAATAATAGTAATAGTAATAATAATAATAATAATAATAATAATAATAATAATAAAGGTTCAACTTCTTTTTTTACTATTATTTTTTGTCAAAGTATTTCATTGACCCCGAAAGAACCGCCATGCACCCAGGATAAAGCGATTCTCCTAGATGTCCCGAACCTTTTTGGTGTTTTGTAAATCGCTTGCTGTCAATATCATAATTCATTTGCGGCCCTGCATAACAAAAAGGGTTTGGTCCCGCAGACTCGTTCGGAGTAAAGAACTCGTTCGCCAAATTTGGTTCGGCATAGTGCGCGACATGTTCTTCGCTTAGGTCGTTTCTAATATCTAAACATTTTTGCAAAGGTCTGGAAGCTGCGGCTGCACGCAATACAGGGATAATGGATGGACGCGATTTATTCGAGAAATCTAGGTTGGATTTATCTTCGTAAAGTCCATTGTTCTTATCGAAGAACAGAGTATTCATCCCTCCCTGGTAACTGTTAATAAAAACATTTTTCATTAGTATGACCCTTCTAGTGTCACGCACGACAGCTTTTGCTAAAAACGTGTAATGGCCCAAGATAAGTTTAGAACGCGCATCTGAACCAAGTTGGAAATCGCTATGTGCAACAAAAGTGTTTCCCAATTCAGGCCCGGACTTACATAAAATGGCATGGTACATCTCAAACGTAATGAATGGCCTATACAGAACGACATCTACAGGAACATAGATGTTTTGTTCTGCTAAATTGATAATATCCTTTCGATGTTTTGCCATAATGGTCAAGAAGATTTTGGCTAATGGCAAAAGGTGTGGACTAACTTCACTCTTAATATGCTCAACTTCATCATCACTTAGAAGCGAAACACCTTCTTCAAGACTTAATCCAAATTCTGTTCCGATTGGTTTTGTGGAACTAGAGAAAACACTATTACCATTACTACCGCCACCGCTACTACTACCTTCGTAGCGTAGTTCACATCCAATTTCTTTCCCTTGACTAAACAAACTACTATCATCACCTCTATCTCCTAATGCATACATCGTTATCCAACTTCCCATAGATTTTTGCGCTCCATTACCACTGCCATTTTCTTTTACGTATCCCATTCGTTCCAATATTTTCATATCATTCTTTGAGTCTTTGGTCCCTATTCTTTCCAAAAGCTTATACGAATTTACAAATGTCGGGTCATTCAAATCTTTGATATGCTTTTTAATAAGTTGGCTCACTGCAGCAACAACATGTTTTCCTAGTGCACTATCATACCCTCCCACTTTTTCTAGAACATTTTCATATAAATCGGCATTGACCGATTTACTACTTTTAAGTGCAGACTTATTCATTTTATTTGCATCATCGGGACTAAATTCAGCAGCTGTCTCTGCTCTAGTCACGGCGCCTCCATCACCACTCTCAAACAACATCTCAATATTTGCCGCTTTGCTTTTTTGTCCATCTGCTGTGATTCTACGGTCTCCAAACATAAAATAAAACAAATAATCTGTGTTGTTGTTATTTTTCATTTCTTTGCTAACAAAATTCTTTGCTAAAGAAGGTAGTTTTGCTAAGACTTTTCCTAACAAAACATCGAATTTATCTCCAAGACCACTCTTTTTGCTATTTAGAAAACTAACAGCTTTGCTCTTAATTGTACCATTTCCCAATGTCCCTGCTCTAACTCCTACTAGATACGACTTTACGACATCTTCGTTCAAGGCATCAATATCTTTTTGTTGTTCCGGTGCAAGCAACTCGGTCGCTTCACGCCAGTCGTTCTTATCTTGGGCATTGTTGAATATTTCATCATGAAGCGATTGCCCTGCATTTTGAATTTCAACAGGGTCTCTACGAATAGTAGAACCGCCTGCATCTGCATCAACAGCGGCTTTTAGTGCATCAAGGTAACGAATGCGTTGAAAGTTATCTGATTCAGCATCAAAAATATAAATGTCTCTCATCCAAGTTTTAAACTTTGTCGAATCGTCACTATTTGAATGAAGAAACTCTTGGTAATCAAAACTCATTACATTGTATTGACCAATTTGCTCGTGAGAAGATAGCAGATTTACTGGCATTTCATCATCAAACAAGTCGTAATCTCGTGATTCGTAAACCCGCAAATTTCGATAACTTGTTAAAGCTCCTGCTTCAAATTGTTGTATTCCCAAAGGTCCCCTATTACTATAAACAATTCTTTGTTCAGGAACCATGGGAATGTAGATTTGTAGTTTTGAAGGTAAGATTAAACTATCAGGAACTATTGCAAATCGACCCAAATGTTTTTTGTATTGCTCAATCACAACATCAAATCCATTTGGGTCCTTTTGAATTAATCCAAAATTGTATGCTTGTTCATCCATAAGTTCTTTAATGCTATGTTCATCATTAAAAAGTCCTCTTTCTTTTCTCCATGCAATGTGTGCTTGTTTTGCAGTAGCTAGAGTGTATAGTACATCAAAGCTGAGTGTTAATTGCACACTCTTAACAATTTCTTCAATGTTTCGTGCATAACTTTCTCTGCCAAGGGGTGTAGTAAAAAAGCCATGCTCTAACATAAATGCTAAACCACGTCGCACAAGTTTATCGCTATGTTGACTCCTTTTTGAACGCAATAGACGCGAAGTACCTTCAAAAGGGACTCGATTCGCTAGAGTTTCACCAAAAGACCAAACATTGAATTGAATATTGAGGTCATCGGTTTGAACTAAAGGTAAAATGACTTGTGAAAAGTCCGTAATATCTGATTGCAAGATGAAAGTATCAATGAGTTGTGCTAAAAACAAGTTTTTACCTACATATGCAGTAGGTAAGTCATATCTGTCGTAGTTATGGTATGGAACCATAGACAATGGGTAAGGCGAAGGCCCGAAATATTTTTCCCATTGACTTTTGATATCATGTGATTGTTCGACTTGTTTAGTTTCAGCCATTGCTCTTTTTCTTAATTAATAAATTAATACACGCTAAAACAAAAAAGTAGTCAGACTTATATACTTGATAGTTTTTCAATGAGCATAAGAAGATGACAAGAGAAGAAGCGTTTTATAGGTGAATTTATGTTGAGAAGGTTTGTTTAACCCCGTTCGCTTCAATAATTTTATGCCTTTTTTTAATGAAAACAAGCCACCATCTTGTTTTTGCATCGGCAAAAGTTAAAGTATGTGTTTATTATTATATAAAATATATATAACGATTTTAGGTGATAAAAATGGATAATATTGAATATGTTTTAGATTTACAATTTGATAACAAAAACAACAAACTACCACGATGCTATAGAGAACTTGTACTAGAAAATCGTATACACCTTGACAAAATTAAAGAATATATTACACAAATATCGCGTTCGAAATATGTTGAGAAAGAGTGTATAATCGAATTGTATGTTGAAAATGTTTGGTCTCTAGAAAACCAAGTTGGAAATCGCTATAGTGAAAAAGATAGCATAAAACTCAAAAATATACGTGAAACATGTTCAAATATATTTTTAGCAGACGAAACGATAGAAGTTTCGATGGATTCAATTAAGGCTATTCATGCAAAGTTAATGAATTCGTTGTTAAGTGACGCTGGTAAGTTCAGAAAAGTTAATGTTATGTCGCATGGTTGTCTTACAACTTATGCGAATTATATGGCAATTGAACGCAAATTGAATGCTTTATTGAATACTACGTCAGAAGCACTTCATAATAATAATAATAATAATTTTGGTAGTCAAATTATAATAGCTGCCGTGTTCTTAGAACAATTTCTTTTAATTCATCCATTTTCAAATGGAAATGGACGCACTGCTAGGATTTTGTTTAGCCTATTATTAAAACAGAGTTCTAGTAACTTCGTTTTGCCTGTAAGTTTGCATAAATTAGTTTGCCACACCTACGAACAAAGTCGTTCTTTCTATATTGAAGCACTCGAACGAAGTCGCTCAGAAAACATAGAAGATAAACTTTTCATTATAAACTACATATTAAGGTCAATGCGAAGCTTTTATTATGATTTGTACTACATTTATAGTTAAGGCAATCTATTTTTCTTGCGATATTTTATTTAATTTTTATGATAATGTTGCTTATAGATCATCCCAACTGCTTAGCCATGCCCGTATTAAAAACGAATTTTAAAATTATTCCCTTCCAGGATTTGCAACTGAAAGTGCGTTGCAAAAGAGAGAAGGCGGGAGGGACCTAATAGAAAAATTAGTTAATTAATAACTTATATAATGAGATAGCGTTATGCAACGATTAGGAAATATGTCTCAATCATCTTTACCAAGTGAAGCAACTTCAGCTTTAACACTATCGTTAAGTGCTCTCAAAGTCAGTGGTTATGAGTTCTCAGTGGAAGCAGCAACGGAGTTAAGTAAAGGTCTGCTTGATTATGTGAGATCTTCAAGAGAAGTTACTAAAAAACGTAGCGAATATCAAACACGTCTTAAAGAGCTTTGTGATAAAAATGCGTTTGAAGAGGTTCTACATTTAATTAAGAATTGCCCCGATAACAAATCAAGTTTATATCATATTCTGGAAGGAAAATATCTTGGTACTCGTGAAAAGCGCGGAAAAGACGACGCAAGAAAGAACTTGAAGGCTGCATACCATTTATGTGACGATAAGCTAATAAAAGAATTGGATACACGTAATTTTAAAACTGTCTTAATAAATTTGTTTGACAAAATGAGTGAAAAGGTGTTAAATACCATATCCTATTTAAAGGACAAAGAAGTACTTCACAGGGGGAGTGTTGTCACTACAGAATACTACTCTTTATTTTTATTTTTCAAAGACGTTATGAAAGGATATCAAAAGAGTTTATTTGAATATAGTGTAACCTTTGAACAATTTTGCACTAGACAAGAGTATAACGCCAATACGGGTGCGCTTTCGGCTATAGTGCATGCTGATTCTGAAGGATTTGCTTCTTATTATACTTCTCTACACGCACGATTTAGGACATCAATACATAATCTTTGGATTTATCAAGAACAAATGAAATTGACAGACTTCTGCAGAGATATGTTTATTCAACTTTTGCAATATTGTGTCGATATTGGACAAATGTACTTCGTTATTAGAATAAAATGTTTTGGAATATTATATTATTACGAAAGGCTTGCAAATCTTCAAGAATCCGCAAATATAGAATCAATTTTGCAAAATGTACAAAAGGAATTTTTGGAAATATATAAGATACCCTTGACATACAGTGATGGTCCACAATCTTCCACTTAAAGTCTAAGAATTTTAAAGTACAAAAGGAATTTTTGGAAATATATAACGGTCTTATGCGTGCCATGTTGCAAGTGAATTAGGCTATAAACATCGTCCAAGACCTTTATATATTTAGGTTAATGACTACTCCTTTACTATTTTACATCGCTTATTCGTTTTTTTTTAAACCAACCAGCAAAAGTAGGACCTAAATCCATTCTAGCCGCATATGCACCAGCTGGTAGGCCAATAATATACATGTTTCTTTGTGCTTTGTAAATTACTTGATAATAAAGCCAATTGACCCAATTTAAAGAGGAAACAAGAATGAGTTTTGACCGAGAATGGTAATGTACCAGCGCCTCTGCTGCGATGATTTCAGGGTCCTCGGTGTGCAAAACTCTATGTTGTTCATGTTCTTTAGGATACGTGTCAATAAATTCTATAAAACCTTGACGCCATTCTTGAAGTCTCACGTTCGTCGCTTCGTCAACAAAACCTTCGCATCTTTTTACTTGCAAACAAAGTCGCACTAAACTTGAAGCTGGAATATCGGCGGAACCATTTCGTTCCCGAGCTTCAAATGCTTCTAACAAATTCCACAAAATAGACTGAGCCTTTTCCGGAGACATGTCTGCTTTGTTCTCGTTTGGCACTTTATAATCCATATTTTGTCTTTATATAGTGGTTAAACGTCGTTGTTTGATACTTTTCCATTGGTCAATAGTTGATTTAATCGAAACATAATTTTTACAACAAGTGAAAGATTTGAGAATTTGTGTAATTGCAACGCTTTTTCCGTTGCAAAGTATGAAAAGGGGAACAATTTTAAAGTTCGTCGATACGGTCGGCTTACTCATTCGTTGCAAAAACCTTTTGTCACGACCCTGTTAACCCCCCTCCTTGTGCTGGTAGACTTGTGCTCGTTTTTTATGAGAAACTTTTTAATGGATTGTTTTGCGCTTCAATCCCCCTGCTCACTAAAGGGTCTGCAAGGGCGGTTTTACTAATGTTTTTGTTAGAGTTGATGTAAAAAAAAAAGTTAAAAAACAAAGTAGATATAAAACAAAGTAAAACAAATAATATGTTTCAAATGTTTACACGAAAGAAGACGAAAACCGCTTCGAACATGTCGGATGACGACGAGAACGATGACTACGGCGGGTTGTTACCAAAGGTAGCGCATCACTCTTATGTTTTGGACAAGGATCCTTTTGCTTTTGGTGGGTTTTCGAACGTTTATTTTGCGAAGAAGAAAAAGAAGTTTGGAAACACTTCGATCGGTAAAGGAAGATGGTACAAGGTTAAAACATTAAGACTTTCTTCTCCAAATAGTGTTTCACACAACACGTATGTTGTTAAAGTATGTGAAACCGATAAAGAAAGGTTACAAGAAGAAAAACATCAAGCAGTTGATGCATATTTGAAAAATAACAACGATAAAAAAGCGCTTGAAATATTGAAAAATCCTGTTTACAATAATCAAACGCAAATGTTGACGATTGAAGCGATTCTTCCAGAAGTTACTATTATGAAAGCGTTACAACCAAGCAAATATGTAGTTAAATTTTATGAAGCGTTCGTTTTAACTCCGACGAAACAAGTTTTTATTGTAATGGAAAAGCTTTCTGTGAACTTGAGTGACTTATGTGAACTTAATCTATTTGATCAACCAGGAAATGAAACCGCAAGAAGGTGCATTTTGAATCAAGTTGTTGATGCTTTATGTTTTCTCAAAGAAAAAGAAGTCATACATCGTGATATCAAGCCTTCTAACATATTAATTTCTTTTACCGGATATGTTAAATTATGTGATTTTGGCTTAGCTAGAATGAACGAATCGTCATACATTGTTGATACTATCTTGGGTTCACGCGAATTTATGGCTCCTGAACTCTTTATTATAGGACATGAAGTGGATTTTGCAATTGACGTTTGGGCTTTTGGCGTGCTTGTTGTTGCAACTTACAATAGAGGAAAAACTATGTATCGACCAGGAGGCCATTTTCGCGATGGTCGTTGGAGATCATGGGCAGAAGGTACCACTGCGTATTACTATTCCATGCTCGGACCCCGTTATATTTCTGAAGAAGAGAACAATGCATGGATTGTTGAATTGTCTAAAAAGATTGCTGATGATATAGAACGACAATCATATATTGAACAAATGAAACATGAAAAACAATTTATTGAATCCTATGAAAAAAATTATGACAGAGTTCAACTTCTTCGTCAATGCCTCATACCTTTGCCAATTCACGGGCCTAAAGGGGATATTGACCGGCCCGGTCTCGATGGTTTAAATCGAGTAACGATTGAAGAGGTTAGACAAACCCAGTTCTACAAAAAGTATGATACAAATAAAATTGGAGAACTTAATGCGCGCAACAGTATCAATAAAATCGTTGCAGAATGCACTTTAGTGAAGAATCAAAATGGTGAAAAATATATTGAAATTACTTTGTAAATTAAAATTTAGCATTTAATACTAAAAACGAACTTCCGTCTCCGGTGCGATTTCAGCAGCAAGCTTCACGAGTTTAACAACATCCACTGGTTTTTCTCCAGGAATAATAAGGGGTTCCTCGATGTCCATACTGTAGTTTTCAAAAGGGTCTAAGACACCTGTATCCAAGTAATTTACAAGGGTATTGTTGTAATTAGTACGGTCTCGATTCTTGCCATGAAGGTTGAATCCATCACGATCTTCCTCATCATCGTAGACTACATCACCAGTTGCATCATAAAATTCCGTTACGGCATTAATAATTCTTACTTCCAAGTCAACAATAGCTTGAAAATCAAATTTTCCTAAATTCTTTCGTCGATTCTCTTCGCCAATATTTGGCTCGTTAATTAAACGAGCACAGGTCTCAATGTTTAACGTACAATTTAACCTGTCCACATAATAAGCAGTTACCCTATCCCGCAACTCCATTTGCATATCTTTCATTTTCATCTGAATCAATCGATACTTGATCCTCAACGGTGAAACCCCTTCACGCAACGGTTTATTGTTTTCAATTACATTCAAAACTTCGCGCATTAATAAAACCTGTCTTTCGGCTTCTCTGAATGCTGTCTCATCTCTAATATTCCCCGCCAAGTTGAATAAAGCAGTGTTAGCTTCATTGAATTTATTTCGTTTAACTTGCAAAGAAGGTAACACAAAGGGAAAATCTTCACCAGCACCCTCTGTCCTGGTAAGTCTGATTACTCTGTTAGCCTCCTGGGCGGCGTCCAATGGAGCAACATCAAAATTAAACTCTCGATTCAGATTTGTTATATCCCCTGCAGTTTCGCCGGTTCTTCGCACCAATGTCCCCCCAAGACGTTTCACCATAGTGCGGGCCCCTTGATAGAGGCGCAATCCTCTCTTATTTGGTGGTTCCGGGACCGTTACAGGCGGTAGCATAAAATCCATGTAGCCAACGAGTACTTTAACCAATAAAAAACAGAAGGCGTTGCACCTTTCCTTAAACGGATCACCTTCCTTCAAGTGTGCGAGCTTTGCTGTCACCAAAACAAACAAAGCACCGTAACAAGATAATAAGTCTGTAATTAGATCTTCATCAATTGAGTTGGTAAGGACCTCAGTGTCTTCCATTGTAGCGGTCTTATGTCAAAGGAAAGCAAATAACAACTGCGATCTAAAGAAAGTTATAAAAGAAGTAGTTTTATGTATCTTTTATGTCATTGGTTTTCAAAACGTGTTTGAGATTCAAAAATTGTTTTACCAAAAAAGTTATCATTCTTTTTGGCATTCTGCAACGAATTCATTTGTAAACGTGACATGTCGTA
>Ga0008835_100951_pt1 | contig 18671 bp, 20 predicted proteins | sample HotLakConsoUCCRE_FD_62215 | JGI IMG/M metagenome (GOLD analysis project Ga0008835, IMG submission 62215) | Hypersaline microbial mat communities from Hot Lake, Washington, USA - Hot Lake Consortium UCC-RE (Hybrid Assembly) ... | reverse complement strand
CCGTCGCAGACCTCCATCAACTCGGCCACGCACACGAAGCGCGGATCGGCCGGGATCACCAGCGGCAAACCGCCCGACACCTCCGCCACCGCTTCGGAGTTCATCGTCCCGCCCGCGTGGGTGGAATATTGATCGTTGATCAGGTGATGGTTGCCGATGATGCCGATCACGGGCCGGGTCATGTGCGCTCCCCTACATGTCATGCAACATGTAGCGCCAAACCCGCCGGGGGAAAAGCCACGAGCGGGCACGGCTGCCCTGCGTGGATGCAGATGCCCGGTTTTGAGGCAGTCCGCCGCCCGTCCCTGCACACAGGCACGGCTCAGTCGGCGCGGGCGGCGCGCACCACGATCTCGACCCGCCAGTCGGGATGCGCCAGCCCGGCGACGATCAGGGTTGCCGCGACCAGATGCGCGCCCAGCGCCCGCTCCCGTTCCTCGCGGAACAGCGCGACGCCGTCCGGGTCGGTCACGATGCCCAGCACCTCGGTGATGTCGGCAAGGCCCATGCCGCCCGCCTCGAGGATCGCGGCGACATTGGCCCAGGCCTGCCGGTGCTGGCCGCGCGCGTCTTGCACAAGCTGCCCGTCCGGCGTCACGCCCACCTGCCCCGCGACGGTGATCTGGCGCGTGCCGGCGGGGATCTCCACTCCCTGGGCATAGGCCGAAAACGGCGGCGGCGCGGCATCCGTGCGAATTGCCCTGCTCATGTGTCCTCCTGCGGCAGACGCGCCGTCACCTCGATCTCGATCTTCATCCGCGGGTCCTGCAGCCCTGCGACGATCATCGTCGCCGCCGGCCGCACCAGGCCCAGCCAGGCGCGGGTGACGGGCCAGCAGGCCTCCCACTGGGTCGGGTCGGGCAGGATGTAGCGCACCCGCACCACGTCGGCCATCGTGGCGCCCGCCTCCCGCAGGGCGGCGTCGATGGTGCGGAAGGTCTGGTCGGCCTGCGCCGCGATGTCGTCGGAAATCTCCATCGTCGCGTAGTCGAACCCGGTCGTGCCGGCGACGAAGACCCAGCCATCCACAACCACCGCGCGGGAATAGCCGATCTCCGCCTCGAAGGGCGAGCCGGTGGAAATGCGCCGTCGGGTCATCGCGGCCCTCCTCTCCTTTGGTTCAAGCCGCTCATCGCAGCACCGCCGCGCCAGCCGCGTCCGACAGGCGCGGATGCACCGGCGCGGGCGGCAGCTCGTACTCCGCAGGCCAGTCGGCGGGCCGCCCCGCCTGCAACAGACCCGGCGCCCACAGGCTTTCCACAGGCAGACCGTGTGCAAACATCACCGCATGTCCGGGCAGCAACAGCTGGTGCCATGTGATCGTCAGGCCCGCTTCCCGCACGGCGAGCCCGGCGCGCTCGAAGGCGGCGCCGGAGATCAGGACCGGCCCGCTGTCGGTCTCGACCCGCACACCCGTGCCCGGCGCAAGCAGCAGGTCGTCGGACAGGCCCAGCACGCCCCGGCGCAGGCGCAGCGGCGCGGTCGGACCCCGCGCGGGCAAGGTCTGCACCCCGTGCCAGAGCACGCGCTGGAACCCGTTCGCCTCGGTCCAGACCGCGTCGCCGGTGCGGATGGCGTCGACCGGCTGCTTGCCGGCATCGGTCAGGATGCGGGTTCCCGACGCCACGCCGCCGATGAAGCCCGCTTCGGGCGATGTCGGCGGGGTCAGCTGGTAGACCTGCCCGGGTTTCAGCGGCAGCGCCGAGACGATCGCCACACAGGCGGGCCCGCCGGTCGCAGCAGCACTGAGGCGGTGGGCGGTCAGCCGCACGCCCTTGGCCGCGTCGACCAGCGTCCAGATCGGGGGCGCGGCATCGCCTGCGGCAAAGCTGTCCTCGCCCAGCCGCACCGGTTCCGCCAGCACCGGACCGGCAAGCGCGATTTCCACCGGGGCGGCATCGCGGGCGACCGTCACGGCCAGGCCGGACGCCCCCTGGGCGGCGGCGACGGGGTCCGTGGCGAAACCCTGCCCGAAATCCGTCGCGCGATACGCGAACACCTTGGTATCTGTCATGACTTGCCCAACCGCGCGGGGCGGTCGGGTATTCCCCCTCCTCAGGCCGTATCCTGCGCGGCCCCGTCCCCTGGGCGCGCAGCACGGCAGCGGCGCGAGCAGTATCGCACCTCCTCCCAGACCTTTTCCCACTTCTTGCGCCAGGTAAAGGGGCGCTTGCAGGTGGCGCAGGTCTTTTGCGGCAGCTCCGATGTCTTGCGCATGCGTCCCATCGCGGAGCAGTTAGGGCGGTCCGGTCCGCAGGCCAGCCCCGGCTCAGAGATCGAGATGCAGCTGCGCCGAGGGGGCGGCCGGCTTGCGGGCACGCGGTGCGCGATCGTTGACGAAATGCCGCCCCGCGCCGCCATCCTTGCGGCTGGCGTGCTTGCCCACGATCCGGTCGGCCTCGGCGCGGAACGCATCGCCGCGCCGGACGGCCCAGACCGCATCGCGCGCGGCGCGCGCGGCTTCGGCCGGATCGACGATGGGCGCGGGGTAGCGCCGGCCCAGCAGGCTTGGCGCCCCTTCCCAGGCCCAGGGCGTCTGCAGCCAAGGATCGGGCACTTCGCGCAGTTCCGGGCACCAGGTACGGGTGAAGGCGCCGGTCGGGTCCTGATCCAGGCCCTGCTTGACGGGGTTGTAGATCCGCACCGTGTTCATCCCCGTGGTGCCTGATTGCATCTGCATCTGCGGCCAGTGGATGCCCGGCTCGTAATCGGTGAACATCCGCGCCAGGTGCGGGCCGGTGGCGCGCCAGTCGAGCCAGAGGTGGTAGGACGCGACCGACACCAGCATCGCGCGCATGCGGAAGTTGAGCCAGCCGGTCGCTACCAGCGACCGCATGCAGGCATCGACGAAGGGCAGCCCGGTCTCGCCTTTTTCCCAGGCCGCCAGCCGCGCCGCATCGGGCGTGCGCGGCCGCAGGTCTTCATAGGCGGAGTGCAGGCAGCGGTGTTCCAGCGCCGGCTCATCCTCGAGCTTTTGCATGAAGTGGTCGCGCCAGGCGAGCCGCGCCTCGAAGCTCTGCATCGCGCCGGTCCAGCCGTCGCGGGTGCCCTTGGCGGCACGCTTGCGGGCGGTCGCGGCCTGCGCCGCCTCGCGCGGGCCGATCGTGCCCCAGGCCAAATGTGGGCTGAGCCGGGAGCAGGCGGTGGCGCCCTCCAGCGGCGCGGACATGGCGCGGCGATAGGTCTGGCCGCGGGTCTGGAGGAAGGACGCCAGCAGCGCTTCGGCCGCCGCGCGTCCGCCCTTCTGCCGCCCCGGGCAGGGGTCGAACGGAAGGCGCAGGTCGCGCGCATCCGGGATCGGGCCGGGGTCGAGGGGAAAGCCGCGCAGCGCGTCGGGCGCGCGGGCCGGCGTGGCCCGGATCGCCCGGTCGCGCCGCGCCGCCCAGCCATCGCGCGCGATCAGACGGCGCACGACACCCGGTTGCGGCACCTCGGTCCACGCGATCCCGGCGCCGCGTGCCCAGGCGGCGACCGCGCGGTCGCGCGCGTAGCTCCAGCCATTGCCGGTTTCCTCGAGGCTCGTGATCTCGCGCAGCCCGGTCTCGGCGCAAAGCGCCGCCAGAACTTCGACCGCGGGCCCGTGCCTGACGATCAGGGGTGCCCCGAGCAGCACCAGATCGGCGCGGAGCGAGACGAGGCTTTCAGCCACGAACCGCCATTGCCGCGCGGCCGCGTCGGGCTGCGCCCAAGCCTCTGGTTCGACTATGAAAAGCGGCAGGACACGCCCCCCGAGCAGGCCGGCCTCGGCCAGCACGGGGTTGTCGTGCACCCTCAGATCGCGCTTGAACCAAACAAGAACATCGCTGCCCATGGCGGCTCAGATAGCAGGCCTGCCGCCGGTGTCAAAGCGGCGCCTTGCCTCCACGGTCAGTCGACCGGGACCAGTCGCGACGCATCGTCTCCCTCCTCCCCGGTGGAGGGGGTGGTGGAAGGGGTGGTCGGCTCGGTGATCACCTCCGTCTCGGTCTCCTCGTCCGAGGAGATGACCGAGTAGGCGATGATGAACAGGATGCAGAGCACAGCGAAGATGATGACGCCACGCAGGGCGGTCAGGAGCGGCTTGTGCCGGCGTTCCTGCTTCTCGAGGTTGGTGCGGGGGGCGGACATGGCTGTTTCCTTCTGCTCAAGATGGCACGGTTGCGGGGCCGGTGCGTCTGGCGGCAAGGGGCGCACCCGTGCCTTTGGGGCTCAACGTGCCCGCGCCCGACCCGGTTCCGCGATCCCGCCACCGGGGCCCGCCTTGCGTCGGATGCCGCCGGGGCCTAGCGTCGCCGCAAGCCGAGCCTTCAGGAGCCACGATGAAAGACGCCGCCCCGCAGCCCATCCACCTTGCCGACTACTGCCCGCCCTCGCATCTGGTCGAGGAGGTGCAGCTGACCTTTCGGCTCGAACCGGGGGCGACGCGGGTGCTGTCGAAGATCCGGTTCCGGGCGAACCCCGAGGGGCTGGAGAACGGAAACCTGCGGCTCGATGGCGAGGGGTTGCGGCTGATCACGGCGTCGATCGACGGCCAGCCGCTGACCGCGCTCGATTATCTGCTCACCATCGAGGGGCTGACCGTGCCGGTCGAACGCCTGCCCGGCCCCGCCTTCACCTGGGAGGCGGAGGTGGAGATCGACCCGGCGGGCAACACCGCGCTGGAAGGGCTCTACATGTCGGGCGGCATGTACTGCACCCAGTGCGAGGCCGAGGGGTTCCGCAAGATCACCTTCTACCCCGACCGGCCCGACGTGATGGCGCGATTCACCGTGCGGATCGAAAGCGAGATGCCGGTGCTCCTGTCGAACGGCAACCCGCTGGCCAGCGGGCCCGGCTGGGCGGAATGGCACGATCCCTGGCCCAAGCCCGCCTATCTCTTCGCGCTCGTCGCGGGCGATCTGGTGGCGCACCGCGACGGCTTCACCACCCTGTCGGGCAAGGCGGTCGACCTCAACATCTGGGTCCGCCCCGGCGACGAGGGCAGATGCGCCTATGCGATGGACGCGCTGAAACGCGCGATGCGCTGGGACGAGGAGGTCTACGGGCGCGAATACGATCTCGACGTGTTCAACATCGTCGCCGTGGACGATTTCAACATGGGCGCGATGGAGAACAAGGGGCTGAACATCTTCAACTCCAAATACGTCCTCGCCTCGCCCGAGACCGCCACCGACCGCGACTACGACTTCATCGAAAGCATCGTCGCGCATGAGTATTTCCACAACTGGACCGGCAACCGCATCACCTGCCGCGACTGGTTCCAGCTCTGCCTCAAGGAGGGGCTGACGGTCTACCGGGACCAGCAGTTCAGCGCCGACATGCGCAGCGCGGCGGTGAAGCGGATCGAGGATGTGCTGCAACTGCGCGCGCGCCAGTTCCGCGAGGATGCGGGGCCGCTGGCCCATAACGTGCGGCCCGACAGCTATGTCGAGATCAACAACTTCTACACCGCCACCGTCTACGAGAAGGGGGCGGAGGTGATCGGCATGCTCCACCGCCTGGTCGGGGCGCAGGAATACCGCGCGGCGCTGGATGAATACTTCCGCCGCCACGACGGGCAGGCCTGCACCATCGAGGATTGGCTGGCCGTGTTCGAGGACGTGGCCAGCCGCGACCTGTCGCAGTTCAAGCGCTGGTACACGCAGGCCGGCACGCCGCGCCTGTCGGCCAGCTGGGAGGTCGCGGGCGACACCCTGCGCCTCACGCTGCGGCAGGAGGTGCCGGAAACCCCCGACCAGCCGCTGAAGGAACGGGTGGTGATCCCGGTGGCCATGGGCCTCCTGGCGCCCGACGGCACGGAACTGTTGCCCGAAACCCTGGTGGTTCTCGATGGGCGCGAAACCACGCTCGACTTCGATCTTGCCGCCATGGCCGCGCGCGCCGGCGTGCCGGTGCCCGACCGGGTGATCCCGTCGCTGTTGCGCGGGTTTTCGGCGCCGGTGATCCTGGATGCCGCGCTTGGCCGCGCGGACAGGCTGGTGCTGCTGGCCCATGACCCCGACCCGTTCAACCGCTGGGAGGCCGGGCGCAGCCTGATGCGCGAGACGCTGATGGCGATGCTGAGCGACCGCGCCGAGCCCGACCCGGACCTGTTCGCGGCGCTCGACCATCTGCTGCGGGACGAAACGCTCGACCCCGCCTTCCGCGCGCTGGCGCTGGCGCTGCCGTCCGAGGATGATCTGGCGCAGGCCGCCCATGATGCCGGCCTCGTCCCCGACCCGACGGCGATCCACGCCACGCGCAGAACCCTGCAGGTTGCCATGGCCACGGCCCTGCGCCCGACGCTGGCGGCGCTCTACGATGCGATGGACCCCGGCCCCAACTACAGCCCGGATGCGGCGCAGGCCGCGAAGCGGTCGTTGCGCAACGCCGCGCTCGTGCTGCTGGCGCGGATCGAGGGACCGGACCGCGCCCGGGCGCAGTACGGGGCGGCCACCAACATGACCGACGAGATCGCGGGGTTCACCACCCTGCTCGACCTGGGCGACAGCGACATCGCCGCCCGCTTCCACGACCGCTGGAAGCATGACCGGCTGGTGATGGACAAATGGTTCATGGCGCAGGTGGCCCATGCCGCGCCCGCCGACGCGGTAGCGACGGCCCGGCGGCTGACCGACCATCCGCTGTTCGACTGGACCAACCCCAACCGCCTGCGCTCGGTCCTGGGCGGGCTGACGGCGGGCAACCCGGCCGGCTTTCACGATCCCTCGGGCGCGGGCTACCGGTTCCTGGCCGATTGGCTGATCCGGGTCGATGCCAAGAACCCGCAGACCGCGGCGCGGATGTCGACCGCCTTCGAGACCTGGGCGCGCTACGATGCCGACCGGCAGGCGCTGATGCGCGCCGAGCTGGACCGCATCGCCGACACCGAGGGACTGAGCCGCGACCTGTCCGAGATGGTGGACCGCATCCGCGGCGTCTGACGCTCAGCCGCGCAGTTGCACCACCATCCAGACCAGCGCGATCAGCACCGGCTGGTGCAGCAGGTAGACCGCCAGGCTGTGCCGCCCCGGCCAGGCCAGCATCCGCGCGAGCGCGGGCGCCTGCCAGCCCGCCAGCCGCGACCACAGCGCGGCCTGCGCGAACAGCCGCGCCGCGGCGATGCCCAGCAGCACCGGGCCGAACCACGGGAACAGCGGCACATAATCGACCGAGCGCACGCCGGTGGCCTGCAGCCCGGTCCACCAGAACCACGGCGCATCCAGCGCCTCGAAGCGCATCGCCTGCGGCAACCAGATCACCGCGAGGCCCAGGACGATCAGCACCGACGCCGGCAGGCGCAGAAACAGCAGCCCCAGGAGGCTCGCCGCCGCGATGCAGTGAAGGATGCCGAAGAAGATGAACGCCTCGGGCAGCGCCACGAAGGTCGCCGCCGTGATCGCCAGCGCGGCACCGGCGATGATCGCCAGCCGTCGCCAGTAGCCGGGCCAGCGGATGCCCTGCCCATGCGCCAGCCACAGGCTGACACCGGCGAGGAACAGGAAGCTGCCCGCCGTCAGATACGCCAGCCAGCGCCAGCCGGGCAGCATCGTCGTGCCGGGCTGGACGAGGCCGAACAGTTCCAGATCGAAGGTGAAGTGGAACACCGCCATCGCCACCAGCGCCAGCGCGCGCGCCAGGTCGAGCGCCACGATCCGCCCCCGCGCCATTCCCGGCGCCGCGGTCGGTCCCGACAGGGGTACTGCTGCGTCATTCATGGCGCGACACTAGCAATCCTCCGCCGAGATGCCCACGTCAAACGCGTTGTCGTGGAACCGATATGTAGCTCTGATAGTCTTCATCATTATGAGCCTTTCCGACCGTCTCGACCCGCTGATCGCCGAACGCGCCCCCTGGATCGCCGCACCGGGCGTGTCCGCAGCGATTGCCCGCAAGGCGCTGCACGGGCTCTTGTCCTATCCGCGCACGGTGCAGATGGCAGAATACCTGGCCCCGATGGACGCCCGCACCCTGATGCAGAAGGCCGCGCGGATGATCGCGCGCGACGTCGAGGTCACCGGCCTGTCGAACATCCCGGACCGCGGGCCGGCCCTGATCGTCGCCAACCACCCGACCGGCATCGCCGACGGGCTGGTTCTGACCCGCATCCTCGCGAGCCGCCGGCCCGACGCGTATTTCTACGCCAATGCCGATATCCTGCGGGTTCTGCCGCAGCTCGAAAGCCTGATCGCGCCGGTGGAATGGCGGCCCGAGAAACGCAGCCACGCCAAGACCCGCGCCACCATGGCCTTCACCCGAAGCGCCATGGCCCAGGGGCGGCTGGGGGTGATCTTTCCCTCGGGCCGGCTTGCCAAGCGACGCGGGCTGACGCTGCATGAACGGCCCTGGATGGCCTCGGCGGCGATGATCGCGCGCAAGTTCGACCTCGACGTGATCCCGGTGAACCTGTCGGCGCGCAACTCGCCACTGTTCTACGCCTTCGACCTGATCCACCCGACGTTGCGCGACATCACGCTGTTCCACGAGACGCTGAACAAGGGGCGCGAGCCTTACCGCGTGACCATCGGCACGCCGATTCCGGCGGCCGACCTGCCCGGCTGTTCCGAGGACGCGATCGCGCAGCTGCGCGAGGCGACGCTCGCGCTCGCCCCGCCCCCGCAGCTGGGGCTGCGGCGCCTGGCGCGCTGGCGGCTGCCGCGCAAGCTGCGGGCCCTGCACAACCGCCTTGCGTGAGGCGGCGGAAAAGATGTCCAGCAAGCGCCCAAGCCATGCCGCAAATCGGGCTCAATCGACCGCTCATCTGGCGGCATGGACAAGATCAACGACTTCCTCTTTCGTCCCGGAAGCCTCGCGCTCAGCGTGCTGGCCTTTGCCGGTCTGACGCTTCTCGCCGCGGTCCTGTGGACGGTGGCCTCGGGCTATGTGCTCCTGTTGCTGATCCCGGCATTGGCGGTCAGCTTCTTCCAGATGGTGGTGACCCCGCTCTACGGGTTGAGGATGAACGCGCGGCGCTGGACCGTGCTGGCCGAGGACGGCGACAGGGTCGTGCCGTTCGAGGAGATCTCCCACCTGCGCTTCGACGCGCGCGCGGCGCTGGCGCGGCCCGTGCTGGTGCTGCGCGATGGCCAGGAAGTGGCGATCCCGGTCGACCACAGGCAGCATGCGCTGGGACTGATCCGCGCCGCGACCGATCACGGCGTGCCGGTGCGCAGCCGCTGATCCCCGCTCAGCGCGGCGGCATCGCCGCCTCGGCCACCCGCGAGCGTGGCCGCGGCACCGGCGCATGCGCGGGCGGCCCGCCGGCGGCAACCGGCGTCTGCCCGCCCGCGCCCAGCCCCTCGGGCCGCATCAGCGGCCGGGTGCGCGCCTGGCAATAATCCTGCCGGCTGACCCAGCTCCGCATCTCCTCGCGCTTTCGCGTAGAATGGAACGGCCCCCAGTCGGCGGCGACGCCGCGCATGCCTTCGGCCACGACACCGTCGCGCGGCACCGTCACGGCCATGATGCGGATGCCGCAGCGCAGATTGGCCACGCCGTCGAGCAGGGTTTCGCCGGTCCCGACCTCGCAGTTGCGCCAGCGCGCGGTGCCGGGTGCGATCTGCACCAGTCCGAACCATTGCCCGCCGCCGCCCACGGCCCGCGGATCATGGGTGCTTTCATGCCAGGCCAGCGCCGAGACGAGCCCGGCCCAGAAGGCGGCGCGCTGCCCGCGGTCGGCCTGCCGGTAGCCGGGGCACCACGCGCCGATGTCGCGCGGCACCACGTCGAGCAGGGGTGCGCCGTGACTGCGCAGCGCGTTCATCGTCGCGGCCGTCCACCGCGACCCGTGCGGATGATCTTCCCACCTGAGCCGCGGCATCGCCCAGGTGTCGCGCAGGCGCGGGCGCAGGCTGCGTTGGGGGGCAAAAGGGCTGTGCGTCGCCGGAACCTCGGCCGGGCGCGGCACCGGCATGGGGGCGGGCCATCCGGCCTCCTGCCCGATATCGGGGATCACAAGCTGCATCTGCGCGCTGATGGCACTGAGCGGCGCGACCGGCCGCCGGTCGGGCACGGCATCCTGAGCCCCCGACCCGCCGGGCCAGCCGCAAAAAACCGCGACCACACCAAACCATACCACAGCGCCGAAGCGCGTCATGCGACTCCCCCCCTCAGGTAGCGCGAGGGCAGGCTGCCCGCGCCGGGCCGCCATGGCAAGAAAAACCTGTGGAAATCCGTCAGGACGCAGGCGCCGCGGGGGCGCCTGCCATCGCGGCGGTCAGCGTGCCGCCTGGCAATAGGGCTGCTGGCTGACCCATGCGCGCATTTCTTCGCGCTTGGAGGCCTGGCTGGGATGCAGCGGCCCCCAGTCGGCGGCCACGCCGCGCGTTCCCTCGGACACCACGCCATCGCGCGACACCGTCGTGGCCCAGATCCGCAAGGCGCAGCTCACATTGGCCGCCCCGTCCAGCAGCGCCGTGCCCGAGGTCGCCTCGCAGCCGTAGTTGCGCGCCGTCGCCGGGCTGATCTGAACCAGACCGAACCACCGACCGCCGCCGCCCACCGCCTGTTCGTTCCAGGTGCTTTCATGGCGCGCCAGCGCCGACACGAGCCCAAGCCAGAACGCCTCGCGCTCGGTCTCGGTGGCGTCGGGATAGCCGGGGCACCAGGTCTCGATGTCGGCGGGCACGATGTCGGGCAGGACCGCCGCATGGCTTTGCAGCGCGGCGAAGCCCGCCACCTCCCACCCCGAAGACGCGGGAACATGATCCCAGCGCATGGCATATCCGCCTTCGGGAAGATCGCTCGAATTGGACGCGAGGGTGCAGCTCGACAGAGCCACAAGACACATCGCCGCCACGCTGGCGGCCTTTACCGAAATCCCCACTGGGGTACCTCTTGGGCAGTTGCAGACGGGCCCAGTTGCCGTCGACACTTGCAACGGGCAACCTTCATGACGCCACAGGCCGGTTTTGCGCGGCAACCCGCCCATGCTCGGCACCCTTCCGCCTCTTGCCCCTCTGCGGGGGCTGACCTAAACGAAGGGGTCAACGGACGGAGGCACGGATGCTCGACCTGACCTACGAGACCCCGAAACCCAAGGTGATCGCGGGCGCGAAACACGACTGGGAACTGGTGATCGGCATGGAGGTCCATGCCCAGGTCGCCTCCAAATCCAAGCTGTTCTCCGGTGCCTCGACGCAATTCGGCTCCGAGCCCAATTCCAACGTCGCCTTCGTCGACGCCGGCATGCCCGGCATGCTGCCCGTGATCAACGAGTTCTGCGTGGCCCAGGCCGTGCGCACCGGCCTCGGCCTCAAGGCGCAGATCCATCTCGCGTCGGCCTTCGACCGCAAGAACTACTTCTATCCCGACCTGCCGCAGGGCTACCAGATTTCTCAGCTCTACCACCCGATCGTGGGCGAGGGCGAGGTGCTGGTGGAGCTTGGCGACGGCAAGGCGCGGCTCGTCCGGATCGAACGCATCCACCTCGAACAGGACGCCGGCAAGTCGATCCACGACATGGACCCGGCGCTCAGCTTCGTCGACCTGAACCGCACCGGCGTGGCGCTGATGGAGATCGTCTCCCGCCCCGACATCCGCGGGCCCGAGGAGGCGGCCGCCTATGTCTCGAAACTGCGCCAGATCATGCTTTACCTCGGCACCTGCGACGGCAACATGCAAAACGGCAACCTGCGCGCCGATGTGAACGTCTCGGTCTGCCGCCCCGGCCAGTACGAGAAATACCAGGAAACACAGGATTTCGGCCATCTCGGCACCCGCTGCGAGATCAAGAACATGAACTCGCTGCGGTTCATCCAGGCCGCCATCGACTTCGAGGCGCGCCGCCAGATCGCCATCCTCGAGGGCGGCGGGTCCATCGTGCAGGAAACCCGCCTTTACGATCCCGACAAGGGCGAGACGCGGTCCATGCGGTCCAAGGAAGAGGCGCATGATTACCGCTACTTCCCCGACCCCGACCTCTTGCCGCTGGAGATCGAGCAGGCTTGGGTCGACGACATCGAGGCCAGCCTGCCGGAACTGCCCGACGCCAAGAAGGCGCGCTTCATCGGCGACTACGGGTTGTCGGAGTACGACGCGAGCGTCCTCACCGCCGATCTGGACGCAGCGCATTACTTCGAGGCCGTGGTGGCCGCGTCGCGCGACGATGCCGATGCCGGAAAGCTCGCCGCCAACTGGGTGATCAACGAGCTCTTCGGCCGGCTGAAGAAGGAGGAGCACGACATCACCGAAAGCCCGGTCAGCCCCGGGCAACTCGGGGGCATCATCAAGCTGATTCGCTCCGGCGACATTTCCGGCAAGATCGCCAAGGACCTGTTCGAGATCGTCTACACCGAAGGCGGCGACCCGGCCCAGATCGTCGTGGCGCGCGGCATGAAGCAGGTCACCGACACCGGCGCCATCGAGGCCGCGGTGGACGAGATCATCGCCGCGAACCCCGCGCAGGTGGAAAAGGCCAAGGCCAACCCCAAGCTCGCCGGCTGGTTCGTGGGCCAGGTGATGAAGGCCACCGGCGGCAAGGCCAACCCGGCGGCGGTGAACGAGATCGTGACCGCGAAACTCGGCCTCTGACGCACCGCCGCCACCCGCCTGCGAGGCTTGCGGAGCGGGTGGCGCTGCGGGTGGCGGTCTCGACGCCCTCACGATGGGTTTTCCGGGCTTCGCGTTCCTGCGAACATAGGTCGAAGGCACGCGTCACCTCAACGTGCTCACCTTCGCCTTTCTCGCGTCGGGGCTGGTTTTGCACCGCGCCGCAGACTATATTCCCCAATACTTAGAAACGGAGGACTGACATGGACAGCCTCAGCCTGCTCGCCATCCCGGCCCTCGCGCTCATCCTTGCGGGCGCGCTCGTGCTCGATACTCGCCGCACCGCACGTCGCAACGAGCGCACGGACGCTGCCGAATAAACCGCAGGGCGCAAGCCTGCCCCGTCACCCCTCCGCGCCCCCTTGCCCGCCCCCGCCCGAGCCGGTTAAACCCGGGCGGACCTGCAAGGAACCGTCATGCCGCGCTACGAATACAAGCTCGTCCCCGCCCCCGAACGGGCCACCAGGATCAAGGGCCTGAAGGGCGCCGCCAGCTTCGCCGCGACGCTTGAGTCGCTGATGAACGAGCTTGGCGCGGCGGGCTGGACCTACATGCGGGCCGAAACACTGCCGCAGGAGGAACGCAGCGGCCTGACGTCGCGCACCACGACCTACCGCAACCTCCTGGTGTTCCAGCGCCTCGTGCCCGAGACGCCGCCCGCCGCCGATCACGCCCAGACACCACGCGAAGACCGCGCAGACCCGCAACCGCACGTTCCAGCCCCGCCGCAGCCCCGCCTGGCGCCGGTCGCGGCACCGGCCGCCCCGCCAGACCGGCCCGATCCGGCACATGACACCGAGGATGAACCCTCGTTGGCCAATCTCTTCGCCGACAGCGATCCCGATCCCGACCGGGACGACACCGTGAAACCCTAGGCGTCGACGCTCAGCGCCAGCGCGTGGATCTCGCCCACCAGCTCGCGCCCCAGCGCCGCATGCACCGCGCGGTGCCGCGCGATCCGGCTCAGGCCGGCAAACGCGTCGCTCGCGATCACCACCTTGTAATGGCTCTGCCCGCCCTCCTGATAGCCGCTGTGGCCGCGGTGCTTCTCGCTCTCGTCCACCACCTCCAGCAGCCTCGGCTGGAACGCCGCCTGCAGCCGCTCCTCGATTTTCTCGCCCCGTGTCACGATTTCGCTCTCCTTGCCTCTTCACCTTGCCGTCCAAAACTCTAAACTCACGCTTCCGAGTCGAGAAGGGGAACCCGATGCCCGCCAAAGACCCGTTCAGTTTTGACCTCCGCGTCTCCACCGACAAGAAGAAGCGTCGTTCCGGTCGCCGCGGCATGTCGGGCGCCTTCGAGACCTCGCAGCGCGTCTGCGAGGCGGAAGGCTGTCAGGAGGTCGGCCAGTACCGTGCGCCCAAAAGCCCCGACAACCTCGAGGATTACAAGTGGTTCTGCCGCGAGCATGTGCGCGAGTACAACCTCAAGTGGAACTTCTTCGACGGCACCACCGAGGCCGAGATGGAGGCGCAGCTCGACCGCGACCGGGTCTGGGACCGTCCGACCAAGGCCTTCAAGAAGACGGTGGAGGAACGCGCCTGGGCGCGGCTGGGCATCGACGACGCGCACCAGGTCCTGGGCGGCAACGCCACCCGCAACCCCGGCCGCGCCCATGGCGGCGGCCGCAAGCTGCCGCCGACCGAGCGCAAGGCGATCGACATCCTCGAGGCCAAGGACAGCTGGACCAAGACCGAGATCCGCAAGAGCTACAAGGCGCTCATCAAGATCCTGCACCCCGACATGAACGGCGGCGACCGCTCCGACGAGGAGCGTCTGCAGGAGGTCGTCTGGGCCTGGGACCAGATCAAGGACAGCCGCAACTTCACCGATTGAGCCCCCGGCCCTGCTTCATCTTGGCGAAAAAACTCCCGCCGGAGGCTCCCGCACCCGCCACAGCGCCCCCTTCAACCGCCGGGCACCCCGCCGCCGCCAGGCCCGCGCCGCGCCAGCGGCGCGCGCCCCGGCGACGGCGGAGCCGGCGCAACCCCTGACCGGACAAGATGCCCGCCACCCATGTGCGAACCCTGATCCTCGGCGCCGGTGCCGCCGGCATGATGTGTGCGGCCCACGCCGGCCCCGACACTCTGGTGATCGACCACGCGAAGGCGCCGGGCGAAAAGATCCGCATCTCGGGCGGCGGGCGGTGCAATTTCACCAACCTGCATACGGCGCCGGAAAACTTCCTGTCGGCAAACCCGCATTTCTGCAAATCCGCCCTCAGCCGCTACACCCAGCACGATTTCCTCGACCTCGTCGCGCGCCATGCCATCCCCTGGCACGAAAAGACGCTGGGGCAGCTGTTCTGCGACCGCTCCGCCAAGGACATCATCGCGATGCTCCGGGCCGAGATGGCGGGCGCCCAGCTGTGGCTGCAGACAGCCGTCGCGGAGATCACCCATGCCGACGGCCGCTTTCACGCCCGCCTGACGCGCGAGGGGCGCCGCGAGGACGTCAGCGCCGATCATCTGGTGCTGGCCACCGGAGGCAAGTCGATCCCCAAGATGGGCGCGACCGGGCTGGCCTACTGCATCGCGGCGCAATTCGGCCATGCCGTGACCGAGACGCGGCCGGCGCTGGTGCCGCTCACCTTCGACGACGCGCAGAAGGCCGTCTTCGCCTCGCTCGCCGGCACCGCGGTGGAGACGCAGGTCGCCTGCAACGGCGCCGGGTTCGAGGAGGCGATGCTCTTCACCCACCGCGGCCTGTCGGGCCCCGCGATCCTGCAGATCTCCTCCTACTGGCGCGAGGGGGCGGCGCTCACGGTGCGGCTTCGGCCCGATCTCGACCTCTACCCGCATCTGCGCGCCCGCCGCGCCGAGGGCGGGGGCAAGGCACTCGCCACCGTGCTGGCCGAGATGCTGCCCCGGGCGCTGGCGCGCCACCTGGCCGAGGCCTGGCGCCTCGACGGCCGCCTCGCCGACCAGTCCGACGCCGCCCTGGCCGATCTGGCGCGGCGGCTGTCGGAGTGGCGGCTGACCCCCACCGCGTCGGAGGGCTACCGAACCGCCGAGGTGACGCTGGGGGGCGTCGCCACCGATCGCGTCAGTTCGCGGACGATGGAATCCCAACTGGTGCCGGGGCTATACGTCATCGGCGAGGCGCTGGACGTCACCGGCTGGCTGGGCGGCTACAACTTCCAGTGGGCCTGGTCCTCCGGCGTTGCCGCCGGTCGCGCCATCACGGCGCGTTAGGCGCGTCGCAGCCCGGGTCAGCCGCGCCAGAAGGCGGTGGTGAACAGCACGAACACCGCCAGAAGCTCCAGCCGCCCCACCAGCATGCAAAAGATCATGATCCACTTGGCCGGCGTCGGAAACGCCTCCATCGAGCCGGAGGCGCTGACCTCGGGGCCATAGGCCGGGCCGATGTTTGCCACCGCCGTCCAGGCCGCCGTGATCGCGGTCTGCGTCTCCAGGCCGGTCAGCGACAGGACCACCGCCGACACCGCCAGCGTCAGGAAGAACAGCACGGTGAAGGTGATGACGGAATCGATCACGTCGCGCTCGATCGGGCGCCCGCCCAGCCGCGGCGCGGTCACGGTGCGCGGGCTGGCCAGCAGGCGCAGCTGGGTGATCAGCGCCTCCTTCAGCACCAGGTAGCGAAACACCTTCACCGAACATCCCGTGGAGGCGGTGCAGCCCCCGATCAGCCCGACGACGAAGATCACCGCGAAGGAAAAGCTGCCCCAGGTGGTGATGTCGGCACTGGAATAGCCGGTCCCGGTGAACAGCGAGACCACGTTGAACAGGCTTTCGCGCACCGCGGGTTCCGGGTCGTGGCCCATCATCACCAGCCGCCACATGATCACCGCCCCGCAGGCGTAGGCGATCCAGCGCACGAAGGCGCGCACCTGCACGTCGCGGACCATCGCCCAGGGATCGCCGTTGGCCAGCTGGATGAACCGGATGAAGGGCACCGCCCCCAGGATCATGAAGGTCACGGCGGCATATTCCGCCGGGCCGGAAAAGGCGGCGAAGCTGGCGTCGGTGGTGGAGAACCCGCCGGTCGCCAGCGTCGTCATCGCGTGCACGCTCGCCTCGTACCAATCCATCCCGAGCGCCCCGTAGGAGGCCGCGCAGGCCAGCGTCAGCACCACATAGGCGGTCAGCAACCCGCGCGAGATGTCGATGGCGCGCGGCAGCACCTTGCCCAGCGTGTCGAACCCTTCCGAGCGGAAGAACTGCATCCCCCCCACCCGCATCACCGGCAGGAAGATCAGCGCGACGATGACGATCCCCAGCCCGCCCAGCCATTGCAGCGCGCCGCGCCACAGGTTCACCCCGCGCGGCAAGGTGTCGAGATCGTGAAACATCGTGGCTCCGGTCGTCGTCATGCCCGACACGGCCTCGAAATAGGCGTCCGTCAGCGACACGTCGGGCTGGCCCAGCACGAAGGGGATGGCGCCGACCATGGGCAGCACGCTCCAGGTCGCGGTGGTCAGCAGGAAAGCCTCGCGCACGCTCATCTGGCGCATGTCGAAATTGGCCGAGGCCAGCGCGATGCTGCCGCCCAGTGCGATCGCCAGTGCCGAGGAGACGGCGAAGGCCTGCCAGTTGCGGTTGCCGTCGGCAAGGTCGAGCGCCATCGGAAACAGCATCGCCGCACCCAACACGATGGTGAGCAGTCCAAGCACATATCCGACGGGCCGCAGGTCGAGCATGGGGCGGAGCGTTGGCGCGCGGACGCGGCACTGTCAAGCAAGCGCAGACGCCCTCAGGCCACCGCGCCCCTGCCGGCCGGCAAAAGGCCTGCCTGCGAAAAAGTGTTGAAAGGGCTCGCGCCGTGAGGCAGGATTTTTCGAACGGTTCCAGACTCACCGGGTGGCCTGTCAGCGGCCGCCGTTCCTCCAGCCAGCCGCGCCCTCGGGCCGGTTCAGCCAGACAAGGACCACGCGCTTGGGCGACGACGCGTCTCTTCCGAAAACCCTCTCCGACAGCGATATCTCGACCCATCAGCGGCGCGCGGGCCCGACCGCCCGCACCGGTACGGCCACGGATGCCGATGCCCATGCCCATGCCCATACCGACGCCGATGCCGCCCCGAAACCGGGCACCGATGCCGACGCGGCACCGCGCACCGACCGCGACGGGTGAGCCGATTTCAGACAGTCATTTCACACAGCGGAGACGAGGAAGATGAGTGACACCAGCGACGACAGCGACAAGACCGGCAAGGCCACGCTGGACGATGCCCAGATCGAGACGACGCGCGGCGTGAGCCGACGCATGATGCTGCGCGGCTTCGGCCTAGGCTCGCTGGGGCTGGGCGGTGCGGCCGTTTCGGGCTGCGTGGTGGCCGGATCGGGCATCACCGATGCCGACAACGGCAACATCACCGATCCCGTGGGCTTCGGCCGCGGGCCGCGGCGGGCCTATCGCACCGGGTTGACCGATCGCGATTTCGGCGGGCGCATCACCGACCCGGTGGGCTACGGCCGCGGCTGACCCCGGCGACAGGCGTCTGCCGCAAGCCCCGGACGCGGTTGCGACCGGGGCTTTCGCATCTCAGCCGCGGTGGATCAGGCTGGCAAAGAGATGCGGATCGAGGCTGGCCTGCGCGAAGGTCTCGCCCTCGGTCAGCACGCTCACCGCATCATGGCTGTGCAGGCTTTCCTGATGGCTGGCCACCACGCGGAAGTCATTGACCCGCGGATCGGCGTGCAGGCGTTCGGCAAACAGCCGCGCGGCATCCTCGACGAAGATCGGGTTGGCGGCGTTGAGTTCCGCGAAGGCCTGTTCATCCTCGCGCTTGACCATCACCTGCGTCTCGGTCGGCACCGCGGCGCGCGCCATCTCGATCAGATCCTCGAACCACAGGCAGGCCTGATCCTGCGCCACCTCGACCGAGATCCGGGCCACCGACCGCTGCGAATGCGGCGTCGCCAGCTGACCGCGCGTGGCGCGCGCATGTTCCGACAGTTCCAGCGAACACGGGCAGGTCGAGGAATAGACGTAATCCAGATGCACCAGCTTCTGCCGCACGCCGCCCTGCTCCACCAGCTCCAGCGCGATGTCGTAATACTGGTAGCCGGAAAGGCCCGAGCGCAGGCTTTGGACACGCGCCGGAAAGCTCAGCCGCATCTGGATGCGGGCGTCGAAACTGTCGAGGTCGGATTTGTAGTCATCGAGCGCCGCCTCGATCACCTCGAAGGAAAAGGTCTTTTC
>Ga0008835_100947_pt1 | contig 18723 bp, 20 predicted proteins | sample HotLakConsoUCCRE_FD_62215 | JGI IMG/M metagenome (GOLD analysis project Ga0008835, IMG submission 62215) | Hypersaline microbial mat communities from Hot Lake, Washington, USA - Hot Lake Consortium UCC-RE (Hybrid Assembly) ... | reverse complement strand
GCCCACGATATCCGGATTCTCGCAACCGACATCGATCCGGCTGTCCTCGACGTCGCTCGGAAAGGTGTCTTCGACGAAAGCCAGATGGCCGGTGTTTCACACCCCTTGCGAGAACAATATTTCGTCGCCTCTTCGGGAGGGAGATTCGGTGCGACGGACGTCCTTCGCAGGATGATCAGCTTCCGTGAGCTGAACCTGCTGGGGCACTGGCCCATGAAGGGCAGGTTCCATGCAATTTTCTGCCGCAATGTTGTCATCTACTTCGACGAAGCCACCCAAGCCGCTCTCTGGCCACGCTTCCGCCGTGCGCTCCTCGATAACGGACTGCTCTTCGTCGGTCATTCCGAACGCGTTCCGAATCCCGGCGCTGTCGGTTTCAGACCAGCCGGAGTGACGACATTCACCGCAGTAGCCACCACATCGGCAGAGACGCCGGACGGACCGGCACGGACTCACGATACCTAGGCCCAGGAGGATCGGATGTCGCTTCGAGATCAGCTTCGCGTGATGGTAGTGGACGACATGTCGACCAGCCGCGGCCTCATTACCCAAGCGCTGGACGCAATGGGCATTCGCTCCGTTGCCTCGGCCGCTGATGGACCGACCGCCCTTCGAATGATCGAAGCCAGCCCGGTGCATCTGGTCATTTCCGACTACAACATGCCCGAAATGAGCGGTCTCCATTTGTTGCATGCGCTAAGGACAGCTCCCAAAACTGCAAAAGTCGGTTTTCTTCTCATCACCGGCCGCGCCGACAAGGAAATCGTCGACCACGGCAAACGGCTCGGCATGAACAATTTCATAAAGAAACCGTTCCAGCCGAATGAACTGAAGGGTGCGATCGAGGCGATCGTCGGTCGGCTCTGATGACCTTGCACACCGGAGCACGCACCGCCGCTTCGCTTGACGGGCGATCATTGCCGCTCGCCGACGTGCTCGGGCAAATGTCGCGTGAACTCGAAAACCTCACCATTGTCGCCGAAGACGTTCAGAACCTGACCGCCGCTTTGACGGCTCCTGGTTCGTTGACTGCAGGTCAGACCCGACGACTCCAGCAGCTGGATCTCCTGACACAGACCCTCGGCGATCTCGCGAATGCAACGCGGCATCTCGCCGGACACGCTCCGGACGGCGCCGTCGAAACAGATGACCTCGGTCTGAGCATCATCCTTGCTGATCTGCGAGCCCGGCTCACGGGAAAAGGTGTCGAGGAGAAACCGGAAGAAGATGCCGGCACGGTCGCTCTGTTCTAGCGAGGATAACGTCGGCATCTGTGCGAGGCACCGACGCAATCGGATGTGGTGCACCAGGCGTCGCTTCATTCGCTCAGAAGAGTTCCACGCCGTTCCCGTTCGCAGCGGGCACGACACGGGCGGGCTCCCTGAACTCGCTGACGAAACGCTGTTGGACCCGGCCCCCGTGTGGCCAGAACTTCACCTGTCGTGCGGAGCGTCCGCCGACACTCTTCGCGTCACAGGGAATCGTTTCCCGGTCGAGATATTCAAGCACGAACGCAGCATTGCGCTGGCCGATGTCCGAAAGACCGGCGATCATGGCCGCGCCACCGAAAACCTTCGCACGCAACCGGCCCCGCTCTGCGCCGGTCTTCACCAGAGCGTTGACAAGACGGTCCATCGCGGTGCCCCCAAGATTGTTCAGCCGCGACCAGCTGCCTTCCTCGTCCGGCAGCAGAATATGGTTCATGCCCCCAACGTGTCCGTCGGGATCCCAGAGACAAACCGCAACACAGGACCCCAAGGTCGTGGTGATGACCGCGGTCGGTTCCTGCCCGACCGCCTGTTCGCCCTGGGCAATGTATGTGGCGTTGGTCCGGAACGCTCCGCTCACGCAGCCGCCCCCTCGAAGCCGCCGCAGAGCTCCAGAAGCCGCTCTCCGATCCGGTCCAGCGGGAGCACCGTCTCCGCAGCGCCGTTGGCGCGAGCAGCTCCCGGCATCCCGTCGATTACCGACGTCTCGGCATCCTGCACGATGGTGCGCGCGCCGGCGGCTCGAAGGTCCAGAAGAGCGTCCGCTCCGTCCCGCCCCATCCCAGTGAGAACCACCGCGACGACGGAATGCGCCATCGGCACAACCGAGCGGAACAGGACATCGACGGACGGCACGTAGAGGTGCTCGCCATTGTCCTCGACGAGCCTGCAGGTCGGTCGATCTCCGGATCGAAGCACCAGGTGATGGCGTCCGCCGGGCGACAGGTAGACAGTGCCCTGTTCGGCCCGAAGCCCGCTCTCGGCGAGCCGCACCCGCGGGGCGATCTTGCCTTCGAGCCGGCGCGCGAAACTCGCCAGAAAGGTCTCGGGCATGTGCTGGGCGACGAACGTGGGCGGAGAGTTCGCGGGGAAGGTCGAGAACAATCTCTCGAGCGCGTCCACACCGCCGGTGGAACTGCCGACAACGGCGATCTGGCCTGTCCAACGGTAGACCCGGGACGCGCCGGTCGCGGGCGCTTCATGTTCCACAGCAGGCTTGCGCAAACTGGCACCTGCAGCCGCGATGAGTGTCTCGGTCAGCTTCGAACGGATATCGGGCGCGCCATGGACCCGCTTGAGGTCAATGCAATCGACCGCGCCCAGCGAAAGCGCCGTGATCGCCTCCTCGCTCTGCTCGCTGGTGCGCGTCGAAACCATGATGACGGGCATCGGACGCAACCGCATGAGATTTCTCAGAAACACCAGACCGTTCATCCGCGGCATCTCGACATCAAGCGTCAATACATCCGGATTGACCGCCTTGATGAGATCGCGCGCGGCATAGGGGTCGCCGGCCTCGCCGACGACCTCGAACCGCTGGTCTCCGTCAAGCACGGAGCGGATCATCGCCCTGATCGTGCGGGAATCGTCGACGATCAGCACCTTCACCGGGCGGACTCGGACCGCTTCGTTCATCGGCAGCCCTGCAGGCCCGGTCTGGCCCGGTCAGCACCGGGGCAGAAGCAGCATTTCATGACCGCCTCCTCGTTCAGTCAAAAGATTGAAGAGGCTATCGGTGAAAGATGTGAAGATTGAATTTATGCTTCCGGAAGTCGCTCAGGGTTCGACCCAGAGAAACATCTTGCTGGCCTGGACCACCTCGGGCTCGCCAAGATGGAAAAGCGTGTAGGTGTACATCGCCTCCGCCTTGCGGAAAACGCCGTGCCGACCGAGGAGATCGAGCGCGAGGTCATGGCTCCCGGAGAGCTTCGACGCCTGCCAGTCGATGCGCTGGCGCGGCGCGAGGTAGACGTCCTGGCTCGGGACGCCGCGGCCCAGAGAGTTGGCCCGTACGTGAACAGGCAGCGCATCGGGGTGCAGCGAGATGAATTCCTCGTCAAGGACGATCCGGTCGAGCCACTGGATGCGCTTGAAGTCCCCGTTCCGGGTGCGCACGAGGTCACGCACCCGAAGTGCCTGGGCCGGGACCTCCCCCATCGCCGTGGTGATCCGGGTGAGGGGTCCGAAGCCGGGCAGCATCCATTGACGTGACCTGACACCCGGCACGCGCCGAAGCGGCTTGCCCGGAGCGCGCGAGACCGGTTGAGGCTCTCCCACCTGCCTTAGAATGCCGTCAATATCCATCGCGATACTCCTTCACCACTTACATGACGCACAGCGCATTGCTGCCGCTCGACCATAGAAAAGGCGCGCCGGATCTTCCACTCCACCCGGCACGCCCGGGACACTGAAGGTCACCGGAACCGCCCGGATCTCTTCGAACTTGTAACTCAAGGCGACCGGTTCGAGTGGCGGCCGATCGCTTCGACACTGCTCTTTTGCCAAGGTCGGACGGCAAGAGTTGGGCGCACTTCGTTCGAAGGTGACGACATCGTGCAAACAGGGCCGAAACGAAGATGTCCCGCGGGGCATGCGTTTGCGGTTTCGTGGACAATTCCACTCAAATCAGAGTGATCCGTCACGATTCCCTTTAAAAATTGAAAAGATTGTTCCGCGAAAAGCGACAGGTTCCCCTTTGCAAGCGGTGAACGAATGTGTCTGCATCGCCATGTTGTGCCTGTTTCCTGTTTCGGAACAGTGTGTTCGGATGCGGATTTTTGTGAACGGCGAAGAGCATTTCGAAGCGACTCGTCGCCAGGAAAGGGCAAACGAGGCAGCGGCATATGAAACTGCCCAAAACATTAACGCGCGACGTCTTCGTGCCCCGCGGCCGCAGCCTGATCGGCAGGCGCCGTCCTGCACCCCAAAATCCGGTGCTGCGGGTTCAGTCGAGCCGGACGGCGTCTCCGGAAAGCCTGTCGGACGAGGAGAAGCCCACCTGGTTCAGCCCGTACCAAGCCCCGACCGTGATGAACGCGATCGCGAGAAATGCCAGCAACATGGGACGCATGGGCTCTCTTCCCTTCATGTGTTCTGCTTCAGCCACTCGACGAGATCGCGCCGGTCCTCGGGCTTCACGATCCGCTGCATCGGCATCTTCGAGCCGGGAATGTAGTGGTCCGGTCCGAGATCGAAAAGCCTGTCGATCGTTGTCTCGTCCCAGACGATATCCGACCCTTCGAGCGTATCGGAATAGGTGTAGCCGGCAAGCGCCCCCGCGCGGCGGCCGAACACGCCGTCAAGCGTCGGTCCGGCCTTGCGCGCGCCGTCCGCCTCGAGGCTGTGACAGATCGAGCACTTGCGCTGGAACTGACGCTCCCCGTTCGACATCTCCCCGGGGGGGCGCAGAAAGGCGCGATCGGTGGCGGTCATGACCGGCCCGATACCCGTCTCGCCCACGGGCCAGAAATAGGCCGCGTCCTCGATCCCGCCCATGAGAAGTCGGCCACCGTTCTCGGAATAGGCAAGCGCCCAGACCGGCCCCTTCGAGGTGGCGCGGTAATCGTGGAGGATGCGCCAGTCGCCGGTGCGCACGACCATCACGAAGCCCTCACCGTCGCCGACTGCGATTTCGCCGCCACCGGGGGCCGAGGCCATGGCGAGGATCGGGCGGCGTTCGAGGGTGAGGTCGGCGAGCACCGCACCGGTCGCGAGGTCGATCACCCGGGTGCCGCCGTCGGTAGCCCCGTAGGCGAGCCAGCCCGCTTCGTCGTCGACGAGGAGTTCGGTGGTGCCGAATCCGTGGTGGACCACGATGCGCCGTTCCTTGCGCCCGGCGACATCCCAGACCCGGACCGTGCCGTCGGCCGCGGCGGAATAGAGCGCGGTGCCACCCTCGGCGAAGGCCACGTCGTTCACCGGCCCGTCATGGCCTTCGAGGCGCGCCAGAAGCGCACCCGTCCCGGCATCCCAGAGCCCCACGGTCCGGTCCCAGGAGGCGCTGGCGATCAAACCGGCCTCCGGGGAGACCGCGACGGCCTCGACCTGGGCGGTGTGACCTTCGAGACGCCGGCTCTCGCCGCTCGCGAGGTTCCAGAGGCGCAGCGTGGAATCGTCTCCCCCCGACACGGCTCGGCCGCCGGGAAGATAGGCGACCGTCTTCACTGCCGCCTCGTGGCCCTCGAGCCAGCGCACCTCGCCCGACCCGAGATCCCAGAGCCCAAGCGAATTGTCGAAACTCGCCGTCAGCGCCGTCGCGCCATCCGCTGCGACATCGGCGCCCATCACCGGACCTCCGTGGCCCCTCAGAGCCTCGAAGCCCTCGCCCTCCGCAAGAACGGGCCCCGCCAGAAGTAGCACGAGGCCGAGAAGCGCCGATAAACGGAAGTCCATCGGGCGTCCTACTCGGCTGGTGCAGCCCGGTCGCTGTGCAGATGAGCCTCGCCATTGGCCTCGAGTTCCTTCACCCAGAGGCCGTGGTGTTCCTTCGCCCATTGCAGGTCGACCTGTCCGGACCCCATGGCATCATAGGCGCCCTCCATCCCGACCGAACCGATGTAGATATGGGCGATGATGACGGCCATCATCACGAAGCTGACAATGGCGTGCCAGGCTTGCGCGAGTTGCATCTCGGCATGCGGGGTCAGGACTTCCGGAAGCGGACTGAAGCCCATGAGTGCCGGCAGTCCGGTCGCGTTGATCTTCTGGAAGGTCGCGGCGAACATGTTGAGCTCGAAGGGGAAGAGAAGCGCCAGCCCCGAGGCGGAGATCGAGCCGCCGAGCACGATGACGCCCCAGAAGATGAACTTCTGACCGGCATTGAACTTCCGGGCCGGTGGGTGAACGCCCTTCGAGAAGAGGCCGCCCGCCTGGGCCAGCCACTTGAGGTCGTGCCGGTTCGGGATGTTGTGGGCCACCCACAGCACGAACACCATGAGTATGGCGATCATGAAGGCCCAGGAAACGTTGTTGTGAACCCATTTCGAGGCCAGCGCGATCGGCGCGTAGGCCTCGTGTCCGATGAACGGAATGAGCCCGATGCGACCGAAGAGCGATACGAGACCGGTGATGCCGAGGAGGATGAACGAACCAGCCAGCAGCCAGTGCGCGAAGCGTTCGACGCCGTTGAACCGTTCGATGGTCACGCCCGTCCGTTCACCGTCGATCCGGATACGGCCGCGAAAGAGATAGAAGAGAACGAGCAGACCGATCGTCGCGAGCAGGCCATAGCCGCCCCATTGCTTGAGCGGCCCGTTGCGGAACTCGAGCCAGGTCATGCCGGAATCCTGCACAAGGAGGTTCGCGCCGGGGAAACTCGCGGAGGCGGTCACGTCCGCGGACCCGAACCGCAGCGCACGCCAGAGTTCGGGGTCGGAGGCTCCGCCGAGGGTGCCGAGAGGGTCGTTCAGGCCCGCGCCGCCGTCGGGGTTGCCGGTGGCCGACTGACGAAAGCTGTTGTCTACCGTCAGACCCTGCTGTCGCGCCATGATGTCATCGAGGGTCGCCGCTCCGCCCGTCGCGGTGCGGTCGGGGGCCTCGGCCACCTTGCCCGAGCCGTCCCGCAGACTGCCTATTCCAGCGACTGCGAGCAGCAGAACGAACAGAAGAATGAAGCCGCCGAAGCCTGTCGAACTCTTCGCCATGGTTCCCCTTCCCGGTGTTTGTCACGGTTGAAGCCGCGCCCCCTGACGAAAGACCGGGGACGCGGCGTCGCGCAATTTTCGGGGGCGGCGCGTGCGGCCCCCTCGCGTTCAGGCGTCAGCCGCCCTGCTGGCCATAGGCCGAACCCCAGCCCCAGGCGCCAGAGCCGAAGCCGCGGGCGACGACGCGCTCGCGGTAGATGTCGGAGACATCATCTCCGTCACCTGCGAGCAGAGCCTTGGTGGCACACATCTCCGCACAGATCGGGAGCTTGCCCTCCGCGATGCGGTTGCGGCCGTACTTCTGGAATTCCGCCTTGCTGACGTCCTCCTCCGGTCCGCCGTTGCAGAAGGTGCACTTGTCCATCTTGCCGCGGGAGCCGAAGTTGCCCGCCTGCGGAAACTGCGGCGCACCGAAGGGGCACGCGTAGAAGCAGTAGCCGCAACCGATGCAGAGGTCCTTCGAATGCAGGACCACCCCGAAGTCGGTCTGGTAGAAGCAATCCACCGGACAGACCGCCATGCAGGGCGCGTCCGAGCAGTGCATGCAGGCGACAGAGATCGACCGCTCACCCGGCTTGCCGTCGTTGATGGTCACCACCCTGCGGCGATTGATGCCCCAGGGTACCTCGTGCTCGTTCTTGCACGCGGTCACGCAGGCGTTGCATTCGATGCAACGTTCCGCGTCGACGAGAAACTTAGCTCGTGCCATTTCTCTTCCTCCTCCCTTAAACCGCGTAGATCTTGCAGAGCGTGGCCTTGGTCTCCTGCATCTGCGTCACGGAGTCGTAGCCGTAGGTTTGCGCGGTGTTGCAGCTTTCCCCGAGGACGTATGGATCAGCGCCCGAAGGGTATTTCGACCGCCGGTCCTCGCCCTGGAAATGACCGCCGAAGTGGAAGGGCATGAAGGCCACGCCCTCGCCCACCCGTTCTGTCAGCATGGCCATGACCTTGACCTTGCCGCCCTCGGGTCCCTCCACCCAGACCTGGCTTCCGTCACGCAGGCCGAGGTTGTTTGCGTCCCTCGGGTTGATCTCGACGAACATGTCCTGCTGAAGTTCGGCAAGCCAGGGGTTCGACCGGGTCTCGTCCCCGCCGCCCTCGTATTCGACCAGCCGGCCGGAGGTGAGGATGATCGGGTAGTCCTTCGAGAAATCGTTCTTCTGGATCGACGCGTAGAGCGTCGGCACCCGCCAGAACTTCTTGTCGGCGTAGGTCGGGTAGTCCGCCACGAGGTCGCGCCGGTTCGAATAGAGCGGCTCGCGGTGCAGCGGAACCGGGTCGGGGAAGTTCCAGACCACCACCCGCGCCTTGGCATTGCCGAAGGGCGCGCATTCATGCTTGATCGCGACCCGCTGGATGCCGCCCGACAAATCGGTCTTCCAGTTAACGGCCCCGATGTCTCCGCTTCCCGCGACACCCTCGATCGAGGCGCGTTCGTCGGAGGTGAGGTCGCCGTCCCAGCCGAGATCCGTGAGCATCTGCATCGTGAACTCGGGGTATCCGTCCTGAATCTCCGATCCCTGGCTGTAGACACCTTCGGCGAGAAGGTTATCGCCGTCTCGCTCCACACCGAAACGGGCGCGGAACGTCAGCCCGCCCTTCGAGACCGGCATCGACATGTCGTAGAGGTTCGCGGTGCCGGGGTGCTTCATCTCCGGCGTTCCCCAGCATGGCCAGGGCATTCCGTAGAATTCGCCGTCGGCCGGTCCACCCACAGCCCGCAGCGTCGTGCGGTCGAAGGTGTGCTGGTTCTCCATGTGAAGTTTCATGCGTTCCGGCGACTGGCCGGTGTAGCCGATCGTCCACATCCCGCGATTGAACTCGCGGGTGAGATCCTCGATGTTCGGCTCGTCTTCGCCATCCATCGAGATGTTGCGGAAGATGCGGTCCTCGAACCCGAATTTCTTCGAGAACTTCGCCATGATGACATGGTCGGGAAGGCTCTCGAAGAGCGGGTCCATCACCTGTTCGCGCCACTGGAGCGAGCGGTTCGACGCCGTGACCGACCCCCTCGTCTCGAACTGGGTGGTCGCCGGAAGAAGATAGACCCCGTCGGTCCGGTCATGGAGGATCGCCGAGACCGTCGGGAACGGATCGACCACGACCAGAAGGTCGAGCTTCTCCATCGCGTCCTTCATCTCGACCATGCGGGTCTGCGAGTTCGGCGCATGCCCCCAGAGCACCATGGCCCGCGTATTGTCGGGCTGATCGAGGTTTTCCTTGGCCTCGAGCACGCCGTCGATCCAGCGCGAGACCGGAATGCCGCTCTCGTTCATCAGCGGCTTGGCCTTGCCGTCGGCGCCGGTCATGGTCGCGAACCGGCCCTTCAGCCAGTCGAGGTCCTCTTCCCAGACACGGGCCCAGTGCGCCCAGGAGCCCGCGGCGAGGCCGTAGTAGCCCGGCAGCGTGTCGGCCAGCACTCCGAGGTCGGTCGCGCCCTGCACGTTGTCGTGGCCGCGGAAGATGTTTGTGCCGCCGCCGGACACGCCCATGTTGCCGAGCGCGAGCTGGAGCGCGCAATAGGCACGGGTGTTGTTGTTGCCGTTGGTGTGCTGGGTGCCCCCCATGCACCAGATCACGGTGCCCGGCCGGTTGTTTGCCATGGTCCGCGCGACCCGCTCGAGCTGCGAGCCCGGCACGCCGGTGACGCGCTCGACCTCGTCGGGCGTCCAGCGCGCGATCTCCTCCTTGATCTGGTCCATCCCCCAGACGCGGGTGCGGATGAACTCCTTGTCCTCCCACCCGTTCTCGAAGATGTGCCACATGATACCCCAGACGAGCGCCACGTCCGAACCGGGCCGGAACCGCACATATTCGTCGGCATGGGCGGCGGTGCGGGTGAAGCGCGGGTCGCAGACGATGACCGGAGCGTTGTTCTGCTCCTTGGCGCGCAGCACGTGCAGCAGCGAGACCGGGTGCGCCTCGGCGGGGTTGCCGCCGATGATGAAGATCGCCCGGGAATTGTGGATGTCGTTGTAGGAGTTGGTCATGGCGCCGTAGCCCCATGTGTTCGCAACGCCCGCAACCGTCGTCGAGTGGCAGATCCGCGCCTGGTGGTCGACGTTGTTCGTCCCCCAGTAGGCGGCAAACTTGCGGAAGAGATAGGCCTGCTCGTTGTTGTGTTTCGCCGAGCCGAGCCAGTAGACCGAGTCGGGACCCGAGGTCTCGCGGATCTCGAGCATCTTGTCGCCGATCTCGTTGATCGCCTCGTCCCAGGAAACGCGCTTCCACTCGCCGCCCTCGAGCTTCATCGGGTATTTCACCCGGCGCTCGCCATGGGCATGTTCGCGAACCGCGGCGCCCTTGGCGCAGTGGGCGCCGAGGTTGAACGGGCTGTCCCAGGCAGGCTCCTGGCCCGTCCAGACGCCGTTGTCGACTTCGGCGAGAACCGTGCAGCCGACCGAACAGTGTGTGCAGACGGATTTCCTGATTTCGACCTGCCGCGGCGCGGTCTGCGCCGCCGCCGGGGTCACCCGGCCCGCAGCCGAGAACGCGGCAAGCCCGCCGACGGCGAGGCCCGAGGTGCGCAGAAAACCACGCCGGTCGACCTTCGTCTGGCTCACCTTGTCGAGGATACTGGACGTCCGGGAGCCTCTCGCAACCCCGCCGGTCTTTTTCCTAAGCATTTCGTTTCCTTCCTAAGGGCCTCTTGCAGCCCGCTCAGTGGGAGTCTTCCGGCCCGGCCGGGGTCTGGGCGTCACGCAACCGTTCCCCGGGTGTCCGCACCGGCCTCTCTTCTTCAGAACCTCGCCGAGGCCAGGTACTTCCTGACGTGTTCGGTCTTCGGCAGACCGCCCGGCTTGTCTGTTTCGCAGGCTTCCGCCTCGCCTCCCACGGCCATCGCGGCCACGGCGACCGGCGCGGATGTTCCGGCCAGTTTCAGAAAGTCCCGGCGGTTGGAGCCGGATTTCTTCTGGGGCATGCTCTTCCCTCCTCCTGAGGTGATCGGGACAGGCCTTGCGCCGGACCCGACCGGTTGCCGCCTTCAGGATTCCATCCTGAAAGCCTCTATTTCGATTTCCATGAACGCCCGGCCGATCTTGCCGACCGGAGCGTAGAGCACGGACCCCTGAGCGCCCTCGAGATCCCCGAAAAAGTGCCCCGCCCAGGTGGCGACATGGGTATTGAAGAAGGCGTGCTGGTCGTCGATCGACAGAGCCTCGCCGAAATCGCCGCGAATGAGGCCGGCCATCATCTCGCAGAGCGTCGCGATGTGGTCTTCGGGCTCCTTCACGTCCGAGCTGCGTTCGATGCCGAGCTGGGCCATGTGCTGGCGCAGGACCGCGAGCGGTTTCTCATTGAGAAACCCGGTCAAATAGAAGCTGGCGTAAGGCAGAAGCTCCCCGCGACCGAGACCGATGAAGAGGGCGTTGTATTCGCGTTCAGCCGACGCGGGCGTCGCATTGCCGGCGAGCTTCCCAAGCGCGGTGATGCCACGGCCGAGGTCGGATGCGTCGCCTTCGAGAGCTGCGGCGGCGTCGAGAACATCCTGACCGGGCGGGCGCGACAGCAGCCTTGCCAGCTACCCGTAAATGTCGGCCCTGAGAGCCTCCTCCTGGGTCAGCCTCGCCTCCCCCCGGTCCCTTGCCACCTCTTGTGACAACGCACCCTCCCCGGCATGCAATGGCATTCAGCTGTGGAGATAGCCGGGAGACCGCCGAACGGGCGACAGATTTTTCCAATTCGAGCGGAAAATTTCATTGCCAATCAATATCTTATTAAATACTTAGGTATCGGTTCGGAGCCGCATCCGGCTTGGTCTCAAATGATCTTTTTCTTCCCTGGCCGCGATATCACCTGTCGAAGCACGGTCTGCGAGAGGTTCATGACGCGATGTCCCGACCTCCGGGCTTGCCGCCTCCTCCGGAGCCTCAGGTACATCTTCGGGCAGGTCCGACCCCGGTTTCCTGACTGACGATGGGCCTGCGGAGGGCACGGCGGACGCGTCTGCCACGGCAGGTTCTTCATCGGGTTCGGCCACCGCCTTCACGAAGCCACGCCCGACCTTGTAGGCAGTCGCGACGAGGGCGGGCGTGTGTTCGACTGTTCGGAAATCGCCGTCGTAGTCGTTGAGACCGTCGAGATTCGCCAGCACCGGGTTCGTCCGCCAGAGCCGCCGCAGCGCCCTGTCGCGGAAAAACTGCCGCACACCGGACTGCATGAAGCCTGTGAAGTCGTCACCCTCGCCGAGACTGTCGGGGGCGGGCAGACCCAGCCGGACCAGCGCCTCCTCCTCGGTCTCTTCGACCTCGGGCGCCGGCGTCTCGTCGGGCGCGAGCGGCACGGCCTCGTGCGGCCGTTCCCGCTCCGCGACCGCCCGCTTTCGCCGCGACCAGCGACCGAAAAGGGTGCCTTCACCGTCGCTCAATGGGGCCTCGCCTTCGACTTCATGGCCGCCGGCGCGCGGTAGACATCCGCCGCCTGCCGGATGCGGGCGTCGCCGATCCCGTCATCGGAGAGATCGACGCGCTTCCTGTCGCGCCGCCGCTTGACGAAGGTCGTTTCCTCGTAGTGACGGTCGACGAAGTCGCGCACCCATGCCTCGAGCCCTTCGGGCATCGGCACGGCCTCGACGATTTCCTCCCCGGAATCGAGGTAATCCTGTGCCTTGCAGGCCGAGGCGGTGACGGAATGGACCTGCACCTCATGCGGGGCTTCCCGGCTGTCGGAGGCGCGCAACACGACGTAGACCGACGCGGGGGTCATGGCGAGCGAGACCTGGTAGGCCTCGGCCTCGGCGCGATGCAACTCGAGCGTCACGGTCGCGTCGTGATATTCCCGCGCCTCGCCGTCCTCCCGCAGAAGCCTCCAGTCGGCGGGCGGGGCGTCCGGCAGCACGGCCACGGGCTTCCACGCGTGACGAACCCAACGCGTGACACCCGGCGTCCGGCGCACCACGACGCCGAGGGGAATCAACACCTTTCTCGTGATCTCGCTCATTCTTCCTCCCGGTCCGGGGCCGAGCGTAGCCACGGGCGATTTCAAAGCAACTGACCAATATGGCCGATGCGCTCTCAGGGAGGAGCACCATGCGAAAGATCGAAAGGCTCTTGCTCTGCGCCTGCGAGGGCAGCCAGGCCATCGACGAGGCGACCGCGGTCGGGGCGACGGGCGCGGCGAAGGTCGTCCGTGCCGAGCGGCTCTGCACCGACGAGATCGACCGCGCGGCGGCCGCCCTGGCCGGCGAGGGCACCACCCTCGTCGCCTGCGGGCAGATGGGTGGTCTCTTCGAAGACCTCTGCGCGGAAATCGCCGCACCCGGCACTCTTCTGACCGTCGATATCCGCGACCGTGCGGGCTGGACATCGAGCGGCTCTCCCGCCGCGAAACAGGCGGCACTTCTCGCCGAGGCGCGGCTCATCGCCCCCGCGACGCCCACGAAGGACGTCGCGCCCGAAGGCACCGTCCTCGTTCTCGCAGACGCGGAGACGGGGACCGAGGCGGCCGTGTCGCTTGCCGAGGCCGGGCTTGCCGCGACGCTCCTTCTGTCCGGCGATCCCGGCGACATCGCTCCGACGAATGCGCATGACATCGCTCTCGGGGCGTTGCGCTCGGCGCGGGGCGCTCTCGGGCGGTTCGAAGTCACCGTCGACGGACACCGCGCCGCGAAGCCGGGCGGGCGCGGCCCGGCCGGGTTCGGCAGGCCGAAGGACGCGGCACGCGCCGATTGCGACATCATCCTCGACCTCAGGGGAGCGGCACCGCTCTTTCCCGCCGACCAAAAACGCGAGGGCTACGTGCGCGCCGACCCCGGTGACGCCGCCGCCGTCGCGCGGGCGGTCAGCCGCGCCGCCGCCTACCAGGGCGTGTTCGAAAAGCCTCTCTACGTGCGGTTCGAGGCGAGCCTCTGCGCCCATTCCCGCGCGGGGCAGACGGGCTGCACCCGTTGCCTCGACGTCTGCCCGACCGGCGCGATCCTGCCGGCCGGCGACACGGTATCGATAGACCCCGACATCTGTGCCGGCTGCGGCGCCTGCGCGGCGGTCTGCCCCTCGGGTGCCGCGAGCTACGACGACCCGCCGGTGGAATTCCTGTTCCAGCGCCTGCGCACCCTCTCTTCGGCTTATCGCAACGCGGGAGGCGTCAGCCCCCGGGCACTGTTCCACGACGCCGAGCACGGGGCCGAGATGATCCGCCTTCTCGCCCGCTTCGGTGCGGGACTTCCCCGCGATGTCATCCCCGTTGAAGTGCCCAACACCGAGACCGTCGGTCATGCCGAACTTCTTGCCGCCCTCGGCGTGGGCTTCGCCTCGGCGGGAATTCTCGTTTCGCCGAGAAGCGACCGGGGCGTGCTCGAGGCCGCTCTCGCGCTTGCCGAGGCGATCGCCTCCGGCGCGGTCGCGGCGGGCCGGTTGCACCTTGTCGACGTGGCCGACCCCGACGCTCTGGCAGACGCCCTCGCGGTCCTGCCCGCAAGCGCGGCGGTGCACGACGCGATCCTGCCGCTCGGCGGGCGGCGCGAGGTCACCCGCATCGCCGCGAGCGCACTGGCGGGCGGGGAGACCCCGACCATCCCCTTGCCGGTGGGTGCGCCCTACGGCGCCATCGTCATCGATCCAGAAGCCTGCACGCTCTGTCTCGCCTGCGTCTCGCTCTGCCCTGTGGGTGCGCTAGGCGACAGCCCCGACAAGCCGCAGGTGAACTTCCAGGAGACCGCCTGCCTGCAATGCGGCATCTGCGCCTCGGCCTGCCCCGAGGACGCGATCACCCTCGCGCCGGGTCTCGATCTCGCCAGGGAGGCGCTGGCGCCGAGGGTGCTTCACGAGGAAGAGCCCTTCGCGTGCATAGAGTGCGGCAAGCCCTTCGGCACCCGCTCGACGATCGAAAGGATCGTCGAAAAGCTCGAGGGCAAGCACTGGATGTTCCAGAACTCCGACAACGCCAAGCTCATCCAGATGTGCGACGATTGCCGCATCAGCGCCCAGTATCACCAGGAAGCCTCGCCGTTCCGCACGGCCGACCGGCCGAAAGTCCGCACGACGCAGGATTACCTCGACGAGAAGAACGGCGACTAGCTGCGGCTCAGTTCGCCTGGACCGGCCGACCGAGATCCTTCGGAGCGATCGTTCCGACGAAGGCGGTGATCGCCTCGACCTCCTCCATGGTGACCTCCACCGGGGCGACGTGGACCGGCCGCTCCGCGACGAAGGGCTCGGTGTAGCCCTCGACCTGAGTGAAGGACGGGTGCGGGTTCGCCGCCCAGAAGGTGCGAAAAAGATCGCTCCAGCCCTTCCGGCCCCGAAGCGCGGCGAAAGACGGCGTCGAGCCGATCCCGCCCATCCGGTTGCGCTCGTCGACGACATGGCAGCGCCCGCAATGCAGAAGCGCGAGCTTCGAGCCGAGCGCCGTGTCGCCCTCGGCGGTCTCCTCCGCGACGACCGTCTTCGTCTCGATCTCGGTCGTGAAGCGTGCGGTGCCGTCGGGTGCGAAGCCCTCGATCGCCGCCTTGCCCGGCGTCGAGCGCAGCCAGTCGATGAACTGACGGATGTCGTCCTCCCGGGCACCACCGGTGGCGGCGACCCGCCAGACGGAACCCTCGTCATCGGAAAAGACCCGACGGCCTCCCTCGGCATCGACGGCAAGGACCATGTCGGCGGGCTCGCCCGGGGCAACGGCCACCACCTCGATGCGCGTCTTGAACCTGAAGCGCGGCAGAAGCTGCTTGTCGAACGCCATCTCGCGCAGCGCGTCGGGCATGGCGAGGCGCAGCGGGGCATCGTCGGCCGCCGCGATTGCAGCCCAGAGCCCGGCCATCAGGGCAAGAACCAGTCGCAAGACGCTTGCACCTCCCTTGAAAGCCCATGATGATCCGACGCGGAAAATTCCGCAAGCGCCCGGAGAACGGGCCGGAATGGGAGGCCAAGAATGTCCGACGACAATTTCAACATGTCCTTGAGAAAATTCCTGAAATCCGTGGGCGTGACTTCTCAGCAGAAGATCGAGGAGGCGGTCCGCGACGCGCGCGACGCCGGCACCCTGCCCGCCGGTCCCCTCAAGGCGAAGGTGGTCCTGAGCGTGGACGGCGTGAACCTCACCCATGTCGTCGAAGGCGAAATCACTGCATGACGATCCCTGATGCCGCTCTCGTCCGGTCAACCCTCGCCACGGTGGTCGACCCGTCGCGGGGGACCGACATCGTCTCGGCCGACCAGGTGAAATCGATCTCTGTCACGGATGGCAGGGTCAGCTTCGTCATCGAGGTCGATGCCGCGCGCGGCGGTGCCATGGAGCCGTTGCGGGCCGCCGCCGAGAAGGCGGTCGCCGCACTCGAGGGCGTCACTTCGGTGAACGCGGTGATGACGGCACATTCCGCCCATGGCGAAGCCGTCCGGCCGGCCCCGCCTGACCTTGGGCTGAAGGACTTCGCGCCGAAGCCCGCTCAGGCGCAAGGCCCCGCGAAACTCCCCGGCGTCGACCGGGTCATCGCGGTCGCCTCGGGCAAGGGCGGCGTCGGCAAATCCACCGTCTCAGCGAACCTCGCCGTGGCACTCGCCGCCCGCGGAAAGCGGGTGGGCCTTCTCGACGCGGATGTCTACGGGCCGTCCCAGCCGCGCATGCTGGGCGTGTCGGGCCGGCCATCGTCACCCGGCGGCAATGTCATTCTCCCGCTTCGAAACCATGGTGTCACGGTCATGTCGCTCGGTCTCATGGTGGCCGAGAACGAAGCCCTCGTCTGGCGTGGGCCGATGCTGATGGGGGCGCTCCAGCAGATGCTCGGCCAGGTGCAATGGGGCCGGCTCGACGTCCTCATCGTCGACCTGCCCCCCGGCACCGGCGACGTGCAGATGACGCTCTGCCAGAAAACCGAAGTCGCCGGGGCCGTCATCGTCTCGACACCGCAGGACATCGCGCTCATCGACGCGCGCAAGGGCATCGACATGTTCCAGCGCATGGAGACCCCGATTGTGGGGATCATCGAGAACATGTCCGCCTTCGTCTGCGATGGCTGCGGCAAGGTCCACCACCCGTTCGGCCACGGCGGGGCGCGGGCGGAGGCCGCGAAGATCGGCGTGCCGTTTCTCGGCGAGATCCCCCTCGACCTCGACATCCGCGTAGCCGGCGACGGCGGCGCGCCGATTGTCGCGGTGAAACCCGACGGGCCGCAATCAGCGGGCTTCTGGGCGGTGGCAGACCGGCTTCTAGAAACGGTGTTCTGAATGACGACCGCGACCATCTTCGTCGAGAGCCCGACCTTTCCACCGCTGCTGAAAGGGGTGCCGCTCGCGGCCCGGCTCGACCCCTTCGAAAAGGCGGTCTCCGCGGCGATGACAGACGAGATCGACGCGGGCACGATCTATTACGCCGAGGACGACGCATTCTTCCGTGCCGCGGTGGTGCTCGTGCCCGAGACACCGCTCGCAGAGGCGGTGGGCGTGACACTCGCCGTGGAGCTCGGTCTCTCTGATGCGCTCGGCGCGCTGGCCCCGCCGGAAGTCGCGGTGCAGTTCGACTGGCCCGACCGCATCAAAGTCAACGGCGCGCAAGCGGGGCACCTGCGGCTCGCGGCCCCCGCGGGCGACCCCGACGCCGTTCCCGAGTGGCTCGTCGTCGGCCTCGATCTCGCCATTGCCCCGCTGTCGGGAGACCCCGGCGACCGGCCGGGGGAGACGTCGCTTCACGAGGAAGGCTGCATCGACATCACGTCGCCGGCCCTTATCGAGAGCTGGTCGCGACATATGCTCTCCTGGGTTCACCGCTTCGTCGAGGACGGTCTTCCGCCGCTCCTGGCCGATTGGCGCGGAAGATGCGACCATGTCGGCGAGAACGTCACCTACCCCGAGGCCGGCACCTTCGTGGGGCTCGACGAACGGGGGGGAATGCTTCTGCGGAGCGGGAGCGAGACGCGGACCATTCCGCTCACGACGCTTCTCGGAGATCGCTGATGCTCTTCGCCCGTGTCATCCGCCTCGACGAAAGCGACACCAATCTCTTCGAACCTGCCGCGGAGCCCGGCGAGTGGGCGATCCCCGGCACGTTCGAATTCGCGAACTGGACCGAAGCGGAGTTGCAGGGCGTGGCGAAGATCGCCTTCGAGAATTCCTGGCTCGGCCTCGAAAGCTTCGGGCGTGCCTCGGTCGTCGCGGTGGCCGACATCACCGAGGCCGAGATGGCAGCGCTGACCGAGCGCCTCGCGGGCCATTTCGCGGCGAATTACGGCGCGCCGGACATCGAGGCGGCAAGGCCCGTGGCGCGACACGAGATCGACCAGATGGCCGCCTTCTGCGAAGGCCAGCCGGTGAACACGCTGATGATCATCGCCCGCGAACTCGACGCGCAGGGCGTGCGGGAGAAGTTCCGCCTCGTCCCGCCACAGGGGGCCTCCATCGAGGCCTTCGCGGTGCACGGGGACTGAAGGTGAAGCGCTATTCCCGCGATCTTCTGGGCCATGGGCCGCGCTCGCCGCTTTCCGCCTGGCCCGGTGGCGCGAAGATCGCCGTGCAAGTGGTTCTGAACTACGAGGAAGGTGGGGAATACTCGCTCGAACACGGCGACCGGCAGTCCGAGGCGTTCCTCTCGGACATCGTCGGCGCGGCGAACTGGCCCGACCGGCGCCACTGGAACATGGAGACCATGTACGACTACGGCGCCCGGGTCGGGTTCTGGCGGCTTCACCGGCTTCTGACCGCGGCGCGCGTGCCGGTCACCGTCTTCGGCGTGACCTCGGCGATGGCGCGCGGGCCCGAGCAGGTGCGCGCGATGCAGGATGCGGGCTGGGAGATCGCCTCGCATGGGCTTCGGTGGATCGAGTACAGGGACTTCACGGAAGCCGAGGAACGCGCCCACATGGACGAGGCGATCCGGCTTCACCGGGA
>Ga0008835_100938_pt1 | contig 18827 bp, 14 predicted proteins | sample HotLakConsoUCCRE_FD_62215 | JGI IMG/M metagenome (GOLD analysis project Ga0008835, IMG submission 62215) | Hypersaline microbial mat communities from Hot Lake, Washington, USA - Hot Lake Consortium UCC-RE (Hybrid Assembly) ... | reverse complement strand
CCGATTGTATTTCCCGCGGTTCGCTTTCGTCCACATCGTTTCCATGTCCTCGTCGAATCAATCCAAAGGCATGGAATCACAAACGATTCATATCATTCAACTTCTTTGTGGACCGACACTTAGGGAAGCGAATCTCGTCGCAAATGGAAAAAAATCGAAAGCAAAGATACTTGTTACATCGGATTTTGAGCATAAATGCTTTCAAGTTAATTTTGAGCTTTTAGTTTCTTTTTACGAGCAAGCGAAGATACTCCTTGGCTCGGAGCCTGTTCAAACAGCGAAGGAAGTGCTGGAATGGGTTGGCTTGTTAACGCCAGCTGGTGGAACTGGTGCTGCAGCCTTAACTTATCTGGGATATCTTAAGTATAAAAAAGGCCGAAAGACGATATCAGCTCAACAGATTGAGGATCAGGACGGATCTGGCTCCGTTCTGGTTACGCTGGAGGGGGATGGAAATACGGTAAATGTAACAAATAATGTTTATAGTCTCTCAAACAATCAAAAGGCGTTGAAGGCAACACGAGATGCTTTTGCGCCTATTGGCCACGAAAATTTTGACGCTATGCAGCTGAAGTCTAACGGGGAGGTGTTGGGAGAAATAAATTATGAAGAAGTGAAGGACATTGTCGCATCATGTAATACATCGATTGATCAGCTGACGGAGACAGAGCCGGACATTGACGAGATGACGGCTTGGTTGAGCCCTTATTCTCCGGTGTTTGACGCCAAGGCACAGAACTGGCAGTTTAATTTTGGGCGCGAGCATGTGTACGTCGATATATCGGAGACATCGATTGCAGCAGAAGCATTGGCGCGTGGCAGTTCTTCGATTGAAGATTCATATCAAGTAAGGCTTGAAGTGACGACACCGATAGATAGGAATGGAGCCACTGGGAAGCCAAGCTATAAAATACTGGAGGTTCTGAACTTCATTCCCGCTTCGCAACCTCCCGTCCAAACGGATATTGAGAGTCTTTTACGTGACCCAGATTAATGCGATTGATGAGCGAGGAACACTCTGCCTTCGCTGGATCTGGAGAGGTCTGTAAGAGAAGCTCCAGCCTTTAATGCGGCCGCTTCCTAAGGCTCTGGCTAACTCGAACACCCAAAGATAAGTCTTGAGCGCCTTCGGAGAAGCGTTGTTGTGGGTTCCGAACCCAGGCGCGTCAAATCCTATTTTGCATCTGCCGCCGGGGCGGGTAGAAGGAGTCTCGTCGGCCGGGACCATCCCGGCATCTGCCAGCCGACCCTTAAGGACCGCCCGTGACCCCGCCTGACCGCATTGCCGAGCTGCTTGACGCCACCGCCGCCGCCCACCACGACGGCGCCCTGATACGTCTCAAGCTCGGCGGCTACCATGGCACGGAGCCGGAGCTCAAATCCGTCGAGATCAAGAAGATCGCCACCAAGGCGGGCGACCGCTACTCCTTCACCTACAAGTACAAGACCCGCGACACGATCAGGAATTTCGAGGAAGCCGAAGCGCTGGCGCTGCTGCGCGAGGGGCTGGCTGAGGAGTTCCGCAGCGCGCAGCTGGCGACCACCGGCTTCGACATGGCGTTCGAGCGCAATGGCGACAAGATGCGGCTCAAGCGCACCGAAGTGGAAGGCCGCGAAGCCCCCTCGACCGAGCACAACCGCGCCAAGAACCGGCCGCTGACCGAGACGAACAAGCCCTGGCTCAAGGCGCTGGGGCTAGCCGGCAAGAATGGCCAGATCCGCCATGACGCGCAGGACAAGTTCCGCCAGATCAACAAGATGGTGGAGATCTTCGCGCCGCTTGTCGCCGCGCTGAAGGCAGAGCGGCCGCTGATCGTCGACATGGGCGCGGGCAAGGGCTATCTCGATTTCGCGCTCTACGACTATCTTGCCACCGTGGCAAACCGGCCTGTGCGCATCCTCGGCGTCGAGATGCGCGAGCAACTGGTCAATGACGGCAACGCCACCGCGCGGGCCTCGGGGTTCAAGGGCCTGAGTTTCGAGGCCGGCGCCATCATGGGCTTCGACGCCGCGGGCGCCGACGCGGTGATCGCGCTGCATGCCTGCGACACGGCCACCGACGACGCCATCTTCAAGGGCATTGCCGCCAGGGCCGCGCTGATTGCGGTGGCGCCGTGCTGCCACAAGCAGATCCGCCGGCAGATGGAAGCGGGGCAGGCCGACGCGCGGCTCGAGCCGCTGCTCCGCCACGGCATCTTCCTCGAACGCCAGGCCGAGATGGCCACCGATACGCTGCGCGCCCTGCTGCTCGAGCTTAACGGCTACCGCACCCGCGTCTTCGAATTCGTCTCCGACGCACACACACCCAAGAACAATCTGATCGTGGCTGAAAAAGACGGGCGTCAGGGCCGCGACCGCGACGCCGTGCTCAGGCAGATCTCCGAGATCAAGGCGATGTTCGGAATTGGCGAGCATTACCTGGAGGGGTTGCTCGGCGGGTGAGGGTTCGTCTGCGCGTTACCGGAACAGCTGCAGGATCATGTCCGCCTGGGAATTGGCGATCGACAGGGACTGGATCGCCAGCTGTTTTTGCACCTGCAGGGCTTTCAGCCGGGTTGACTCCTCCGCCATGTCCGCATCGACCAGCCGGCCCAGCGCTTTCTTGGAGACCTCGATCAGCGTCTTGGTAAAGGCCTCCTGCCGTTCGATGCCCTTTGCCTTGACCCCGAGCAGGGAATTGGCGTCGATCAGATCCTGCTCCATTTCGTCCATGGCCTGCACCATGCCGCTCAATTCATCGGCTGTGGTGTTGGCGTCGAGCGTGATCTGTTTTGCCGTACCCGATGTGCCTGTGCCGAGCAGATAGAAGGTTTCCGCAGCACCAGCTGCCGTCGTCACATCGTGGTCTTTGGTCAGCAATCCATTGCTGTTGTCGGCAGGGTCGATCAGCGTCGTCTGGCTCTTGTCGATCTCGATGTAGCCGACGCTGGTGAAGCCGCCATGGTTCTTGATCGAGGCCGGCATGCTGACGGTGCCGGGCGAGCCGTAGAGCCAGTTCTGGCCATTGAAGGACGAGCTTTGCGCAACATTCCTGAGCTGTTCCTTCAGCTCGTCGAGTTCCCTGTTGACCTTTGTCTTGTCGACGCCGGGTTCGCTGGCGAGCACCAGCTTGGCCTTGATTTCGCTGACCAGATCGACGGCCTGGCTCATGCCGGCCGAGGCGACATCGGTCATCGCGCGGGACAGGCCGAGCGTGTCGACAACCGCGCTCTTGGCCTTGATGTCGGAGCGCAGCGTGGTCGCGATCGACCAGTAGGCGGCATTGTCGGATGCATCATTGACCCTGAGCCCGGTCGAGATGCGTTGCATCGTGGTTTCCATCTGCGCATCGATCAGCCGCAGAGTGGCCAGCGCGGTCATGGCTGAACGGTTGGTGTGAATGCTGGTCATCGGGCGCATTCCGGCAATGGAAAAAGTATCGTCAGTAAAAATCTACCTCCGATTGTATTTGCTCAATGCTTAAGAAATTCTGAGTGCTCGCGGCAGTTCTGCTGGCGTCTCAGGTATATTTCACCCGATCCGAACGCGTTCCTTTGGAGTTCCCATGGTTTTTCAGGGCGTGCGGAAGCACCGCGACGGAGATATCCGCAGCTCCTGTTCTTTGTCAGCTGATCAGGACTCGTCGCCGATCCCGGCACAAAAAACCGCCGGCCGGTCCGTGGACCGGCCCGGCGGCTTGGATAGACCGATCTGTCTCCGTCCTGCCGATCAGGCAGGCGGCGCCAGACTCAGTTCGATTTCTGCAGCATGTTGCCGATCGCGTTGACCGCGTTGCCGACGTCGTCGATGGTCTTCTGAACCCTTTCGGCCTCAAGCTCCGCCTCGGTCCTGGGCCGGGCGGCCTCCTCGGCCGCTACCCGGGCGGCTGCCTCCTCGGCCGCTTGCCGCTCGGCTTCTTCGCGCGCGGCCCTGGCGGCCGCGGTTTCAGCCGCCCGCTTCTCGGCTTCCATCTCGGCGCGCACCTTTTCCTCGGCCTCCAGCTTGATCCGGGCCTCGCGTTCCGCTTTCACCCGCAGCGCCTCTTCCGCCTGCAGCCTTTCAAAGTTCTCGTTTTCCGCTTTCGCCCTGGCTTCCGCTTCGGCCCGGGCAGCCGCATCCCGGGTCGCCCTGGCGGCTGCCTCTTCCGCGGCCTTCTTTTCAGCCGCCATGTCTGCGCGGACCTTTTCCTCGGCCTCGAGCTTGATCCGCGCCTCGCGCTCCGCCCTGGCCTTGAGTTCGGCTTCGGCGGCCGCCTGTTCGGCTTGCGTGGGGTCTTGTGTCGCGGCTTCGGTCGGTGCCGGGGCGGCATCGGTGCTGGCGCCCTGCTTTTCCTCGTCGCCGCAGGCAGCGAGAACAAGCGCGAGCGAGGTCACGGCCAGGAGTTTGCGGATCATGTGAAGTCCTTCCGGGGGTCACGCCGGCGGATGCCGGCCAGTCTGTCTCAGCCCCCTGTTGAACACGCCAAACCTGAACGTATGGTTAACAGGCGGTTAAGACGCGCTGCCGCGTCGCACTCAAACGGTTCGGGTGAGGCGCTTTGGCCCTTGGTTTGTGCATGTCGTTGTCGCAAAGCCGCTGCGCGTTTTGCGCGTCATGCCTTAACGCACCTGATCGAGCGCCCGCTTCAGCGCATCGTCCGAATAGGGCTTCTTCAGCAGCACCGCATCGGCGGCGGCGCCGTCGGGCACCTCGTTCTGGCCGGTGGCGAAGATGATTCCGGCGCCGGGCCTCAATTGCCGCACCTGCCGCGCCAGCTCGTCGCCCTTCATGTCCGGCAGGCCGAGATCGGTGACCAGAACGTCGAATTCCTGCTGTCCCGCCGCCGCCAGCGCCTCGGATGCGGTGCCCGCCTCGATCACCGTGTGACCCAGGTCGGCCAGTATGTCGGCGGTGTTGATGCGGATCAGGGCCTCGTCCTCGACCAGGATGATGGTCAGGGCGGCATTTCCTTCCGGTGCGGCCTCCATGGCAGGCATGACCGCCGCGGCCGGCGCGGGCTGGTCTTTCCCGGCCGCCGCCGCCGAGTGGCTCAGTCTAGCTGCAGAGGCGGCACGCTGCTTCTTGTTGGCCAGCAGATGGCGGATGCGACTGTCCAGCGCCTCGCGCGTGTAGGGCTTGGAAAGCAGCTCGACACCGGCGTCGAGCTTGCCGCCGTGAACGATCGAATTCTCGGTGTAGCCGGAGGTGAACAGCACCACCAGGCCGGGTTTGAGCGCCTGGGCGATCTGGGCCATCTCGGGGCTCTTGAGTTTCCCCGGCATGACCACGTCGGTGAACATCACATCCACATTGATGCCGCTTTCGATGACGGCCAGGCCGCTCTGGGCGTCGCGCGCGGTCAGCACGTGGTAGCCGAGGTCGCTCAGCGTCGCCACCACGGTGGCGCGGACATCGTCGTCGTCCTCCACCACCAGGATCGTTTCCGAACCGCCGGTCGCGGGCCCGACCTGCACCGGCTGGATTTCCTGATGCTCGGCGTCGAGCGAACGCGGCAAATAGAGCTTCACCGTCGTGCCGTGTCCCGGCTCGCTGTAGATCTTGATGTGGCCGCCCGACTGCTTGACGAAGCCGTAGACCATCGACAGGCCCAGCCCTGTGCCCTTGCCCTCGGGCTTGGTCGAATAGAACGGCTCGAAGACCCGATCCAGCGTGTCCTTGTCCATCCCCGACCCGGTGTCGGAGACGGCAATCATCACATAGTCGCCGCTGCTGACATCGTCGTGGGCGGCGGTGTAGCTGTCGTCGAGGGTTGCATTGGCGGCCTCGATGGTCAGCTTGCCTGCGCCGTTCATCGCATCGCGGGCGTTGATGGCGAGGTTGAGCAGGGTGGTCTCCACCTGGGTCGGATCGGCCGAGGTGTTCCACAGCCCGTCGGAGACGATGATCTCGCAGTCCACCGACTCGCCGACCGAGCGGCAAACGAGGTCTTCCATGCCGCTGACGAAGCGGCCGACATTGATCACCTTGGGCTCCAGCGGCTGGCGGCGGCCGAAGGCCAGCAACTGGCTCGCCAGCTTGGCGCCGCGCTCGACGCCCGCCAGCGCATTGGTGACGCGGGTTTCGGCGCGGTCGTTGCCGGCCACATCCTTGGCCAGCAATTGCAGGTTTCCCGACACCACCTGCAGCAGATTGTTGAAGTCGTGGGCAATGCCGCCGGTCAGCTTGCCGATGGTTTCCATCTTCTGCGACTGCTGCAGCGCCTTTTCCGATTGCAGCAATTGCTCGGTGCGCTCGGCGATGCGGTCTTCCAGCGTGGTGTTGAGTTCGGCCAGCGCCGCCTCGTTGAGCTTCGCGTGCTCGATGTCGGTGTTGGTGCCCACCCAGCGGCGAATGACGCCCTGGTCGGACTTCACCGGCGTGGCGCGCACCACGTGCCAGCGATAGGCGCCGTCATGACGGCGGATGCGGAATTCGGTCTGGTAGGTCTCGCCGTTGGCGACGGAGTCCGCCCAGGCCGCGGCCGCGCCGGGAAAATCCTCGGGATGCACGATCGCCGACCAGCCATTGCCATAGAGCTTTTCCCGGGCTTCGCCGCTGAAGGCGACGACCTGGTCGTTGAGCCAGTCGATCATGCCGTCCGGCGTCGCGGTCCAGACATGGTTGAGCATCGACTGCGCCAGGGTGCGGAATTCCTCCTCGCTGGCCTTGAGCGACATCTCCGCCCGCTTGCTGACGGTGATGTCGCTGAACAGCACGGCGACCGAGTCCGATCCCGGGCTGTCGATGGAAAAGGCCTGAACCTGGAACCAGCGACCCAGCGCCTCGGCCGGATATTCGATGCTGACCGGTTCGCCGCTGCGCGCCACCTTGCCGTAGAGATCGAACCAGTACTGCTCGTGATCCGCGGCGACATCGCGGCGCATCCGCTTGCCGACCGCATCCTTGATGCCGGTGTGCCGGGCGAAGGCCCTGTTGACCTCGATGAACTCGTAATCGACCGGCTTGCCGGCCTCGTCCCAGATCATGCGGATGATGCAGAAACCCGATTCCAGGTTCTCGAACAGGGTGCGGAAACGTTCCTTCTGGGCCTGGGCCTCCATCTCCGCCTGCCTGCGGGCGGTGACGTCGAACAGCACGCCGGGAAACCGCGCCGGCTGGCCGTCCTCGGCCTCGACCAGCTTGCCCTGCGCCAGCACGTGGCGGACATCGCCGCCCGGACGCAGCATCCGGTATTCTGCGGCGTAGGCGCCGCCCGATTCGATGGTGCGGACCATCTCGGCTGCCACGCGCGCACGGTCCTCCTCGTGGATCCGGTCGATGAATTCCTGCAGTGGCAGGCCGTGCTCGGCCTTGTGGGCGTCGACCCCGAAGGTGCTGGCGAAGCGGCTGTCGGTGAAGATCAGTTCTCCCGCCACATCCCAGTTCCAGGCGCCGATGACATCGGCATTGGTCATGGTCAGGTCGAGCCGCTCGAGAAGATGCGTGGTGCGGGTGTTTCTGAGCGCGATGACGCGGCCCTGGTCCGGGGTGGGGACCGAGACCGAATCGAGATCGACCGGTCCGTCGGCGCCGATGAAGAAGCCGCGCTCGTCATAGATCTCCGAGAACGGCTCGCCGATGACCCTGCTGGTGTCCCAGCCCAGCAGGCGCTTGGCGCCCTCGCTCCAGCCGGTGATCAGATCGTCCTGGTCAAGAAAGATAAGCGGTGCGGAGAGGGATGTGTCCATGTGTCTGTTCACTGGGCTGCGGCATGCGCCGGGATGGGTTCGAATACAGGCTGAGGATGCTGATGTGTGTACCATATTCCACCCCCCTGCCTAGATACAGAATTTGGGGGGCGCGGGGAACCACGGCATCCCTCGCCGGGTGCGATGACAGGCCGGCCACTGACGGCCAGCGTCCCAGATTCTGCTGACACCTGCTGTCAGCAGGACGCAGCTCCGTTCCCCATTTGAGCCGCCGCCTCTTTCTTTCGCCATCGACTCCTCCCATATTGCGGCCATGGCTAGATCTCCCGCAAAATCATCCCGTCCCGACGGGCCCGGCTTCGACGGTTTCGAGGAAGCGCCGCAGCGCGAACTGTCGGGCGCGCCGCTGTCGTCATCCGGATCAATCGCCGACTGGGCCGCCGATCTGGCCAGGGAAGCCGAGCTGGACGCGGTCAAGGCGCGCCGCAAGGCCGAGAACCGCGAGATCCGCTCCAAGGCCGGCAAGCACCGGCGCAAGGCTGGCCAGATCAGCGCCGAGGAGGCCGCGGCGACGCCACCGAAAGGCAAGGCTGCCAGCAAGGCAGCGGCGAAGTCCGCCGGCAAGGACAGCGACAGGAAAACCGCCCGCGGCACCTCCATCGGCTCCAGCAACGATCCGCGCGCCCGCGCTGCCGCAGGCCTCAACGCCGTGGCCGGGCTCGACATGTCGGTGGAGGAGGCGGAAGCCTCGGGCGCGACCAGCGCCAATACCGCCACCGTGCAGGCGCTCTCCGACCTGATCGAAAGCGGCAACCCGCTGTTCAAGAACGGCAAGATGTGGACGCCGCATCGCCCGGCGCGGCCGGAGAAATCCGAGGGCGGCGTGCCGCTGAGGATGGCAACCGCCTACAAGCCCGCAGGCGACCAGCCCACCGCCATCGCCGATCTGGTGGCGGGCGCGAACGAGAACGAGCGCAACCAGGTGTTGTTGGGCGTCACCGGCTCGGGCAAGACCTTCACCATGGCCAAGGTGATCGAGGAGACCCAGCGCCCCGCCGTCATCCTCGCGCCCAACAAGACGCTGGCCGCGCAGCTCTATTCCGAGTTCAAAAATTTCTTTCCCGACAATGCGGTGGAGTATTTCGTCTCCTATTACGACTACTACCAGCCCGAGGCCTATGTGCCGCGCACCGACACCTTCATCGAGAAGGAATCGACCATCAACGAGCAGATCGACCGGATGCGCCACTCGGCCACAAGGGCACTGATGGAGCGCGACGACGTCATCATCGTGGCTTCCGTCTCCTGCATCTACGGTATCGGCTCGGTGGAAACCTACACCGCCATGACCTTCCAGATGGCGGTCGGCGACCGCATCGACCAGCGCCAGCTTCTGGCCGACCTGGTGGCGCAGCAGTACAAGCGCCGCGACATGGATTTCCAGCGCGGCTCGTTCCGGGTGCGCGGCGACACGATCGAGCTGTTCCCGGCCCACCTTGAGGACATGGCCTGGCGCATCACCCTGTTCGGCGACGAGATCGAGAGCATTGCCGAGTTCGACCCGCTCACCGGCCAGAAGACCGGCGATCTCAAGAGCGTCAAGATCTACGCCAATTCGCACTATGTGACGCCGCGCCCGACGCTGAACCAGGCCACCAAGCACATCCGCGAGGAGCTGAAGCACCGCCTGGCCGAGCTCGAATCCTCGGGCCGCCTGCTCGAGGCGCAGCGGCTCGAGCAGCGCACCCGCTTCGACCTCGAGATGCTCGAGGCCACCGGCGTCTGCCAGGGAATTGAGAATTACTCCCGTTACCTGACCGGGCGAGCCCCGGGCGAACCGCCGCCGACGCTGTTCGAATACATCCCCGACAATGCGCTGCTGTTCATCGACGAGAGCCATGTCTCGATCCCGCAGATCGGCGGCATGTATCGCGGCGACTTCCGCCGCAAGGCGACGTTGGCCGAATACGGCTTCCGGCTGCCCTCCTGCCTCGACAACCGGCCTTTGCGCTTCGAGGAATGGGACGCGATGCGGCCCACCACCATCGCCGTCTCGGCGACGCCCGGCAACTGGGAGATGGAAGCCGCCGGCGGCGTCTTCGCCGAACAGGTGATCCGTCCCACCGGCCTGATCGACCCGCCGGTGGAAGTCCGCCCCGCCCGCGCCCAGGTCGACGACGTGCTGGGCGAGATCCGCGCCACGGCCGAGGCCGGCTACCGCACGCTCTGCACGGTGCTGACCAAGCGCATGGCCGAGGACCTGACCGAATATCTGCACGAGCAGGGGGTGCGCGTGCGCTACATGCATTCCGACATCGACACGCTGGAGCGGATCGAGATCATCCGCGACCTCCGCCTCGGCGCCTTCGACGTACTGGTCGGCATCAACCTCTTGCGCGAGGGGCTCGACATTCCGGAATGCGGGCTGGTGGCGATCCTCGACGCCGACAAGGAGGGCTTCCTGCGCTCCGAGACCTCGCTGATCCAGACCATCGGCCGCGCCGCCCGCAATGTCGACGGCAAGGTCATCCTCTATGCCGACAAGATCACCGGCTCGATGGAGCGCGCCATGGAGGAGACCTCGCGGCGCCGCGCCAAGCAGGAGGAATACAACACGCTCCACGGCATCACGCCGGAATCGGTCAAGGCGCACATCTCCGACATTCTCGATTCGGTCTACGAGCGCGACCATGTCCGCGCCTCGATCGCCATCCCCGGCGGCAAGGCCAAGGCCGGCGGCGAGGGCGCGCTGGTCGGCTCCAACCTCAAGGCGCATCTCGAGGCGCTCGAAAAGCAGATGCGCGATTCCGCCGCCGATCTCGACTTCGAAACCGCCGCCCGCCTGCGCGACGAGATCAAGCGCCTGAAGGCCGTCGAGCTCGACCTGATGGATGACCCGATGTCCCGCGATTCCGGCATCGAGAACACCAGGGCCAGCCGCAAGGCCGCGGCCACCGGCAAGCCGGTGAAGGGCAAGTGGGAGAGCGGATCCGGGCGAGATGCCGCGGCCGGGTCCCAACCCTCCCCCTTGTGGGGAGGGTCGGCGCACAGCGCCGGGGAGGGGTCTTTGCCCGATGGATCTCCGCCCGATCAAGACCCCTCCCCCAACCCCTCCCCACAAGGGGGAGGGGGGTACTTCCGCAAGCCCGATCTCGACGAGATGGGCACATCGGGCGACCATGCCGTGCCGTCGGGCGGCAGTTCCTATTTCCGCAAGAACGACCTCGACGAGATGACCGTCGGCCGCACCGAAAGGCCGATGCCCGGCAAGACGCCGCAGAAACCCGAGGATCCGATCCTCAAGCGCGCCAAGCCCGGCGCCGGGAGCTACGAAGACCCGGCAGAAGCCGCCCGCCAGAAACGCCGTCCGGGCAAGACGGGGCGACCGGGGAGGTGAGGGCGCTCGCCGCGAGTGTCACTCTCCCCCCTGGAGGGGGAGAACGGAATTTCAGCATCTTAGCGTCAGCTAAGTGCTAGAAATTCCAAGAGAGGGGGCGTTTCCTGGCCACCGCTCCGAAGCCTCTTCCACGGTGGGGCGTGGAGGGTCCCGTCGCCGCGCTGCCCGCCCGCAAATTTGCCTCCGCTCCCCCAAATTCCATGCTAGACATCGCCCCATCGCAATTCATCAGGACACCGCCATGAGCAGCCAGACCCGCACCATCGTCATCGCCATCATCGCCGTCGGCGCCGCCATCCTCGGCTACATGTATTACCAGGACCAGCAGACCTCCGGCGTCGAGATCAAGATCGGCGAGGGCGGCGTCTCGATCGAGGAGAAGTAGGGGCGGGGCACAATGCCCGAGGCATCAATCTCCCCCCTTGCGGGGGAGATGTCACGAAGTGACAGAGGGGGGTAATCTCTCCCCGCGCCGAGCCGCGAGACATCCCCCGCTGTCGGCGACCTCTCCCCCGCAAGGGGGGATATAAGCGGCGGCATGCTCCTGAGCGTCTGCTAAGTCATGGATTCCTTAGGTGAGCAGAAAGCCTGCCGGCTTCAGTGACAGTGCACCTGGCCGGTGCTCGTTTGCATATGACAGCATTGCCCGGGCGGGGAACTCTTGCGGCAGCCGCCGCCATGGGCATGAGCAAGGCCGGTCGTCAGCATCGATACCAGCGCCAGAACCGCAATACACAGTTTCATGTCATGTCTCCCCGTCCCAATGGACCGGAGCACCCTTGCACGTGCAGTCAGGGGTGGCAATGACGAAGATTATTCGCGCATCGGCTGTGTATCTCGGACTTCTGGACTGCCCCCCTCAACCCCCCATTAACCACGCTCCCTAACCCCCCGCTAATCCGCCGCCGCTATCCTCTCGCGCATGAGCAAGAGTATCGCGGCATGATTTCCAGCATCATCACCACAGCGTTTTCCGGCATGGCGGCGCAGCAGGCGCGGCTTGATGCCGTGGCCCACAACATCGCCAATGCCGACACGCCCGACTACGCCCGCAGAAGCGTCGACATGGTGTCGGGTCCCGGCGGCGGGGTGCGGGCGGTGACGCGCGAGACGTCCGCTCAAGGCGGCGTCGATCTGGCCACCGAACTCACCGACATGATCGGCGCGGAAATGGCGTACCAGGCCAATCTCGCGGTAATGGAAACCGGCATGGACATGTGGGACGCGCTGATGAGCGCGCTCGAGCCAAAAGACCGCGACGAGCGCTGGGGCTGAGTCCGGGCAGGGCGGCCCGCTCCAGCGCTCCTCGCCAGCCTCACTCATCACCGATCCCGGATTCGCCCCCTCCTTTCGTTATCCAGACCCCCGCGTTTCGTCATCCTTGGCCCCCGAGCCAAGGATCCATTCCGTGATCCATCCACGCGCACCCCGTTCCGAAACATCACGGAATGGATCCTCGGGTCGGGGCCCCAGGACGACGACGGTGGGGGTAGCGGACGCCGGGATATCCCCTCGACGACGCAGAGGGCGTACCAAGCCGCCGCGCGCCTGTCACGACGTGCAAGAACCGCCCCGAAACGTGGACAAACCCGCACCTTCACCCCAACAATCCCAATAACTTACCCGAAAATCCCCCCGATATTTTCCCCACATTCCGCCGTCATGCCATCATGATCCCACTTCCGCTGCCGGATGGTCTCGCGAGCGTTTCGGGCCAGGCAGGAGGGAATGCCCCGGTGCAGGCGTCTCAACGTAAGACGCAACTGACGGGGAGGCGATGGCCAACGCGGTTCCGCTGGCGGGCGGCGCTCTCAAGCGCCGTGCAAAGCCAGCCACCGGGCCGGGTCCCGATTCGTCTGTGCAAGCGGGCGAGGGGTCGGCGGTCCGGGCCTGTGGCGGACATGCCGTGCTCGATGCAGGTTCCCTGGGGATCCCGCCCTGAGTAACACGCATTATCCAGGAGCGCGCGCAGGGTCCGTGCCGGAATTCGCGCCCAAAGCATTTCCCGCGGATCGAGTCCGGACCCGCGGCCGGGGCAACCCGGGCGGAAGGCCCTGAAGAGGGGCGGGTGGATAAGCCGACTTCCGTGTCATGCAAGGCCAGCGCCTGTCGGATGGGGACGCCATCCGGCGAGTTCCGGGCCGCGCGCTGTCAGCGCCACCCCCTTGCCCATGCCGGCTGACACCCGGCACGGGCAGAACCCAAACTTCCGAAGGCACTGCCCCGCGCGGCCCTCCGGACTGCCCTTCCAGCAAACCCCGGCGGCATTTGTCGCGCGGCAAGGCTTCCGGCTGGGCCGACCATGAGGGCCCGCGCCACCGACCCTTCGTTTCGTCATCCTTGGCCCCCGAGCCAAGGATCCATTCCGTGATCCATCCACGCGCACCCCGTTCCGAAACATCACGGAATGGATCCTCGGGTCGGGGCCCGAGGACGACGACCGTGAGGGTGGGGCGACCCTGATGATGCCCACAGCAACACCCGCGACCCGTCGGCCCCCTTGCCCCTAATTCACCTTGCAGCCGCGGCGGCGTTCTTCGGCCTGGATCTCGGCCACGCGGCGGTTCTCCCAGGCGCTCAGCTCGGGGTTCTTGGTCCAGCAATCGGAATTGTCGAAGGTGCGCTTGCCGAGGCTTGTGGAAAAGCAGAAGCCGTTGGCGTCATAGATGGCGTTGCGCTCGTACCAGAGGTCCCAGCAGCTGGCGGCCGAAGCGGCGGGGGCGAGGAGAAGGAGGCTGGTCACCAGCCCGGCGGCGAAAATCATCGGCTTCATGGCATGCTCCCTTGTGTCCCGGGCGATCGGCCCGGCCGGCGTCATCCCATGGGTAGCAGTCCGGCTCAAGCCCGCATTGACGCTGATCAAGGACGGGCCGGCCCTGGCGGCGCGACGGCTGCCGTGCGATCCGGTGCGGCAGCGAAAAGGGCGGCCCGGCGTGATGCCGCGCCGCCCCTGGAACCGGCGTTTGGCTGTCAGCCGCTGGTGGCCGGCGCATCGGGCGCCATGGCGGGAGCCTCCGGCATCATGGCTTCCTGGGCGGGCAGCTCGTCCATGGCTGCAAGCTGTTCGGCGCAGGCGTCGGCGACGCCGGTGATGTCGCCGGGCATGCCCTCGATGGTCGACCAGCCGCCGTCCTCGATGAAGTTGTCGCGTTCCCAGCTCTTGGCTTCCTTGAGCTTGGCGAGCTGCATCTGGGCGCCGGGCGCGGCGGCGAAGTTCCTGACGCAGAGGCTTGCGACGATCTGCTTGCCGGCGTCATTGCCGGCCTCGTCGGCCATCTGCTGCGCCGTGGAACCGCTGACCCAGCCGCCATAGCTGGAGAAGCCGACGATGGCGAGCACGACGGCTCCCGCCGCCGCTCCAAGGAGGGCGGGTTTCGTCCATGTGGGGATCTGCATGGGATGTCCAATCTCAAAACGAACGCACGGCATTGCGCGCACATGAGCTGAGTGTACACGAAAAGCGACAATCTGTAAAACTTCGTGAAGCGTCCGGACGCCTCTTGGCCCGGCGCGGTCTTTCGTGCCAGCTTGAAAGCGCAGACAAGAGAGGCCCGCATGTCCGATATCGGCATTTTCTCCACCCTCGACCTGGTCGTGCTGGCGCTGATAGGCTGTTCGCCGGGGCTGGCGCTCGGCGCGGCGCTCGGCGCCTGGATCAGCCCGGGCCGGAGGCTACGGGGCGCGGCGATGTTCGGGATGACCGGCTTCGCACTGGCATTCGCAGGCTGGTGGGTCTATCTCACCGAGATCAAATGAGGATTTGCATGACACCCGCCACACCCGTCACCGCCGCGGCGCTCATCGCGCTGATCGCCCTGATCGGGCTTGTCCGCCCCGCTTCAGCCTGGGAAGCGGTCGAGCAGGTGGCCACCTATCCGGTCAGCGGCCGGACCGGCTTCGAGCTCTACCGCTCGGTCGGCGACAACGGGCCGGTGATTACCGGCGACCGCCGGACCATCGCCCACACCACCTTCAAGCTGACCTGGCGGCGCGACTACCAGGAACGCGCCGATGGCAGCTGCGTCATCGCCTCCAACATCCCCAGGCTGATCATCACCTACACGCTGCCCAAGCCCCGCGGCGAACTGCCGCCGGAGGTGGCGGCGAGCTGGAAGCGGTTCCACGATGGCCTCGCGGCGCATGAACGGGTGCATGGCCAGCACATCATCGAGATGGTTCAGGCGATCCAGGATGTCAGCGTCGGGCTCTCCGCCCCCGCTGATCCGGGCTGCCACAAGACCCGCGCCGAGCTGCAGACCCATCTCAAGCGGCTTTCGGACGAGCAGCGCGCCCGCGGCCGCGACTTCGATCGGGTCGAGATGGGCGATGGCGGCGCGGTGCAGAACCTGGTGCTGGGGCTGGTCAACGGGCCGTGAGGGCTGCGGGACCGCGGCGTCGGCCTGGCGTTTGACCTTGCCCCTGCTGGTCTCCCTGCCTAGGGTCGGGCGCTCGCGCCCACAGTCTTGAATCAGGATCCCGCATGACAGTCCGCATCGCCACCTTCAATGCCGAGAACCTCCTGAGCCGGTTCGATTTCACCGGCTTTCGCAACGAGTTGCGCCAGGACCGGGTGTCGCAGCTCTATGATTTCGACAGCGAGGCGCAGTACCGCCAGGCCGAGATCGCCCGCGCCGTGTCGCTGACCGACGACACGCGGCAATTGACGGCGCTGGCCATCGCCGAGGCCGATGCCGATATCCTCTGCCTGCAGGAAGTGGAGAACATCGATACGCTGCACCGGTTTGAATATGGCTATCTGTTCAAGATGATCGGCGACGGCTATCGCCACAAGGTGCTGATCGAGGGCAATGACAGCCGCCGCATCAACCTGGCGCTGATGGCGCGCGAGGAGACGCTCGACGGTGCGCGGATCGAGGTGCTCGACGTCACCAGCCACGCCCATCTGACCTATGAGGCGATGGGGCTCTACACGCCGGCACTTGCGGACCTTGCCAAGCCGCATGACAAGGTCTTCAAGCGCGATTGCCTGGAAGTCGATCTCAAGATCGGCGCCAAGCGGCTGACGGTCTATGTAACGCATTTCAAGTCGATGGGAAGCCCGCGCGACGGCATCGACGGCCGCAGCTGGACCATGCCGGTGCGGGTGGCCGAAGCCCGCGGCGTGCGCCAGATCGTCGCCAACCGGTTCGGGCCCGACGGCGGCGGCAAGCGCTACGTCATCGCCGGTGATTTCAATGATTATGCCGAAAAAGTGGTGATCAGCGGCGACCGGCGCAACGGCTATCACTTCACTCCCGCGACTGAGGCCGACAGTGCCGTTCAGGTGCTGACGGCGGACGGTTTCAGCGAAAACGTCGTGCAGCGCCGGCCGGAGATGGACCGCTGGACTCTCTACCATACCCGCGGGCCACAGGAGCGGCACCTGTGCCAGCTCGATTACCTGCTGGCCTCGCCGGCGCTCACGCGCACCAGCCGCGACAGGCTGCCCGACATCATCCGCGCCGGCCAGCCCTGGCGCACGCTGTTCCCCGACGGCCAGCAGGTCGATCGCTACCCGCGCACCGGCTGGGACCGGCCCAAGGCGTCTGATCATTGCCCGGTGGCGATGACCTTCGATCTGGTCTGAGCCATGCCGGGGTCCAGCATTCCCCAGAACCGGGTGTTCGGCCTCGATGCGGTGCGGCTCAAGGTCGATCCGGCCGAGCATCCCTGGCGGCTTGCCGAGCAGTCCGCGATCGCGGCGCACTGGGCGCGCGAGCAGGTGGAGCGGCCGTTTCTGTTCAACGGCATCATCCTGCTGCATCGCGCGCTTCGGTTCGAGAAGGACACGATCTCAGGCATCAGCCACCGCGCGCCCTATGCTGCGATCCTGCACTGGATCAGGACCCAGCCTGAGGCCGATGTCTGGCACCTGTTCGGGTCGGCGGTGATGCTGTCCTCGGACGGCGCCATGATGCTCATCCGCATGGCGGCGAAAACCGCCAATGCCGGCAAGGTCTATGCCCCGGCAGGCTCGCTTGACGACAGCGACATCAAGGACGGACTTGTCGATGTCGAGGGCAGCATCCTGCGCGAGGCGATGGAGGAAACCGGCTATGACCTGTCCCGCGCCGCACCGGAGCGCCGGCTTTGGGCCGTCCGGCAGGGTCGGCGGGTCGCGGTGTTCCGCCGGTTCCGGCTCGACGAGCCGGCCTCGCAACTCACCGCGCGCATCCGCGACCACATCGCCAGCGGCGCCGAAGACGAGATCGAGGATGTGGTGGTCGTGCGCAGGCCCGGCGACGCCGGCCCCACGGTGACGCCCTACATGCAGGCGATGATCGAGTTCCATTTCGATACCCCCGACGTCGACAGCGGTTGGCAGACCGGCGGAATTGGATAGGATGCGGCTGACGAAGCGGGCCGGCCTGCAGCAGGCCGCGCCGCAACCGCAAGGGACACCGCAGCGCATGACGGATTTTGCCATCTACGACGTCTTCACCGCGACCGCGCTGGAAGGCAACCCGCTCGCGGTGGTGTTTGACGCCGATCATCTCGATGAAGCGCGGATGCAGGCGATCGCACGGGAATTCAACCTGTCGGAAACGGTGTTCGCGCTGAGGCCGGAAAACCCGGCGCACACGGCGCGGCTGAGGATCTTCACCACGATGCGGGAACTGCCCTTTGCCGGCCACCCGACGGTGGGCGGGGCCATCGCGCTGGCCGACCGGCGACTTGCCGGCGCGGTGCCCGACGCCGGCATCGACATGGTCAAGATGCTCGAGGAGCCGATCGGCGCGGTGCGCTGCGCGGTCAGGATCAACAGGGGTGGCGGCTCGGGTTTTGCGGAGTTCGACCTGCCCAGGCTGTCACGCCGGCTCGAGGCCGAGATCGAACCGGCCGATATCGGCGCCGCACTCGGGCTCGACCCGCAGGAGATCGGCTTTGAGAACCATGTCGTTTCGCTGTGGAGCGCCGGCGTGCCCTATGTGCTGATCCCGGTGCATGACATGGCCGCCGCCGCCAAGGCCGAGTGCAACCCGGCCCTGTGGGAGCGCATCGCGCCGATGGGCGACGGGCAGTTGGCCTTCGCCTATCTCTACTGCCGCGGCGGCGTCAACCACAAGGCCGCCTTCCATGCCCGCATGTTCGCGCCCGGCGAAGGCGTGGCCGAAGATCCCGCCACCGGGTCGGCCGCAGCTGCGCTGTCGGGCGCCATCCATCATTTCGACGGGATGCTCGACGGCAATCATCCGCTGGTGATCGAACAGGGCGTGGAAATGGGACGGCCGTCGCTCATCCACCTGCACATCGACTGCGCCGGAGGGCAGGTCACCCATGTCCGCATCGGCGGCCAGGCGGTCCGGATCGCCACCGGCCAGCTCATGGTCTGAGCCCGAGCGGCCGGGTGTCGCGCAATCTGCCGAGGCTTGCCGAAAAACAGTGTGGACAAGCCCCGCCATCCGGTCTATACGCCCCTTCGTTCCCTTGCGGAACAGGTGGGGCGCGTAGCTCAGTTGGTAGAGCAGCTGACTCTTAATCAGCGGGTCCACGGTTCGAGCCCGTGCGCGCCCACCAGAATTTCCCAATAAAAACAGGGGCATTTTGGTTCCCCCGTTTGAGAACTGACGGTAACCCTGCAAATAGGGTCACCTCAGGGTCACAAGGCTTGAAACGCCTTTGGCGATTGGTCTTTTCAGAAAAGCAGGATTCTTGACGGTCCAGGGCCGACAAGGGCATCCATGCGGCGCCAAGCCTCGCATGTCAGCGTCGGCGATCCCGGGAGCGGGTGCGTTCCAGGCGGGAATGGCTGCTCGCTGCAGGTTCGATGAATGCCGACATGGGGCCGAAGCGGACCTTGATCTGCGCAATCCGCTTTGTCA
>Ga0008835_100932_pt1 | contig 18964 bp, 19 predicted proteins | sample HotLakConsoUCCRE_FD_62215 | JGI IMG/M metagenome (GOLD analysis project Ga0008835, IMG submission 62215) | Hypersaline microbial mat communities from Hot Lake, Washington, USA - Hot Lake Consortium UCC-RE (Hybrid Assembly) ... | reverse complement strand
TTCGGCGACAGCGCGCTCCTGCCCGGCCAGATGCCGCTGCAGGAGGCGCTCGACCTGCTGAAGCCCGTCCTGATCGACCCCGCGATCCTCAAGATCGGGCAGAACCTGAAATACGACCTCAAGGTCCTCGCCCGCTACGGCCTCGACATCACCCCCATCGACGACACGCTGCTGCTCTCCTACGCGCTCCACGCGGGCCTGCACACCCACGGCATGGACACGCTGGCCGAGCACTACCTCGGCCACGCCTGCATGCCGATCAAGGCGCTCATCGGCACCGGCAAGAGCCAGATCACCTTCGACCGCGTGCCCATCGAGGCCGCCACCACCTACGCCGCCGAGGATGCCGAGGTGACGCTGCGCCTCTGGCAGACCTTCCGCCCGCAACTGCCGTGGAAACGCGTCACCACCGTCTACGAGACGCTGGAGCGCCCCCTCGTCCCCGTGCTCGCAGACATGGAGCGCGCGGGCATAGAGGTCGACCGCACCACGCTGTCGCGCATGTCCGGCGCCTTCGCCCAGAAGATGGCGGCGCTGGAGGCGGAGATCCACACCCTCGCCGGCCGCCCCTTCAACGTGGGCTCCCCGAAACAACTGGGCGAAATCCTCTTCGACGAGCTGTCGCTGACCATGCCCGACGGCAAGGCCCCGAAGAAGGGCAGGACCGGCGCCTACGGCACGGGCGCCGACGTGCTCGAGGACCTCGCCACGCTCCATGACCTGCCGCGCCGCATCCTCGACTGGCGGCAGATCGCGAAGCTGAAATCGACCTATACCGACGCCCTGCAGGAACACATCAACCCGGACACCGGCCGTGTGCACACCAGCTACTCCCAGGCCGGCGCCACCACCGGACGGCTCGCCTCCACCGATCCCAACCTGCAGAACATCCCCGTCCGCACCGAGGAAGGCCGCCGCATCCGCGAGGCCTTCGTCGCCCCCCCGGGCCGCACCCTTGTCAGCCTCGACTATTCCCAGATCGAACTGCGCATCCTCGCCCATGTCGCCGGCATCGACGCCCTGAAACAGGCCTTCCGCGAGGGCCAGGACATCCACGCCGCCACCGCGTCGGAAATGTTCGGCGTGCCCCTTGCGGTGATGACCCCGGACATCCGCCGCCAGGCCAAGGCGATCAACTTCGGCGTGATCTACGGCATCTCGGGCTTCGGGCTGGCGCGCAACCTGCGCATCCCCCGCGACGAGGCCCAGGGCTTCATCGACCGCTACTTCGAGCGCTTCCCCGGCATCCGCGCTTATATGGACGACACGATCCGCTTCGCGAAGGACCACCTCTACGTCGAGACCCTCTTCGGCCGCCGCATCCACACGCCCGAAATTGCCGCCAAGGGCCCCGCCGCCGGCTTCGCCCGCCGCGCCGCGATCAACGCCCCGATCCAGGGCACCGCGGCGGACGTGATCCGCCGCGCCATGATCCGGATGCCCGCCGCCATCGAGGACCTGCCCGCCACCATGCTGCTGCAGGTCCATGACGAACTGCTCTTCGAGGTGGACGAGGACGCCGCCGACACGCTCATTGCCCGCGCCCGCGAGGTGATGGAGGGCGCCTCGATGCCCGCCGTCGACTTCACCGTCCCCCTCGTGGTGGAGGCGGGCCGGGGCCCGAACTGGGCCGCCGCGCACTGACCGCGCCCCCGGCGCGCCCCGCCCCCCGTTTTTCTGGCCGGAAATATCCCGGGGAGTCCCGGCCACGGGCCGGGACGGGGCGGAGCCCCTCTGCCCTTGACTTCTCGCGTCCGCAGCGCAATTAAGTTGCGTAAGGCACCCGCCAAACGGAAACATGTTACCGGATGGAGCGCGACATGCTCGACAACCAGCCCCGCGGCACGATCGTCATCGAGGATCTCGAGATCGGCATGACCCGCTCGCTCTCGAAAGAGATCACCGACCGGGACATCGAGCTCTTCGCCGAGGTCTCCACCGACCGGAACCCGGTGCATCTCGACGACGACTACGCGCGCGACACGATCTTCGAGGGCCGCATCGCCCACGGGATGCTGACCGCGGGTCTCGTCTCCGCGGTGATCGGCGAGCAGCTTCCGGGCCACGGCACGGTCTATCTCGGCCAGTCCCTGAAATTCCTCGCCCCCGTGCGCCCCGGCGACCGGGTGACCGCCGAGGTGGAGGTCATCGCCATCGACCATTCCCGCAGGCGCGTGACCCTCGATACCCGCTGCCTTGTAGACGGCAAGGCAGTGCTCAAGGGCGAGGCCCTCGTGCTCGCCCCCTCGGCCAAGTTCGACTGACCCCGCGACGCCGCCCGCAAGGGCGGAGGAGCACCCGGCCACACCCCGCGACGTCGCCCGCAAGGGCGGAGGAGCGCGTCCCTGCCGCTTGCGCTGCCGCGCGCCGCCCGCTACCCCGCAGCCCATGCGCATCGTCCGAGACATCGCCCATGTGGACCCCGCCGCGCGCGGGGCCTCGGCCGCCATCGGCAATTTCGACGGCGTGCACCTCGGCCACCGCGCGGTGATCGACACCGCCCGCGCCGTGGCCACCGAAACCGGCGCCCCCCTCGGTGTCATGACCTTCGAGCCCCACCCCCGCGAGGTCTTCAACCCCGGCAGCGCCCCCTTCCGCCTGATGAACGCCGAGGCCCGCGCCCACCGGCTCGAAAAGGTGGGCGTGGAGGTGCTCGTTGAGCTGCCCTTCACCCGCACGCTCTCGGATCTCGACCCCGAGGCCTTCAGCCGCCGCATCATCCACGAGGCGCTCGGCCTCTCCCATGTCGTCGTCGGAGAGGATTTCTGCTTCGGCAAGGCCCGCGCCGGCACCGCCTCGGACCTGCGCCGCCACGGGGAGGCCATGGGCTTCGGCGTCACCGTCTCGCCGCTGCTGTCCGTGGGCCCCGGCCGCGTCTCCTCCACCGCCATCCGCGAGGCCCTCACCCAGGGCCGCCCCCGGGATGCCGCCGCAATGCTCGGCCACTGGCACCGCATCGACGGCCCGGTGATCCAGGGCGACCAGCGCGGCCGGCTCCTGGGCTATCCCACCGCGAACCTCTCGATCGAGGGGCTGCACCCGCCGCGCTTCGGCGTCTACGCGGTCAAGGCCGACGTGCTCTCCGGCCCCCACAAGGGCAGCTACGACGGCGCGGCCTCCATCGGCGTGCGGCCCACCTTCGGCGTCAACACCGCCAATTGCGAGACCTTCCTCTTCGACTTCGCGGGCGACCTCTACGGCACCCATATCTCGGTCGCGCTCGTCGAATTCCTCCGCCCCGAGGAACGCTTCGACGGCGTCGGGGCCCTCATCGCCCAGATGGACGCCGACTGCCAGCGCGCCAGGGGGATCCTCGCCGATGCCTAGAGTCCGCTCCCGTCCAGCACCCGCGGTGGACCCGATCGACCGCACCGGCCTGCGCGAGCGCTACTGGCGCGACACGCCCCTCTCGCGCATGTCCGGAAAGGAATGGGAGGCGCTCTGCGACGGCTGCGGCAAATGCTGCCTCAACAAGCTCGAGGACGAGACCACCGGCGAGGTCGCCCTCACCCGCATCGCCTGCAAGCTGCTGGACGACACCTCCTGCCTCTGCGGCTCCTACGGCAATCGCCACAGCTTCGTGCCGGACTGCATCCGCCTGACACCGGCCACGCTCCCCGAACATCTCTACTGGCTGCCCGCCACCTGCGCCTACCGCCTCGTCCACGAGGGCCGCGATCTCGCGTGGTGGCATCCGCTGGTGTCGGGCGACCCGGCGACCGTCCACAGCGCGGGCGTCTCCGTCCGCGGTCTCACCCTCTCCGAAGCCCTGGTTCCCGAAGAGGACTGGGAAGATCACATCATCGAGGACGTCTAGTGTTCTTTGCCTCCGACAATGCCGGCCCCGCCCATCCCGCGATCCTCTCGGCCATGACCAGCTCCCTCGGCGGCTATGCCCTGGGTTACGGCGCCGACGAGACCACCGATGCCGTCGAGACCCGCATCCGCGAGATCTTTGAGGCCCCCCGCGCCGCCGTGCGCCTCGTCTCAACCGGCACGGCGGCCAATGCGCTGCTGCTCGCCACGCTGGCAAAGCCCTGGGAATCGATCTTCTGCACCCCCCAGGCCCATGTCTGGGAGGACGAGTGCAACGCCGTCGAGGCCATGACCGGCGGCGCCTCCATGGCCCATGTCGCGGCGGGGCCTGACGCGAAGATGACCCCCGACGCGCTGATGGCGGCCATCGCGGGCCGCGGCGGCGCCGTCCACCGGGCCCAGCCCGGCCCCGTGACGCTCACCTCCGTCACCGAGCGCGGCACGATCTACACGCCCGAAGAGATCGCGGCGCTGACCGACATCGCCGCCACCCGCGGCATGAAGGTCCATCTCGACGGCGCCCGCTTCGCCAATGCCCTCGTGGCCCTGGGCTGCACCCCCGCCGAGATGACCTGGAAAGCGGGCGTCGACGCCGTCAGCTTCGGCGGCACCAAGAACGGCTGCCCCGCGGTCGAGGCCTGCGTCCTCTTCGACCCCGATCCCGACTGGGAAATGCAGCTCCGGCGCAAGCGCGGCGGGCACCTGCTGTCGCGGCACCGCACGCTCTCGGGCCAGATGCAGGGCTATCTCGAAGGCGACCTCTGGCTCGACCTCGCCCGCACCGCAAACACCGCCGCCGCCCGCCTCGCCGCGGGGCTGCGCGGGCTCGGCCTCGGCGACACGGTCCTCGCAGAACCCGAGGCCAACATGATCTTCGTCTCCTGGCCCATGCGCCTCCACGACAGGCTCACCGCCGCCGGGGCCGTCTATTACGTCATGGGCCACAGCGACGATCCCGAGGCGCCCGTCACCGGCCGCTTCGTCTGCGACTGGGCCACCACCGACGAGGCAATCGACAGCTTCCTCGGCCATCTGCGGTCGGCGCTGGAGACGAAGGCCGCCTGAGGCCTCACTCCGCCACAGGCACGACCTCGTCCACGTTCAGCGTGCCCTCGCCCTGCATGCAGAAGGACATCCGGGCCATGGTGCCGGTCACCCGGGCTTCGCGGCCCATGACGGTCCCGGGGATCTCGCCGGCGAGCGACCAGACCTTGCCCTCCGCGGTGGTCAGGATCGGGCATTCGACGCCCTGCGAGATCGTCCCGGTCAGGACCGTCCCGCCATCGTCCCCCGGAGCGGCCCCCGGCGCGGCCCCATCGCCCCCCGGGATGAGGATGTCCATGGCGGGCACGAGGTCCGGCATCTGATCGGGCCCGTTCGCGGCCGGCAGCGCCGGCACCGGCACGTCATGCAGCTTTGCGACGGACCGCACCGTGTCGCCCGGCCTCCCCTCAGGGACGTCCGCCACCGGCGCGCCGGGCCGCAGGCGCAGCATCGACCCCGGCGACAGGTCCGAGGGGCGCGCGATCACGGTCAACTCGCAAGGCCGGGCGAGCGGGACGCCGCAGGTGTCGGCGATAGCCGCGGGCCTGTCCCCGGGCTTCACCCGGTAAGGGTCCCCGCAGGCGTCCCCGGCGCTGGCAGGACCGGACCCGAGGACGAGGCACAGGCCAAGAAGGGCGGTCGCGCGTCTCATGGCGGATCTCCTTTCCGGTCGAACGGCCCCGGCCCGACCGCGTTCCGCCCGCTCAGAGCTCCCCGGCCAGATGCCGGTCCAGATCCTCCAGCCGGTCCTGCCCCCAGAACCGCTGATCCGTCTCCGCCACGATGTAGAACGGCGCGCCGAAGACGCCGCGCTCCACCGCCTCCTCCAGATTGCGCCCATAGGCCTCGGCGCCCGCCAGCAATCCCCGGTCGGCCAGTCCCGGGTCGAACCCGGCCGCCTCCAGAACCTCCCGCACCACCGCATCGTCGGCGATGTCCCGGTCCTCCTCCCAGACCGCCCGCAGGAAGCCGCGCACCAGCGCGCCCAGGTCGCCGCCCCCCGCCGCCTGCGCCGCGATCACGGCATAGGACGACGGCGCCGGGTTCGTCGGAAAGAACGCGGGCTTCAGGTTCATCGGCAGGCCGCGCGTCTTCGCGCCACGCGCCAGTTCCTGCAGCCGGTAGGCCTGCCGGTTCGGATGCCGCTCCGCCGGCGTGGTGCCGCCCGTGCGCGCGAACAGCGCCGCGATGTCCAGCGGCCGGTAGGCGATGGTCGCCCCGTGCCGCTCCGCGATCCGCTCCAGCCCGTCGCCGGCGAGATAGGTGAACGGAGAGAAGGTGGAGAAGAAATAGTCGATCTGCGGCATCAGAACCCCCCAGAGGCGTCGCATCCGGTGCGCCGTGGCTTGCGCGAACCTACGGTCGTGCTAGGCGGTGTCAACGGCGTCACCCCGCCGTCACACATCTCCGCTGCCGCCCCGGGAGACACCCATGCCCAGCATCATCGAACCGAAGCTCATCTCCGGCAACGCGAACCTGCCGCTCGCGCGCGCCGTGGCCCGGCGCATGTCGATGCACCGCGGCATGTCCGTGGGGCTGGTGGATGCCCGCGTCGAACGATTCAACGACGGCGAGATCTTCGTCGAGGTCTTCGAGAACGTGCGCGGCGAGGACATGTTCATCGTTCAGTCCACCTCGCGGCCCGCCAACGACAACCTGATGGAACTCCTGATCATCGCCGACGCGCTTCGCCGCTCCTCCGCGGCGCGGATCACGGCGGTGATCCCCTATTTCGGCTATGCCCGCCAGGACCGCCGCACCAAGGCCCGCACGCCGATCTCGGCGAAACTCGTGGCGAACCTGATTGCCGAGGCGGGGATAGAGCGGGTGCTGACGATGGATCTCCACGCCGCGCAGATCCAGGGCTTCTTCGACATCCCCGTGGACAACCTCTACGCCTCGCCGATCTTCGCCCTCGACATCATGCACCACTTCGGGGACCTGTCGGACCTGATGATCGTCAGCCCCGACGTCGGCGGCGTGGCCCGCGCCCGCGAGCTTGCCACCCGCATCCACGCGCCCCTCTCCATCGTCGACAAGCGCCGGGAGAAGCCGGGCGAAGTGGCCGAGATGACGGTGATCGGCGAGGTCACCGGCAAGCGCTGCGTCATCGTCGACGACATCTGCGACACCGCCGGGACGCTCTGCAAGGCCGCCGAGGTGCTGCTGGAGCAGGGCGCGACCGAGGTGCATTCCTACATATCCCACGGCGTGCTCTCGGGCCCCGCGGTGGAGCGGATCTCGAATTCGGTGATGAAAAGCCTCGTCATCACCGATTCGATCGAACCCTCCCGCGAGATCGAGGCCTGCCCCCAGATCCGCATCGTCCCCACCGCGCCGATGTTCGCCCAGGCGATCCTGAACATCTGGAACGGAACGTCCGTCTCCTCGCTCTTCGACCACGAGACGCTCGTGCCGATCTACGAGGGCATGTACCGGGCGGCCTGAGCGCGAGGGCCGCCGCCCGGCACGCTCCTACATGTTCTCCGCGGCCCAGGCCTCGAGATCGGCCGCCACCTCGGCCGGATCGAATCCGTTGGCCGCCGCGATGAACGCGTCGTTCAGGAACTCCGAATTGTCGTACATCTGGTCGGTCTCCCCGGCGGCCATCAGGTCCTCCTGCAGGTTCGTCCAGATGTCGGAGCGCAGTTCGCCGTAGATGCCGTTGTCGGGCTTGTGCAGCGACAGGCCGAGGCCCAGCAGCAACTGGCCGAGCTCGGGATTGATCCAGTCCTCCGGCACGGCCTGCGCCGCGATGGCCTGCACGATGGCGGGATCGGCCTCGCCCGCATGGACGCTCTTGGCCCAGGCCTCGAAGAACGCCTCGAGCAGCGGCCGCATCTCCTCGATCCGGTCCGCGCGCATCACGTAGGAGTTGGCCGGAAGATCGCCGATCTCCTCGGGCAGGATGTTGCGGATCGACAGCCCCTGCGACCGCAGCGACACGAGGTCCGACGGGCCGCCGACGATGGCGGAGACCTGCCCGCCGGCCAGCGAGTTCGACAGGAGCGGCGCGCTTTCGCCCAGCACCACGATCTGCACCTCGTCCGCCGCGACGCCGCCGATATCCAGCGCGGTCAGCAGCAGGGACCGGTCGCTTTCCCCGACGATCCCGATGGCGGTTCCGGCAAGGTCGGCGACGCTTTCAGCCGTGCTGTCCTCGTTGACGAAGATGCCCTCGACGGCGCCGTGCATCACCTCGTAGACGACGTCGATGTCGAGCCCCCGCGCCTGCGCCTGGACCACCTGCGGAGCGTCGATGCTGGCGATGTCGACGGTGCCGTTCTCGATGAACGAGGTGGCGGGCAGGTCACCGCCCGGCACCAGTTCGAGCGTGATGCCCGCATCGGCGAAATAGCCCAGCGCCTCGCCGACGAGCACCGGATACCAGGACGCGGTGCGCGGCACCGGCGTCAGAACCCTGAGCGTCGTCATGTCCTGGGGCAGCGCGGGCCCCGCCACGGCAACCAGCGCCGCAGCCATCAGTCCGGTCTTCGTGATGGACATGTGGTGTTCCTCCCTGTCCTGTTGCGCCCCCCGGTCCGGGCGGCGCCCGGCCTGCGGGAGCCTGTGCGTCCTAGTCCAGGACCGCCACGGCCTGGATCTCGATCATCATCTCCGGAGTTGCGAACCCGGTCACCGTGATGGCCGCGCTCGCGGGAAAGTTGTCGCCGAAGATCTCGGTGCGGATCTCCGTCATCCGCGTGGTCTGGCGCACGTCGGTCAGGAAGACCGTCATCGTGACGATGTCCCGCAGCGTGCCGCCGGCCTGCGCGAGGGTCTTCTCGAGATTGCGAAAGCACTGCCGGCACTGGGCGTCGAAATCGCCCTTCAGCACCGTCCCGTCGTCGGACTTCAGGCCGCCGTGCCCGGCCAGCCAGATCGTCTTCCGGCTATCGGTGGTCACCACCGCCGGGGAAAAGGCCCGCCCCTGCTGCCAGTCACCCTTGATGAATTCTCGCGCCACGTGAGTCTCCCCGCTAGTTATCCTGAACCTAGCCGAGTTTTATCTCGACGCAAAGAAACTTTACATGGAGCGACACATGGATTCCGTGCCAGCCCGCGACTCCGTCAGCCACATCCTCGCGCAGTGGTCGGAGGTCCGCGACGACATCGACCTCGTGCCGATCGGCGTTCTGGCGCGGCTCCTGCGGCTCTCGGGCGGACTGATCCAGCAGGCCCGCGGCTGGCTCGACGCCGAGGGGCTGACCTGGGAATCCTTCAGCCTGATCGTGACCCTGCGCCGGCAGGGACCGCCCTTCGCCATGCGCCCGGCGGCGATCCTCGCCGAATCGCTCCTGACCTCGGGCGCCCTGACCGCGCGGATCGACCGGGTCGAGGGCCTCGGCCTCGTGCGGCGCCGGCCCGACCCGGGCGACAGACGGGGCGTCATCGTCGAGCTCACCCCCGAGGGGCTCCGGAAGGCTGATGCCGCCATCTCCCTGCACGCAAGGGAACTGCGGGCGCTCCTCGGCGGGATCGAGCCGGCCGAGCTCGAACGGCTCGACGCCCTGCTCTCGCGGGCCCTCGCCACCGTGGAGGCCAGGCGCGCGGCCGGGGCCGGCTCCGGAACCTGAGGCGGGGCGGCCCGTCAGCCCGCCCCGTCCTCGCGCTCCGCCTCGGCCTGTTCCGCCGACCAGACACCCGCCGCCTCCACCGCCACCAGCGAGGCGGTCGGCAGGACGCCAAGGTAGCTCTCCGTCTCCGAGACCGGCATCGCCTCGCTCCGCGTCATGCGGTAGAGCGCATAGACCGCGATCGCCCCGAACGTCCCGCCCAGCACCAGCCAGAAGGCGTAGGGGTCCACCGCCTGCATCCCCCAGCCCGCCAGCAGCGGCCCGAGGATGGCCCCGAGGCCGAAGCAGAACACCAGCCCGCCCGAGGCCGCGGGCATGTCCTCCGCCGGCAGGCCGTCGTTGGTATAGGCCAGAAACAGCGCGTAAAGCGGCGTCGTCACCCCGCCCGCCAGAAAGGCCGCCGCCATCAGCGGCACGAGGTCGTCCCCCGCCAGCCACCCGAGGAAGCAGGACCCCGCCCCCAGCGCCGCGGAGAGAAAGATCAGCCGCCGCCTGTCCATCTGGTCCGACAGCCAGCCGATGGGATATTGCAGCACCAGCGCGCCCGCGAACAGCATCGCCACGAAAAGCGCGATCTCGGCAGCACTCATCCCGATCTGGCTGCCGAAGACCGCGCCCATCCCCGATTGCGTCGCATAGACGCCGCCCAGCAGGAAGATCCCCGCCGTCCCCAGCGGCGAGGCCGCGAAGAGACCCTTCAGCCCCATGGGCCGCGCGACCTCCACCGCGGGCACCGGCGTGACCGTCAGCAGGATCGGCGCAAAGGAGACCGACACGAGGATCGACGCCCCGATGAACAGCACCGAGGTCCCCGCATCCCCCAGCGTCAAGAGGCCCTGCGCCCCGATGATGCCCAGCGTCTGCGCGATCATGTAGGCCGAGAGCACCTTGCCCCGCGTCTCGTTGGTGGAGGCGTCGTTCAGCCAGCTTTCGGCGGTGACGTAGATGCCCGACATGCAGAACCCGACGAGGATGCGCAGCACCGTCCAGGCCCAGGGTTCGGCCAGCAGCGGAAAGGCGATCAGCCCCGCCGACATGAAACTGCCCAGCGCCGCGAAGACCCGCACATGTCCGACCCGGCGGATCAGCGCCGGCGAATAGCGCGCGCCCGACAGGAAGCCCACGAAATAGCCCGAGGTCACGATGGCCAGTTCCGCGGCCGAAAAGCCCTCGAGCCCCCCGCGCAGGCCGATCAGCGTGAAATGAAGGCCGTTTCCCAGCATGATCAGCACGATGCCGAGGAGCAGCGCCCAGACGCCCGACAGAACCTTGACCATCCCGCACCACCCCCGCACAGAGCCTCCCCCCGCCTCCCATGTCCGCCCCCGCCGCACCGTCGCCGCAGCGCCGCATCACCCGCCGTTTGCGACACGCGACCCGCCAAGACATGCCCCGCATCTCCCCGCGCCGCGCTCGTCCCCACCGGCCGCGCCCCTCACCGTGCCGCGCTCGTGTCCACCGGCCGCGCCCTCGCCGCGCCGCGCTCGTCTCCGCCGACCGCGCCCCTCTCGCGCCGCTCACCTCCCCGTCCCTCTCACCTCCCCGTCCCTCTCACCTCCCCGTCCCGCTCACCTCCCCGTCCCGCTCTTCTCTCCGTCCCGCCTCCGCAACTCCGCGCTCCGTCAGCACCGCTCCCGACGCCCCCAATTTTCTGGCCCGAAATATCCTGGGGGGAATGCCGAAAGCCCCCGGCTTTCGGCATGGGGGGCAAAGCCCCCCGGATCGCCCCGGCGCAGCCGGGGCGAAACCCGCCTCAGGGACGCCGCCCCAGCGTGTCGGCCATATGGGCGCCCCGCTCGCCCATGGGCCGCACCTTCCCGCGCGTGGTGTCGCAGCGCGACTGGTGCTCCATCTCCGCGTTCAGCAGCGCCCCCAGCAGCACCACGAAGGCCGTGAGCCAGATGTAGAGCAGCAGGATCACCACCCCCGCGATGGCCCCGTAGGTGGGCTGGTAGGCGCCGAAGTTGCGCACGAAGACCGCAAAGAGCACCGACCCGGCGATCCACAGCAGGGTCGCCAGCACGGCGCCCGGCGTGACCCAGCTCCAGCGCGGCGGCCTCCGGGAAGGCGCGTAGCGGTAGAGCACCCCGAGCGCGCCCATCGACAGCAGGGCCAGCACCGGCCAGCGCCCCACGGTGACGATGGTGTCGGTCCAGCCCGAGCGCCCGAAAGCCTCGACCGTCGCCGGCACCGCGACGGCGAGCGCCAGCGAGGCCAGCGCCATGGCCGTGAGCACCGCCGTCAGCCCCAGGGACACGAGGTTGCGCACGAGGATGTTGCGCGTCTCCCGCTCGGCATGAGCCATGTTGATCCCGCTCACGAGGTTGTCGATCCCCCGCGACGCCCAGAACAGCGACAGCGCGAGGCTCACCAGCGCCGTCGCCGTGGCCCGCCCCGGCGCCTGCCCGGCCAGTTCCACGGCCTGGTCGCGCACCACGGCGAGCGGCTCCGCCGGCGCCAGCCCCGCCAGCGCGTCGAGTTGCTGGATCACCAGCTGCGGGTCAAACAGCAGCCCCGCCAGCGAGGCCAGCGTCGCGATGGCCGGAAACAGGGCCAGCATCCCGAAGAAGGCCACCCCCGCCGCCACCAGCGGCACGAGGTCCCGGTTCACCCGCGCCCCGGCGCGCAGCGCGATGTCCCGCCAGCCCTTGAGACCGATCCGGTGCGGCCGCCACGCCTCCCGGCCCCGGCCCTCTTCCCGCGCCGCGTCCGGGTCCGCCGGCGCAGCCGGATGCGCACCCTCCGGATGGGGGGCCGCGCCCTCTCCGGGGCCAAGTCCTTCGCCGGGCCGGTCCTGCATCGCGGTGCCTCCGATCCGTGCCAACGCACGGGCCCGCCCCCGGGTTCGACCGACGCCCCCTGCGAGTGACTTTCATGCGCTGACGCAGCCGGTTGAGCGGCCCGTCCCGCGCCTGTAAGCCCGCTTCAGCAACCCGGGGGCGCCATGTCGGCCGCACTGAAACTCGCCATCGGCAGCCTTCTCGTGGGGCTCGTCGTCCTCGGCCTGAAGACGCTCGCCTGGTGGCTCACGGGCTCCGTGGCGCTGCTGTCGGACGCGCTCGAGAGCACGGTGAACCTCGCCACCGCCTTCGCCGCCCTCGTGGCGATCCGCGTCGCTGCCCGCCCCGCCGACAGCAACCACCCCTTCGGCCACCACAAGGCGGAGTTCTTCAGCGCGGTGCTCGAAGGCGTGATGATCATCGTCGCCGCCGTCTTCATCCTGCGCGAGGCCTGGGCCGGCCTCCTCGCCCCCCGCGCCCTCGAGGCGCCTCTCGAGGGCCTCCTGATCAACGCCGTCGCCACCGCGCTCAACGCCGCATGGGCCAGCGTCCTCGTGCGCCGGGGCCGCAGCCTCCGGTCGCCCGCGCTGGTGGCCGACGGCCGCCACCTCTGGACCGATGTCTTCACCTCGCTCGGCGTGGTGGCGGGCGTGCTCATGGCCTGGGGCACCGGCTACTGGTTCCTCGATCCCGCCATGGCCGCGCTCGTGGCGGTCAACATCCTGTGGTCGGGCTGGCGCGTGGTGACCGCGTCGCTCAGCGGCCTGATGGACGAGGCCGTGCCTGACGCGACGCTGGCCCGCATCCGCGAGATCATCGCCACCGAGGGCGCCGGCGCCGTCGAGGCCCACGACCTGCGCACCCGCCACGCCGGCCCCGCCACCTTCGTGGAGTTCCACCTCGTCGTGCCCGGCGAGATGACCGTCTTCGAGGCCCACGAGATCTGCGACCGCCTCGAGGCCGCCATCGCCCGCGCCATCCCCGGAGCCCGCGCCACGATCCATGTCGAGCCCGAGCACAAGTCCAAGCATACCGGCATCGTGGTGCTGGAGTAGGACGCTCCGGAGCCGCGCTCCCGGGGCGCAAGACACATCCAGCCGCGCATCGACGGGCCGCGGTCCGGCGATCCGACACCTCTGCTCCGCCGTTTGTCCCGTCGCCCCGCGCACATCATGGACGGGTGCCGACGTCACCCGATCGCCGGGCGGGGGGGCGGCCCGCCGATGCGCGCTCCCCGGACTTTCGCAGCGCCACTGGCGCCACGGTCCCGGCTCACCCTTCGGCCTTGGCCCTCAGAGCCCAATCCTCCGTCCAGCCGCGCAGCGTCGGGCCGCGGTCCGGCGATCCGACGGCCGGGCTACGCCGTTTATCCCGTCGCCCCGCACGCAGCCTGAGCGGCGCGCCGACGTCACCGTATCGCCGGGCCGGGGGGCGGCCCGGCGATGCGCGGCGGCCTTCGGCCTCGATTCCGCGCGGGGGAGGAGCGGCGAGGAGGCGCTATCTGGCGTTGGAAGTGGTGGTACAAGAGGGCGGGGAGCGGACGTTCGCTGCGTCCAGCGCCAACGTCTGTTGTGCGGGACGAAGCGGTCGTTCGTTGAGGTCGCTAAGCCGATCTGCGAGGTCCAGCGTCTTACGGCTTCGCCGCTTTCATAGTTCATCCAGGAACTGCAGAGCGGCGATTGCCTCTTCTGTTGCTAGCTGTCTGCAGGTTCTTCAGGCACAATCGCTGTCGGAGAATCTGTAGGCGCGGCGGAAAATGGCCAAGCACCCATGCCGTAGTTGAAGGTCAGAGTTACAATCGCGCTGGCAGCAATACCCAACAGAAAGCCGTAGAAGAGGCTCCAGCGGGTGGCGCGGCGTTCACGCGCCTTGCGCGCCTTCTTCCTGTCGGCTGCTGTCCCACCCGCAAACTGGGTATCTAGGCTCCGATAGAATTTATCGTATTCGTTGAACAGCTCTTTGTACTTCGAGACCGCCTCGTGGGTAGGATGCTCTCCCTCGTAGGCCGAAAGTGCACGACGCTGGTCGCGCAGGTCAGATATTCTTGTGTGGACGTCGTTTGGGAGCTGCAGCTCTTCTTCCAGAACAGCGAGGGTATTGTCGGCCCTCGTTGCAAGCACACTCACGCACACCTTCATACAGTCCAAGCAAGTGCGCTTTAGGTGTCTGTATGCACCGTCGATTTCTTTGCTGAAGTCGTCCGTTCCTGCCCCAAGCTTATTGGCCCGAGCCAGGTGTGTGTAAGAGTTCCTTATTTCGTTGAGTACTTCTTGTGGAAAAGCATCATCCACAGTGAGGGCTGCGGCAAGGGCCGGAACGACTTCACTTGTGTAATACTCAAGTACGCCTTCGACAGTGGTCGGTACAGCCTTCGTCATCTATTTGCCGGGCAGGGCTCAAAGAAAACGAAGGCTGGCCAGCCGCTGTTTGACGTCTTCGCGAGTCACAAGCCGGTTCTTCATCAGCTGCACATTTCCGCGCGCCACGACGTCTGGGTCGGGCGACACGAACATGCCAGCGTCTTCGCCTTTCTCCTGAAGGTAGGCATCAGCATCCTTGATGCCATGCCGCTTGAGAATCTCGGCAAGGGGGTCTGCAACTACACTCATCTTTTACCTTGCTTTCGTTCGCTAAAGACGAACTCCCGCGTCAGCAGTGCTACGCGGTGGTGAGCGCGAGAACTAGTGGCTGAGCACCTACACGTCAAGGCTGTTCGTCCAAACGAGTACCTCCTGAAGCCCCAACCCATAGGTGCTTGTCTTGCACTCTTGTCGATAGGTTGTGGCAATCCGCATACTTAGTGGTCACGCAAGCGAGTGATTTGTCCAGAACTTTTGGCACGTCACGGCGCACTGTCGCCGATTTGCCGCATATGGAACGCTAAGCTACCGGTCATCGGCCTGACAATAAACTGATTCGATTAACGAATCTGGCCGTCACCGAGCTCACTCCCTCGCCAGCGGCGCCACGTTCCAGAACAGCACCCGCCCCGGCCCGCGCTTTGCGAGGCACATCTCCCAAGCCTTCGCGTCGTAATGCGGGTCTGCCGGAAAGGACGCGGCCAACGCGGCGCGGTCGCTGAACTTGCACAGCCACATCGAGGACGTCCTGCAAAGCCACCGCTTCCAGAGCGGCGAGGACCTGGAGCAGACCCTCCTGCGCTACGTCCAACTCTATAACAGCACGCTCCCGCAATCTGCCCTGAAGGCCAGAATGCCCATCGCCGCCCTCAAAGACTGGCAGCGCCAAAGGCCCGAGCTGTTCAAGAAGCGCGTCTACAATCACGCGGGATGTGACAAATAAGCCGTCGAAACCATATCGGTAGCTACGTGGCAAGTTTTGCAGGATTTTAGTGCCTCTCATAAATGCCAAGCTCGGCAGACACCCCGCAGACCGTCTTTGACCGGCCGCTTCGGGCTCGAAGCGGATATTCGCTGCGCCTGGCACGAAGGTCAGCTCCGGGCCGTTCGCACCCCACCCCTCTCCCGAACTCCCTCCCCCTCGACTCCCCACCCCCTCCTCCCCCACTCTCCTCCCATGCCCGACATCTTCCGCCTCGCCGAACGCCTCATGGCCATGGACGACGCCACCTGGGCGCGACACGCGAGCCCCTGGTCCGTCTGGACCCGCGCCGCGACGCCGCTGCCGCTCCTCGCCCTCGCGATCTGGTCGCGGGTCTGGATCGGCCCCTGGGCCTGGCTCGCCCTGGCCCTCGTCCTCCTCTGGATCGGACTGAACCCGAGGCTCTTCCCGCCCCCGAAGACGCTCGACAGCTGGGCCGCCCGCGGCGTGCTGGGAGAGCGCGTCTTCCTGCGCCACCGCGACCGCATCGCCCCCCATCACCGGCAGGCCGCGCGGGTCCTGACGGCGGTCTCTGCCTCGGGCGCGCTGCCCTATGCCTGGGGCCTCTGGCGGCTCGATGTCTGGGCGGTGGTGGCGGGCATCCTCCTGATCTCCGGCGGCAAGCTCTGGTTCGTCGATCGCATGGCCTGGGTCTGGGCCGATTTCATCGCCGAAGGCGGCACCCCGACCGAGCTAGGCACGGAGCCCGGAACACCCCCTTAACTAAGAATACCATTACATATCAATTACCTAAAACCCGTCCCAACCCGGGACCGGCCCCTCACCCCCGCGGCTTCGCCCGCAGCGTCGGCTGCGCCGCCCGCGGGTCCTCGGGCCAGGGATGCTTCGGATACCGCCCCCGCATCTCCTTCCTGACCTCCGCATAGGCCCCGTCCCAGAACCCCGGCAGGTCCATCGTCACCGCCACCGGTTTCCCCCCGGGCGAGAGCAGCGCGATCCGCAGCGGACGCCCCGCCACGACCGGATGCCGCGCCAGCCCGAACATCTCCTGCAGCCTGAGCTCTATCGAGGGATGCTCGCCCGAATAGTCGATCGCCACCTCCCGCCCCAGCGGCGTCACGAACCGCCCCGGAACGCGCCCATCCAGCGCCTGCACCTGATCCCAGCCCAGCATCCCCCGCAGCGCCGGCAGCGCGTCGAACCCGCGCCACTCCTCCGCCGTCCTGACGCCGCCCAGATGCGGCGCGAGCCACTTCTCCAGCCCCGCCATCAGCGCCGCGTCGCTCATCTCCGGCAGGTCCATCCCCCCGGCCCGCGCCAGCTCCACCCTTGCCCGGAACCGCTCCGCCGCCGCCGAGAACCCCAGCCCCAGCTCCCGCACGCCCTCGCACATCGCCGCCGCCACCGCCTCCGGATCGGCCTCGCTGTCGGAAAGATCCGTCAGCACCAGCGCCCCGAACCGCTCCCTCCGCCGCGCCAGCACCCGCCGCTCCCGCCGCGACCAGACGCAGACCCGGTCCCAGCCGATCCGCGCGCCGAGGGTCTCCCGCAGCTCCCCCTCCTCGATCCGCGCCGCGAGCCGCACCATGGCCTCCCGCGCGTCCCCGTCGAGATCGAGCGCCACGACAAACCGCGCCCCCGCCAGCCCGTCCGCCGCCCCCAGCCGCGCGCCCTTGCCGCCCGACAGCACATAGCGCGGCTCGTCGCCGGGCCGCCGCATCCCGATCCGGTCCGGATAGGCCAGTGCCGCCATCTGCCCCACGCTCAGCCCCGGCCCGGCAGGCAGTCCCTTGCCCAGCCGCTTGACCTCGGCGCGCAGCCGCTCGAGCACGGCCCGCGGCAGGGCCTGCCCCCGCCCCGCCAGCGCGGAAAGCCGCAGGCCCACATCCGCCTCCGCCCCGCGCAGCGGATCGCGCTCCGACAGCACGGCGGCCAGCGGCGCCGCCTCCCGGCCGCCCAGCTCCAGCATATGCCCCAGCCGCGGATGCACCGGCCGCGCCGCGAGCCTGCGCCCATGCTCCGTGATCCGCCCCGACCCGTCCAGCGCGCCCAGATCGCCCAGCAGCCCCTTCGCCGCCACCATGGCCCCCTCGGGAGGCGGCGTCAGGAACGGCAGGTCGTCGGACCCCCAGACCGCCAGCTCCAGCGCCAGCGGTGCCAGATCCGCCGCCTCGATCTCCGCCGGCGGATAGGCCGCGAGCGCCCCCTCCTCGCCCTTCGTCCAGAGCCGGTAGCACACCCCCGGCGCCACCCGCCCCGCGCGGCCCGCGCGCTGCGTGGCCTCGGCCCGGGTCACCCGCTCCGTCACCAGCCGGGCCATGCCGGAGCCCGCATCGAACCGCGCCCGCCGCGCGCGGCCCGCATCCACCACCACCCGCACGTCCTCGATGGTCAGCGAGGTCTCGGCGATGGCGGTGGCCAGCACGACCTTGCGCCCCTCCGCTTCCGGCCGGATCGCCGCCCGCTGCTCGGCAAAGGGCAGCGCGCCGTAAAGCGGCCTGATCCGGCAGTCCCCCGGCAAACGTCCCTGAAGGTGCGCCGCCACCCGCCGGATCTCCCCCTCCCCGGGCAGGAACACCAGCACCCCGCCCTCTTGCTCCGCCACCGCCCGCAGCACCAGATCCGCCACCGCCCCCTCGATCCGCGCCCCGGGTCCAAGAGGCCGGTCCCCATGAACAAGGTCCACCGGAAAACTCCGCCCCTCCGAGGTCACCACCGGCACATCCCCCATGAGCTGCGCCACGGGTCCCGCGTCCAGCGTCGCCGACATCGCCAGCAGCCACAGATCCTCCCGCAAGGCCCCCCTCACCTCCAGCGCCAGGGCAAGGCCGAGGTCCGCATTCAGCGACCGCTCGTGGAACTCGTCGAAGATCACGCATCCCACGCCCGGCAGGTCCGGATCGCCCTGCAGCATCCGCGTGAGCACGCCTTCCGTGACCACCTCGATCCGCCGCCCCGGCACGCTCTCGCCGCGCATCCGGTAACCGACCTGCCCGCCGGGGCTTTCCCCCAGCTGCTCGGCCAGCCGCTCCGCCGCCGCCCGCGCGGCAAGCCGGCGCGGCTCCAGCATCACGATCCGCCCCTTGACCAGAGGCAAGAGCGCCAGCGGCACCCGCGTGGTCTTGCCCGCGCCGGGCGGCGCCTGCAGCACAGCCGCCCCCCGCGCGGACAGCGCCGCCAGAAGCTCGGGAAGGACCGCGTCGATGGGCAAGGTGTCGGCCATGGCCGGACCTGCTCCCAGCAAGCCGGCGCGCCGTCAAGCACCGAGACCCGGATGCAGCCGGTCTTCCCCGGTCCGCCCGGTCCGCCCCGCCAACCCGCCCGTCCGCGATCAGCCCGCGCACAGCGCCTCCGCGCTCCCGTTCTCCTGCGCGAGCCGACGCGATTCCCGCCAGACGCCCCTCCCCGACCCCGCAGCCCGGCCCGCAGCAGCGCACCGCGCCC
>Ga0008835_100928_pt1 | contig 19003 bp, 13 predicted proteins | sample HotLakConsoUCCRE_FD_62215 | JGI IMG/M metagenome (GOLD analysis project Ga0008835, IMG submission 62215) | Hypersaline microbial mat communities from Hot Lake, Washington, USA - Hot Lake Consortium UCC-RE (Hybrid Assembly) ... | reverse complement strand
CGGCGGGGACCGGAACCCCGGCGCGCCTGCCTCCGTTTTCTCCCGACACGGACCCTCGGGAGGGACGAATGGACTGGACCGACATCAAGAGCCACTGGACCGCCCATGTACCGCGGGCGCTCACGCGCTGGCCACAACTCGATGAGACGGATCTCCTCGCCACCGATGGCGACCGCGCCGCGGTGGCCCGCCTTCTGCAACGCTCGCTCGACACCGATGAACTCGGTGCCGACGCAGAGATCGCGGACTGGATCGCGGGCCTCGAGCCCGCCGACACGGTGATGGACGAGACCCGCGACAACGAGCGCATCACCGCCAGTGCCCGCAGCCTGCCCGATGGCGAGGAGCCGCTTGACGCCGACGAAGCCTTCGGCGACGAGCGCCTTCCCGACCGCCCCATGGGCCGCACGGACTGACCTCGCCTCGGGCGCGCCATCCCCCTGGTTTTTCTGGCCTCAAGTATCCCGGGGGAGTCCGCGCAGGGCGCGGACGGGGGCAGCGCCCCCTCCGCCCGGGTCCGCCGCAGGCGGGGCCGGGCTCATGCAGCGCGCCGCAGGCGCTCGATCCGGTAACGGCCCCTCAGAACGGCACGTCGTCCGCCTGGTCGGCAGGCACCACGAATCGGCCCACCACCTTCTTGGTGCCGGCCTTGTCGAAGGCGATCTCCAGCTTGTCGCCCTCGATCCCCGCAACCGCGCCATAGCCGAACTTCTGGTGGAACACGCGGTCGCCCTCGGTGAAGGCCGACACCGCGTCGAGGTCGATCGTCATGGTCCGCGCCTCCTGCGGCTGCGCCATGCCCCGCTCCTGGCTCCGGGATTGCAGCCGCCGCCAGCCCGGCGAATTGTACACATCCGCCCGGCTCGCCCTCTGGTGCAGGTCCGACCCCGCGAGGCCCTGCAGCACCGGAGAGGCCGCGGCCATGCCCGCAGCACCATAGCCGCCGCCGTAGAGTCCGGGCGGCGTCAACACGTCCACATGGGCCTCGGGCAGTTCGTCGATGAACCGCGAGGGCAGCGCCGATTGCCACTGGCCATAGACCCGGCGGTTGGCGGCAAAGGAAATGGTGCAGAGCGCCTCCGCCCGGGTGATGCCGACATAGGCCAGCCGGCGCTCCTCCTCGAGGCCCTTGAGGCCGCTTTCGTCCATGGACCGCTGCGACGGAAACAGCCCGTCCTCCCAGCCCGGCAGGAACACGGCGGGAAATTCCAGCCCCTTGGCCGCATGGAGCGTCATGATCGAGACCTTGGCGCCCTGCTCCTCGCTGGAGTTGTCCATGATCAGCGCCACATGCTCCAGAAACCCCTGCAGGTTCTCGAATTCCTCCAGCGCCTTCACCAGTTCCTTGAGGTTCTCGAGCCGCCCCGGCGCCTCGGGCGTCTTGTCGGTCTGCCAGTGCCCGGTGTAGCCCGACTCGTCGAGGATCATCTCGGCGAGCTCCACATGGGTGTCCGCCTCCGCCAGCACCTGTCCGTGCCAGCGTCCGATCTGGGTGACCAGAGCGCCGAGCGCCGTAGCACCCTTGCCCTTGATCAGCCCGCCCTCTACGCAGAGCCGCGCGCCCTCCACCAACCCCACGCCATTGGCGCGCGCGGTCATCTGTATCGTCTGGATCGCCTTGTCGCCGAGGCCGCGTTTCGGCGTGTTCACCACCCGCTCGAAGGCCAGATCGTCGTCGGGACTGACCGCGAGGCGGAAATAGGCCATGGCGTCGCGGATCTCCATCCGCTCGTAGAAGCGCGGGCCCCCGATCACGCGATACGGCAGCCCGATGGTCAGGAACCGGTCCTCGAAGGCGCGCATCTGGTGGCTGGCCCGCACGAGGATCGCCATGGCGTCGAGCGACATCGGGTCCAGCCCCCGCGTGCCGCGCTGCATCGCCTCGATCTCCTCGCCGACCCAGCGCGCCTCTTCCTCGCCGTCCCAGTGGCCGATCAGCCGGACCTTCTCGCCGTCGTCCCCGGCGGTCCAGAGCGTCTTTCCCAGTCGCCCCTTGTTGGCCGCGATCACGCCGGAGGCGGCGGCGAGGATATGCCCCGTGGAGCGGTAGTTCTGCTCCAGCCGCACCACCGTCGCACCCGGAAAATCCTTCTCGAAGCGCAGGATGTTGCCCACCTCCGCGCCGCGCCAGCCGTAGATCGACTGGTCGTCGTCGCCGACGCAGCAGATGTTGTGGGTCTTGCCCGCCAGGAGCCGCAGCCAGAGATACTGCGCCACGTTCGTGTCCTGGTACTCGTCCACGAGGATATAGCGGAACCGCCGCTGGTATTGCGCCAGCACGTCCTCATGGGTCTGGAAGAGGGTCACCATATGCAGCAGCAGATCGCCGAAATCCACGGCGTTCAGCTCCCGCAGACGCGCCTGGTATTCCGCATAGAGCGCGAAACCCTTGTGATCGAAGGCGCCTGCCTCCGCGGCGGGCACCTTGTCGGGTGTCCAGGCGCGGTTCTTCCAGTTGTCGATCACGCCCGACAGCATCCGCGGCGGCCAGCGCTTCTCGTCGATGTTGCGCGCCACGATGAGCTGTTTCAGCAGCCGCAGCTGGTCGTCCGTGTCGAGGATGGTGAAGTTCGATTTCAGCCCGGCAAGTTCCGCGTGCCGGCGCAGCAGCTTCACGCAGATCGCGTGGAAGGTGCCCAGCCACGGCATCCCCTCCACCGTCACGCCGAGCAGGCGTCCGATGCGGTTTTTCATCTCCCGCGCGGCCTTGTTGGTGAAGGTCACCGACAGGATCTCGTCGGGCCGCGCCCTGCCCTGCGCCAGGAGATGCACGATGCGGCTCGTGAGCGCCTTTGTCTTGCCCGTGCCCGCCCCCGCGAGCATCAGGACGGGGCCGTCGAGCGCCTCCACCGCCTGCCGCTGGGCCGGGTTCAGGTCGTCGAGATAGGGCGCCGGCCGGGCGGCCATCGCGCGCGCGGACAGCGAGACGGCGCCCTCGAAGGCGTCTTCTTCGGAGTGACTGCTCATGGGGCCGGACCCTAGCGCAGATCCGCTCCCGCGCAAAGGGTCTGTTCACGGTCCGTTCCGGATCATTCTCTGCATCGCGCAAAGTCCTGTCTGTCCGGTCGTTTGGGCCCTAGGGTCATTCCGGAAACAGGAGACGCCATGATCCGCCCGCTTGCCCTTGCGACCGCCCTCGCCCTAGTCGCCGCCCCTGCCACGGCACAGTCCATCGCCTTCGCCCAGGCACCCGAGCAATCCTTCGGGATGGGAACCGGCCCCACGATCGAGGCCGCCATCAAGACCGCCCGCGCCGAGTGCGAAAGCGGCGGCGCCTATGCCGAGGACTGCCGGATCACCAGCGCCTGCGACGATGCCGGCTGGTCGGTGGATGTCTTCGTCCAGCAGCAGGACGGACCGCACTGGCACGAGATCTTCTGCGGTTTCGACAGCCGCGAGACGGCGGAGGCGGTGGGTGCCGCGGTCTGCGACAGGCAGGTCCGGCCCTATCTGCTCGAATGCGCCACGGTGCAGATCTGGGACAGCGAGGGCACGCCGCAAATCGAGTGGTAGGCGCGCGTCCTCAGTTCAGCACCGCAAGCGCCTCGTTCCCCTCGCCGGAGAGGAAATGGTCCTTGCGGCTGCGGAAGGGCCAGGCCATCTGCATCCGGATCAGGTAGTCCCGGTCCACCGTCAGATAGGTGATGCCCGCCGCCCGGGCCGCGACGCGTACGCGGTATTCCTCGTGATCCTCGACGCCGTTGGTGTCGATGATGACCACGGCGGGCAGCTTTCCCGTCAGTTCGGCCGCAAAGACCGCCTGAACCACGCTGTCGTAGGAAGACGTCCGTGCATCGAGGCCCACTTCGTAGACATGGGTCTCGGTCTCGCAATCGACGCGGATATGGCTCCGGTCGTCCGCGATCATGAAATCGTGCCGCACCTCCACCTCTCCGCCCAGGACGAAGGCGCAGAGGGCCGCGGTCAGTTCCGTCTCGAAAATCATGACCTTTAAATGGGTTCCGGACCCGCGTCCGGCAAGCGACAGGCGTCCGGATCGTTAACATTGGTTAACGAAGCGGCCTTCGTGTCACGCCCAGTTTACGTTCTCCCGGCTTGCCCCTACAAATTTCTGCAACTGCGAACGTCAGGAGCGCGCCATGGCCAATTTCAGGAAGATCCTCATTGCCAACCGCGGCGAGATCGCGATCCGGGTCATGAGGGCGGCCAACGAACTGGGCAAGCGCACGGTCGCGGTCTACGCCGAGGAGGACAAGCTCTCGCTGCACCGCTTCAAGGCCGACGAGGCCTACCGGATCGGTGCGGGGCTGGGTCCCGTCCAGGCGTATCTGTCGATCGAGGAGATCATCCGCGTCGCCCGCGAATGCGGCGCCGACGCGATCCATCCGGGCTACGGCCTCCTGAGCGAGAACCCCGCCTTCGTCGACGCCTGCGACGCGGCCGGGATCGCCTTCATCGGCCCCCGCGCCGAGACCATGCGCGCCCTCGGAGACAAGGCCAGCGCGCGCCGCGTTGCGATGGAAGCGGGCGTGCCGGTGATCCCGGCGTCCGAAGTGCTCGACGACGACATGGAGAAGACCCGCAAGGCTGCCGGAGAAGTCGGCTACCCGATGATGCTCAAGGCCTCCTGGGGCGGCGGCGGCCGCGGCATGCGGCCCATCACCTCGCCCGAGGAGCTCGAGGAGAAGGTCCGCGAGGGCCGGCGCGAGGCCGAGGCCGCCTTCGGCAACGGCGAGGGCTATCTCGAGCGGATGATCACCCGCGCCCGCCATGTCGAGGTGCAGATCCTCGGCGACAAGGACGGCAACATCTATCACCTCTGGGAACGCGACTGCTCGGTCCAGCGCCGCAACCAGAAGGTCGTGGAACGCGCCCCCGCCCCCTATCTCTCCGACGCGCAGCGCGAGCAGATCTGCAACCTCGGCAAGAAGATCTGCGCCCATGTGAACTACGAATGCGCGGGCACCGTCGAATTCCTGATGGACATGGAGACGGGCGAGTTCTTCTTCATCGAGGTGAACCCCCGCGTGCAGGTCGAGCATACCGTGACCGAGGAGGTCACCGGCATCGACATCGTCCGCGCCCAGATCCTGATCGCCGAGGGCAAGAGCCTGATGGAGGCCACGGGCTGCGCCAGCCAGTACGACGTGGGCCTCGAGGGTCACGCGATCCAGTGCCGGATCACGACCGAGGACCCGATGAACAACTTCATCCCCGATTACGGCCGGATCACCGCCTATCGCGGCGCCACGGGCATGGGCATCCGCCTCGACGGCGGCACCGCCTATTCCGGCGCGGTCATCACGCGCTATTACGATTCGCTCCTGGAAAAGGTCACCGCCTGGGCGCCCACGCCCGAGGCCGCCATCGCCCGCATGGACCGCGCCTTGCGCGAATTCCGCATCCGCGGCGTCAGCACGAACCTCGATTTCGTCATCAACCTGCTGAAACACCCCACGTTTCTGACCAACGAATATTCCACGAAGTTCATCGACACGACGCCCGAGCTTTTCGAGTTCAAGGCCCGCCAGGACCGCGCGACGAAGATCCTGACCTACATCGCCGACATCACCGTGAACGGCCATCCCGAGACCGAAGGCCGCCAGCGCCCCCGCGCCGACGCACGCGAGCCCGTGCCGCCCGCGTCGCTCACCGACACACCCCCCGAGGGCACCCGCCAGATCCTCGAACGAGAGGGGCCCGAGGGGGTCGCGCGCTGGATGAAGGCGCAGAAGCGCCTGCTGATCACCGACACCACCATGCGCGACGGACACCAGTCCCTGCTGGCCACCCGCATGCGCTCCATCGACATGGTGCGCGTGGCGCCCGCCTATGCCGCCAACATGGCGGGACTCTTCTCGGTGGAATGCTGGGGCGGCGCCACCTTTGACGTGGCCTACCGCTTCCTGCAGGAATGCCCCTGGCAGCGCCTGCGCGACATCCGCGCGAAGATGCCCAACATCCTGACGCAGATGCTGCTGCGCGCCTCCAACGGCGTCGGCTACACCAACTATCCCGACAACGTGGTGCAGTTCTTCGTGAAGACCGCCGCCGACAGCGGCGTCGACGTCTTCCGCGTCTTCGACAGCCTCAACTGGGTCGAGAACATGCGCGTCGCCATGGATGCGGTGATCGACAGCGGCAAGATCTGCGAGGGCGCGATCTGCTACACCGGCGACATCTTCGATCCTGAGCGGTCGAAGTACGACCTGAAATACTACGTCGCCATGGCAAAGGAGCTGGAGGCCGCGGGCGCCCATGTGCTGGGGCTGAAGGACATGGCGGGCCTGCTGAAACCCGCCCAGGCCACCGCCCTCGTCACGGCGCTCAAGGACGCGGTGGACCTGCCGATCCACTTCCACACCCACGACACCTCGGGGGCCGCCATCGCCACGATCATGGCCACCCAGGCCGCCGGCGTGGACTGCGTCGACAGCGCCATGGACGCGCTCTCGGGCAACACCTCCCAGCCCACCCTGGGGTCGGTGGTCGAGGCGCTGCGCTTCCAGGAGCGCGACACCGGCCTCGACATCGCCGCGATCCGGGCGATCTCCAACTACTGGGAGGCCGTGCGCGCCCATTATGCGGCGTTCGAATCCTCCATGCAGGCCCCCGCCTCCGAGGTCTATCTCCACGAGATGCCCGGCGGCCAGTTCACCAACCTCAAGGCCCAGGCCCGCAGCCTCGGGCTCGAGGAGAAATGGCACGAGGTCGCCCAGGCCTACGCGGATGTGAACATGATGTTCGGCGACATCGTGAAGGTCACGCCCTCCTCCAAGGTCGTGGGCGACATGGCCCTGATGATGGTCTCCCAGGGGCTGACCCGCTCCGACGTGGAGAACCCCGACAAGGACGTCTCCTTTCCCGACAGCGTGGTCGAGATGCTCAAGGGCGGGCTGGGACAGCCCCCCGGCGGCTGGCCTGCCGCGATCCAGAAGAAGGCATTGAAGGGCGACACGCCCTTCACGGACCGGCCCGGCGAACATCTGCCCCCCGCCGATCTCGACGCCACCCGCGCCACGGTCGCCGAGGAACTGGGCGTTGCGGCCGACGACGAGGATCTTGCGGCCTATCTCATGTATCCCAAGGTCTTCATGGACTACGCGCGCCGCCATGAGACCTATGGCCCGGTGCGCACCCTGCCCACCTCCACCTTCTTCTACGGCATGGAGCCCGGCGCCGAGATCTCGGTGGAGATCGACCCCGGCAAGACGCTGGAGATCCGCCTCTCCGCCCTCGGGGAGACCAATGCCGAGGGCGAGGTCCGCGTCTTCTTCGAATTGAACGGCCAGCCGCGCACGATCCGCGTCCCCGACCGCAAGGTCGCGGGCGAGACCGTCAGGCGCCCCAAGGCCGAGCTCGGCAACCCGTCCCATGTCGGAGCACCCATGCCCGGCGTGGTGGCCTCCGTGGGCGTGCAGGCGGGCGCGAAGGTCAAGGAGGGCGATCTGCTGCTCACCATCGAGGCGATGAAGATGGAGACGGGCCTTCACGCCGAACGCGCGGCGACGGTAAAGGCGGTCCACGTCACGCCCGGCGCGCAGATCGACGCCAAGGACCTGCTGGTGGAATACGACTGACGCAGGCCGCGCCACCACGGGTCCGGCTGGCGCGTCCTTCGCGCCTGCCGGGCCTTCGATGTCGAAAGGGCGCAAGGGGGGCGGAGCTGGCCATCAAGGCGCGCCCCATGCCCGCGCCTTGCGCAAGGCCGACCCTCGCGCAGGCCTGTCCCACTTTTCTGGCCGGAAATATCCCGGGGGTGAATGGCGAAAGCCCCGCTTTCGCCAGAGGGGGCAGCGCCCCCTCGGATCGGCGCGCGGCACGCGCGGCGACACCTCGGTCCCCTGCGGGCATGTCCCTCCGTGCCATCGTCGCGTCACGCCGTTTTTCCCCTTGCAGGCCCCGGCGGTTCTTTATAAATCCCCGTCACCGAACGGACGCGGGTGTAGCTCAGGGGTAGAGCATTACCTTGCCAAGGTAAGGGTCGTGAGTTCGAATCTCATCACCCGCTCCATCGGTTCTCCCGGATCAATGTCTCTCTGGCGCCCTGTCGCGGGTCGTGCATGACTGCCGCCATGCCAGACCCCCGGGATCGCGCCCTTCTCGCCCGCCTGTTCGAGGCCGCCGTCCGCGCGGCCGATCCCGCGCGCGCCATGGCGTCCGTCCTGCCGCCCCGCCCCCGGGGGCGCACGGTCGTCGTGGGTGCGGGAAAGGGCGCCGCCGAAATGGCCCGCGCGCTCGAAACGCTCTGGGACGGTCCCCTCTCCGGCGTCGTCGTCACCCGCCACGGCCAGGCCGCCCCGACCGCGTGCATTCGCGTCATGGAGGCGGCGCATCCCCTGCCCGACGCGGCGGGACTCGCGGCGACCGCGGCGCTCTTCGAGGCCGTCTCGGGTCTCGGCCCGGACGATCTCGTCATCGCCCTCGTCTCCGGCGGCGGCTCGGCGCTTCTGCCCGCGCCACCACCGGGCCTGACGCTCGGGGACGAGATCGCTCTCAACAGCGCGCTGCTGGCCTCCGGCGCGCCGATCTCCGCGATGAACGCGATCCGCAAGCAGGTGAGCGGCGTCAAGGGAGGCCGCCTTGCAGCCGCCGCCCATCCGGCCCGCGTGGTCAGCCTCGTCGTCTCCGACGTGCCCGGCGACGACCCGGCAGAGGTGGCCTCGGGCCCCACCGTGCCCTGCGCCCGCGACCGCACGGCGGCGCTGGCCGCCGCCGGGGCGTGGCGCATCGCCTTGCCCGACCGGATCCACGACTACCTCGCAACCGCCCCCGAGGATGCCCCCGATCCCTCCGATCCCGGCTTCGCCGGGGATACCGTCCATATCATCGCCTCCGCCCGCCAGTCGCTCGAGGCGGCGCAGGCGGCGGCGGCGGACGCGGGCTGGCGCGCGGTGATCCTCTCGGACGCGATCGAGGGCGAGGCGCGGGAGGCGGGACGCGTTCTCGCCGCCATCGCCCGCGAGATCGCCGCCCGCGACCGTCCCTTCGCGCGACCGGTGATCCTGCTTTCGGGCGGAGAGACCACGGTGACCCTTGGCAAGGGTGCGGGCCGGGGCGGGCGGAACACCGAATTCCTGCTGTCGCTGGCCCTGGCCCTCGACGGAACGGAGGGCGTGTCCGCCCTCGCCGCGGACACGGACGGGATCGACGGCTCGGAACGCAACGCGGGGGCCTTTGCGGACGGCACGACCGGTGCCCGGTTGCGCAGCCTCGGGGAGGACCCAGCGCGCCTGCTCGCCCGGCATGATGCCTGGTCCGCCTTCGACGCCCTCGGAGACCTGTTCTCCCCGGGTCCCACCGGCACCAACGTCAACGACTTCCGCGCGATCCTGCTGCGCTGAGCCACCGGCCGCGTCACCCCGCCCCGATCTGCCGGTGCGGCATGCCCAAGGTCACTCGCTCCGCAGGTCCGGGAGGGGAAAAGCCCCCTCCCCCCGCCCCCGCCGCAACAGGCGGCGGGGCCGATCCGGCGCGGTCACGGGCCGCGCCTCGGGATCACGCGCCCGCCCGCAACCCGGCCCGAGCCAGGGACCGGGACCGGGACGCCGACGCGGCATGATCAGAACGCGAAAGACCCGCGCACGGAGAGGGTCCTCATGTCGATCTCGGTCCCGAGATTGTCGAAGTCTCCCGCATAATCCTGCAGGTACTCGACCCCGACCCGCATCTGGTCCGTCGCGGCGAAGGTCGTGCCCAGGCCCAGGACACGGACATTGTCCTCGAACGTCACCGTGCCGATGCCCGGGTCGAAATCGAGCGCCATGTAACCGACGCCGGCCGTGACATAGGGCATGAAGCGGCCGGCATCGTAGCCCGCGACCCCCTTGATCCGGGTCACCCTGCCCTGCTCGAGGATATCCTCGTCGTCGGTCAACCGGCCGGTCTCGATCTCCGCGCCGAGAACGAAGTTGCCCAGGTCCTGAAGATAGCCGCCATGGAGGGTGATGACCCGGACATCGGTGTCGTCGGGATCGTCGTCGATCTGGCCGAACGCGACGCCGAGACCGGCATAGGCGCCGGTCCAGTCGCCGTAGGACTGGGTGGAGAGGGTGGCCGAAGGAAAGGCGAGGCCCGGAGCCTCCTCCGCCACGGCGCAAAGGGGAAGGAAGGCCGCAGCGGCGGCGAGAAGGGCTCTGCTCATGTTTGTTTGTCTGCCTCTGGAATTCGGATCGAAAGTCGGGATTTCAGTATGGCCCGCAGCACTCTGGCGGCAAAGCGGAAAACCGCTCATTGGCCCGGGTGTGTCATGGAGGCGTCAGTCTCCGCCGCGCCCGCCCCCGGCCGCAAGCCCGTCGATCCCCCTGAGCCGCGCGAAGAGCGAGGACGTGTCCCAGCGCCCGCCGCCCATCTTCTGGACGTCCTTGTAGAACTGGTCCACAAGCGCCGTGACGGGCAGGCTCGCGCCGTTCTCCTCGGCGGCGGCAAGGCAGATGGCAAGGTCCTTGCGCATCCAGTTCACGGCGAAGCCATGGTCGAAATGATCGTCGAGCATGGTGCCGTGGCGGTTCACCATCTGCCACGATCCGGCCGCCCCGCCGGCGATGACCTCCACCACCGCGCGCCCGTCGAGCCCGGCCTTCTCGGCGAAATGCAGCCCCTCCGAGAGACCCTCGAGCAGCCCCGCGATGCAGATCTGGTTGACCATCTTCGTGAGCTGCCCGGCGCCCGAGGGACCCATCAGCCGGCAGGCCTTGGCATAGGCCGCGATCACGGGCTCCGCGCGGGCGAAATCTTGCTCCGATCCGCCGCACATGACGACGAGCTGGCCGTTCTCCGCACCGGCCTGCCCGCCCGAGACCGGCGCGTCGACATAGCCGATGCCGCCCGCGGCGGCGGCCTCGGCCAGGTCCCGGGTCACCTGCGCCGACACGGTCGTGTGATCGACGAAGAGCGCGCCCTCGGCCATGCCCGCGAAGGCGCCGTCCTCGCCGAGACAGATCGCGCGCAGATCGTCGTCGTTGCCCACGCAGGCAAAGACGATCTCCGCCCCCTCTGCGGCCTCGCGCGGCGTGCCCGCCGCACGGTGCCCATGGGCCGCGACCCAGGCCCCGGCCTTCGCCGCCGTGCGGTTGTAGACGCAGAGGTCGTGCCCCGCCCCGGCGAGATGCCGCGCCATCGGTGCCCCCATCACGCCCAGTCCCAGATATGCGCATGCAGCCATCGTCTTGTCCCTTTCCGCCTTACGGCCTAAAGCCGGACGCAACCCTAGCCACAGCCGGCGCGCGGTCAACGCCGCCCCGCCGCACCCGCGATGACCAGCCCCTGAAAGCCGCCCGAGATGAGCCTCCTGTTCCGCTGGCTTCTGCGCCTCGCCACCGGCCTCGTGGCTCTGACGGTGGCCCTGTCGGTGCTGGCCTCGTGGTTCGCCGCGCGCTCGCTGCCCGATTACGACGCGACCTACGAGACCGCGGGCCTCTCCGCGCCCGTGGAGATCGTACGCGACAACGCCAACGTGCCCCACATCTTCGGCGGGACCGATGCCGATGTGTTCTACGCGCTCGGCTTCGCCCATGCGCAGGACCGGATGTGGCAGATGCTGATGCTGCGCCGCACCGCCCAGGGCCGGCTCAGCGAGCTCTTCGGCCCCCGGACGCTGGAGACCGACGAGCTGATGCGCAGGCTCGATCTCTATGGCGCGGCGGTGGCCTCGGTGCCCGACCAGTCGCCCGGGGCGCGGGCCGCGCTCGACGCCTATGCCGCGGGAGTCAATGCCTGGCTCGGCGAGGTGAACGAAGGCGCGCGGGGGCGCGGCGCGCCCGAGATGTGGCTCTTCAACCATGCGGTCTCGCCCTGGGCCGCCGCCGACAGCATCGCGATCATCAAGCTGATGGCGCTGGAGATGCAGACCCAGATCGGCCGCGAGGTGCTGCGCGCCCGGGTGTCGCTGATGCTGGACGACGGACGGGTCTCCGACATTCTGCCCGACGCGCCGGGTCCCGGCGTCGCCGCCCTGCCCCGCTACCGCGCGCTGGCCCCCGGCGCGCCGCGCTACGCCGCCTCCACGCCCGCGCCGCGCGACGGGTTCTGGCCCGTGGCCCCGCCCCCCCTCGCGGGTGCCTCCAACGCCTGGGCAGCGGCGCCGGCCCGCGTGGCGGCAGGATCGACCCTGCTGGCGAACGATCCGCACCTCGGACTGACGGCGCCTTCGGTCTTCTATCTCGCGCGGCTCGAACTGAGTTCGGGCGGCGTGATCGGCGCCACGATCCCGGGCGTGCCCCTGATCCTCGCGGGACGCTCCGCGGAAATCGGCTGGGGGATCACCTCGGCCTATCTCGACGACGCCGATGTCTACATCGAGGAGGTGGATCCCGCCGACGCCACCCGCTACCGCACGCCCGGGGGATGGGCGCCGTTCGAGGCGCGCGACAGCATCGTCGGCGTGCGCGGCCAGAGCCCGGTGACCCTGCAATTGCGCTGGACCGAGAACGGCCCGGTCCTGCCGCCCGACATGTTCGACCTCGACACCATCCGCCCGCCGGGGCATGTCACCTCGGTGGCCTGGACCGCGCTCGATCCCGACGACACCTCGGTGACGGCCGCCTACGACCTGATGCGCGCCACCAGCGTCGAGGAGGCGACCGAGGCCTCGGAACGGTTCATCGCCCCGGCGATGATGCTGACCCTCGCGGACCGCAACCGCGTGGCCCTGCGCCTGATCGGGGCGATGCCCGAGCGCCACCCCGACCACCAGTCCCAGGGCCGGATGCCCACCCCCGGCTGGCGCGCCGAGAACCGCTGGCAGGGGATGTTTCCGGCAAGCGCCAATCCCCAGTGGATCGATCCGCCCGGCGGGCTGGTGGGCCATACCAACAACAAGATCGTGAACGCGCCCTTTCCGCGCCACGTCAGCTTCGATTGGGGCGACACCCAGCGGGTGAACCGCTGGCAGCGGCTCATGCAGACCCGCGAGGTGCATACCCGCGAGAGCTTCATGGAGGCGCAGCTCGACACGGTCAGCTTCACCGCCCGCTCGCTCCTGCCGCTGATCGGCGCGGACCTTTGGTTCACCGGCGAGGCCGCGCCCGCCGGCACGCCCGAACGGCGGCGGCAGATGGCGCTGGCGCTGCTGGCCGAATGGAACGGCGAGATGAACGAGCACCTGCCCGAGCCGCTCCTTTACGCGGCCTGGGTCCGCTTTCTCCAGCAGCGGCTGATCCGCGACGAGCTCGGCCCGCTGGCGGAGGAATTCACCCATGTCGAGCCGCTCTTCATCGAACGCGTGTTCCGCGACGTGGACGGGGCGTCCCGCTGGTGCAACGTGATCCAGTCCGCACTGGAGGAGACCTGCCTCGAGATGTCGCGCCTCGCCCTCGACGATGCGCTTGTGTGGGTCGAGGAGACCTATGGCTCGAGCCTCGAGACCCTGCGCTGGGGCGATGCGCACGAAGCCACCCACGATCATCCCACGCTGGGCGAGGTGCCGCTGCTGCGCTGGTTCGTGAACATCCGCCAGTCCACCTCGGGCGGCGATCACACGCTCCAGCGCGGCCGCACCCTCGGCACCGGGCCGAACCCGTTCCTGAACGTCCATGCCGCGGCCTATCGCGGGGTCTACGACTTCGCCGATCCCGACAGCTCGGTCTTCGTCATCGCGACCGGCCAGTCGGGCCACCCGCTCTCGCGCCACTACGACGACCTCGGCGGGCTCTGGCGGCGCGGAGAATACATCCCGATGTCCCTCGATCCGGCCCTCGCCCGGGGGGGGGCCACGGGGATCACGACGCTCCTGCCCGACACCGCGCCGCGCTGAGCGGGCCGCCGCGCCGACGCCCGGTCAGCCCGCGGCCCGGCTTCGCCGACTGACGCGCTTGTCCACCTCGAGCACGAGCAGGAGCACCGGGCCGACCGCGAGCACCGCAAGGCCCTCCTCGAGGCTCAGCGGCCGGGTGTCGAAGAAGGTCCCCATGAACGGCGCATAGGTGAAGGCAATCTGAAGCGCCGTCACCGCCGAGATGGCCACGAGCACAGGTTTCGTCCCGAGCACGGCCCGGAAGGACAGCGACGTGGTGTTCAGGAAGCGCACCGAGAAGAGATAGAAGATCTCCATCACCACGAGCGTGTTGACCGCGACGGTGCGGGCCTCCTCCAGCGTCGCGCCGCGGGCCTGTGCCAGCCAGAACATCCCGAAAATGCCCGCGCAGAACAGCAGCGACACGAAGACGACGCGCCACAGGACGAACCGCGACAGGATCGGCTCGTCGGCCGCACGCGGCGGCCGCTGCATGATGTCGTCCTCGGCACTCTCGAAGGCGAGCGCCATCGCGAGGACCACGGAACTGACCATGTTCACCCAGAGGATCTGGACCGGCGTGATCGGCAGCGTCAGCCCCAGAAGCAGCGCCACGATCAGCGCCAGCGACTCGCCGCCGTTGACCGGAAGCAGAAAGACAATGGCCTTCTTGAGGTTGTCGTAGACGGTCCGGCCCGCCCTGACGGCCGCCGCAATGGTCGCGAAATTGTCGTCGGCCAGAACGATCTCGGCCGCCTCCTTCGCCGCATCCGTGCCCATGCGGCCCATGGCGATGCCGATGTCGGCGCGCTTGAGGGCCGGCGCGTCGTTGACCCCGTCCCCCGTCATCGCGACCGTCTCGCCCCCGGCCTGCAGCGCCTCGACGAGGCGCAGCTTGTGCTCGGGCGAGGTCCGGGCGAAGACATCCGTCCGCGCGACCTCGGCGCGCAGCTCCTCCGGCGACAGCGCGTCGATCTCGGCGCCCGTGAGAACCTTGTCCGCCTTGTCGAGGCCGAGCTGCCGCGCGATGGCGCGGGCCGTCCCGGCGTGATCGCCGGTGATCATCTTCACCGCGATGCCCGCCGAGCGGCACTCGGCCACCGCGGCGATGGCCTCCTCGCGCGGCGGATCGATCAGGCCCACGAGCCCCAGAAGCGTCAGCCCGCCCTCGACGTCCTCGAACCGCAGCGTCCGGACGTCCTCGGGCATCGGCCGCGTGGCGATGGCGATGACGCGCTGGCCCCGCTCGGCGATCTCGAGAGCCCGCGCATGCCACCGCTCGAGGTCGAGCGGGGCGGTGCCCTCAGCGTCGCAGCGCTCGGTGGCGCACATCGACAGGATGCGCTCCGGCGCGCCCTTCACATGGACCTCCGCCTGGCCCTCGTGGTCATGGTGCAGCGTCGCCATGAAGCGGTGCGCCGCGTCGAAGGGGACGGCGTCGGTCTGCGGGTTCGCAGCGCGCAGGGCCGCGGGATCGAGCCCGGCCTTGCAGGCGAAGGTGACGAGCGCGCCCTCCATCGGGTCGCCGGAGACCGTCCATTCCCCGCCGGCCTCCGTCAGCTCGGCATCGTTGCAGAGCGCCGCACCGGCGGCGAGATCGCCGAGCAGCGGATGCTCCTGCGCTGTCACCTCGCGCCCGTCCAGCGTGATGCCGCCATGGGGCGCATAGCCGGCCCCCTCGACGATGAAGGTGTGCCCGGCCGTGGCCACCGAGGCCACCGTCATCTCGTTTCTCGTCAGCGTGCCCGTCTTGTCCGAGCAGATCACCGAGACCGAGCCGAGCGCCTCGATCGCCGGAAGCCGCCGGACGATGGCATTGCGCGCGGCCATCCCCTGCACGCCGATGGCGAGGGTGACCGTCAGGATCGCGGGCAGACCTTCGGGGATGGCCGCGACCGCGAGCCCCACGACGGCCATGAAGACCTCCCGGAACGGCATGTCCGCGGCAAAGACGCCGAAGGCGAGGATCGCCGCGGCCACGACGAGGATCGCGAGGGTGACCGTGCGCGCAAAGACGTTCATCTGGCGCAGAAGAGGTGTGGTCGTCGTCTCGACCGACTGGATCAGCCCGCTGATCCGGCCGATCTCCGTTGCGGGGCCGGTCGCCACGACGATCCCGCGACCGCTGCCCGCGGCCACGAGGGCGCCGCTGAACCCGATCGACCGGCGGTCGCCAAGGGCTGCGTCCTCCTCGACCGGCTCGGTGGTCTTCTCCACCGCGACGGATTCCCCGGTCAGCACTGCCTCCTGGATCCGCAGGCCGTTCGCCACGGTGAACCGCAGGTCGGCGGGCACCCGGTCGCCGGGCTCGAGGATCACGAGGTCTCCCGGAACCAGCGCATCGGCCGGCACGCTGCGCCGCCGTCCGTCGCGGATCACCCGCGCCTCGGGCGCCAGCATGCCCCGGATCGCGGCGAGAGCCTCCTCGGCACGGCCCTCCTGCACGAAGCCGATGACCGCGTTCACCAGCACCACGGCAAGGATCACGCCGGTGTCGACCGGATGCCCCAGTGCGGCCGTCACGGCCGCCGCGGCAAGCAGAACGTAGATCAGCAGATTGTTGAACTGGCGCAGGAACCGCACGACGGCTCCCGATCTCGGCGGCTCCTCAAGCCGGTTCGGCCCCCCTTTTTCGAGCCGGTCCCGGGCCTCGGCTTCGGCCAGCCCGTCCGGGCCGGTCGAAAGCGCCTCCCGGGTCTCCCCGGTCGTTCGGCTGTGCCAGGGCCTGACAGGGTCCTGCGCGGCCCCGGCATGCTCCTCGCCGCCGGGTCGGGCCAGTGCGGGCTCTGGTTCGGTCATGGTGCAACCCTACCTGCGCCGCGCGGCCTTTGACAGGGCGCCCGCCGCCCGCGCGACTGCGGCATTTCCCCGCCGGGGCGCCGTCCCGCGCCTCTCGCCGGTCAGCCCAGGGCGCGGGCCGCGACCACGCCCAGCGTCGCGGCGGTCGCCGTCAGGATCGTGCCCCAGGTCACGTCCACCGCCACCATCTGCCAGTGCCACCGCTCCAGCGTCGCATAGTTGGTGAATTCATAGGTGCCATAGGCGAACGCCCCGAGGAGGCCCGCATGAAGCGCGACCCAGCCGAGCGAATGGCCGTCCCGCGCCGCGGGCCAGCTCACGAAATACACCAGCACGCCGATGTAGAACAGGTAGAACACGACCGCCGGCCCGAGCCGGAAGCCGTCCACCAGCCAGTCGCCGATATGCCGCTCGAAGAGCGGGCGGAGCATGTTGGTCAGGGCCACGGCGTCGAGCGCGAGAAACACGAACGCGGTGGCGAGATAAAGCACGATGATGGTCATTTTGTCCCCTTCATGAAGGAGACGCAGGCCAGGGCAAATCGGTTCACTTTATTCGCGCGAACCGGGCGCGCTGGCGCGCTGTCCAGTCCACCGTGAGCCTGTGGCCACGGTCGGTGTCCGCCTCGGCGGTCACCACCCCCTGATCGAAGAGCCAGGCCCGCTTGCGCCCCTCCGACCAGGCGAGGTCGATATCCTCGATCAGCCGCGGCTCGGTCACCGAGGCCGCCACCGCCTCGAGGAGCGGCCCGAGCCCCTCTCCGGTCAGGGCGGAGACGGCAAAGACATCCTCGGTGCGCCCGGCCATGGCCAGCCGCCGCTCCCGCGCCTCTCCGTCCAGCGCGTCGATCTTGTTCCAGACCTCGAAGACCGGCGCCGCATCGGTCAGCCCGAGATCCGACAGAATCGCCCGCACGTCCTCGGCCTGCTCCTCGGTGTTGTCATGGGCCACATCGCGCACATGGAGCACGAGATCGGCCGCTGTAACTTCTTCCAGCGTCGCCCGGAAGGCCGCCACCAGCTGCGTCGGCAGGTCGGAGATGAATCCGACCGTGTCCGACAGGATCACCTCGTCGCCCGTCGGCAGTCGGACCTTGCGCATCGTCGGATCGAGCGTGGCGAAGAGCATGTCCTTCGCCATCACCTCGGCCCCCGTCAGCCGGTTGAACAGCGTGGATTTTCCCGCGTTGGTATAGCCCACGAGGGCGACCACCGGATAGGGCGCCTTCGCCCGGCTCTTGCGGTGCAGGGTGCGGGTGCGCACCACCTTCTCGAGCTGCCGCTTCAGCCGCCCGATCTGCTCGTCGATGGCGCGCCGGTCCGCCTCGATCTGGGTCTCGCCCGGACCGCCGACGAAGCCGAGCCCGCCGCGCTGCCGCTCGAGGTGGGTCCAGGCCCGCACCAGCCGGGTGCGCTGGTAGCTCAGCGCCGCCATCTCCACCTGCAGCACGCCCTCGCGCGTCGCGGCGCGGTCCGAGAAGATCTCGAGAATGAGCCCGGTCCGGTCCAGGATCTTGGTGTTCCACGCCTTTTCGAGGTTGCGCTGCTGGACCGGGGACACCGGGCCGTCGATCAGCACCAGCCCGATCCCGTCGGCCTTCACCCTCTGGCCCAGGTCGGCCGCCTTGCCGGTGCCGAAGAGCTGGCCCGGATGCACGTCGCGGATCGGCACCACCTCTGCCCCCACGACCTCGAGCCCCGGCAGGGCGACGGCCAGCGCCACCGCCTCGTCGAGAGCGGGCCCCGCAGGCCGGCGGCGCTGGTCGGACTTGATCTCGGGATGCAGGACCAGCGCTCGGGTCGGCGTCTCGCGCCGGTCGCCCTTGTCCTCGGCCTCGTCTTGGGGGGGGGAGGTCAATCTTCGCCGTCGTAGAGATTGACGGGCTGACTGGGCATGATCGTGGAGATCGCGCTCTTGTAGACAAGCTGCGACTGGCCGTCCCGGCGCAACAGCACGCAGAACGAGTCGAACCAGGTGATCACACCCTGCAACTTGACCCCGTTGATCAGAAAAATCGTGACCGGAACCTTTGTCTTGCGCACATGATTGAGAAACGCGTCCTGCAGGTTCTGCTTGTCAGAGGCCATGGCCAGCCCTTTGTTCTTGCTCGGCTTCTGGAGCCGTTATCGGTTTTGTCCCACGATGACCCGGCCGGGCCACCCTCCCTCGCCGACCGAGTATGCGCAGACGGTGCGGGAGTTTCCAGCCCCATTTCACGCGGCTACCTGCGCCAGCCCTCCGGGTTCAGGAGCGCGATGATCGCCAGAAGTTCGACCCGGCCCACCACCATCGCCACCATGAGCACCGCCCGCGCCCCGTCGCCGATGCCGGCATAGGAGATCGCCTCGGCCCCGCCCGATGCGGCGAGCGGCCCGCAATTGGTCAGGGCCGCAACGGTCAGCACCAGCGCCTGCTCGAACTCCAGCCCCGTGAGCGAGAGCGCCAGCATGAAGGCCGCGATCGACAGGGCGAAGAGCATGAAGAAGATCCAGGCGATCGACGCCCCGGTGC
>Ga0008835_100922_pt1 | contig 19158 bp, 19 predicted proteins | sample HotLakConsoUCCRE_FD_62215 | JGI IMG/M metagenome (GOLD analysis project Ga0008835, IMG submission 62215) | Hypersaline microbial mat communities from Hot Lake, Washington, USA - Hot Lake Consortium UCC-RE (Hybrid Assembly) ... | reverse complement strand
CAGGCCCGGCGACGTCGTCGTCGTCGAGGCGATCGGCGGCGGTCTGGCATGGGGTTCGGTCGCACTTCGCTGGTGACCTTGGGGCACCATGTTGACTCCCCCGGCACCCCGTCCCTAATGTTCCCCGCAAAACAGGGGGATGGAATGTCCGAAAAGACGCTGACGCGCATGGACCTCGCCGAGGCTGTTCATGCGGAGGTGGGCCTCAGCCGCAACGACAGTGCCCAGCTGGTTGAAACCGTCCTGACCCATGTGTCCGATGCGCTGGTGCGCGGCGAGACCGTGAAGATCAGTTCCTTCGGCACCTTCTCCGTGCGCGAGAAGGCCGCGCGCGTGGGCCGCAACCCCAAGACCGGAGAGGAAGTGCCGATCCACCCGCGCCGGGTGCTGACCTTCCGGCCCTCCCATCTGATGAAGGACCGCGTCGCCGCAGGCAACCGGGGCCGCTGAGGCCGTGGCCAAGTCGCCCGACGCCTTCCGCACGATCTCAGAAGTCGCCGACTGGCTCGACACGCCTGCCCATGTGCTGCGATTCTGGGAATCGAAATTCCCGCAGATCAAGCCGGTGAAGCGCGCCGGCGGGCGGCGCTACTACCGGCCCGAGGACATGGCCCTGCTGGGCGGGATCAAGACCCTGCTCCACGAGGACGGGCTGACGATCAAGGGCGCGCAGAAGCTCCTGCGCGAAAAGGGCGTGCGTCATGTCTCGGCCCTCGGCCCGTCGCCGATGGAAGATGACGCCGACGGGATGCTCCTCGAAGGACAGCCCCCCGGGTCCGTCTTCGGCCCCGGAGAGGACCGGGCCAGGGAAGACCGGGCGGCCTCCGGAGAGGACGGCCCGCAGGAGGCGGCACCCGCCGCCGCCCCCGCTGCGGACCACAGTCTTCCGGCCTTCCTGCGCCGGTCCCCCGGCATGGCCGGGGCCTCCGCACCGACCGCAGCCGCGCCGGGAGAGGCCGACGCGGCGACACCGGAGGACGCCGAAGACCCCCTTGCGCCTGAGGCCGCCGGGGCCGGAGAGGCGCAAGCGCCTGCCGCGCCCGACAGCGAGGACCCGCCCCCCGCCGACGCGGCGGAGGCGACGCCGGGGGACCCGCTTCGGTCCGCGACGGGAGGGTCCCTGCCCGGGGACACCCCCGCGCCCGACACCGATGACCCGCCCCCCGCCGACGTGCCGGAGGCGACGGCCGGGCACGCGGCTCCCCTGCCCCAGCCCGCCATCCCGGAGGCGGCCGACCTCGTCGCCGCGCTCGCCGCCGAGGACCCCGTGACGCCGACGGAACCCCGGGTGATCCACGAGACCCACGATCCCGGGAGCGCGTGGCAGCCGGAACTGCCCTTCGGCAGCCTGCGGCCCCTGCCGGTCACGCGGCCGGCCCCGCGCGGCGCGGGCGCGCGGACCAGATCCGCGCGCGCCGAGCCCGGCGGCAGCGAACCGGTCGGCCTGCCGCTCGACAGCGGCACGCGGCCGGGCCTCCTGTCGCTTCTGGCCCATGCCGAGGTTCTCGCCGCCGATCCCGCACGCCTCGACGCCGCCCTCGCCCGGCTCGAGGCCCTGCGCAACCGGCCCGGACCATGATCCCCGCGCCGGCAATTCGGGGGTTGCACGCGGGTGCAGAAGCGGTAGAACGCCCCTCACGTCGGGCTATGGCGCAGCCTGGTAGCGCGTCCGTCTGGGGGACGGAAGGTCGCAGGTTCAAGTCCTGCTAGCCCGACCATCGCAAACCGCCCGCCCCTCGGGGCGGGCGTTTTCGTATCCGGGGACCGGCCCGCGTCCCCGCGGTGGAGGTGCCGGCCCATGACAGGCGTTCTGCCCATCCAGGATCTCGGCCGCCTCGCCCGGGACGGGGCCATCCGCGCCGACGCCCCGCTCCGGCCGGACCAGATCCAGCCCGCGAGCCTCGATCTCCGGCTCGGCTCCGTGGCGATCCGGGTGCGCGCCTCCTTCCTCGCGGGCGAAGGCCGCAAGGTGGCCGACCGCCTCGGCGAGTTCGAGATGCACCGCATCGACCTCGGCCCCGGCGCGGTGCTCGAAAAGGGCTGCGTCTACCTCGTGCCGCTGATGGAGCGACTCGCCCTGCCGCCGTCTCTCTCGGGCGTCGCCAATGCGAAAAGCTCCACCGGCCGTCTCGACCTGCTCACGCGCACGATCACCGACGGCGGCACGGAATTCGACCGGATTCCCGCAGGCTACCAAGGCCCGCTCTATGCCGAGATCTGTCCCCGCTCCTTCTCGGTCCTCGTGCGCCCCGGCATGCGGCTGAACCAGCTGCGCCTGCGCGCGGGCGAGGCGCGGCTCGACGACGGCGCCCTCGCCGCCCTCCATGCGCGAGAGCCCCTGGTGGACACGGCCCCCCGGATCGACGGCGGCCTCGGCTTCTCGGTCGATCTCGACCCCGCCCGGGGCAGTCTCGTTGGCTGGCGCGCGAAGCCCCATACCGGCCTCATCGACCTCGACCGGATCGGACATTACGCGCCCCGCGACTACTGGGAGGAAGTTCATGCGACGGACCGGCGGATCATCCTCGATCCGGGCGCCTTCTACATTCTCGTCAGCCGCGAGGCGGTGACGATCCCGCCCGACTACGCGGCCGAGATGGCGCCCTACCTCGCCATGGTGGGCGAGTTCCGGGTGCATTATGCGGGCTTCTTCGACCCGGGCTTCGGCCATGCCTCGGCGGATGGCGCGGGCGCGCGCGGTGTGCTCGAGGTGCGCTGTCACGAGGCGCCTTTCGTGCTCGAACACGGGCAGATCGTGGGCCGGCTGGTCTACGAACGCATGGCATCGCGACCCGACACCCTCTACGGCGCCGGGCTCGCCTCGAACTACCAGGGCCAGGGGCTGAAGCTGTCGAAGCATTTCCGCGCGCCCTGAGGACGGCACCATTGGGCGCCTCCCCCGCCGGATGCGGGGAAAACCGCGCCCCTCTCCTCATCTGGCCCTAAATACTTCCGTCCTCCAACGCCTTTCCAAGGCGCGGCAGCCGGGCCTTCTTCATCAGCGCCCGCATCTCCCAGGGGTCGCCCGACAGGCGGCGCGCCTCGTCGAGGACCGCCTGCGCCACGCGGCGCACCCGGTCGACATCCACCGCGAGGCACGCCATGGCGAGCGCGTCCGGCGCGATCCGCACCAGCCCCTCCCCGGCGAGGATCTGCGGCGAGAAGTCCTGCGCATTGAGCGTCACGATGCCGTGGCAATGGCCCGCGATGGCCGAGGCGAGGACATGGATGTCGCCCGGATCGCGCAGCCACAGCCCCGTCTCGTCGCCCGGCGGCGCCTCCGCCCCGGGCCAGGCGGCGGCGAGCGCCGCGATCTCGGAGCGCGCCTGCGCCGCGCCCGCCGGGCCGAGCTTGCGCGTGGCCCGGGCCCATTCCTCGAGCACCCGCGCCGACCAGCGCGGCTCGTAGAAGCCTTCCCGGGCAAGGCCCAGCAACACCTCGCGCATGACCGTGGGATAGAGCACGCAGGCGTCGAGAAACAGGCGAGGTCGCCCGCCAGGGCGGACGAGCGCCCCGCTCACAGGCGGAACGCCAGCGCCTTGAGATAGCCCGTCTCGGCAAGCTGCGGCAGCACCGGGTGGTCGGGTCCCGCCCGTCCCTCCCAGACCAGGGGGCCGCGCCGTCCCGCCTTGCCGATCCCCCGGGCCGAGGCCGCGCGGAAGGCCGCGAGATCCACCGCATGGGAACAGGAGCAGAGCACGAGATAGCCGTTCTCCGCCACAAGACCCGCCGCAAGCCGCGCCACCCGCTCATAGGCCCGCAGGCCCGCATCGAGCGCCTGCCGCGACGGCGCAAAGGCCGGCGGATCGCAGATCACCACCTCGAACCGCGCGGCCTCCCCGCCCAGGTCCTGCAGCACGGCAAAGGCGTCGCCCTCCCGCGTCTCGAACCGCCCCGCCACGCCCGAGGCCGCCGCCCCCTCGCGCGCCAGCGCCAGCGCGGGCGCCGAGCCGTCCACCGCCAGCGCCCGCTCCGCGCCGCCCGCCAGCGCCGCCAGCGCAAAGCCGCCGACATGGGAGAACACGTCGAGCACCCGGGCCCCGCGCGCCAGCCGCTGCACGAAGGCATGGCTCTCGCGCTGGTCGTAGAAGATCCCGGTCTTCTGCCCGCCGGTGAGGTCGGCCATGTAGGTGGCCCCGTTCATCCGCACCGGCACCGGCCCCGCAGGCGCCGCGCCCAGGAGCACACCCGACTCCGCGTCGAGCCCCTCGAGGGCCCGCGCCCGACCGCCCGCGTTCTTCAGCACCGTCGTCACGCCCGTGACCCGCACCAATGCGGCCACCAGCGCCGCGAGACGCCGCTCGGCCCAGGCCGCGTTGGGCTGGATCACCGCAGTCTCGCCGAAGCGGTCGATGACGACGCCGGGCAGCCCGTCCGCCTCGGCATGGACGAGCCGGTAAAAGGGCGCGTCATAGACGAGCGCGCGGTGGATCTGCGCCGCAGCCAGACGCGTCTCGAACCAGGCCTCGTCGATCACCGCCCCGGGCGCGGGGTCGAGCACCCGCGCCGCGATCTTCGACAGCGGGTTCACCGCGACGACGCCCAGCGGCACGCGCTGCGCATCCTCGAGCACCGCGAGCGACCCGGGCTCGAGCGCCTTCGTGCGCCGGTCGAGGACCATCTCGTTGGCATAGACCCACGGGAAGCCGTGCCGGATCGCCCGGGCCTCGGCCTTCGGCATCAGGCGGACGGAGGGGAGGGCGTCCGGCGGGGCGGGGGAAGCGGCGGGGTCCATCGTCATGGCCGCCGTCCTAGTCCATCGCCCTGCCGCGCGAAAGCGGTCAGAGAGCGGCGGGCGCCATCCCGGTCAGTTCCTGCCGCGCGATCATGCCCAGATGCGCGGTCAGACGCACCTTCTGGCCCATGCCCATCTGTTCCGCCCGGATCGCCGCCTGCCCGCCCAGCGCCGGCAGATCGCCGTCCACCAGACGCGGCCCCTCGAGAACCTCTCCCGTGGCCGCATCCCGCACCGTCAGCATGAAATCGATGCCATGACGCCCGCCGGTGGTATAGCGCGCGCGCTCGGTCAGCGAATGCCAGCGCAGGATCTCGATCTCCGCGATCACCGGCCGGGAGCCTTCGAGATAGCCCGCGCCGGTCTCGAAGGCGGTCTTCATGATGGCAGCGATCTGCGCCTTGCGGTCGCCCAGCGGATCCCCGCGCCAGACGATATCCGCAGCGGGCATGTAGCCGTTGGCCTCCGAGACGGACAGCCGCTCCGGCACCGTCACCACCACGTCGGCCAGCGCATAGTCGCGCGGCAGGGCCGTGGGCGCCATCGCGGCGCGGGTCTCACCGATCCCGGCGGGGCGCGCATCGAGCGGCGTCGCCCGGCCCACCAGATCGCGGGCGCCGCAGCCCGACACCGCCAATGCGAGCACCGCCAGAGCGACGATGCGCCGTTTTCCTGTCCTGGCCATAACGTGGCCTCCCTGTATCCCGGCGCTCACCATCTCGGGCCGCGCGCCTGTCAAGATCGCGCAGCCCGAGGGCAAAAATCGGGCGGAGGCGGTTCATTTTCGCGGAATTCTCCCTATCTCGCAGGGACAACCGTGGATATTGTTAGCGGTAACGAAATCCGGTAGTCGGGCATTGACCCGCCTGCGCCGCGCCCGGGCGGGACAGGACCGCCCGCTTCCGCCGAAAGGACAGACATGGCCCTGCATCCCGTGATCGACCGCGTCACCCGGAGGATCATCGCCCGCTCCGAAGGCCCGCGCCGGACCTATCTCGACACCATGGCGCGCGCCGCCGCCGACGGCCCCCGCCGGGGCCATCTGAGCTGTTCGAATCAGGCCCATGCCTATGCCGCCATGGGCACGGACAAGGACGTGCTGACCACGGAACAGGCGCCCAACATCGGGATCATCACCGCCTATAACGACATGCTCTCCGCGCATCAGCCCTTCGAGCGCTATCCCGATCTGATCCGCGCCGCCGCCCGGGGCGCGGGCGGCACGGCGCAGGTGGCGGGCGGCGTTCCGGCGATGTGCGACGGCGTCACCCAGGGCCAGACCGGGATGGAGCTGTCGCTCTTCTCGCGCGACGTCATCGCGCTCGCCGCCGCGGTGGGCCTGTCGCACAACACCTTCGACGCCGCGCTCTATCTGGGCGTCTGCGACAAGATCGTGCCGGGCCTCGTGATGGCCGCGGCGACCTTCGGCTACATCCCCGGCCTCTTCATCCCCGCGGGTCCCATGGTCTCGGGCCTGCCCAACGACGAGAAGGCCAAGGTGCGCCAGAAATTCGCCACCGGAGAGGTCGGCCGCGAGGAGCTGATGAAGGCCGAGATGGCCTCCTATCACGGCCCCGGGACCTGCACCTTCTACGGCACGGCCAACACCAACCAGATGCTGATGGAATTCATGGGCCTGCACCTGCCCGGCGCCAGTTTCGTCAACCCGGGCACCGAGCTGCGCGAGGCGCTGACCGTCGCGGGCACCGAAAGGGCGCTGGAGATCACCGCGCTCGGCAACGACTACCGTCCGGTGTCGGACATCCTCGACGAGAAGGCCTTCGTGAACGGTCTCGTGGGCCTGATGGCCACGGGCGGGTCCACCAACCTCGTTCTGCACCTGCCGGCGATGGCGAAATGCGCGGGCGTGATCCTCGATCTGGAGGATTTCGCCGATATCTCCTCGGTCACGCCGCTGATGGCCAAGGTCTACCCGAACGGCCTTGCCGACGTGAACCATTTCCACGCCGCGGGCGGGCTGCAATTCCTGATCGGGGAGCTTCTGAACGCGGGCCTGCTGCATCCCGACACCAAGACCGTGGCGGGCGACGGGCTCGAGCTCTACACTCATGAGCCGAAGCTCTCGGCGGGCGGGATCACCTACGTCAAGGCCGAGACCGGAACCAGGAACGACAAGATCCTGCGCCCTGCCGCCGACCCGTTCCAGCCGACGGGCGGCCTCGTGCAGCTCTCGGGCAACCTCGGGCGCGGCGTGATCAAGACCTCCGCCGTGGCCGCCGAACGGCTGGTGATCGAGGGCAAGGCCCGGGTCTTCCACGACCAGGAGAGCGTGAAGGCCGCCTTCAAGGCCGGCGAGTTCACAGAGGACGTGGTGGTGGTCGTCCGCTACCAGGGGCCGAAGTCGAACGGCATGCCCGAATTGCACGGTCTCACGCCCACGCTCGCGGTGCTGCAGGACCGGGGCCTCAAGGTGGCGCTGGTGACCGACGGGCGCATGTCCGGCGCCTCGGGCAAGGTGCCCGCCGCGATCCATGTCAGCCCCGAGGCCGCCAACGGCGGGCCGATCGCGCTCCTGCGCGACGGCGACCCGGTGCGGCTCGACGCGCGGGCCGGCACGCTCGACTGCCTCGTCTCCCTCGAGGGCCGCACGCCCGCGCCCGCCGATCTTACGGGCAACGGCACCGGCGTCGGACGCGAGCTCTTCGCCGCCTTCCGCGAGAACGTCAGCCTCGCTACCGAGGGCGCCGCCGTGGTCGTCTGACCCCGCTTGCAAAAGGGGGCCCGACCCGGCCTCCTTCCGTTTCCAAATCCACCCGCCGGAGGCCCCACCCCGCCCCCGCGCGCGACCGAAGGACCAAAGCGATGACCCCCGAACTCTCCTCCCTCCACGCCGCAGAGGTCTGCGCGCTCGCCCCCGTGATCCCGGTTCTCGTGATCGGGGACGCAGGCGCCGCCGCCGGTCTCGCCGAGGCTCTCGTCGCGGGCGGCCTTCCGGCGCTCGAGGTCACGCTGCGCACCCCCGCCGCCCTCGAGGCCATCGCCGAGATGGCCCGCATCCCCGGCGGCCGCGTCGGCGCGGGCACGCTGCTGACACCCGCCGATGTCGAGGCCGCGAAGAAGGCCGGCGCCACCTTCGGCGTCTCCCCGGGCTCCACGCCGGAGATCCTCGACGCGGCGCTCGCGAACGACCTGCCGATGCTGCCCGGCGCCGCCACCGCGACCGAGGCGATGGCGCTTCTGGCCCGCGGCTTCTCCGTGCAGAAGTTCTTCCCCGCCGAGGCCGCGGGCGGCATCCGGATGCTGAAATCCCTCGCCGCGCCCCTGCCGCAGATCCGCTTCTGCCCCACCGGCGGGATCGGCGCGGGCAATGCCGCGGAATACCTCGCCCTGCCCAACGTTCTCTGCGTCGGCGGCAGCTGGGTCGCGCCGCCGGATGCGGTCGCCAAGGCCGACTGGCCCGCGATCACGGCCCTCGCAAAGGCCGCCGCGGGCCTGCCGCGCTAGGCCGAGGTCGCGGCTGAGGGCGGACGAGGCCCGCCCTCAGCCGCGGCGCCCGGAATAGCCCCCGCGCCGCCCGCGCCGTGCGGGCGCAGCCAGCCCCTCGCGCAGAACGCCGGTCATCGGATGCCCCTCCACCCCGTGCCGCTCCAGCAGCACCGCGATGGCGCCCCTGGGATCGCCGTCCACCGGCAGCGAGAGCGCCCAGTCGAGAAAGATCGACCGGCATTCACCCTCGGAGATCCCCTCGATCAGGTAGGCCTCGGCCACCAGCCCCTTGGGGTCGCTCTCATCCCGCATCCCGCGCCTCTCCAATGACCTCTCCGACGATCCGCGCCGCCGCATCCCCCCGCGCCTCCATCGCCGCGCGCAGGGCGGCCTCGTCGTCCATCCCCGTCTCGCGCAGGATAAGCCGCAAGCCGCCCTCGCCGACAGCGCCAAGATCGAGGGGCGCGCCGGTCAGCAGCCGCGAGGACGCCTGCAGCGCCCAGAAGAGCCGCTCGGCCTCCGCCAGCCCCTCGGCCGCCGCGGCCCCGAGCACCCCCGCCGCCACGCCGTCGCCGAGCTGATCCTCCACCGTCCGCGCCGGCGAGCCCGCCAGCAGCGCCGCCGCCCCGGCACAGAGCTCGATGTCCTGAAGCCGCCCCGGCCCGACCTTGGCGTCGAAGGCGCCGCGCGGCGATTTCGCCGTCGCGATCCGGGCGCGCATCTCCGCCACATCCGCGCGCACGTTCCTCTCCCCGCCGCGCATCGCGAGGATCTCGCATCGCACCGCCTCGACCTCGCGCGCGAGCCCGGGCTCGCCGGCGATCACCCGCGCCCGGGTCAGGGCGAGATGCTCCCAGGTCCAGGCCTCCTCGCGCTGGTAGCGGGCGAAGGACGACAGCTGCGTCGCCACCGGCCCCGCCCGCCCCGAAGGGCGCAGCCGCATGTCCACCTCGTAGAGCCGTCCCTCGGCGGTGGGCGCCGAGATCGCCGTGACCAGCGCCTGCGTCAACCGCGCGTAATAGGCCCGTGCCGCCAGAGGACGGCGCCCGTCCGAGGCCTCCGCGTCGAGCGGATCGTAGATCACGATGAGATCGAGATCCGACGTGGCGTTGAGCTGCCCCGCCCCGAGCGAGCCCATGGCCAGCACCACCGCGCCGCGGCCCGGGGGGGGGCCGTGCTTGCGCGCCATCTCGGCCACCACGGCGGGATAGAGCCCCGCCACTGCGGCCTCGGCCAGATCGGCATAGTGCCCGCCAGCCTCATGGGCGGTCACGAGGCCGCGCAGGTAATGCACGCCGATGCGGAAATGCCAGTCCTTGGCCCAGCGCCGGGTGGCGTCGAGCGCCTCCTCGTAATCCTGCGACCGCGCCAGCTCCGTACGCAGTCCCCGGGTCAGCGCCGCCACGCCCGGCCAGGCGGCGAAGAAATCCCCGGCGATCACCGCGTCGAACACGCCCGAGTTGCGCGACAGATACTGCGCCAGCGCCGGCGCCGTGGCGCAGATGTCCACGATCAGGCCCTGCAGGGTCGGGTTCGCCTCGAACAGCGAGAAGAGCTGCACGCCCGCCGGCAGGCCCCTGAGAAAGCCGTCGAACTGCGACAGCGCCTCCTCGGGCCGCGCCGCCTCGGCAAGCCGCGCGCGGATCGAGGGCCAGAGCCTGCGGAAGATCGCCACCGCCCGGTCGGAGCGCAGCGCGGGGTAGCGCATCCAGCCGTCCACCACCTCGGCGCCGAACCCGTCGCCCGCCGGGGTGCCGCCCGGCGCATCGGGGGCGAAGAAATCGTCCGTGAGCCCATGGACCGCGTCGAGCCGCTGGGTGAGGTCGCGGCGCAGGTCGGCGGCGCTCATCCCCATGAAGGCCGCGAGCCGGTCGAAGCCTTCGGCATCCTTCGGCAGGGCGTGGGTCTGCTGGTCGGCCAGCATCTGGAGGCGGTGTTCGACCTCGCGATGGGCGCGATAGTGCCCGGTCAGCTCGTCCGCCGTCTCCGCGGGCAGCCAGCCCGCCGCGGCGAGTCGCGCGAGCCCCTCCTCGGTGCCGCGTACCCGGAGCGAGGCATCGCGCCCGCCCGCGATGAGCTGGCGGGTCTGGGTGAAGAACTCGATCTCGCGGATGCCGCCGCGACCGAGCTTCATGTCGTGCCCCTCGAGCCGGAACAGCCCGCCGAGGCCCTTGTGGTCGCGGATGCGGAGCCGCATGTCGTGGGCGTCCTCTATAGCCGCGAAATCGAGATGCCGCCGCCAGACGAAGGGCGTCAGCGCCTCGAGAAAGCGCTCGCCCGCGGCGATGTCGCCCGAGGCCGCGCGCGCCTTGATGTAGGCCGCGCGCTCCCAGGTCCGGCCCATGCTCTCGTAATAGCTCTCGGCCGAGGAGATCGGCAGGCAGGCGGGGGTGACCGCCGCATCGGGGCGCAGGCGCAGGTCAGTGCGGAAGACATAGCCGCCGTCGCGCGTGTCCGACAGCAGGCGGCACATCTCGCGGGTGACCCTGACGAAGACGCTGCGCGCCTCGGGGATGTCGGCACGGTCAAAGAGCGTGTCGTCGAAGAGGCAGATCAGGTCGATGTCGCTGGAATAGTTGAGCTCACGGGCCCCGCCCTTGCCCATCGCCAGGGCCACCATGCCCCCCGCGGGTGCGTCCCCGGCGCCCGGGGGAAGCTTCTCCCGGCGCAGTTGCTCGGCCACGAGCCGGACGATGCAGGCCTCGACCGCGGCATCCGCGAGCCGCGTGAGCCAGCCGGTCACGGTGCCCAGCGGCCAGACCCCGCCCAGGTCGCAGAGCGCCACCATCAGCGCCACCCGCCTCTTGGCCCGGCGCAGGCCCGTGGCGAGATCCGCAAGGGCGAGGTCCGGCACGGCCGCGAGCTCCGCCTCCAGCGCCGCCTCGGGATCCTCCATGGCAGGGCCGAGCCAGTCCGCCTCCCGGGCGATCAGCCCGGCGAGATAGGGACTGCAGCCGGCGGCGCCCGCGAGAAGCCCCCGCAGTTCGGGCGCGTCCCCGGGCAGGAGCGCCGCGGCCTCGGCGCCGCGGGCGCGGTCGAACGCGCGGGGCGCGCGCGTCAGCCGCCCGGCGAGGCTCATGGCGCCGCGGCCCGGGTGTCCTGGCTGAAAAGGCTGACCCAGCCATCCCCGACCCGCCGCCAGAGCGACGTGACATAGAGCACTTCCTCGGCGGCGCCCGGCACGCGCGTGACGCGCGCCCGGTAGGACAGAAGCCCGTGATCGGAACCCACGGCCATCGCCCGCGCATCGGTCAGCAGGTAATCCCTCAGGGTGGGACCGGTGGCGAGCTGCGCCACATGGTCCTCGCGCCCGGAAAAGCCGTCCTCGCGGACCCTCACGAAGCCGGGATCGAGCGCCGTCCGGTCGGCCCGCGCATCGCCCGTCACAAGCGCGTCCCAAACAACCCGTTCAGCCGCAAGCAGCTCTTCGCACAGCTCGTCCATTCCGCAGCACCTGCCCTGCGCCTTCTGTTTTCTTGCCCCCGAGGCTAGACCCCGCCCCGCCGGGGGGCAAGCCTCGGGGGCCTTCGATCGCGGAGCGCCTGCGGCGCGCCGTCTGCGCCCGGCCCCGCCTCCGGCGGGTCCGGGCAGGCGGGGGCGCTGCCCCCGGCGCCGAAAGCCGGGGGCTTTCGACGCTCCCCCGGGATACTTCCGGCCAGAAAAACGGGGGGTCGGGACAGCGGCGCGGGCCGTCGCGGAATCGGCCGCGTTAACAGCTTTATTGTTTTTTTGCAGCAGGTTGCGGAAGGTCCCGGGCCGGGACGCCGCTCAGGCGACCTCGAAGGGGGTGGCGAACCAGTGTTCCTCGAGGTTCGCCCCCGGCCCGATCCGGTCGATCACCGCAAAGAGCCCGGGCGCCGCAAGCGGGGTGAGCACGCCGTGCCATGTCCCGCGATGGAGGTTCACCGCCTGCCCCGGCGCCGTTCGGAAGGCGCGCGGGCGGCCCGGGGCGCCGTCCTCGTCCGGGGCCACGATGACCAGAAAGCCGTCGAGACTCATCGGCACGAAGGCCTGGGAGCCCTCGGGATGCCGCTCCACCATCTCGAGCCGGTAGGGCAGGCTCCGCGGCTCCGCCCGGAACAGGCTGATCCCCGCGCGGCCCTCGGGGAATTCGAGCCGCGCCCGGTCGTGCCAGCGTCCGCAGAGCCCCCGGTTGATGATCCGGTCCGGCGCGCCCGCGCAGTCCAGCAGGTCGCCGAAGGGCGCGAAGGCCGCGGCCGTCATGTCCTCGATCCCGATCCGTGCGTCCATCGCCTGCCCCTGCCCGTTTTCGCGCCGTCCGGAGTCCATGCGGGGCGTGCCGCATGCGCAGACCCTTGGCGCGCACCGCCTTTCGCGGCAATAGCATGGGGCGCGCGCGACCGCACGAGGGGACCGAACCATGCTCGACCAAGCCATCCTGTGGGACTGGGCCGCCTTTGCGGCGCGCTGGCTCCATGTGATCACCGCCATCGCCTGGATCGGCTCCTCCTTCTATTTCATCGCCCTCGACCTTGGCCTGAACCGGAACATCAAGGGCCCGGCGGACGGCGAGGAATGGCAGGTCCACGGCGGCGGCTTCTACCATATCCAGAAATACCTCGTGGCCCCCGAGGCGATGCCCGAGCATCTGACATGGTTCAAGTGGGAGGCCTACTGGACCTGGATCTCGGGTGCGGCGCTGCTGGCCGTGCTCTACTGGGCCGGGGCCGAGCTCTACATGATCGATCCCGAAAAGCTGGACCTCCTGCCCTGGCAGGCGATCGCGATCTCGGCGGGCGTCATCGTGCTGGGCTGGATCGGCTATGACGCGCTCTGCCGGTCGCCCCTGGCGAGCAACCCCACGGCGGTGATGCTGGTGCTCTTCGCCGGGATCGTGGTCGTGTCCTGGGGGCTGAACCAGGTCTTCACGGGCCGCGCGGCGCTGCTGCATCTGGGGGCCATCACCGCCACGATCATGACCGCCAACGTCGCCATGGTGATCATCCCGAACCAGCGCGTGGTGGTGGCCGACCTCAAGGCGGGCCGCAAGCCGGACCCGAAGTACGGCAAGATCGCCAAGCTCAGGTCCACCCACAACAACTACCTGACGCTGCCCGTGATCTTTCTGATGCTGTCCAATCACTACCCGCTGGCCTTCGGCACCGAGAACGCCTGGATCATCGCGGCGCTGGTGTTCCTGCTGGGGGTCACGATCCGGCATTTCTTCAACACGATGCATGCGCGGCAGGGCCGGCCCTGGTGGACCTGGGGCGCGACCGTGGCGATCTTCGCGGCCATCGTGGCGCTCTCCACCGCGCCGCTTTTCGACAGCTGGGAGGAGGCCGAGGACAGGCCGCTCACGGCGCTGGAGCAACGCTTCGCCGAGGCGCCGGGCTTCGAGGAGGCGCAGGACATCGTGCTCGGCCGCTGTTCGATGTGCCATGCGCGCGAGCCGGGCTGGGGGGGCCTCGGCCATGCGCCGGGGGGCGTCCATCTCGAGACCGCGTCGGACATCGCGCGGCATGCGCGCGACATCTACCTGCAGGCCGGCGTGACCCATGCCATGCCGCCGGGCAATGTCACCTGGATGGACGAGGAGCTGCGCGCCGCGCTGCGCGCCTGGTATCGCGCCGGTGCCGCGGGAGAGACGGCCCCCCCCGAGGTCTGAGCGCGGGCCCCTTGCGTCCGCCTCCGGCACTGGGTCATGGTACTCCCCGTACTGAAAACGGGGGTATTCGACATGATGAATTTCAGCATCTCGACCGGGCTTGGGCTGATGCGGCGGACGGCGCCCTTCGTGCTCTTCCGGATGGCGGTCTATTTCGGCATCGCCGTGGCCTATGTGCTGGTCACGGGCACCGGCGCGGGGATCGGCTGGGGCGTCGGCGCCTTCGGCGACACGGACTTCCGCGCCATGTCGACCTTCTGGGGCGGGGCCATCGGCTTCGGCGTCACGGCGGGGGTCATCTACGTCCTGCGGGAATACCTGCTCTATGTCGTGAAGGCCGGGCATATCGCGGTGATGGTCGAACTACTCGACGGGCGCCCCCTGCCCGAGGGGCGCGGCCAGATCGGCCATGCGCGGCAGATCGTGACGGAGCGGTTCGGAGAGGCCTCGGTGCTCTTTGCGGTGGACCAGCTGATCAAGGGCGTGCTGCGGGCGATCACGGGGCTGATCCAGGGCATCATGACCCTGCTGCCGATCCCGGGGCTGAACAGCGTGATGGGGATCGTGCGGGCCTATCTGCGGCTCGCCGTGGGACTGGTGGACGAGGTGATCCTCGCCCATGGCATCCGCAACCGGGCGGAGAATCCCTTTGGCTCGGCCAAGGAGGCGCTTGTGCTCTATGCGCAGAACGGCAAGCCGATGATGGTCAACGCGGCCTGGCTCACGCTGATCACCTGGGTGCTGTCGATCCTCGTCTTCTTCCTGATGCTGGCCCCCGCGGGGCTGGTGGTCTACCTGCTGCCGGGCGCCTGGTCGGCGGGGGGCTTCGTCTTTGCGATCCTCTTCGCCTGGGCAGTCAAGGTGGCGCTGATCGAGCCCTTCGCCATCGCCTGCATGCTGCAGGCCTATTTCAAGGTGACGGACGGGCAGACGCCGAACCCCGAATGGGTGGCGAAGCTCGACAGCACGTCGGACAAGTTCCGCAAGCTGGGCGAGCGCGCGCTGGGCTGGGCCACCCGCGGGCGGGCCGCACCGGCGCCGGGGGGGAGCCCCGATCCGGCCTGAGCGGCACATGGCGCGGGGCGCGAGAGCGCTTTTCTTGCCCCGCAGCCCCCCCTATAAGCCCGCCGAACCAGTTCCGGAGGGTCCCCCATGCGACAGGCGACGATCACGCGGGCGACCGCCGAGACGAAGATCGAGGTCACTGTCGATCTCGACGGCAGCGGAGCCTATGACAACCGCACGGGCGTCGGGTTCTTCGACCACATGCTGGACCAGCTGGCGCGGCATTCGCTGATCGACCTGACGGTGCGGGCCGAGGGCGACCTGCATATCGACGATCACCATACGGTCGAGGATACCGGCATCGCGCTGGGTCAGGCGCTGGCGCAGGCGCTGGGCGACAAGCGGGGCATCCGGCGCTATGGCGATTGCGCGCTGGCGATGGATGACGCGCAGGTGCGCTGCGCGCTCGATCTGTCGGCGCGGCCGTATCTCATCTGCAACCTGAGCTTCCCTTCGGCGAAGATCGGCAGTTTCGACACCGAACTGGTGCGCGAGTTCTTTCAGGCCGTCTCGACCCATGGCGGAATCACGCTGCATATCGACCAGGTGCACGGGCTCAACGGGCATCACATCGCCGAGGCCGCGTTCAAGGCGGTGGCGCGCGCGCTGCGGGTGGCGGTGGAGAGCGATCCGCGCAAGGGCGACGCCATCCCCTCCACCAAGGGGGCGCTGTGACCACGGTTCTCGTCGATTACGACGCAGGGAACCTGCATTCCGCCCAGAAGGCCTTCGAGCGGATGGCGGCGGAGACGGGGGCGGGCAAGGTTCTCGTGACCGCCGATCCCGAGGCCGTGGCGCGGGCGGAGCGGATCGTGCTGCCGGGCGACGGCGCCTTTCCGGCCTGTCACCGGGCACTGCACGGGATTCCGGGGCTTGCGGAGGCGCTGCGCGAGGCGGTGGAGGAGCGGGGACGGCCGTTTCTGGGCATCTGCGTGGGCATGCAGCTTCTGGCGAGTGTGGGGCACGAATACGAGCAGACGCCGGGGTTCGGCTGGGTGCCCGGAGAGATCACCCGCATCGCGCCCGCCGACCCCGCGCTGAAGGTGCCGCACATGGGCTGGAACGATCTGGTGATCGACCGGGCCCATCCGGTGACCGAGGGGATCGCGGCGGGGGATCATGCCTATTTCGTCCATTCCTGGCAGATGGAGGTGGCGGACCCCGCCGACCTTGTCGCCCATGTCGACTATGGCGGTCCGGTGACCGCCATCGTGGCGCGGGGCACCGTGGTGGGCACGCAGTTCCATCCCGAGAAAAGCCAGTCCGCGGGGCTGCGGCTGATCGCGAATTTCCTCGGCTGGCGGCCCTGACGGGGCAGGTCCTCCGGCCCGGGAGCCGGAACCCGCGGAGTGCGCCCCTCACGCGGGGACGCGGACCTGCGCCAGCAGCGGCTGAACCAGCGACGACAGGCGGTCGTCGAGGGAGACGCGATCCCGTCGTGGACGGGAGAGCCAGTCGGCGGAGACCGCGATGAGCCCCGCCGCCACGAAGCGGGAAACCGAGGCATCCGGCACGCCGATCGTTCGTCCGAGGTCGGCGCTCAGTGCCGCTTCGAGACGGGCGGCGAAGGTACGGCGCAGATCGGCCTCCCCCGGTTCGCCGAGGATGACGCCGTAGAGCGCGCGGTGCGACGCGAGATGCGCGGCGAGCCAGCCCACGGTCCGCAGGCGACCGGTCCGGGCGGGAAAGGAGGCGATTTCGGCCTCGGCGTCGGCCAGAGCCTCCGACAGGACGAGCCCCAGAAGCGCGCCCTTGCCCGTGAAATGCGCATAGAAGGACGACCGTGCGATATCGGCGCGGTCGGCGATGTCCTGCACGGACAGATCCGCCCAGCTTCCCTCGTTCAGCACCGCTTGCGCGGCGAGCAACAGCCGCGCCCGTGTGCGCCGCACCCGGCGGTCGATCGTGTCCCGTGGCATTCTGCCCTCCGCTCCATTCGCGTCGTCACGACACTAGGACAGCGAAGGTTTCCAGCTGGTTAACGCGGAACCTGACACCGGGGTGTCAACCCTGCGGACGTTCCGCCCAGCCGGCGAAGGTTCTCTCGAGCCAGACGACGACGTAGTAGAGAACGATCCCGAGGAAGGCGAGCGCGATCAGCACCGCGAACATCAGCGGGTAATCCGAGTTCGTCTTGCCCGAATCAAAGAGCGCGCCGAGGCCGCGCCCGTGGGGCGACACGATCTCCATCAGGTTGGTGCCGATGAAGGCCAGCGTCACCGCCACCTTCAGCGCGCCGAAGAATTCCGGCAGGGTCTTCGGCAGGGCGATCTTCCAGAAGATCGTGGTCTGACTGGCGCCGAGGGAGCGCAGGATGTCGCGGTATTCGGGCTCCAGCGTCGACAGTCCGATGGAGACCGAGACAGCGATGGGAAAGAACGAGATCATGAAGGCGATGAGCACGGTGTTGAAATCGTGCTGGCCCACGAACAGAAGCGCCACGATGGGCACCACCGTGGCCTTGGGAACCGCGTTGAACCCCACGAGCAGCGGATAGAGCGCGTCGCGCATGGTCCGCGAAAATCCCATGAGCATCCCGATGCCCAGCCCCACGACGACGGCCAGGATCAGCCCGACCACGGTCCGCCACAGCGTCTGCCAGCCCATCACGATGAAGAGCTCCCAGTACTTGGCATAGGCCGGCGGCAAGTCCGAGGGCGAGGCCATGACGTAGTCCGGCCAGCCGTTGATCCACACCAGCCCCTCCCAGAACACCAGAAAGACCACGACGGCCGCCAATGGCGCCAGCAGCGCGCGGCTGGTGAGGGCGCCCAGGACGCCGCCCTTCATCGCGGCGGTGGCGCTGTCGCGGCCCGTGTCGGGCAAGGGGGCGGGCACATAGGCCATTGCGGGTCCTTTCAGGCTATTCGGCCGCGGCGGGCGCGGGGACGTCCGCGGGCGCCCTGCCCTGCGCGACCTCGATCTGGTGGCGCAGGATCGCCAGCATCTCGGCGGCCTCGGGGGTATAGAGATGGTCGAGATCCCGCGGTCCGGTCTTCGGGACATCGAGCACGTACTGGGTGCGCGCGGGGCGCTGGGACAGCACCACGACCTGATCGGCGAGGAAGATCGATTCGCGCAGGTCATGGGTGATCAGAACGCCGGTAAAGGGCTCCTTCTCCTTCACCTGATGCATCGTCTGCCAGAGGTCCTCGCGGGTGAAGGCATCGAGCGCGCCGAAGGGCTCGTCGAGGATCAGCACCTCGGGCTGATGCACCAGCGACCGGCAGAGCGAGGCGCGCTGGCGCATGCCGCCCGACAGCTCCGAGGGCCGCTTGTCCTCGAAGCCCGCGAGGCCCACGAGCGCCAAGAGGTAGCGCGCGCGCTCCTCCTGTTCCTTTTTCGTCAGCTTCGTCGGCACGATCTCCAGCGGCAGCATCACGTTCTTCAGGATCGTGCGCCATTCCAGCAGGACCGGGTTCTGGAACGCCATCCCGACCGTGGCGCGGGGAGATTTCACCCGCTCGCCATGGAGCCAGACCTCGCCCTCGTCGGGCTTCATCAGGCCCGCGATCAGTTTGGTCAGGGTGGACTTGCCGCAGCCCGAGGGGCCGACGACCGCGACGAACCCGCCTTCGGGCACGGAGATTTCGAGCCCGTCGAGCACCGGCAGCGGCCCCGACGCCGTCTGATAGGCGTGGCGGACGCCGTGGATGTGGATGAGCTTGTCCAAGGGCGCCTCCGGGGGCGATGCGGCGCCGGCCTGTGCGGGGCCGGCGCCAGGGGTTGCGTCACTCGAGCGAGAAGCCGCCCTCGGGCAGGTAGGCATCGGTGAAGTAGAGGCTGGCGTCGGGCTCGGTCTCGAACTCGTAGGTCAGCGCGATCTGCTCCAGCGCGGTCTCCATGCGGGCGTCGTCGATGATGCCGAAGCCCTCGGTGGTGGTGAAATCGGTCACCACGTTGGCCTCGATGGCCAGCTCCAGCCGGCGCTGTTCCAGCTCCGGATCGGCGGCAGGGTTGCGGTCGATCAGGCTGGGGATGGAGGCGGCGGGATCGGCGATCGTCTCGACCCAGCCCGCGGCGACGGCCCGCAGGAAGGCCTCGATCACCTCGGGATTCTCGGCGGCGAACTCGGTATTGGCGATCACCGCATTGCCGTAGAGCTGGACCCCGTGGTCGGCCATCAGGATCGTGGTGATGTCCTCCTCGGGCACGCCCAGACGCGCCACGTTGAGATAGGAGGTGAAGGAGAAACCCGTCACCGCGTCAACCGCGCCCTCGGCCAGCATCGGCTCGCGGGTGGGAAAGCCCACCGGCTCCACGGTGATGGTCGACATGTCGA
>Ga0008835_100918_pt1 | contig 19224 bp, 19 predicted proteins | sample HotLakConsoUCCRE_FD_62215 | JGI IMG/M metagenome (GOLD analysis project Ga0008835, IMG submission 62215) | Hypersaline microbial mat communities from Hot Lake, Washington, USA - Hot Lake Consortium UCC-RE (Hybrid Assembly) ... | reverse complement strand
GACCTGCGTCCGATCATGGACAGCGAAAGCGTCGAGGTCTGCGCCGTCGTCCTGTCAAAGCTCCCCGTGGCCAAGGCCGCCGCCCTTCTGGGCCTGCTCCCCGGCGAACGCGCGCGCCGCATCACCTATGCCGTCTCCCGCACGCAAGCCGTGTCTCCGGCGGCCGTCCACCGCATCGGCGCGGCCCTCGCCGAATCCTACGGCCGCGCGCCGGCGCCCGCCTTCGCGGACAAGGCGGGTCGCCGCCTCGGCGCCATCCTCAATTCCAGCCCCGCCGCCACGCGGGAGGACCTGCTCGCCTCTCTCCGTGACGAGGATCCGGCCTTCGCCGAGGAGGTGCGCCGGGCCATCTTCACCTTCCGCGATCTGCCCGCCCGTGTCGCGGTGCAGGACATCGCCAAGGTCATCCGCCTCGTCGATCCCGCCGATCTTGCCACCGCCCTCGGCGCGGCCGTCGCCGCCGGAGGGACACTGGAAGCGGCTGCCGAATTCATCCTCACCGGCATCTCGCAGCGCATGGCCACCGCCCTGCGCGAGGAGATGGAGGAGCGCGGAGCCATCGCCCCCGGGGAGGCGGAGACTGCACAGGGCCGCGTGATCGCCGCCATCCGCGCCGCCGCCGACGCCGGAGAGATCGAGCTCCGCACCCCTCCCGACAGCCCGCCCTGACCCCGAGTCCTGCCCGGAGGCGCCACCGCCCGCCGCAACAGCCCCCGCCGCGCCGGGGACCCTCCCGCCCCCACTGGCCAAGCCCGGCCTCCCCCGCTAGGGATCGGCCATGCCAGCCAAGCTCCGCTCCCGCTCCGGCCGCCGCGCCGACGCGCTCACCTACGGGCTGTTCCGGGCCATGCTGGCGGTCTTCTCTCTGCTGCCCTTCCGCCATCGCGTCGCGGCCTTCGGCTGGCTCATGGCCCATGGTCTCGGCAGCCTCGCCGGCTACCGCGCACGGATCCGGGACAACCTCGCTCTCGTGCACCCCGACATGCCCCTGTCAAAGCGCAGGCGCCTGACGAACCGGGCCCTCGACACCATGGGCCGCATGGTGATGGAGAACTTCTGCCCCGCCGAGTTCGGACGCAGCCTCGAGGGCACCCCGCTCGAAGGTCCGGGCCTCGCCACCCTCGCAGAGGCCAAAGCCGCACACCGCCCCGTCCTCTTCGTCTCCGCCCATTTCGGCAATCACGAGGCGCCCCGGCACCTGCTCGCGCGGCAGGGTCACCAGATCGGCGGCATCTACCGCCCCTTCACCAACGCCCGCTTCGACGCCGATTACCGCCGCACCATCGCCAGCCTCGGCGGCGCCGTCTTCCCCCAGGGCCGCGAGGGCACCGTCGGTTTCGCCCGCTACCTGCGCGAGGGCGGTCTCGGCATTCTCTTCTACGACGTCCGCGACCCCCGGGGCGAGGACATCCCCTTCATGGGCCGCCCGGCGCTCACCGCCACCTCAGCCGCGAAACTCGCTCTGAAATACGACGCGGCGCTGATCCCCTGGTTCGGCATCCGCCAGCCCGACGGTCACAGCTTCCGCTGCGTGATCGAGGCCGAAATCCCCCACACCGACCCCGTCACCATGACCGAGGAGCTCCACCGCCGCCTCGAGGCACGCATCGCCGAGACGCCCGAGCAATGGTTCTGGGTCCACCGCCGCTGGAAAGGCCGCAAGCGCCAGCGTGGTTGATCGACCGACAGGCAGGGGGTCGTGGGTTCCGTCCTCGACAAACGCCAGCGCTCTCAAATAGTGGAGAGAAAGCGCACCCGGTCCGGATGTTGACATGCACGCCGGGCGTTGTCGCGGCGCAGGCAAGGAGTGTCAGCGACGCAGGAGACCCGCACTTTAACCGCAGTCAGAGCGCCGGACCCTGTCGCAATCCGTCCGGATGGCCGCGACGGCTACGCCCTGGTCCCCGATGGCGATCGCCGGCCGGTGTGACGGGGCCATGCCATGCCGAACCGGCCGACAGCATGGGTCAGGACAATCCCGAGCGGCCCGGCCCGCCCGCGTCCATCCCCGAGTTGCATATCCCGGCGGTGGAATAGTCTCCGGATCATCATCCCGGTGCCGGGGCGCCGGGTCACGCCTCAGCGCAGCGCGGCAGCCCCCAGAACCGGCCCGTGCCCCTGCCGCTGCACGATGACTGCAAGCGCATGGTCACCGCGCGGCACGTCGGCCTCGAAGGTGCCCGTTCCGTCCCAGTCGCCCACGACCTCCCAGTCCCGCACGATGTTCGAATAGGTCAGCGTGTGCCCGGCATTCTCGCCCCGCTCTATGGCCACGGTCTCCTCGGGCAGATAGCGCACCACCTGCACCACGCAGGGATCGACGGTGCCATCGCCGCGGGCGGTGATCTTCAGCCTGTCCCCCTCGACGGTCAGCTCGATCTGCACCGGGTCCTGCACTTCGGAATGGACTTCGATCAGTTCCGCCAGCTCCATCGCACGAGCGCCGACGACGTGATCTATGCCCCCCACGATCATCTGCGGCGTATAGACCATCCGCTCACCAGCGGCGCGGGCATAGGCCTTCTGACGCTCGGTGAAGGCAGGCTCGGCAAAGACGTCGGACCAGCCGATGTAATCCCAATAATCCACGTGGAGGGCGAGAGCGATGACATCGTCCCGGTCGCTCAGTTCGCGCAGGATCTCGTCGGCAGGTGGACAGGAGGAACAGCCCTGGGAGGTGAAGAGCTCGACGACCACCGGAGAGTCTTCGGCCAGGGACCCGCCTGCGGCGAACCCGGCCGCGGCGACCACCAATGCGGCTTGCAGCATCCGTCCCATCGTCGTCACCCTCACCATCCAGGCCGCACGGACCAGTCCGCCGCGGTGTTGTTCGGAGGTAATACGACCCGACGGCTGCCGCCAATCAACCCTGCGGGAGACTCTGTGACAGCGACCGATCCGCCACGCTCCGCCACACCTCGCGCGGCACTTCGCCGCTTCTGTGCACAATCGTATACAATAGACTTGATCGACTCTCCCGCCTTTGGCACATGGGCCTCAATCACCCATGATCCGCGCATCCGGAGGACGCCCCCATGCCCATCACCGTCGGCCATGACAGCGCAGGCACGCGCAAGACCCTTACCGCGGGCGGCACGTCCGTCGCCTATTATTCCATTCCCGCCGCAGAGGCCGCAGGCCTCGGGACCTTCTCCCGCCTGCCCGCAGCCCTCAAGGTGGTGCTGGAGAACATGCTCCGCTTCGAGGACGGCAAGACCGTCACCCAGGACGACATCCGCGCCTTCTCCGACTGGGCCGCACAGGGCGGCCAGAACCCGCGCGAGATCGCCTACCGCCCGGCCCGCGTGCTGATGCAGGATTTCACCGGCGTGCCAGCCGTGGTGGACCTCGCCGCCATGCGCGACGGGATCGTGGCATTGGGCGGCAACGCCCAGCAGATCAACCCGCTGAACCCGGTGGATCTGGTGATCGACCACTCGGTGATGATCGACGAATTCGGCAACCCCCGCGCCTTCCAGATGAACGTCGACCGCGAATACGAGCGCAACATGGAGCGCTACACCTTCCTCAAGTGGGGCCAGAAGGCGTTCGACAACTTCCGCGTCGTGCCGCCGGGCACCGGAATCTGCCACCAGGTGAACCTCGAATACCTCGCCCAGACCGTCTGGACCGACACCGACCAGTCGGGCGCCGAGGTGGCCTATCCCGACACGCTCGTCGGCACCGACAGCCACACGACCATGGTCAACGGCCTCGCGGTCCTGGGCTGGGGCGTCGGCGGGATCGAGGCCGAGGCCGCGATGCTGGGCCAGCCGGTGTCGATGCTCATCCCCGAGGTGATCGGCTTCAAGCTCACCGGCGCGATGAAGGAGGGTACCACCGCCACCGACCTCGTCCTCAAGGTCGTGCAGATGCTGCGCGCCAAGGGCGTCGTCGGCAAGTTCGTGGAATTCTACGGACCCGGCCTCGACACCGTGCCGCTCGCCGACCGCGCCACGATCGGCAACATGGCCCCCGAATACGGCGCCACCTGCGGCTTCTTCCCGATCGACGACGAGACCCTGCGCTACCTGCGCCTGACCGGCCGCGACGAGGACCGCATCGCGCTGGTCGAGGCCTATGCCAAGGAGAACGGCATGTGGCGGACGCCGGACTACGATCCGGTCTACACCGACACGCTCGAGCTCGACATGGGCACCGTCGTGCCCGCCATCTCCGGGCCGAAGCGTCCGCAGGACCACATCGCGCTGGATGCGGCGGCCACGAATTTCGCCGAATACGTCCGGGGCCAGCGCGAGGGCAAGGACGCCGGCCCCAAGGCCGAGAACCGCTGGGAAAGCGAAGGCGGCGCGCCGGAACCTCTCGACATCCCCGGCGACCAGGGCCACCACAAGCGCGCCTTCGTCGACGACGGCAAGGGCGGCTACCAGCTCCATGACGGCTCGGTGGTGATCGCCTCGATCACCTCCTGCACCAACACGTCGAACCCCTACGTGATGATCGGCGCGGGCCTCGTTGCCCGCAAGGCGCGCGAACTCGGCCTCGACCGCAAGCCCTGGGTGAAGACCTCGCTCGCCCCCGGAAGCCAGGTCGTGTCGGCCTATCTCGAGGCCGCAGGCCTTCAGGAGGACCTCGACGCCATCGGGTTCAATCTGGTGGGCTACGGCTGCACCACCTGCATCGGCAACTCCGGGCCGCTCGATCCCGCGATCTCGAAGACGATCAACGAGGCGGATCTCATCGCCACCTCGGTGCTCTCGGGCAACCGCAACTTCGAGGGCCGCATCCATGCCGACGTGCGCGCCAACTACCTGGCCAGCCCGCCGCTGGTGGTGATCTACGCGCTCGCCGGCGACATGAACATCGACGTGTCGAAGGACCCCATCGCGCAGACGCCGGACGGCCGCGACGTCTACCTCAAGGACCTCTGGCCCAGCCAGCAGGAGATCGCCGACCTCGTCGAACAGACCGTGACCCGCGACAGCTTCCAGTCGAAATACGCCGATGTCTTCAAGGGCGACGAGAAGTGGCAGGGCGTGGAGACCACCGACAGCGAGACCTACGACTGGCCGCCCTCCTCCACCTACGTGCAGAACCCGCCCTACTTCCAGGGCATGGCCAGGGAACCGGGCACGATCTCGAACGTCACCAACGCGCGCATCCTCGCGATCCTGGGCGACATGGTCACCACCGACCACATCTCGCCCGCCGGCGCCTTCAAGGAGACGACGCCCGCCGGCAGGTACCTCATCGACCGCCAGGTCCCGGTGCGCGAGTTCAACTCCTACGGCTCGCGGCGCGGCAATCACGAGGTGATGATGCGCGGCACCTTCGCCAACATCCGCATCCGCAACGAGATGCTCGACGGCGTCGAGGGCGGCTATACCCTCGGCCCCGACGGGCAGCAGACCTCGATCTTCGATGCCGCCATGGCCTACCAGGCCGAGGGCACGCCGCTCGTGATCTTCGGCGGCGAGCAATACGGCGCGGGCTCCAGCCGCGACTGGGCCGCCAAGGGCACGAACCTGCTGGGCGTCAAGGCCGTGATCGCCGAGAGCTTCGAGCGCATCCACCGCTCGAACCTCGTGGGCATGGGCGTCATCCCTTTCGAGTTCACCGGCGGCGACACCCGCAAGACCCTCGGGCTCAAGGGCGACGAGACCGTGAGCATCGAGGGGCTCGACAGCGTGACGCCACAGGCCGAACTGCCCTGCACGATCACCTTCGCAGATGGCTCGACGAAGACGGTCACGCTGCGCTGCCGGATCGATACGGCGATCGAGAAGGAGTATATCGAGCACGGGGGCGTGCTGCACTATGTGCTGCGCGACCTCGCCTCCCGTTCGGCGATCGCCGCCGAGTGACCCGCAAGGCCGGCGGCGCACCCGCCGCCGGCCCTCTCCTCCGATTATTCGCGAATAATCGGCCCACGATCTTCGCGAAGATCGTGCCCCGCTCCCCGGTCGTCCAGGTCCTCCGACCTGACCCCACGCCAAAGCCCGCCGTCGGTCCCGCGCGCCTTGCAGGTGCGCCTGCTTGCGCCTACCTTGAGGCAGAGCATGGGTCCCGGGTCGGACCCTTCACCGAACTCATCGAAATCATCGCCCTGACGCAGATCAGGCAACCCTGATTTTCCTGAGGAGCCGCCCTGCATGTCGCCGGGCCGGCCAATCAACATGCGAGGTCATGATGGGAAAAGGCAACAACAAGCGCGGAAACAAGGAAGTGAAGAAACCGAAGCAGGAGAAGCCGAAGGTTCTGGCCACCGCCAATTCCGGCACGGCGAAGCCGTTCTCGCTCGGCGAGAAGAAGAAATAGGCGTCAAGGCGGGCGAGCGCCAGCCGCTCGCCCGCCCCTGCCGCGCAAGTCTACATCGGATCGGGCAGCGACGGCAGGCTCCGCAGATAGGCGATGATCGCCGTCATGTCCTCCGGCGTCGTCAGCGCATAGTATCCGTAGCCCATGGGCGGCAGCATCGGCGAGCCGTCGGGCCGGACGCCCTGCGTGATCATCTGCACAAGCTCCGCATCGGTCCAGTCCGCGATCCCGTCCTCGGGATGCGGAGTCAGGTTCGCCGATACGGAGACACCCCACGGCCCGTGAAACTCCCATCCGCCAGCGCCCAGATGGGTGTCGAACATCGCCCCCATCGGCCCCGGCGTCGAATGGCACTCGATGCAATGGGCCACCGGCCCCGCGAGGTATTCGCCATAGGTCACGAGGTCGCTCTCGTCCGGATGCGCCACGCTTTCCACCGGCGGCCCCCAGGCGGGCGGCAGCGGAATGCGGTACTCGCTTTCGCCCGGATCGTTCTCCACCGCCGGGACAGTCCGCAGGTACATCACGATGGACCCAAGATCGTCGTCCGACAATCCCTGGTAGAGCACGCTCGGCATCGGCGGTCCGATCACCGACCCGTCCGGCCGGATGCCCTCGCGGATCGCCCGCGCCAGCTCGGCGTCGGACCAGCCCGCGACCCGTCCGCCCGGCGTGATGTTGGACGCGACCGCCCGGAAGGGCTCGATGTCCTCCACCAGACGCCCGGCGAGGTTCATCTCCATGACCGGCCCATCGGGCCCGATCGGCGTATGGCAATTGCCACAGCCCGCGAGCCCCTCCACGAGGTATTCCCCCCGCTCGACGCTCGGCTCGGCCACGGCCAGCGAGGCCGCCATCACGGCGACCGGTACAGAAATTGTCAGGGATCTCATGTGTCTTGCCCTCCTCACCCTCGGGCAGGATGGCACGAGAACCGAGTCGCGCCTAGCGGGATCTCCGACCCGTCAGCTGCCCCCGGCGGCGGGTTCCGGAACCGGCCCGCCCAGGGCCTTCTCCAGCTCCGGCAGGAACCGCTGCTCGTAATCCGAGCCGACGAGAGGCCCCGCGAAGCGGAACAGCACCGTGCCATCGCCATCCACGATGAAGGTCTCCGGCGGCGCCGAAACGCCCCAGTCCACCGCCGACCTCCCCCTCGGGTCGAAGGGCACCGCGACGAACGGGTTCCCGTCATCGGTCAGATAGGTGATCGCATTGTCCGACTGGTCGCGGAAATTGACCCCGACGATGTCGATTCCCGCCTCGTTCAGAGCATGAAGCGTCGGATGCTCCGCCCGGCAGGGCGGGCACCATGAGGCCCAGAAGTTCACCAGCGTGACCTCGCCATCGGTGAAGATCCCGGGATCGAGCGCCGCATGGCCCGGCAAGGCCTCCGTTGTCACCGCCGGCGCCTGCCGCCCGATAAAGGCCGAGCGCAGCTCGTCCGGATTGTCCCGGAACATGCCCGCCGCGAACAGCCCCGCCAGCGCCGCGAACAGCACCGGGGGCACGATCATCAGGGGAGACACCCTAGCCATCGCGCCGCTCCACCTCCTCGAGTTGCCGTTTCACCCGCCGCCACCGTGCCAGCGACAGCGTCACGAGACCACCCAGCAGCAGCAGCGAGACCGCATAGGCCGACACGACCTCCACCGCATAGGCGCCCAGATCCGGCATCATGCCCGCACCTCGCCCGCACCGGCCCGCCGCGCCCGCGCCAGCAGCGCCTTCATCCGCCGCAACCGGATTTCGGTCTGCGTGCGCACCAGGACCAACGCGATGAAGAGCCCCACGAAACCCGCCATGGACATGACCGCCGGCCACCAGAACACCGGATCGATGTTCGTCTCGGCATCGAGCGAGAATGTCGCCCCCTGATGCAGCCCCTGGTTCCAGAACAGCACCGCGTAGCGCGACAGCACGGCAAAGACCGACCCCACGATGCAGAGCACGCTGGTGAGGTCCGCCGCCGTATCCGGGTCCTCGATCGCCTCCCACAGGGCGACATAACCGAGGTAGAACAGGAACAGGATCAGGAACGACGTCAGCCGCGGGTCCCAGACCCACCAGGTCCCCCACATCGGCTGCCCCCAGACCGCCCCGGTAAACAGCGCGATCAGCGTCATGACGATCCCCACCGGCGCCGCCGCCCGCGCCGCCAGTGCCGACACGTGATGCCGCCTCACAAGCCAGATCAGAGAGGCCACCAGCATCATGATCCAGGCGTTGATCGCCATCATCGCCGAGGGCACGTGCAGGTAGATGATCTTCACGGTGGAGCCTTGCCGGAAATCGTCGGGCGTAAAGAAGAAGCCCCAGACCAGCGCTACTCCGATCAACGCGACCGACAGCCCCAGCGCCCACGGAATCACGGGAGACGTGGTCGCTATGAACCGCTTGGGGTTGGCATATTCCCAGATCGACATGGCCCGCACTTAGCCTCCCCGCGCGCCCCGCTCAATGGCCCTCACCGCAGATTGACGCGCAGCGCCGCCGCCGCGGCGAAAGGCAGCAGCGCCAGCGACCCGAAGGTCACCCCGGCCATCAGCATCAGCGGCACCCCCGCCTCGAGCCCCTCCGCCCCCCGCCTGACCGCCTCCGCGCCGAAAATCAGCGTCGGCACGTAAAGCGGCAGCACCAGCAGCGACAGCAGCAGACCGCCCCGCTTCAGCCCCACGGTCAGTGCGGCGCCGAAAGTGCCGATCATGCTCAGCGCGGGCGTTCCCAGCGCCAGCGAGGCCAGCAGCCAGCCATAGGCCGCCGGTTCCAGGTTCAGCAGGAACCCCAGCGCGGGGGCGGCGAGCGTCAGCGGCAGCCCCGTGGTGATCCAGTGGGCCACCGCCTTGACCAGCGCCAGTGCCTCCAGCGGCAGCGGCGATGTGGCGAGCAGCGGCAGCGCCCCGTCCTCCCAGTCCAGCGCGAAGATCCGGTCGAGCGACAGCAGCGCCGCCAGAAGCGCGGCCACCCACAGGATCCCCGGCGCGATCCGCGTCAGCACCGACGCCTCCGGACCCACCCCGAACGGCACCAGCACGACGACAATCAGAAAGAAGGCAAGCCCGAGGCCGAAGCCGCCCCCCGCCCGCACCGCCAGCCGGATGTCCCGCAAGAGCAGCGCCTTCACAGAAAGGCCTCGTCCGACCCGCCGCCCGCATCCGCCGCCGCCGCGAAGGGCGTGAGGTCCAGCTCCGGCGCGTCGAGGCCGAGATCGATATGGGTGGCGATCACCGCCGCCCCGCCCCCCGCCAGGTGCCGGTCCCTCAGAAAGGCCGCGAAAAGCCCGACCGACACCCGGTCGAGCGACACCGTGGGCTCGTCCAGCAGCAACAGCGCCTTGCCCGTCACCGCAAGCCGCGCCAGCCCGGTGCGCCGCTTCTGCCCCGCGCTCAGCGTCCCCGCCGCCCGGTCCCGCAGCCCGGCAAGGTCGAAGGCCTCGAAAACCTCCTCCCCCAGCGCCTGCCCGTGCACCTCCGCCCAGAAGGCGAGGTTCTCGGCCACGGTCAGTTGCGCCTTGATCCCGTCGGCATGGCTCGCATAGGCGGCGATGCCCTCGGCCATGTCGATCTCTCCCGCCGCTTCCGGCTGCAGCCCTGCGATGCAGCGCAGAAGCGTGGTCTTGCCGATCCCGTTCGGCCCGCGCAGGACCAGCGCCGCCCCCGCCGCCACCTCGAAGCTGACGCGCTCGAGCACCAGCACCCCGCCCCGCGCCACCGATACGTCCCGCACGCTCAACATGCGCGCACCGTTGCCCCGGGACGCAAGGCCGACACAGGCCCCTTTTCCGGACTTTTCTGGCCCGAAATATCCCGGGGGAGCTCGGCAAGGCCGAGCGGGGGCGGAGCCCCCTCCACCGCCATCCGTCGCATGCGAGGCCCGGTCACACGGGCAACAGCGCCACCGCGACCCGGCGCCCCTCGGCCAGCAGGATGTTGAAACTCCGCGCCGCCTGGGCGCTGGCCATGGTCTCGACCCCCACGCCCGCCGCCTCGAGCCGGGCGCGCAGATCGGCCGGCAGATGGGCGATCTCCGGCCCGGTGCCGACCAACAGCACATCGACGCCGTCCGCCAGCGCCAGGAGCGCCTCGCCGTCGCCGTAGCCGCCCCACGGCTCGACGCCCCGGTGCGAGACGATCAGCGGCGCGGCGATGGCCTCCCCGCCGATGCGGAAGAAGCCCGCGCCATATCCGTCGATGGGCAGGGCATCGGTGAAACGTATCTCGTTCAGGCGCATCGCTCGCTCCTCTGACCGGGCCCGAATATTCTGGAATATTCGGGCTGTCCCACGATCTTCTAGAAGATCGTGGGCCCTCACACCACCGCAGCACACCCACGCCACCGCCGCGGACCCGTCACGATCTTCCGGAAGATCGTGGCGCCCCGCCCCGGGACGCGGGTCAGGTCTCGCCGGTGGAGAACTGCGTCCCCGACGGCCCGCCGGCATCGTCTTCGGGCTTCGACCAGTCGCGCTTGACGCCCAGCATCAGCAGCGTCGTCGAGGCCACGAAGATCGACGAATAGGTGCCCACGATGACGCCCCAGATCATCGCGAAGACGAAGCCCCGGATCACGTCTCCCCCCAGCACGAAGAGGGCGATCAGCGCCAGCAGCGTGGTGAAGGAGGTCATGAAGGTCCGGCTCAGCGTCTCGTTCAGCGAGATGTTCAGCACTTCGCGCAGGGGCCGGCTCTTGTAGCGCCGCAGGTTCTCCCGGACCCGGTCGAAGACCACGACCGTGTCGTTCAGCGAATAGCCCACGATGGTCAGGAGGGCGGCGATGATCGCCAGATCGAACCGGATGCCCAGCTCGGAAAAGATCCCCAGCGTCAGCACCACGTCATGGATCAGCGCCACCACGGCGCCGAGGGCGAACTGCCATTCGAACCGCAGCCAGATGTAGATCAGCACCGCCCCGATCGCGAGCATCACCGCGATGATCGCGGTCACGATCAGCTCGCCCGAGACCGTGGGACCCACCGATTCCACCGACGGAAAGGTGATGTCCGGCGCCACGCCGCGCAGGGCCTCCTGCACCGCGGCGATGGCCGCGCCCGAGACGGATTCCTGCCCGTCCTGCACCTGGATCGCCACCATGGCCACGTTCCGCTCGGGCCCAAAGGTCGGGTCGAACACCTCGGTGATCGTGACGTCGCCCAGCTCGAGCGGGGCGATGGCCGCGCGATAGGCGCCCACGTCCACCGGCTGGGCGCTCTCGGTCCGGATCGTGGTGCCCCCGGCGAAGTCGATGCCGTAGTTGAGCCCCCTGATGCCGAAGGACAGCAGGGCCAGCACGATCAGCACAGCCGAGATCCCCAGCCACAGCTTCGGACGGCTGAAGAAATCCCAGTTGGTCTCCTGGGGGACGAGTTTCAGGCGCATCTCAGACCTCGATCGTTTTCGGGCGGCGGGCGTCGAACCAGGTCGCGATCATCACCCGCGTCACGAAGAGCGCGGTGAAGACCGAGGTCACGATGCCGATCCCCAGTGTGATGGCGAAGCCCCGGACCGGCCCCGCGCCCATGGCGAACAGGATCACCGCCGTCATGAAGGTGGTGATGTTGGCGTCGACGATGGCCGACAGCGCCTTCTCGTAGCCGAGGCTGATGGCGCGGGCCGGTCCCTTGGCGGTGCGCAGCTCCTCGCGGATCCGCTCGAAGACCAGCACGTTGGCATCCACCGCCATGCCGATGGTCAGCACGATGCCCGCGATCCCCGGGAGCGTCAGCGTGCCCCCGATCAGGCTGAGCAGCCCGAAAAGAAGCGCGACGTTCAGGATCAGCGCGATATTGGCGAAGATGCCGAAGAGGCCGTAGCTCAGGGCCATGAACACCATGACCGCGGCGAAGGCGACGATGCAGGCGACGGTGCCCGCGTCGATGCTGTCCTGTCCCAGCTCCGGCCCGATGGTGCGCTCCTCGAGAAAGATCAGCTCCGCCGGCAGCGCACCCGCGCGCAGCAGCACCGCGAGTTCCGTCGACTCCTCCACCGTGAAATCGCCCGTGATGATCCCCGAGCCACCCCGGATCGCCTCGTTGATCCTGGGCGCGCTGATCACCTCGTCGTCGAGCACGATGGCAAAGGGCGCGCCCACGTTGGCCGCCGTGTAATCCCCGAACTTGCGCGCCCCCGACGGGTTGAACCGGAAGGTCACCGCCGGCCGGTTGTTCTGGTCGAAGCCGGGCTGCGCGTCCACCAGTTCCTCGCCCGTCACCACCGGCGCCTGCTCCACCAGCGCAAAGGCCCCCTCGCCCTGGCTGGGGAAGGGCAGCAGCTCCTCGTCGGAGCCCGGCACGGTGTCGCCATCGGCGAAGGGCTGGATCACCGGCCGGAACGTCAGCTGCGCCGTGGTGCCGATGATGTCCTTCAGCTCCTGCGCCGACCCCACGCCCGGTACCTGGATCAGGATGCGGTCCGCCCCCTGCCGCTGGATCGCGGGCTCCCGGGTGCCCACCTCGTCGATCCGTCGCCGGATGATCTCCAGCGCCTGCTGCACCGTGCGGTCGTCCGTGGCCTCCCGCTCGGCCTCGCTCAGTTCGATCACCAGCTCCGGGCCGTCCGCGCGCACCACGATATCCGTGGCCCCGGCCCCCGTCAGCGTCACGACCGGCCGCGCGAGGTCGCGCACGATCTCCACCGCCCGCGGCGCCGCCTCGGCATTGGAGATCCGCACCCGCAGCACATCGGGCGCGCTGTCCTCGCGGGTGACGAAGCCCACCGTGTCCCGCTCCGCCGCCAGCGCATCCCGAACCTCGGGCCAGAGCGCCGTCATCCGGCTCTCGTAGACGTCCTCCACCTGCACCTCGGCCAGGAGATGCGCGCCGCCCCTCAGGTCGAGCCCGAGGTTCACCAGCCCGTCCGGCAGCCAAGAGGGCCAGAGCCCCGCCTGCGCCTCGAGCTCCGCGCCGCCCAGCCCCTGCTCCAGCAGCGCCTCGGCGTCGTTCGACCGCTCCACCCGGTCGTAGAACAGGTTCGGCATCGCCAGCAGCAGCCCCGCGGCCACCACCAGCCAGATCATCACCCGCCGCCCGAGCGAGATGTTCAGCATGTCCCGTCCCCTAGTCCTCTGTCGCGCCGGCCGCCGTGCAGCCCGTGCGCTCCACCGTCTCGATCACCAGCGGTCCGGGCAGCGGCGCCGCCATCATCACCGCCATCCGCTCCAGCTCGGCCCCCGAGAAGCCGCCGGAGACCACCAGCTCGCCCCCGGTGATCGGCTCCAGCACCCGCGGCGCGACGACCACCTCGCCGTCCAGCGCCATCGCCACCGTGCCGCCGAGCAGGTCCGCCGTCACCCGCGCCAGCCGCTCCGACGCCGCCTCGTCGAGCGCGAGATAGAGCTCCGTGCCCCCGGCACCCGACCGCACCTCCGCCGCGCGCACGCCCGCGTCGCGAATGAGCGCGCCTTCGGGGTCGATCTCCCCGTGCCGCCCGATCATGGCGTGGAACGACAGGCGCCCCGGCCGCGTCAGCAACTCCTGGCCCGCCGCGACACCGTCCGGGACGACCGCGACCAGCCCCTCGGCATGGCCGCCGAGCGCCGCCGCCCGGGCCGCCAGCGCCGGGGCGGCCGCCTCGGGCCCCGCCAGCGCCACCCTCAGGCAGCCCTCCTCCGCCGCCGCCCCGAAGGGCGCGAGCACAAGGAGCGCCGCCAGCCGTCTCACTTCGCGGGCTCGGTCTTCGAGACCACCTGCGCCACGGTGTTGCGCACCACGCGCACCGTGACGCCCTGCGCCAGTTCCACCTCGATCTCGTCGTCGTCCTTGACCTTGGAGACCTTGCCGATGAGCCCGCCCTGGGTGATCACCTGGTCGCCCCGGCGCAGCGCCTTCACCATCTCCTGGTGCTGCTTCACCTTCCGCTGCTGCGGACGGATGAGAAGGAAATACATGATCGCGAAGATCAGGATGAGCGGGATGAACTGGGCGAATGCGTCCATGGGGGTCTCCCTCGTAAGGCCTCCGGCGCCATATGGACGCGCGCGCCCCCGGACGCAACGCCCGCCCGCGCCCCGAGGCGCCCTTTGTCGCAGGCAAGCCCCCCCGGGTCCTGTCCCCGCGGCACGAGGCCCCCTTGCGCCGGGCCTCCCCGTGACGGCCCGTGGGGCGGCCCCTCCCACGCTCCCGATGTCCCGAGCCGCGCATCGACGGGCCGCGGACCGGCGATCCCACGGCCGAGCGGCAGAGCTTTATGGTCGCATATCGAGGCTCCGCCCGAGCGCCGCGCCACCGTCACCGTATCGCCGGGCCGTGGGGGCGGCCCGTCGATACGCGGCGGCCTGCGGCCTCTATTCTGCGCCGGGCGAAGCTCCACCCGATTCCCATCGGGCACCCGGAACCAAGGGCCATTGCGGGCCTGATCTCCGGCCGGGCACAGGCAAGCCTCCCCCTAGGGAACAGGGCCAGTGACGGACGCGTGCCAGCGCGCCTTCCACATCTTCGCGATCGCCTGCGCCGCGATTCCCGTCCTGCTGGCCATCGCCGTGGGCGTGGTCTCCCTGGTAGACCGCACCACCCGCCAGAAGATCGCCCGCGCGACGCGACCCGACCTTCTGCCACCCCCGATCCGCGGCCTCGCCCATGCCGCAGGCGCATTCGCGCTCTTCCTCTGGACCTCCCTCGTCGCCATCGCCGTCTGCGGCCTGATCCTGACCGCAAGATGGCGCACGAAAAGCCGATTGCCGTCAGACTCTCCCAAGGCATCCGGCCCAACCTTCGCGGCCCGGACCTCCGCTTCAGCGACCTGACAGGCCGTGACTTTCGCGGGGCGGACCTTCGGGCGCGCAGATGCAAGGCCCCACTGGGAAAAGGTTAACGCCCCAGCCTGTCCACAGGGATTATCACGCCATTCCAAACCCTTGCACGAGCGTCCACATGTGGACGCCCCCACAAACCCCGTCCCCAGCCCCCCCTTCCCCCCCCACCCGAAACCGGGCATATCCCGCCCCAAGACGACCCACGGGAGAGCCCCATGCACGACATCCGCCTGATCCGCGACGATCCCGAAGCCTTCGATGCCGCCCTCTTCCGGCGCGGCCTCTCTCCGAAGTCGCCCGCGATCCTCGCCCTCGACGAGGCCCGCCGCGCCGCGATCCAGGCCGCCGAGACCGCCCAGGCCGAGGCCAACAAGGCGGCCAAGGACATCGGCGCCGCCAAGGCCCGCGGCGACGAGGCCGCGTTCGAGAGCCTCCGCGCCGAGGTCGCCACCAAGAAAGCCGCGACCGCCACCCTGCAGGAGGAAGCGAAGGCAAAGGCCGCCAAACTCCACGACCTCCTCCTCAGCCTGCCGAACCTCCCCTCCCCGGACGTCCCCGACGGCCACGACGAGGCCGACAACGTCGAGCTGAAGCGCTGGGGCACCCCCCGCAGGCTCACCTTTCATCCCAAGGAGCACCACGAGATCCCGGCGGCAAAACCCGGCATGGATTTCGAGACCGCCGCGAAACTCTCCGGCGCCCGCTTCGTGCTGCTGTCGGGCGCCATCGCCCGCCTCCACCGCGCGCTCGCCCAGTTCATGCTCGACCTGCACACCACGCAGCACGGCCTGACAGAGACGATCACTCCGGTGCTGGTCCGCGACGAGATGATGCTCGGCACCGGCCAGCTGCCGAAGTTCGGCGAGGACAGCTACCAGACCCGCGACGGCTGGTGGCTCATCCCAACCGCCGAGGTCACGCTGACGAACATCGTCAACGGCGCCACCGTCGAGGCCGCCTCCCTGCCGCTTCGGTTCGTCAGCCACACGCAGTGCTTCCGCTCCGAGGCGGGCAGCGCCGGGCGCGACACCACCGGGATGCTCCGCCAGCACCAGTTCGAGAAGGTGGAGATGGTCTCCATCACCCACCCCGACGAGAGCGAGGCCGAACACGCGCGCATGACCGCCTGTGCCGAGGCGGTGCTCGAACAGCTCGAGCTGCCCTACCGCACCATGCTGCTCTGCGCCGGAGACATGGGCGCGGGCGCGCGCCGCACCCATGACATCGAGGTCTGGCTGCCCGGCCAGAACCGCTACCGCGAGATCAGCTCCGTCTCCACCTGCGGCGACTGGCAGGCCCGCCGCATGACCGCCCGCTTCAAGGAGGAGGGTGGCAAGCCGCAGTTCCTCCACACGCTCAACGGCTCCGGCCTCGCCGTGGGCCGCACGCTGATCGCGGTGCTGGAGAACGGCCAGCAGGAGGACGGCTCGGTCACCCTGCCCAAGGCCCTCAGGCCCTGGATCGGCGGGGCGGAGCTAATCTCGCCCGCGGGCGTTCTGGAGTGAAACCCCAAGGAGCGACCCCCATGCGCACGACCGTCCTGCCCTGGATCACCCTGATCCTTTCGCTGACCTTCGCCGGCGCCCCCTTCGTGACGCCGCCCTTCCAGGGGTTCGACGGCGACCAGTTGCCGATCCCGCAGGACAGCCCGCCGATCGAGCCCGCGGGCTATGCCTTCGCGATCTGGGGGCTGATCTATCTCTGGCTGATTCTGTCCGCCCTCTACGGCCTGCGCGCGCGCCGCGACGACCCCGCGTGGACCGAACCCAGGGTCTGGCTCTCCGCATCGCTGCTGCTCGGCACGCCATGGCTCTGGGTGGCGCAGAATTCCGCCATCTGGGCCAGCGTTCTGATCGTGCTGATGGCCGGAACGGCGCTCATGGCCGCAAAGCGCGCGCCGGTCTGGGACCGCTGGGTGCTGCTGGCGCCGGTCTCGGTCTATGCGGGCTGGCTGACGGCGGCCTCCTTCGTGTCGGTCGCGAGCACCCTTGCGGGCTACGGCATCATTCTCGATGCCTCGGGCTGGGCCTGGGTCGGCATCCCTGCGGCGCTCGCCACGGCGGTGGCTGTGCAGCTCTGGCTGGGCAAGGCGCCCGAATACGGGATCACCGTCTGCTGGGCGCTGGTGGCCGTGGTGGTGCAGAACTGGGACGCGCGCATGGCCCTCGCGCTGCTGGCCGCGGCGGGGGTGATCGTCGTCGGCGCCACCTCGGCCCGGATCGCGCGCCGCCCGGCCTGAGCCGGATATTCGTCCGACGGTCCGATCGGGCCTCGTCCGTCACGTCTTGTGCGGCGGTTTTCCGAGGTGCTTTCTCAGCCGCGAGGGCGTGGATTTCGTCCGCCCCTTGTAGGGGTTCTTGTCGCCCTGACCACGCAAGGTCAGACGGATCGGCGTCCCAGGCATGTCGAAATCGAGCCTGAGGCCATTCACGAGGTAGCGCTTGTAGCTGTCGGGCATCCGGTCCGGATGCGAGCACATGACAACGAAGCCCGGTGGCCGGGTTTTCGCCTGTGTCGCATAGCGCAGCTTGATCCGACGTCCGCCCGGAGCGGGCGGCGGATGCGCCGTGACCATCTCCCCGAGCCAGCGGTTCAACGCCGCCGTCGGCACGCGCCGGTTCCAGACCGCATGGGCCGATACCACCGCCTCGCCCAACCGGTCGAGGCCGCGCCCCGTCTTGGCCGAGACAGCAACCAGCGGCGCGCCTTTCAACTGGGGCAACAGCCGCTCGAACTCCTGGCGCAGGTGCGTCAGCCGGCCCTGCTTGTCCGTCTCGAGGTCCCACTTGTTGACCGCCACCACCACTGCGCGTCCCTCGCGCTCCGCGAGATCGGCGATACGCAGGTCCTGGGTCTCGAAGGGGATCGCCGCGTCGAGCAGCACGACCACGACCTCGGCGAACTTGACCGCCCTCAGCCCGTCCGCCACCGACATCTTCTCGAGCTTGTCCTGAATCTTCGCCTTTTTCCTCATGCCCGCCGTATCGAACAGCCGGACCGGCACACCGTCCCAGTCGAGCGACAGCGAAATCGAATCCCGGGTGATCCCCGCCTCTGGCCCGGTCAGCAACCGCTCCTCCCCGAGGATCTGGTTGATCAGCGTGGACTTGCCCGCATTGGGCCGGCCCACCACCGCCACCTGCAGCGGTCGGCCCGGGCGCGGCGCCCAGTCCGGTCCCTCCTCGCCGTCGATCACATCGACATCGGTCACCGGCGCCTCTTCGGCGATCAGGGCGCGGGTCTCGGCCATCGCGTCGGCGATCGGCATCAGCGCGGCATGCAGTTCCGCCATCCCCTCGCCATGCTCCGCCGACAGCGGCACGGGGTCACCCAGCCCCAGCCCGTAGGCCTCGTAAAGCCCGCCCTGTCCCGCGCGTCCCTCGCTCTTGTTGGCGGCAAGGATGACCCGGGCATTCGACCGGCGCAGGATGTCGGCAAAGACCTCGTCGGTGGGGGTCACTCCCATCCGCGCGTCGATCACGAAGAGGCAGGCGTCAGCCTCGGCCACCGCGCGTTCCGTCAGGCGGCGCATCCGTCCCTGGAGGCTGTCGTCGGTGACCTCCTCGAGGCCCGCCGTGTCGATCACGGTGAACCTCAGGTCGCCCAGCCGCGCCTCGCCCTCGCGCAGGTCACGGGTCACCCCGGGCTGGTCGTCGACCAGCGCCAGCCGCTTGCCGACGAGCCTGTTGAACAATGTGGACTTGCCCACGTTGGGCCGCCCCACGATGGCGAGGGTGAAGGTCATGACCGCTCTCTGTCGCAGAAACCGGAGCGATACACCTCTCTGCGGTCAGCGGAAAGCCAGAAGTTCCCCCTCGCCCGAGACAACGTAGAGGGTGCCGCCCGCGACGACCGGATTGCTCGACGCGCCTCCCGGCAGGGGGGCCTCTGCGATCAATCCGCCAGAACGCGGATCGAAGGCCCGAAGCGCCCCGTCCGAACCCGCCACAAAAAGTCGTCCGCTCGCCAGGACCGGCCCGTAGTGGGCGAAGATCCGATCCCGTCGCGGCCCGAACAGCCCCCGAGTCTCCGGTCGCCAGGGCAGCTGCGTCCGCCAGACGAGCCCGCCCGAAGCGGCATCGCGTCGCACCAGCTGGTTCACGTCGTTGACATAGAAGACCGACCCGCCCCCGGGCCAGACCGGGCTCACCGCGCCGTCGCGAACCGCCCATATCTCCTCACCGGTCGCGAGATCCAGCGCCG
>Ga0008835_100915_pt1 | contig 19242 bp, 22 predicted proteins | sample HotLakConsoUCCRE_FD_62215 | JGI IMG/M metagenome (GOLD analysis project Ga0008835, IMG submission 62215) | Hypersaline microbial mat communities from Hot Lake, Washington, USA - Hot Lake Consortium UCC-RE (Hybrid Assembly) ... | reverse complement strand
GACGACCGGATCTTCGGCGGCGCCGGGTTCGACACGCTCGACGGCGGCGACGGCGACGATCAGCTTTACGGCGAGGCCAATGCCGACCGGATCTTCGGCGGCGGGGGCAACGACATCGCCTATGGCGGCGACGGCACCGACAACATCTACGGCGACGGGGGCAACGACACGCTCTACGGCGATCGCAGCAACGACCGGCTCTTCGGCGGCGAGGATGACGACCTGCTCTACGGCGGCACGCAGGAGGACTTGCTGTTCGGCGGCGCGGGCAACGACACGCTCTACGGGCAGGCCGGGTTCGACCGGCTGGAAGGCGGCGACGGCGACGACCACCTCGATGGCGGCGGCCAGGCCGACAACCTCTTCGGCCAGGGCGGCAACGACACGCTCTACGGCGGCGACGGGTTCGACCGGCTGTTCGGCGGCGCGGGCGACGACCTGCTCGACGGCGGCACCGGGCCGGATGCGCTGTTCGGCGACGGCGGCAACGACACGCTGCAGGGCGGCGACGACACCGACCGGCTCTGGGGCGGGTCGGGCAACGACCTGCTGATGGGCGACGCGGGCGCCGACGAGCTGCGAGGCGGGGCCGGCTTCGACACGATCGCCGGCGGCGCCGGCGACGACGCGCTCTGGGGCAATTTCAACGCCGATACCTTCGTCTTCGCGGACGGGCACGGCAACGACACGATCTTCGATTTCGACGCGACGAACGCGCTGGAGAAGATCGACCTGTCGGGCATCGGTTTCGGCGCCGGGATCACCGACTACGCCAGCCTTTTGGGGTCGAGCTTAGTGAACCCATTTGGCGGCGGGGTGTTGATCGCCACCGACGCCGGCAGCTCGATCTTCCTGGCCGGCGTCAACATCGCCGATCTGGACGCGAGCGACTTCATCTTCGCCTGAGGCCGCGACTGACCCAGCGCGGGGAGATCACCCCGCGTCGCCGCGCGACGCCTACGGCTGTCGGGTGAACACCGCCATCTGGCTTGCGCCGCCCAGCGTCGGGTGGGCGCCGGCGATGTCATGGGCGCTGACGGTGTAGCCCCCTGCCCCGGCCGCGCGCGCGCACCAGCGGCGAAAACTGGCCCGGTCCCACTCGAACCGATGGTCGGGGTGGCGCATCCGGTGCGGCGGCACGCCGAGCAGCGGGTTGAACTCGGCATTGGGCGTCGTCATGACGATGGTGGCCGGCCGCATCTTGCGAAACAGCGCCTGCTCCAGCCGTGACAGGCGATCGGGGTCGATATGTTCGATGGTCTCGACCAGCACGGCACAGTCGAACCCGGCAAGATCGGGGGTCGGATCGGTCATGGAAGCCTCGCGCAGGTCGATGCGCGGCACGCAGGGGGCGCATCCGGCCAGCCGCCTGCGCAGACGGTCCAGCGACGCGCGGCACAGATCGACGCCGACCAACTCGGCCACACCCGGTTCGCACGCCAGCCGCACGAACAGATCGCCATCGCCGCAGCCGAGGTCGAGCACGCGGGCGGCGCCGCTGTCGCGCACGACCGCCGCCACGGCGGCCAGCCGCTCCTCGTGCATCCAGGTGGTCATGCGCCGCGCCTGAGCAAGGGGCGCTGCATCAGGACCACATCCTTCTCCGGCACCGTGCAGGTCCAGCCCCAGACCTGCGCGAGATTGCGGAAGCTCGCCGCGCGGTAGAACACCACATGGGTCGGGTCCTTGCGGTAGTGCCAGGTCGCGAACCTGGCGTCATCTGTCTGAAAACACGTCATGATTGCCAGCCACCCGCCGGGCCGCACCATGGCGCGCAGGCGCGCGAACTCCTGCGCCGGGTGGTGGAAATGTTCGGCCACCTCGGTGCAGGTGACGAAATCGTAGCTCGCCGCCAGCGGTGCCGGGTCGGGCGCGAAGGCGGGATCGTAAAGCGCCATGTGATGCCCCGCCTCCGTCAGCATGGCCGCCAGCGCCGGGCCGGGGCCGCAGCCATAATCGAGACCGCAGGCGCCGGGCGCAAGCCGCGCCAGCAGCGGACCGGCCAGTTTCGACAGGAACTGCCGGTAGCGCGGATCGTCCGGGTCGTTCCGGTGGTGGGCGTAATGGGCGCGCTCGACCTCCGGCGTCGGGTGCTGCGCCGGATCGAGAAACCGCACCTGGCAGGACGGGCAGCGGAAATAGGCGCGATCCGCGACGATCACGAAGCGGGCGGCGGGGGCGGCGCAGAGCGGGCAGGCACGATCCGTGTCGCCGCAGGACGCGACGTCGGCGCCGGAAGGTTCCCTGGCGCGCAGGCCGGGCGCGCCGCCGGATGGATCATCGGTCATCTGTGACGGTCATGGTCCCCTCTTGCCCGCCGGGAGGCGGTCTTGCCTTATCGGATGGTCGGCAGTGAAACTCAACCACGGCCTTGTGCGTGTCTGGTCCGAAGGGCGCGGCATCGGTTCGGAGTGTCGCCGTCCGGCCGCATGACCTGAGCGGCCAAAGCCTGTCACAATAAGGAGGAAAATGTCGTGACGACAAACAGATGGCCGCATCTTGCCCTGCTGGCCGCACGGCTGCTGATCGCGCTCCTGTTTCTCGCCGGTGCGGTGCAGAAGCTGGTGGCCCCCGCAGGGGCGATGGCACTGCTCGAGACGCGCGGTCTGGCTGCAGGGCTGATCTGGCCCGCCTTGATCTTCGATGCCGCCGCTGGCGCGATGCTGGGCCTTGGGGTCCGGGTGCGGCCGGTCGCGCTGGGTCTGGCGGCCTATTGCGGGGTCACCAGCGTGTTCCACCTGATCCCGTCCGACCCGTGGCAGATGAGCATCTTCGTCAAGAACTGGTCCATCGCGGGCGGCTGTCTTGCGCTGGCGGTGGCGGGGTCGGGGCGGCATGCGATCCGACCCGACCCGCCGCTCGTCTAGCCATTTCGGGCGCAGCCGTGCGGCCGACCGGCGCCGCCGATGCATCCACAGAGGCGATTTTTCGTTGTTTATCAGCCCCCACAATAGCCGCAGCGCGGTCACAGTTTGCGCATAGTTTTCCTGTGCGATGCCGAAACGATTTGCCAAGGCGACGCCTGTTAGTAGATATGACTATGCGCGCACCCTCTCGTGCGCAGACGAAAATGGAGATGTGCCATGCGCAGTTTCTTCGGTTACCCGCTCTTCATGACCAGCGCGGTGGTCGGGCTGGTGAAGACGATCCTCGTGCTGCGCGTCCTGCTCGACCCGTCTGCGGTCACCTGGCCTGTCACGGCAGCGGTGCTGGTCGTGGCCACGGGCCTTACCTACCTGGTCTTGCTGTTTGTCGTCAGCCGCCTGATGCCGGCGCGGCTCCGCGCTTGCGCCCCTGAGACCGGCGGCACCGACGATCTGTGCAAGGAGCGTGTCGTCGCCGCCTATGCCGCGCAATGGGGGTTGTCGGAGGCCGAAAAGGATGTGGCCCTGTTCGTGAGCAAGGGGTTTTCCAACGCCGAGATCGCGGAATTGCGGGGCTGTGCGGTGGCCACGGTCAAGGCGCAGCTGGGCAGCCTGTTCCGGAAATCGGGGCTGAAGAACCGGGTGCAGCTGATCTCGCTGATTTCGGACGAGATATGCGATCAGGCGGTGGATCGCGCCACCGCCCTCAGGCCCGAGCCCGTCGCGCCGGCCGATCCGGTGGCGCTCCCGGTGCGGGCCCCCGCCACGGGCTTCGTGGCCGCCGCAGCGCGAAACCGGCTTCTGGCCCCCTCAGAGTCGATCGAGTGACGCGATACCAGCCGCGAACAGATCCAGCGATCTGCCCGCCACGATCAGGCAGCCCACCACCACGCCAAGCACAAGCCAGCGTTTCAGCATCGGCCCCCGCGCGCGGCGGCGATAGTTCAAGTGCTCGATCGGCATTCCTGCTCCGCATCTCGGGCGGTGCGCGCGCGATCGCAATCCCGCGCGCGCCCATCCGGCAAGTGTTCCACGGACGCGGGAGTTTGGCTTTCCCCCCAAAGTACTATTCCAACCGGGGTATGACGCGCTCTATCACCCGGGTCTTCCACGTCTTCCACATGGCCCGGACCCACACGATCATCATGCCCTCCTTCCCTGCCCTTGCGTGGCCGGCCGTCGCGCCCGCCATTCCCCGTCGAAAGCCTGCCCCGCTGGTGGTGGCCCTGGTCGGCCTGTTCATCGCCTCGGCGATCGGTCCGCTGGCCGCGCAAGGCGATCGGCCGGGACCGGCCACCATCATCGTCGAGGAACTGCCGGAGAACCGGCATTTCGATATCGTGCGCAGGCTCGATGACACAGGCTACCGCATCATCTCGATCAACCGCACGTTCCTGAACCGCATCCGCATCCAGGCCGCGAACGACGTCCACCTGCGCGAGATCGTGTTCAGCCCGTCCACGGGCGGCATACTTCGCGACGTCGTCCTGGAACGCTACGGGGCCGGAGGCCCGCCAGGATGACGGCCGGGGCGATCCGCGACAAAGCCGGGCCGCGCGCATGAGTGCTGCGCGCAAGACCCGACGATCGGGCGACCTGCCCGTCATGCTGGTGATCGTTCCGCTCCTGGCGATGCAGATCGTCGGGGCGTCGTTCTTCGTTCTGCGCACCCTCGCCGATGTCTTCGCCTGGTCGTCGCCGATCATCCCTTGGGCCTATGTCGAGTTGCTGGAGGTTCTGGCAAGCCTCGGCATGGTCACGGGCGTGATCGCGACGGTGATGCTGCTCCTGCCCAGCTTGCGGCGCATGCACCGCGTTCAGGCGCAGCTCGACGCCGCCGCCGGGCAGTTGCAGGACCATGTCGAAATGCTGTTCGACGACTGGGCGCTGACCGAGTCGGAACGTCACGTCGCGCTGCTGGTGGTCAAGGGCTTCAGCAACGCCGAGATCTCCGCCTATCGCAAGACCAGCGAGTCGACCACGAAAAGCCAGGTCAGCGCGATCTTCCGCAAATCCGGGCTGTCGAACCGGCAGCAGCTCGTGTCGCTGGTGGTCGAGGACCTGTTCGACGCGATCAGGCCCTGAGCGGCCGGCATCGTCCTTTGGAGTGACAGCGCCGCTTTAGTCCGCAAGGCCAATGTCGGCGCGATCCCGAACCGGCGACGTTGAGGTGTACCGGGTGTGCGCGGAACCAGAGCGTCACGCAATCCCCAGTGGGCGCAGACACGCGTCGCGTCGCATCGCGAGGCGCACTGGGTCCGCCGCATCCGGGCATGTCACGTCGTGGGGGCGTTCAGGTTCATTGGAGAAGCGTCATGGGTATCGAAGACCGATCCATCGCCACCATTTCATCGCCGTCCGTCGGGCCTGCCGAGGGCCGTCAGGCGAAGCCGCCGCGCGCCCGCACCGCAGAGGCGGACACCGCGCTCGACCGGATCGACCGGCACGGCCAGCAGGTCGACGCGACCCGCGAGGAACTGGGCGCGCTGGTGTCGCGGCAGGCGCAGACCTGCGCGTATCTTGTGGTGGCGCAGCCGTCGTCGCCCTTGATGCAGCACATCGACTGGCTGGGCCGGTGCGCGCGGCTCTGCGTCACGGTGGAGGAATTGAGCGTGGCGGAACAGTTCCTGACGGCCCATCCCCAAGCCCCGTTCCTGCTGATCGTCGACATCGACGCGTTCGACACCCTTTCGGTTGCCGTCGACCGGTTGATCGCGTTCCGCACGAAAACGCCGAACGTGGCGGTCGTGATCGCCTCGTCCGAGTTGTCGCGCCACGACTTCTCGGTGGAACGCGCGCCGGTTGCGGATGTCTCACTCAGGCTGCCCGTACCTCGTGCCGCCCTGGGGCTGGGCTTGGGCGTCGCGCTGACGAACATGGCGTCGCGCCCGGCCTTCGACGTCTCGGCCTGAGACGTCGAGAGACATCCGCCAGACTGGGGGGTGCTGGTTCCGGCCAGCACCCCCTTTTTTTCCGAAGTGACAGGCGGCGCCGCGCCGTGCGTCCGCACAGGTGCCCAGAGGCGGTGGCCAGGGCCCCTCGCGGGACGCCGGACCGCGCAGCACGATGTCACAGGTGAAAGCGGTCCCGCCCCTGAGCAGCCCCGAGTCTAGGGGATGGCGTCGCGCCTGGACATGATCCGTGCGGTGGATTGCTCCGCCATCACCCCAAAGTCTGACGGGGTGCCCTGCACCCCGAGACGCGCCGCGACCCGTCGCCTGAGACGCCGGCCCGTCGGCCGGACCGGCAGGGCGACCTGCCGCTCACCCGACCGGGGTTTCGATCCGGATTCTCAGTACGACTTTGGTAGCATCATACCTGGGTATGATGGCCAAACCGCGCCGTGCCTGGCTACGATTTTCCCACGCAGCAGTTCAGATGTCACAATGTTTTCAATCCTCAGGACCGCGACGTGCACACGCAGCACGAGACCGAAGCCCGCACCGGGCCCTGGAGGAGAGCGTTCGCCCGTGGGGGGGCGTTCGGCGCGCGGGGCGCAGATCCGCGCCGCCGGGCGACGTCGGACTGTCATCGACAGGATCGGGAAAGAGATGCGCCACGGTGCATCGCTCGCCCGGTTCGGAAACCAAACGAACCTGAATGAGGTACACGATGACCAAACGATTTTCGACACCCACGGACGAACGCAAAGGCAGGGGCGTGCTCCGCACCCTGATGATCACCAGCGCGGTGGGCCTGATGGGCCTTGGCCTTGCCGCTGGCCCCGGTCAGGCGGACCTGCTCGGCAGCATCGGCGGCGCGGTCAGTGGCGCCGGCGAAGCTGTCGGTGAAGCCCTCGGCGGCGGCGCCGGCGGCGCGGTGAGTGGCGTCGGCGAAGGCCTCAGCGGCGCCGGCGGGTCGGTCGGCGGCGCGGTGGGCGGTGCCGTCTCCGGCGTCGGCGGCGCGGTCAGCGGCGTCGGCGGCGCGGTGTCCGGCGCCGGCGGCACCATCAGCAGCGGCTCCAGCGGCACCGGTGTCGGCGGTGCCGTCGGCGGGACGGTGTCGGGCGTGGGCAGCGTGCTGGGGGGCACCAGCGGAACGTCGGGCACGAGCGGCACCTCGGGCACCAGCGGGACGTCGGGCACCAGCGGCACGTCGGGCACCAGTGGCACGTCGGGAACCAGCGGCACGTCGGGAACCAGCGGGACGTCGGGCACCAGCGGCACCTCGGGCACGTCGGGAACATCCGGCACCAGCGGAACCTCCGGCACCTCGGGAACATCCGGCACCAGTGGCACCCTGTCGGCGCCCGTCACCCGGATCAACGGCACGCCCGCCTGCGCCAACGGCGGCAATTCGACGGCCTACAACGGCTATGCGGTGTTCGACACCAACGGCACGCCGGTCGGCATCGTCCATGACGCAGTCGTCGGCAGCGACCTGCGGATCGCCAACATCCGCTTCCAGACCTCGACCAGCGTGATGTCGCGCGGGGTCTGCGTCTCGGTCTCGGCCCCGATCGAGGTGGGCCAGGGCGCGGTGCGCATCGCCACCACGCAGGCGGCCATCGTCAACGCCGCGATGCGGTGATCCGGTCCCTGGCCGCAAACTGACGAGACCCGGGCAGCCCCGTGGCTGCCCGGGTCTTGCCGCGTCGGTGCCGCATGCGCCGCGCCATGAGGAAAAGGATTTCGCGCGATGATGCCACAGGCGACCGCAGCGCCCCCCGGCGCCGCATCCGCGATCGAGCCCGCGATCCGCAACGCGCAGCCGGCGCTGACCGGCTACATCGGCCTCGGCGTTCTGATCGGCTGTTTCGCCGTGGCGCGGACCGGGGCGGGGTTTTCCGGCCCCGAGGGATTCCTGCAGGCCTGTGCAGTGATGTTCCTGGCGATGGCGGCTTGCGATGTCCTGCTCTACCGGGTCTACCGGCAGCCCGATGTCGGCAGCCTGCGCCTGGCATGGCCGCCCTCGCGCGAGACGGTGCGGCTGCTGGGCGACAAGTCCGCCGCGATCGCGCTCAGCGTTGCGCTGGTCCTGAGCGCCTATACCGTGTTCCCGATGTACCAGGAGGCCTGGTATCAGGCCACCTTCGCCGCGCTCATCGCGTGGTTGCCCGTCGTCATCCCCTGCGCCCTTGTCTATCTGGTCGGCTTCCACCTTGTCACCGATCACCGCGACGACAGCCTCGCGCAGTTCGGCCGGTTCTGCCTGAGCCTCGGCCAGGCGGGCGACCGGGCGCGGGTGCGCGACCATCTGCTGGGGCTGGCGATCAAGACCTTCTTCATCCCGTTGATGGTGGGCTTCGGCCTGACGGACTGGGCTCACCTGACCACCGTTCCAGTGGTCGTCGACGGCTTCCGCAGCTTTTTCGAAATCAGCTACCAGCTGCTGCTGCTGATGGATGTGAGTTTCGGGGTCATCGGCTACATCTGCTGTTTCCGCCTGCTCAATGCCCATGTGCGCTGGCCCGAGCGGACGGCGGGCGGGTGGCTGTTCTGCCTGATGTGCTATGTGCCGTTCTGGCAGATCATCAACCGCAACTTCCTGACCTATGGCGACGGCATCGTCTGGGGCACGGTTTTTGCCGAGGGCAGCGTGATCTACATGATCTGGGGCAGCGCGATCCTGCTGCTGATGGCGATCTACGCGCTCAGCACCGTGTCCTTCGGCTACCGGTTCTCGAACCTCACCTATCGCGGCGTGGTCTGCACCGGCCCCTACCGGTTTGCCCGCCACCCCGCCTACCTGTCCAAGAACCTGTCCTACTGGATGATCGAGATGCCGGTCCTCGGCGCGAGCTTCGGCAGCGCCGTCGCCGGCACGCTGGCGCTGCTGCTGGTGAACCTGATCTACCTGATGCGCGCCCGCTACGAGGAACGCTGCTGCCTGCAGCACGAGGATTACCGGATCTACCACGCCCGGTTCGGGCGGCGGGCGCCCGTGCGCCCCGACGGCGTCACACGGAGCTGACGGCGACCCAGATCGTGTGCCGGCTGCCGCGCCCGTTGCGGCCGGCGCGCACCATATGGGTGCTCGCCGTCAGCCCGGCCTGTGACAGGCGCCTGGAAAATCCACGGTCCTGCGCGGCCGACCAAACCGCCAGAACGCCGCCGGGGCGCAGCGCCCGGCGCGCGGCCAAGAGGCCCGCCGGGCCGTAGAGCGCGTCGTTGTCGGCGCGCGTCAGGCCATCGGGTCCGTTGTCGACGTCGAGCAGGATGGCGTCGTAGCTGCCCGCCGCCGCCCGGATCATCGCACCCACATCGCCGAGCCGCATCTCGACCCGCGGGTCGGCGAGGCACGCGCCGAAGACGCCGGCCATGTGCTCCGACGCCCAGCCGATCAGCTCGGGCACGATCTCGGCCACCACCAGCTGCGCGTCGGGCGGCACGATGCGTTGCGCCGCGCGCAGGGTGAAGCCCATGCCGAGCCCGCCGATCAGCACCCGCGGCGCGGGCCGGTTCCCCAAAGCGTCGAGCGCAAGGGTCGCCAGCGCCTCCTCCGACCCGCCGAGGCGGCTGTTCATCAACTCGTTGCCGCCCGCGAGGCGGATGGAAAATTCGTCGCCCCGGCGCATCAGCCGCAGGCTGCCGCCTTCGGGCGCCGTCGCCGTCGCAAGAAGGTCCCAAGGTTGCATGTCCGGCCCCGCACTCTGATCGCAGCCCCGCCCTATCCGATCGACCGGCGCATTTGAAGAAGGCCCGGTGCCCGGCCACGGCGGCACCTGCGGACCCCTCCGGCAGGAGCCCGCCAGGATCTCCCGATCCGCCGCCCGGCCGTCCGAAATCGGCGACTGCCCTTGACCGGATCGGAGGTTTCCAATACCTCACCCAAACTGTGCGGGCGTTGTGTAATGGTAAGACCCTTGCCTTCCAAGCAAGAGACGCGGGTTCGATTCCCGCCGCCCGCTCCAGTTCCTCCAAGGTGTCACGCGACCAGCGGTTCGATCAGCCCGGCGCCCTCGGCGCGGTTGGAGTTGACGCGCGCGTCGACGCGCCAGCGGTCATAGTATCCCTCCGGCGCCGAGCGCATCAGGGGCGCGGCCTTCTCGCCGGTCTCGCCCAGCCAGCGCGCCCAGTCCTCGGGCGCGAGACGCACGGGTTCGCGGTGGTGGGTCTGCGCCATCCAGTCGCTGGCGCCGGTGGTCACCACGGCGCAGGCGGTCAGGCCCGTCTCGTCCCCGCCCCAGTCCTGCCAGATGCCGGCGAAGACCAGCGGCGCGCCGTCTTGCGGCACGAAATACCACGGCAGCCGGTTGTCCGCGTCGTCCCGCGTCCATTCGTAGAAGCCGGACGCCGGGATCAGGCATCGGCGGTCACGCACGGCGGCGCGGAAGGCGGGCTTTTCGGCGATGGTTTCGGCGCGCGCGTTGATCAGCAGCGGGCCGTCGGTGGGGGTCTTGTACCAGTGCGGCACGAACCCCCAGCGCACCCTTCGCAGCGCCCGGCGCCCCTGCCCCGCCGTCACCACGGACACGGGCTGCGTCGGGCAGATGTTGTAGCGCGGCACCTCGGGCAGATCGTTGGCAGGCGCGGCCTCGAACAGCCGCGCCAGGGCGTCGCCCGGATGGGTCATGGTCATGCGCCCGCACATGGGGCGCAGGTTAACCCTGCGACTCAGGCGCCGTAAACGTGTTTCCGGGCGATCAGTTCCGCATCCTCGCGGAAGATGCCGAGGTCGATCGCGACATCCTGCGGCATGCCGGAGATTTCGCGGACGGTCTGGCGGTAGGCCGCACGTTTCGCGGCGGCGCTGCGCAAGCGGATCATGAGATGGGTCATCGGGCGGCTCCTTCTGTCTGGTCTGTGCCTTGTCGATGACCTTCATATGATAGCGCTAACGGACATCACAACTGCCCGCTGGCGAAAGCCGCATTGCGCATGCTGCATGGCAGCAAAAGGCCGGCGCGAGGGGTCCCGCGCCGGCCCGGGTCGTCCTGCCGCGGATCACTCGACCGTGGCGATCCGTCCGTCGGTGTAGGGCGTGTAGGGGGTGTTCTCGGTCAGGTAGGTCGCCACGACCTCCTCCAGCCCCGGGCCGAAGTCATAGGCGTTGGCCGCGTTGGTCGCGAAGACGGAATACCCGTCGCCGCCGCCGCGCATGAAGTCGTTGGAAACCACGCCGTAGGTCGCCTCGGGGTCGAGCGCCTCCCAGGTGCCGTCCATGTCGACCTCGACCTCGCCGACGCGCGATCCGGGCTCGCCCGCCGGGTCCCAGGTGAAGCGCAGGCCCGACACCTGCGGGAAGCGGCCTGCCCCGTCTTCGACCTGGCTGACGCCGTTCTCCAGCGCCGCCAGCACATCGGCGCCGGTCAGCTGGAAGGTCGCCAGCGCGTTCTGGAACGGCAGCACCGTGAACACTTCGCCCATCGTCACCTCGCCCGCGTCGATGGACGCGCGCAGGCCGCCGCCGTTGGCGATGGCGATCTGGATGCCCTGGTCGGCCACCCGCTGGAGCATCGCGTCGGCGACCAGATTGCCCATCGTGCATTCCATCGCCCGGCACACGGTACGGTCGCCCTCGATCGCCTCGGTGGTGTCGCCGACCACCACGGCCATCGCGGTCTCGATATCGGCGCCAAGCTCGTCGATCCGGGCAAGGATATCCGCGTCGGGGGTGACGCTGGCGTCGAGCACCATGGTGTTGCCCTGGGCGAAGATCACCGCGCCGTCATCGTCGAAGGTCACTTCCAGATGACCGAGATACTTGGAATAGGCCCCCGCCTGCACGATCGGTACCATCACGTCGTCGGGGTTGCTGATCCATAGCGGATAGGGGCCTTCGCGGTCGGGATCGTCCTGCGACAGGTAGGTGTGGGAATGGCCGCCGACGATCACGTCGATGCCGGTGACGGCCTCGGCGATGCGGATGTCGTCGGGCAGGCCCACATGGGTCAGCGCGATGATGACCTCGACGCCCTCCGCGGTCAGCGCGTCGACATCGGCCTGAAGCGCCGCGATCTCGTCCTCGAAGACCACGTCCGGCCCCGGCGAGGAAATCTCCTGCGTATCGAGCGTCAGGGCCGAGACGATGCCCACCTGGACCCCGTTCACGTCGAGCGTGACGGTGTCCGCGATGCGCCCGTCGAGTGCCGGCTCGCCGCTGACGTCGAGGTTGCCGGACAGGACCGGAAAGCTCACCGTGTCGAGCAGCGGCGCCAGCCCCTCGGGGCCGTTGTTGAACTCGTGGTTGCCCAGCGCCATCGCGTCGAAGCCGATGGCCTCCATGAATTCGGCCTCGGCCGCGCCGCCGTAGGTGGTGAAGAACAGGCTGCCCTGGTACTGGTCGCCGGCGTCGAGGACGATCACGTTCCCGCCATCTTCCTCGATCTCGCCGCGCAGCATGTCGACAGCGGTGGCGACCCGCGCCACCCCGCCGAAGCATTCACCCGCCGCTTCCGCCTCGTCGCCGCAGGTCGATCCGAAGGCCGAGATCGACTGGATGCGGCTGTGCAGATCGTTGATGTGCAGAATGTGCAGCGTTGTCTCGGCCGCCACCGGCGCCGCCATGCCAAGCCCGGCGACGATCGCGGTGGACCCAAGGATTCGTGCAAGCATCGTTGCTCTCCCGTTCAAGTTGTACTTGCGGCAGATTGGCCACCGGGACCGGGCAAGTAAAGCGTCATGGTGACAGGCGTGTAACACTTGACGGCGCGGCGCAGGCACGCGATGGCAAGGCGCATGCAGATCTACAAGATCCTCCGGGCCGATGAATGGGCCGCGCTGGAGCGCAGCGGCGAGACCGCGGGCGCGCCCATCGACGTGGCCGACGGCTATGTCCATTTCTCCACCGCCGATCAGGTGGCCGAGACCGCGGCGAAGCATTTCGCCGGGGTCGAGGGGCTGGTGCTGGCCGCCTTCGACGCCGGATCGCTTGGCGACGCGCTGCGGTGGGAGCCATCGCGCGGGGGTGCCCTGTTCCCGCATCTCTACGGCCCGCTGCGCCGCGCCGACGTGGTCTGGCATGCCGACCTGCCGCTGCGGGATGGCGCCCACGTCCTTCCCGAAGGACTCTGAGCCGCCATGTGGGAACGCTTCGGCCTGTCGGTGATGCAGCGGCTTGAGCCCGAGCGCGCCCACACGCTCGCCATCGCCGCCCTGAAGACCGGGTTGCTGCCCGCCCGCGGGCCCGTCACCTCGCCGCGGCTGGAAACCCGGATCGCCGGCATGACCCTGCCCAACCCCGTCGGCCTCGCCGCGGGCTTCGACAAGAACGCCGAGGCGGTGGGGCCGCTCAGCCGCGCGGGCTTCGGCTTCATCGAGGTCGGCGCGGCCACGCCGGTGGCGCAGGCGGGCAATGCGCGGCCGCGCCTGTTCCGCCTGGCCGAGGACCGGGCCGCGATCAACCGCTTCGGCTTCAACAACGAAGGGATGGAGGCGATCGCCACCCGCCTCGCCGGTGCCGATGCCGCCGTGCCCGTGGGCCTGAACCTCGGCGCCAACAAGGACAGCGCCGACCGCGCCGCCGATTTCGCCCGCGTGCTGGCGCGCTGCGGCGCGCATGTGGATTTCGCCACGGTCAACGTGTCCTCGCCCAACACCGAGCGGTTGCGCGAGTTGCAGGGGCGCGCGGCGCTCGACCAGCTTCTGGCGGGCGTGATGGCGGCGCGGGCGGACCTGGCGCGGCCGATCCCGGTGTTCCTCAAGATCGCCCCCGACCTGACCCGGGACGCGCTGGCCGAGATCGCCGAACTGGCGCTCGCCCATCAGCTTGCCGGGATCATCGCTACCAACACCACGCTGGCGCGCGACGGGCTTGCCAGCCGCCACCGCGGCGAGACCGGGGGCCTGTCGGGTCAGCCGCTGTTCGAGCGGTCGACCCGCGTCCTGGCGCAGCTTGCGCGCCTGACCCAAGGGCGCCTGCCGCTGATCGGGGTCGGCGGGGTCGCGACCGCCGACCAGGCCTGGGAAAAGCTGCGCGCGGGCGCCAGCGCGGTGCAGCTCTACACCGCGCTGGTCTATGGCGGCATCACGCTGGCCGCGCGCATCGCCCGTGACCTCGACGCCCGCGCGCAGGCGGACGGCATGGCCAACCTCTCCGAGATCACCGGCACCGGCACCGACGCCTGGCTCTGACCGCGTCAACCCCGCATCAAGGTTAACGGCGCCCCGTCCTCGCGCGGCCCGTCCTTCTTCGTTTTCGAGGTATCCCGGGGGAGCCCGGAACGGGCGGGGCAGAGCCTTTTATGCCTCCACCGCCCGCTCCAGCGCCGGGTAGCGCGTGCCCAGCGTCACGCCGCGCAGCGCGAAGAACGCCACCAGCGCCGCCCAGAGCCCGTGGTTGCCGAAGCTCGGGGTCAGGGCCAGCACCAGCGCGACATAACCGGCAAAGCTCAGCGCCATCATGTTGCGCATGTCGCGCGTGCGGGTCGCGCCGATGAAGATGCCGTCCAGCATCCAGGATGCGCAGCCCGCCAGCACCGCCGCCACGATCCAGGGCAGATACTCCCGCGCGGCGGCGCGCACGCCCTCGGCGGTGGTCATCAGGTCGATGAACAGACCTCCCGCCAGCGCCAGCACCAGCGCCATCCCGACGCAGACCACCAGCCCCCAGATGCTGGTCAGGATCGCCGCGCGGCGCAGCCGCGCCCGCGACCGTGCGCCCACGGCGTTGCCCACCAGCGCCTCGGCGGCGAAGGCGAAGCCGTCCATCCCGTAGGCGGTGACGAAGACGAACTGGATCAGCACCTGGTTGGCCGCCAGCGTCACGTCGCCCAGGCCCGAGCCGAGAAACAGGAAGGACGAGAACCCCAGCAGCAAGAGGACCGACCGGATCAGGATGTCGGCGTTCACCGCCGCCATGCGCCACAGCGCCACCCGGTCGAACACCCGCGCCCAGTCGCGCCAGGCCGCCACCCGGAATGCCGCGCGACACAGCCACAGGCCCAGAGCCAGGCCCGACCATTCCGCCAGGAAGGTCGCCAGCGCCACACCCTCGACGCCCATGTCGAGGCCCATCACGAACCAGACCGACAAGACGATGTTCAGCCCGTTCTGCCACAGCTGCAGCACCAGCACCGCGCCGGTGCGCTCCTGCGCGATCAGCCAGCCGGTGATGCCGTAGATCGCGATCGCCGCCGGTGCGGAAAAGATCCGCACCTGCAGGTAGGCCTGTACCAGACTCTCGACCTCGGCGCTGGCCGGCGACAGCCACAGCGCCAGCCCGAAGATCGGCGCCTGCATCAGCATCAGGGCCAGCCCGGCGCCGCCGCCGATCAGCAGCACCCGCGTCAGCAGCGCCGCGACCTCGGCCCGGTCGCCCGCGCCGATGGCCTGCGCAGCAAGCCCGACGGTGCCCATCCGCAAAAAGCCGAAGGCCCAGTAGATCGAGGTCAGGATCACCGCGCCCAGCCCCACCGCGCCGATCGGGGCCGGGTCGCCCAGCTGCCCCACCACCGCCGTGTCGACCACGCCGAGCAGCGGGATGGTGGCGTTGGAGATCACCACCGGAAGCGCGATCCGCAGCACGCGGGCATGGGTGAGCCGGACGGGTGCCGCCGCCGCCGCGATGTCAGCCATCGCGTTGCGGCATCAGGAAATGTCCCGTCGCCTGCGCGAACAGGCGCTGGCGGTTGTCCTGCCAGCCCTCGACATGGACCGACGCGTAGCGCCGCCCCTGCCGCGTCACCCGCGCCCGCGCATAGGCATCGCGCGGCAGGCCGGAGCGCAGGTAATCCACGGTGAAGTCGATCGTCTTGGGCAGGCGCGGCAGGGTCGCGGGGCTGAGGGTCTCGGCGTCGGTCCTGCCGCTTTCGACATCGTCCCACAGCAGGTTGAACGACAGTTCCATGATCGCCGTCACCTCGAGGAACGAGGCGATGGCCCCGCCATGCAGCGCCGGCAGCAGCGGGTTGCCGATCAGCTTGGCGTCATAGCTCAGGATCGCGGTCAGCTCGTCGCCGCGCCGGTCGAACTGCACGCCCAGAAAGCGGATGTAGGGCACACCGTCGACCAGCACCGCAAGGGCGCGGTCGCGGCGCTGCTTGATCAGCGCGACGGGTTCGGGGGCGGCGCGGCTCACGGCTCGACCCTGGCCGTGACACGCTCCACGGTGAAGGCGCCGGTCGCGGCGGCCACCGGGCGGCTCGGGTCCTCGTCCCAGGCCTCGGCGCGCACGAAGGCGACCGAGCGGGTGACATGGTAGCACTGCGCGCGCGCGGTGATCCGCTGGCCGGGCGTGGCCGCGCGCATGTAGTCGATGCGCAGGTCGATGGTCGCGGTGCCGGCCAGCGCCTCGGGGTGGCACATCACCGCCGCCCCGCCGCAGGTGTCCATCAGGGCAGAGACCGCGCCGCCGTGGATGACCCCTGTCTTGGGGTCGCCCACCAGCGCCTCGGCCCAGGGCATCGAGATCACCGCCGTGCCGTCGCCGATCTCGTCCAGCTGCATCTGCAACGCCTGGGAAAACGGGATCGCCGCGATGAATTGCCGTGCGATCCGCGCCTTGCTGTCGGTCATGTCTGCCGTCCCTGCTGCCGCACCCTGCGACGGTGCCATGGTTGCCGCGCCAATCTCCCCCTTGGCGGCGATCTGCGCAAGCCCTGCCGCGGCGCTTTGCACCCCTGCCCCGACGACACTATGCTAGAAGCGGGAAGAGGCACCGGCATCGGAGTGGACGATGGACGAGGACAGACGGCTGAGTTTCAAGGAGATGTGCGCGCGCTTCGACGTGACGCCGCGCACCTTGCGCCACTACGAATACATCGAGCTGCTGTTTCCCGAGCGCGAGGGCCGGGCGCGGTTCTACGGCCCGCGCGAGATCGCACGGATGACCCTGATCCTGCGCGGGCGCCGCTTCGGCTTCGCGCTGGAGGAGATCCGCCAATGGCTCGAGATGTACGACGCCGATCCGCAGGGCGAGCTGCAGCGCAAGGCATGGCTGAACCTCGCGGACCGGCAGCTGGCAGAGCTTGACCAGCGCCGCCGCGAGCTGGACGAGATCATCGACGACCTGCGCGCGCTGCGCGACCTGACGGCGCGCGGCTAGCCGCCCTTGCCGCTGGCCACCAGCCAATGCACCGCGGTCGACTTGTAGTCGAGCGGCGCCTTCAGCAGCTCCGGCCCGTTCTGGACCATGCGGTAGGCCTCGGACACGTCGAGCACCGTGATCCCCTCTGACCCGTGCGCCGCGATCCAGCCGCCCACCGCCTCGGTCAAGGCTCCCGGGCCCAGCGCCAGCGCCCGCTTCAGCGCGCCTTCGGGGTCCGATGCCACCGCGGCGGCCATGCGCGTCGACATGTGGATCAGGCAGTTCCACGCCAGCCCGTGCCCCGTCTGGAACCCCATGCACCAGTTCGGCGAATTGTGCCGCTCGGCCAGGTTCCACTTGAACACCAGCGCATCGGTGAACGACAGCCACAGATGCGCGCCCGTGTTGGCCCGCAACGCCATGTCGGCATCGAGATAGACGCCGCCGTAGCGGTGCAGGATCGCCATGCGCAGGATGTCGCTTTGCATCGAGGGGTGCGGCGCCGTCTCGTAGGCCTGCAAGACGATGTCGGGAAACCCGTCGGCCAGCAGCGCCTCACCCGACTGGATGTCCCAGATCCGGTGCTCGACCTCGGCCGCGCGGCAGACCTTGGTACAGTGGCGCAGCAGCTTCTGGATCTGCCGCGGCGGGTCGCGGTCCCAGTACTGGTGCAGGATGCGCGGCGGGCGCGCCGTCTGACGGGTGCCGATGACCTTGCAGGCCTCTTGCAGGGGCAGGGAAACGGGCGCGGGCGCGGCTTCGGAAGACATGGCCCCATGTTGCCCAGCTTGCGCCGCCGGGCAAGGCATCATCGACGTGGCGGCGCGGGTGCGGGTCAGGAAATTGCGCTTTCCGCCAGGGAAACTTTTCTGACGTTTCGTCAGGCCCCGAAGTGACGTGACGTAGCACTTAGGTAAACCTCGCGATGTCTTGTATTAGGAGGGCAGATTCTCACATCAGCCGGGCCAGACCACCAATGTTCGATACGGAAGACCCGATCATGACCGCCGATGTAATGACCATCCGCCAGATGTGCGACGCGTTCGAGGTGACGCCGCGGACGCTGCGGTTCTACGAGCAGAAGGAGCTGCTGTTCCCGATCCGTGACGGGCAGAAACGCCTGTTCACCCGCCGCGACCGTGCGCGGCTCAAGCTGATCCTGCGCGGCAAGCGCTTCGGCTTCAGCCTCGAGGAAATCCGCCAGCTGCTCGACCTCTACTATCTCGGCGACCAGCAGGCGACGCAGCTGACCCGCACCATCGACATCGCCCGCGACCGGCTGACCGACATGGAACGCCAGCGCGCCGAGCTTGACGTGGCGATCGGCGACCTGCGCAGCCAGATGAGCCTCGTGGCCGACATGCTGGCCAGTCGCGGCACCCGAGACGCCGCCGAGTAACAGATCAGACCGACCGGGAGGAACCGACACGATGCCCAGCTACACCGCGCCCACCAAGGACATGCAGTTCATCTTGCACGACGTGCTGAAGGTCTCGGCCGCGCCGACGCCCGGCTACGGCGATCTTGACCGCGATTTCACCGCCGCCATCCTCGAGGAGGCGGGCAAGATCGCCTCGGGCGTGCTGGCGCCGCTGAACACCGTGGGCGACACCGAGGGCTGCCGGCTGGAGAACGGCGTGGTCTACACGCCGACCGGCTTCAAGGATGCCTTCGCGCAGATGCAGGCGGGCGGCTGGCCCGGCATCGACATGCCCGAGGAGTTCGGCGGCCAGGGCATGCCCTATGTGCTGGGCACGGCGGTGGGCGAATTCTTCTCCTCCGCCAACCAGGCCTTCACCATGTACCAGGGCCTGACCCATGGCGCGGCCTCGACCATCCTTGCCCACGGGACCGAGGCGCAGAAGGCCACCTACCTGCACAAGATGGTCGCCTGCGACTGGACCGGCACGATGAACCTGACCGAACCCCATTGCGGCACCGATCTGGGGCTGATGCGCACCAAGGCCGAACCGCAGGGCGATGGAAGCTACAGCATCACCGGGCAGAAGATCTTCATCTCGGCGGGCGAGCATGATCTGGCCGAGAACATCATCCATCTGGTGCTGGCCAAGATCCCCGGCGGCCCCGCGGGCATCAAGGGCGTGTCGCTGTTCATCGTGCCGAAGTTCCTGGTGAACGAGGATGGCAGCCTCGGGCCGCGCAACGGCGTGAGCTGCGGCAAGATCGAGGAGAAGATGGGCATCCACGGCAACTCCACCTGCGTGATGAATTACGACGGCGCCACCGGCTGGCTGCTGGGCGAGGAACACAAGGGCATGCGCGCCATGTTCACGATGATGAACGAGGCCCGGATCGGCGTCGGCATGCAGGGCGTAGCGCAGGCCGAGATCGCGTTCCAGAACGCGCTCGCCTATGCGAAGGATCGCTTGCAGGGCCGCGACGTGACCGGCCCGGCCAACCCCGACGGCCCCGCCGACCCGCTGATCGTGCACCCCGACATCCGCCGCAA
>Ga0008835_100904_pt1 | contig 19477 bp, 10 predicted proteins | sample HotLakConsoUCCRE_FD_62215 | JGI IMG/M metagenome (GOLD analysis project Ga0008835, IMG submission 62215) | Hypersaline microbial mat communities from Hot Lake, Washington, USA - Hot Lake Consortium UCC-RE (Hybrid Assembly) ... | reverse complement strand
GCCTCGGCGAACATCGGCTCGCCCCGGCCCGCCCGGTCCACGGCGGCGGCGAGGCGTTTCTCGCGGCTGGCGGAGGCGGTGACGGCGGCCCTTGCGGAGTTGGGGGTCGGTGAGGAGAGGATCGTCACGGAGGACAAGCCCCCTGACGCGGAGAGGGCGCGGATGTTCGGGACGGTGCCGGGCGGGCCCTTCTAGGCCGCCTCGCTGGCCTTTGCCTCGGCGAACATCGGCTCGCCCCGGCCCGCCCGGTCCACGGCGGCGGCGAGGAGTTTCTCGCGGGCCTCGCAGGACAGGAACCACGCGGTGTCGGGGTTGGCGCAGGGCAGGCCGAAGGTGACCTCCTTGCCGAGGACATCCTGATCGGTCACCACGACGAAGGCGCCGTCCCGGTCGTCGAGCTGTTCGGGGTCGAGCGAATCCATGATCGCGTCGAAATCGCGGCGCAGGACATCGACATCGGCGTCATGGGCCAGCCGGATCTTGATGAGCCAGCTCATCGGCCGTTCCTGAAGGGTCCAGTTCTCGAAGGGCTCGGAGACGAACTCGCTGACCGGCACGATCAGCCGCACACCGGTCCAGACCCTCAGCTGGACGAAGGTGAAATGGATCCGTTCGACATGGCAGAGCCGGTCCTGAAAGGTGACCTTGTCGCCGATCCGCGCGGACTGGTTCAGCGCGATCTGCATGGAGGCGAGGATATTGCCCAGAATGGTGCGGGCGGCGAAGCCGAAGACCAGCGTCAGAAGACCCGCGGAGGCGAGAAACGACAGACCGAGGCCGGAGCTGAGCTGCGCCTCGTGCACCGCCACCACGATGGCGGTGAGGACGACGAGGATCAGCACCGCGCGGCGGACCGCAGACACGCGGGTGGCCAGCGCCCGGCGGTTGTCCTCGTTGGCGTTGCGCAGGGTGGCGTCGTCGAAGGAGACGAGGTCCTCGATGATCACGTCCACCGCCCGCAGGATGAAGAGCAGGATCGCGAGCGCGAGGCCCAGCGCCACGAGCGGATCGGCGATATGGGAGATCTCCGACGAGAAGGCGAAGATGTCGCCGATGAGCCAGCCTGCCGTGACGGTTGCCGCGAACAGCGCCAGCGGCGCGCGGCCCGCGCGCATGAGCCGGGAGGCGCGGGATGGCCCGCGGCTTCCCAGACCGACGAGGCGCCAGGCGAGCCAGGCCACGAGGCCCATGAGCCCCAGCCCCAGCGGCAGCGCCACGAGTTCCCACCACATCAGCCCGAACCACGCCTCGCCGCGCAGCGCGGGCGGCAGCGACTGCTCCAGCTGGCTGGGGCCATGGCGCGCATACATGGCGGGGATCTCCGCCACGGTCCCGCGGGAGAAGACCCAGACCGGGTCCTCACCCGGCGCCTCGACGCGGTTCACCCGGACCGGGACGGGCTGGGGGCGCATCTCGGCCCGTCCGAGCGGGATCGAGCGCCGGATCTCGCCGGAAAGGACCTCGTCGCTCGAGCCGGTATCGAGAAGGGCGTCGGGCCGGTCGGTGAGCAGCCGCCAGTCGATCACCACGGCGCGGTCGAGCACGGTGCCCAGCTGTCGGGCCAGCCGGCGGGCCTGTTCCGGGGTCTCCGCGATATCCGTCAGGTTCAGGTAATGGATCGCGGCGTCGAGATCGCCCTCCCGGGTGGCGTCGAGAAACCCGGTCACGGTGGCGCGGGGCGTCGCGCGGTCCACACGGTCGGGCACCGCGCCGAGCTGCGGGTTGAGCTCGTCGACCTCGAAGGTCTCGGAAGACGCGCCCTCATCCTCCTGCGCCGGCGCCGGGAGGGCGGCGGCGAGGATGAGCCAGACGAGGATGAGGAACCGGCGGATCATGGCGGTCAACCGGGAACCGGGGACGGGGGTTCCGGCGGGGCTTTACGGGGGTTTGCGGATTTCGGACAACGGCGCGCGGACAGGACAGGACGACAGCCATGGCAAACCCCCTCTACGACCGTCTTTTCGGCCGCCACGCAGGCAGCGACGCGCCGTTTCTGATCGACGGGACGGGCGGGGAGACGGGTTTCGCGGAGTTCCTCGCGCTTGCCGCACGGATCGCGGGGGCGCTGACGGAGGCCGGGCTGCGTCCGGGCGACAGGGTGGCGGCGCAGGTGGGCAAGTCCCGCGAGGCGCTGGCGCTCTATGCGGCCTGCGCGCAGGCGGGGCTGATCTTCCTGCCGCTCAACACCGCCTATACGGGCGCCGAGCTGGCCTATTTCTTGGGCGACAGCGGTGCGGCCTGTCTGGTGTGCGATCCGGCGCGGGAACAGGAGCTGGCCCCGGTGGCGGCGGAGTCGGGCGCGCGGCTCGAGACGCTGGACGCCGGGGGCGGCGGGACGCTGATGGCGCGGGCCGAAACGCAGCCGGACAGCTTCGCGACGGTGGCGCGCGGGGAGGAGGACCTCGCGGCATTTCTTTACACCTCGGGCACGACGGGCCGCTCCAAGGGGGCGATGCTGACGCAGCGCAACCTTTTGTCCAACGCCGCGACGCTGGCGGAGCTGTGGCGGTTCACGGACCGCGACGTGCTGCTCCATGCGCTGCCGATCTTCCACACGCACGGGCTTTTCGTCGCGACGAACGTGATGCTGGAGGCGGGGGGCGCGATGATCTTCCTGCCGAAGTTCGACGCGGCAGAGGTGACGCGGCTGATGCCGCGCGCGACGGCGATGATGGGGGTGCCGACTTTCTATACGCGGCTTCTGGAGGAGGCGGCGTTCACGCGGGAGGCGGCGGCGGGGATGCGGCTCTTCATCTCGGGCTCGGCGCCCCTGCTGGAGGAGACGCACCGGCAGTTCGAGGCGCGGACCGGGCACCGCATCCTCGAACGCTACGGGATGACGGAGACGAACATGAGCACCTCGAACCCCTATGAGGGAGAACGGCGGGCGGGGACGGTGGGGTTTGCCCTGCCGGGGGTGGAGCTGAAGATCACCGATCCCGAGAGCGGGCTTGATCTGCCGCAGGGAGAGATCGGGATGATCGAGGTGCGGGGGCCCAATGTCTTCAGGGGCTACTGGGGGATGCCCGAGAAGACGGCGGCGGAGCTGCGCGAAGATGGCTTCTTCATCACCGGCGACCTCGGGCGGGTGGATGCGGAGGGGTATGTGCAGATCGTCGGGCGCGGCAAGGACCTGATCATCTCGGGCGGGCTGAACGTCTATCCCAAGGAGGTGGAGCAGGTGCTCGACGCCGTGCGGGGGGTGCTGGAGACGGCGGTGATCGGCGTGCCCCATGGCGATCTGGGGGAGGCGGTCGTGGCGGTGGTCGTGCCCGAACCCGGCGCTGCACCGGAAGAGGCCGAACTGATGGCGGCGGCGGCGGCGCTGGCGCGGTTCAAGCATCCGAAGCGGATTGCCTTTCTCGACGCGCTGCCGCGGAATGCCATGGGCAAGGTCCAGAAGGGCGCCTTGCGCGAGCGCTTCGCGGGGCTGTTCCGCGATGCGTGACCCCCTGCCCCTCTGGAGACCGAGATGACCCTGCCCCGGAACACGTTCAAGGCCGCCCTTCTCGAGGGGAGGCCGCAGCTGGGCTATTGGTGCGCCATCGACGACAGCGCGATGACAGAGATGGCGGCGGGCTGCGGGTACGACTGGCTGCTGCTCGACTGCGAGCATACGGCGATGGACCCGAGGTCGGTGCTGTCGCATTTGCAGGCGGTGGCGCCCTATCCGACGCAGGCGGTCGTGCGGCCGAGCGCCCTCGATGCCGCGGAGATCAAGAAACTGCTGGATCTGGGCGCGCAGTCGCTGATCGTGCCCTATGTGCGCGATGCGCGGGAGGCGCGGGAGGCGGCGGAGGCAGTGGACTACGCGCCGGGCGGCATTCGCGGGGTCGCCGGGCTGACCCGCGCGTCCCGCTTCGGGCGGGTGCCGGGATATGCCGGGCGGGCACGGGAGGAGATCTGCCTCATCGTGCAGATCGAGACGGTTTCCGCACTGGACGATCTGGAAGCGATCCTGGCGGTGCCGGGGGTGGACGGGGCGTTCGTCGGACCTGCGGATCTTGCCGCCAGCATGGGGTTTCCGGGGGAACCCGACCGTCCGGAGGTGCGGGCCGCGGCGCTCGATGCGATCCGGAGGATCCGGGCGGCGGGAAAGCCCGCGGGGTTCCTGACGCTGGACGAAGCGGGCATGGCGGAGGCCGTCGCAGCGGGGTGCAACTTTCCGGCGGTGGCGGTGGACGCGGCGCTGCTGCGGCAGGGGGCGGAGGCAACGCTGGCAAGGTGGCGGGAGAAGGTGGGAGCGTAGCGGGCGTTTCAGTGTCGCCCGTGAACAGGGGTGACCCGTCCCGGACGACAATCGGGACGACACACGGAAGTTGCGCCGGAACAGCCGACCAGCCCATCACTCCGCGCCCGTCGACTGACGGGGAAGCTCCGGGGTCTTCTGCATTCCCGGCCCTTCATCCTCTTGCCGGGATGCCACCCGCTTCCCGGGATACCCGCGCGGGGCGTCGTTTCGTGAGGTCCCCCGGTCATGCCCGAGCCTCACGGGCCAACCCTCGCCCTGATCCCGGGTTTCGCGCCATTGATCCGAATGTCCGGTGCGATCTTCATGCTTCGTCCGAAACGGAGAGCCATGCTAACCTTCCCCTAAGTAAGAACAGGGTGACACATGACGCTGAGAAGATCGATTTCGGAGGCACTTGATCCGTCAATGCGGACGGAAAAGGGTCTGTCCAAGACGAATACCTGGATCGTCCTGCTGATTTGCGTTTCCATCGGCCTTGGCATCGCCGAGACCGAACCGCTTTTCACCGAGGGAGTGGAGCACTACTACCGCCTGGCGAACCTCGTTTTCCTCGCCATCTTTCTGACTGAATATGCAGCGAGACTTTACGCCGCCCCCGAGAATCCGAAATACAAGAGCTCCCTGTCCTATGCGTTGACGTTCTCCGCGACTCTGGACCTGCTTGTCATTCTTTCTTTTGCCCTTCCCTATTTTGGCATGGAAACGGCGCTGCTTCGGGTCTTTCGGGCCGCTCGGCTGGTGAGACTGGCACGGCTGGGAAGATACTCGCTGGCACTGCAGATGATCTACGAAGCAATAACAGACCGGAGATACGAACTGGGCGTGAGTGCGGCCATCGCGTTCGGTCTGATGCTCTTGGCATCCTCCGCCCTCTACTATGCGGAACGAACCGCACAACCGGATGTTTTCGGCAGCATCCCTCGCGCGATGTGGTGGTCCATCGCGACGCTGACAACGGTCGGATACGGAGACACCATCCCGATAACGGTCTTGGGAAGAATAGCGGCAGGCCTGACGGCTGTGGCAGGTATCGGCCTGATCGCGCTTCCCACGGGGATTCTCGCGAGCGCCTTTACGGACGGGTTGTCGAGGGCGCGCAATCGGAAATAGCGCACCATGGAACAGGCAACCGGGTTTCCGTTCGCCCGCGGTTCCATCGGGCGATCCGGACAACCTGACGCCGCCCTACCGGTCGGAAAAGGCGATGCGGACGGGGCAGTCCTTCGCGTCGGCGGGGGCGGGCCAGACGGTTTCGGCGGGGGGGACGGCGGCGTCGAGGTCGGCGCGGTCTCCGGACAGGGTGACGGCGACGGTGAGGCGGCGGGGGCCTTCGCGGCGCTCGAAGGCGCAGACGGGGCCGGCGGCGGGAAGCGGGCGGTAGTCGCCCGACAGGAACAGCCCCGGATGGTCGCGGCGCAGGAGCAGGACGCGGTGGGTCAGGCCGAATTTCATCCGGTCGGGGGAGGCGAGGTCCGCGTTCCCCGAGAGGGCCGCGCGGCGGAGGTCGAAATCGACTGCACGGCGGTTGTCGGGATCGGTGAGGGAGAAGCTCGGCAGCTCGCAGCCCTGGTAGATGTCGGGAATGCCCGGGATCGTCAGCTTCAGCGCGGTCTGGATCAGGGTGAGCCGTTCGGCGGCCTGGATGATGGGCTCCACCTCGCGGGCGTGGCGGGGGAAATGCTGGGCGAGGCGGCGGACGAAGGCCTGGGCGGCTTCCTCGAGGGCGAGGTCGGGGGCTGTCCAGAAGGTCTCGCTTTTCGCCTCGCGCAGGGCCTTGACGATGTGCTCCGCCAGACGCTCGCCCAGGTCGCCGTCGCCGGGCTGGAGGGCGAGGAAGGTCTGCGCGACATACCAGACGAGGTTCGGATTAAGCCGTTCGGGCGCGAAGCCGCGACAGATGCGGAACCAGGCCTCGAAGGCCTCGGGCTCCCGGGTGATGGCGGCGATGCGCATCCGCGCGTCCTCCGACCGTTTCGTGTCGTGGGACGAGGTGAGGGTGAGGCCGTTGGGCATGAGCTCGGCCCGGCGCTCCATGGCGCGGTGGAACCCGGCGATGCCGAGGGGGTCGTCGTCGGGCTCGCCGCCGACCTCGTTGGCGGACAGCAGGCGGACCTCGCGGTAAAAGGCCGTGTCCTCGGCGCTTTTGGCGACGGCGGCCCCCGTGACCTGTTGCAGGCGCAGGCGCAGGCGGGCGGTTTCGGGCCCGGGACGGGTCAGCAGGTCGGCGAGGAAGGGCACGGCGCCGGGATCGGTGAGGTGCGCGCCCGCGCGGGCGGCGGTGTCGCGGATCAGGCGGGCGTCGACCGGGGAGATATGCGCCTCGGTCATGTAGGTGCGGTAGCGCGGAAAGGCGGCGATGAAGGCCAGCAGCGCCTCGCGCAGGGTCTCGGGGCCGTATTCGACGCCCACGGGATCGGTGGCGGCGACCTCGGTCAAGAGCCGGTGCAGGGTCCAGAGTTCGGCGGCCAGTTCCTCGGTCATCACCTGGCGGCGGGCGCGGCGGATCACGGCCTCCACGTCGTCGGTGCGGCCCGTGGCGGTGCGGTAGGTGGCGGCGATGCGGTCGAGCCCCTCGGCCCCGGTCAGCAGCCGCGACAGGGCGCGGGCGGCGACATAGCCGGTGGTGCCCTGGACGGGCCAGTCTTGCGGCAGGGTTTCGGTGCCCGAGAGGATCTTTTCAACCCAGATCGGCGTATCCGGAAGGCGGGCGCGGAGCTGGTCGAGATAGGCGCCGGGGTCCAGCAGGCCGTCGACATGGTCGATGCGCACGCCGTCGACGATGCCGGTGTCGACAAGCTCAAAGAGCAGGGCGTGGACGTCCTCGAACACCTCCGGCCGTTCGACGCGGACGCCGATCAGGCCGGTGACGCTGAAAAAGCGGCGGTGGCTGATGGCGTCGCTTTCGGTGCGCCAGTGGACGAGCCGCCAGGGCTGTTCGGCATGGAGCCGGCGGAGGGCCTCCGGATCGCCCGAGCGGGCGGCGTCGAGGGAGGGCGTGGCGGCGAGGGGCACGCGGAGGCCGCCGTTGTCGAGGACCGGGCCTTCGGGATCGTCGGTGACCGAAAGATCGGACAACGCTTCCTCGAAGGGTGCGGTGAGCCAGGGCAGGCGGATGCGGCCCGCGGCGGGGTCGAGGTCGAAATGGCCGGCATGGCGGCTTTGGGTCCCGTGGCGGAGGATGTCGCGCAGCCAGGGCGTCTCCACCGAGAAGGCCATGTGATTGGGGACGATGTCGAGGATCAGGCCGAGGCCGTGCTGCTTGAGGGCCTTGGAGAGGCGGGCGAGGCCCTCGCGGCCGCCCAGCGCCGGGTCGATCTCGCCGGGGTCGGTGACGTCGTAGCCGTGGGTTGAGCCCGACTGCGCGGTGAAGAGCGGCGAGGCGTAGAGGTGGCTGATGCCGAGACCGGCGAGATAGGGCGCGAGGCTGGCGGCGCGGTCGAAATCCATGCCCTGCCGGAATTGCAGGCGGTAGCAGCTGGTCGGCAGTCTCATGCGTCCACCGTGAGGGTGTGGCGGGTTTCGGCCTTTGTCTCGGGGGTGCCGGTGCGGTGGAGCTCTTCGCCCGTGGCCCCGGGCAGGTCTGCGTCGCCGAAGCGGGCGCGCAGGGAGAGGCTGGCATGGCCGAGTCGCCAGTCGACGGCGAGGCGGCCCTGCCTGGCCTCGATCAGGGTGCCGGAATGCCCGCCGGCCTGTTTCAGGTGCGGGACGATTGTCCGGTGGCGGATGTCCAGCAGGTGCGAGAGGCGGTTCTGGGCCGCCTGCCCCTCGGCGCTGTCCCGGCGGGCGGGATCAAGGGTGGAGGCGCGGAAGGTCTCGGGCGCGATGGGGTCGGGCACGTCCTCGGTCTCGAAGCCCCTGAAGCCTGCGAATTCGGCGCGCCGGCCCTTGCGGACGATGTCGTCGAGATCGCCGCCGAAATGGGCGAAGAAGAGAAAGGGGCGCGTCTCGCCGTACTCCTCGCCCATGAAGAAGAGGGGTATATGGGGGGACAGGCAGAGGATGGCGGTCAGGGCCTCCAGCGTGTCCGCGTCGGTGAGGGAGATCAGCCGCTCGCCCAGCGCGCGGTTGCCGGTCTGGTCGTGGTTCTGCAGGAAATCGACGAAGGCCGCGGGCGGCAGGTGGGCGGAGGGCACACCCCTGCCCTGTTCGCCCTGGAAGGAGAAGCCCTCGGCCAGCGCGCGGCCCAGAAGGCGGAGGGGGTCATCGGCGAAATCGGCGTAGTAGCCTTCGGTCTCTCCGGTGGCGAGGACATGGGCGGCGTTGTGAAAGTCGTCGTTCCATTCGCCGGAATGGAGCGTGATCTCTCCCGAGGGGCCGCGGTCGTGGAGGTGGGTGACGTTGCGGTTGTCCTCGGTCGTCAGGTGGACGGGGCGGTCGATGGTGTCGCGCAGTTCCGTGGCCAGTTCGATCAGGAGTTCGGGCTCTGACGGGTCCCTGATCTGGTCGATGGCGTCGAGGCGGAGGCCGTCGAAGCCGAATTCGTCAAGCCAGTAGAGGGCGTTCTCGATGAAGAAGCGGCGGACGGGGGCTTTGGTGTAGTCGATGCCCGCGCCCCAGGGCGTGTGGCGGCCCGCGTCGAAGAAGTCGGGGGCATAGAGGGGGAGATAATTCCCGTCCGGGCCGAAGTGATTGTAGACCACGTCGAGCAGCACCATCAGCCCGCGCGCGTGGGCGGCCTCCACCAGGGCGGCGAGGTCGGCGGGTGTGCCGTAGATGCTGTGGGGGCAGTAGGGCAGCACGCCGTCATAGCCCCAGCCCCGGTCGCCGCCGAACTGGGCGAGCGGCATGATCTCGATGGCGGTGAAGCCGAGGCCCGCGAGGCGGTCGAGCTCTCGCTCGGCGGCGCGATAGGTTCCCTCCGGCGTGAAGGTGCCGATGTGCAGCTCGTGGATCACCGCCTCTACCCAGGGGCGGCCCTGCCATGGCCGTGCTGCGCGGGGCGCGGTCAGGAGGGAGGGACCGTGGACATCCCCTTGCTGGCGGCGGGCGGCGGGGTCGGGGACGGTCTGGCCATCCGGCAGGACATAGGCGTAGGCGTCGCCTTCCTGCGCTTCGGCCTCGAGGTGGAACCAGCCGTCCCTGCCCTGCGCCATCGCGCGGTCGCGGTCGTGCAGGCGCAGGTGGAGCCGGTCTAGGCCCGGCGCCCAGAGGCGGAAAAGCCAGCGGCCCCCGGACACGGGCACGGCGCCCCAGCGGTAGCGGGGATCAGTGCTCACGGCCCGTCTCCAGCAGCTGGAAGGACCGCGCAGGCAGCGGAATGTCGGGGCCTCCGATGGAGACGGGGATATCCGGGTCGGCGATGTTGCGGGCGCTGTCGATGAGGAGCGCCCAGCCGCGCCGGTCGGCGCCGGGGAGGCTGAAGTCCAGATCGACGTCGGAGGCGTTCAGGAGCATCAGCAGGTAGGTGGCGCTCTCGTGCAGCAGGAGGCCCACGGCGCGGCTTTCGTCGTTGTCCCAGTCCTGGGCGGTCATCTCCTCGCCGTCCGTGCGCAGCCACCGGACAAAGCGGTTGCGGCGGGCGTCGGGGCCGGAATGGAGATACCGCTCCGCCAGAAAGAGCCCGTAGCGCCGGCGGATGGCGATGACGCCGCGGACGAAATCCTCGAAGGCGCGGTTTTCCTCGGAGGGCTCCCAGTCCTGCCAGTTGATCGGGCCGGGCTGGCAGTAGGTGTTGTTGTTGCCACCCTGGGTGCGGCCGCGCTCGTCGCCCATCAGGATCATCGGGGTGCCCTGGCTGAGGATCAGGGAGGCGGCGAGGTTGCGGCGCTGTTTCTCGCGCAGGGCGAGGATGTCGGGATCGTCGGTCGGACCCTCGGCGCCGCAGTTCCAGCTGAGGTTGTGGGAATGGCCGTCGGCATTGTCCTCGCCGTTCGCCTCGTTGTGCTTGTCGTTGTAGGAGACGAGGTCCATCAGGGTGAAGCCGTCGTGGGCGGTGACGAAATTGACGCTGGCCCAGGGACGGCGGCCATCGTGGGCGAAGGTCTCGGCGGACCCGAGAATGCCGCCCGAGATCTGCCGCAGCATGCCCGCGTCGCCCTTCCAGTAGGCGCGCAGGTTGTCGCGGAAGCGGTCGTTCCATTCCGCCCAGCCCGGGGGGAAGTTGCCGAGCTGATAGCCGTTGGGGCCGGTGTCCCAGGGTTCGGCGATCAGTTTCACGCCCGCCAGCACCGGGTCCTGTCGGACGGCCTCGAGAAAGATCGCGTGTTCGGAATAGTGGTCGCGGTCGCGGCCCAGCGTGGTGGCGAGATCGAAGCGGAAGCCATCGACATGGCAGTCCTCGACCCAGTAGCGCAGGGAATCCATCACCATCTGGAGAACACGGGAGTTGCGCAGGTTCAGGGAATTGCCGCAGCCGGTGGTGTCGAAGTAATAGCGCGGATCGTCGGCCAGCGTGTAGTAGCTGGCGTTGTCGATGCCGCGGAAGGACAGGGTCGGGCCAAGCTCGGAGCCTTCGGCGGTATGGTTGTAGACCACGTCCATGATGACCTCGATCCCCGCCTCGTGCAGGCGGCGGACCATCAGCTTGACCTCGTGCAGGCCGCCGTCGTGGGTCAGGTAGCGCGGGGCGGGGGCGAAGAAGCCGATGGTGGAATAGCCCCACCAGTTGACCAGTCCCTGATCGGTCAGAATCCCCTCGTCATAGAAGGCCTGCACCGGCAGAAGCTCGATCGCGGTCACGCCCAGCTTCACGAGGTGGTCGATCACGCGGGGATTGGCGAGGCCCTCGAAGGTGCCGCGCAGGGGCTCGTCGACGAAGTCGCAGCCCATGGTCATGCCGCCGACATGGGCCTCGTAGATCAGGGTCCGGCCCCAGGGCACATCGGGGCGGACGTCGCCGCCCCAGGTGTGCGCTGGGTCCACCACGACGCATTTCGGCATGACGAAGGCGCTGTCGCGCTTGTCGTAGCTGAGGTCCGCGTGACCGTGGCCCAGCTTGTAGCCGAAGATCGCCTCGTGCCAGCGCAGGTTGCCCCGGTGCTGGAGCGCGTAGGGATCGAGCAGGAGCTTGCTCGGGTTGAAGCGGTGGCCCGCCTCGGGCGCGTAGGGGCCGTGGACGCGGTAGCCGTAGAGCTGTCCGGGGCGCACGTCCGGAAGGTAGCCGTGCCAGACCTGGTGGGTGAACTCGGGCAGTTCGATCCGTTCGATCTCGCGGCGGCCGCGGCTGTCGAAGAGGCAGAGCTCCACCTTTTCCGCATGGGCCGAGAAGAGCGCGAAATTGGTGCCCGAGCCGTCCCAGCTGGCGCCCAAGGGGACATCGGACCCGGCCAGCACCCGGCGGCCCGCCACGGCGGGGGCGACGATCTGGCTCATTCGGGGATCAGGAACAGCGTCGCCAGCGGCGGCAGGGTGAGCGAGAGCGAGGCGGGAAAGCCGTGCATGCCGTGGTCCGTCGCCGCAAGGCCCGCGCCGTTGCCGGCGCCCGACCCGCCGTAGAGCGCGGCGTCGCTGTTCAGGGCCTCCCGCCATGGACCGGCGGAGGGGACGCCGATGCGGTAGCCCTCGCGCAGGACGGGGGCCATGTTGGCCACCACGACCACGGGTTTCGCGCCGTCCTCGCCGGTGCGGACGAAGGAGAAGACGTTGTTTTCCGTATCGCCCCCCTCGATCCACTGAAAGCCCTCGGGCACGCAGTCGCGCTGATGCAGGCCCGGCTCGCCGCGGTAGAGGCGGTTGAGATCGGCTATCAGGCGGCGCAGGCCTTCGTGCAGGGGATCGCTCAGAAGGTGCCAGTCGAGGGACTGGTCGTGGTTCCACTCCCGGTCCTGGCCGAACTCGCCGCCCATGAAGAGCAGTTTCTTGCCCGGATGGCCCCACATGAACCCGTAATAGGCCCGCAGATTTGCGAATTTCTGCCAGCGGTCGCCGGGCATCTTGCCCAGCATCGACCCCTTGCCGTGGACCACCTCGTCATGGCTCAGCGGCAGGACGAAGTTTTCGGAGAATGCGTAGTGCAGGCCGAAGGTCATCTCGTGGTGGTGGTATCTGCGGTGGATCGGGTCCTGGCTCATGTATTCGAGCGTGTCGTGCATCCAGCCCATGTTCCACTTGAAATCAAACCCGAGGCCGCCCTCGGCGACGGGGCGCGAGACGCCGGGCCAGGCGGTGCTTTCCTCGGCGATGGTCAGGGTGCCGGGGGCGTAGGGATGGGTGGTCTCGTTCACGCCCTTGAGGAAGTCGATGGCGTCGAGGTTCTCGCGCCCGCCGTAGCGGTTGGGAATCCATTCGCCCTCGTTGCGGGAGTAATCAAGGTAGAGCATCGAGGCCACGGCATCGACGCGCAGCGCGTCGACATGCAGTTCCTTCAGCCAGTAGGTCGCGGAGGCGCGCAGGAAGTTTGCCACCTCGCGCCGGCCGAAGTTGTAAATCAGCGTGTTCCAGTCCTGGTGGAAGCCCTGGCGGGGGTCCGCATGTTCGTAAAGTGCCGTTCCGTCGAAATTGCCGAGGCCGTGGGCGTCGGTCGGAAAGTGGGCGGGGACCCAGTCCACGATCACGCCGATGCCCGCGCCATGGAGCTTGTCCACCAGCGCGGCGAATTCCTCGGGCGTGCCGAAACGGGAGGTGGGCGCGAAGAGGCCGATGGGCTGGTAGCCCCATGAGCCGGAAAAGGGATGTTCGCTGACGGGCAGGAATTCGACATGGGTGAAGCCCATCTCGGTGACGTAGTCCGCGAGCTGGTCGCCGAGGGTGGCGTAGTCGAGCATCTCGTTCTCGAGCGTGCGGCGCCAGCTGCCGGGGTGGACCTCGTAGATGGAGATCGGCTCTTTCGTCTGGTCGGTGGGGCGGCTGGAGAGCCAGCGGTCGTCCTGCCAGTCATGCGCGACCATGCCCTCGACGATGGAGGCGGTCTGCGGCGACACCTCCGCGCGGAAGCCCACGGGATCGGTCTTCAGCGGTTGCAGATGGCCGTAGGCGCCGACGATCTCGTAGCGGTAGATCTCGCCCCGGGTGATGCCGGGCAGGAAGATTTCCCAGACGCCCGAGGCACCCCGGCGGCGCATGGCGTGGCGGCGACCGTCCCAGGCGTTGAAGTGGCCGACCACCGAGACGCGGCGCGCGTTGGGGGCCCAGACGGCGAAGACGGTGCCCGGGGTGCCCTCATGGGTCATCGGGTGGGCGCCGAGCTTGCGGTATAGCTCCTCGTGGCGGCCCTCGCCGAGCAGGTATTCGTCCATCTCGCCCATGACGGGGCCGAAGGCGTAGGGGTCGGCGATCTCCCAGCTGTGGCCGGTGGCGTTGGTCAGGCGCAGGCGGTAGGCGAAGGGCTTTTTCCGGCGCGGGAGGGCTGTGTGAAAGAACCCCTCCGCGTCGATGCGGTCGAGGGGGCAGACCTCCTTGCCCTTGGCGTCGAGCAGCGTCGCCTCGGCGGCGTCGGGGGCGAAGACGTTTAGCGTCAGGCCCCCGGCCTCGGGCTGGTGCATGCCGAGGATGCGGAACGGGTCGCCGTGCTGGCCGCGAAGGATCGCTTCGATTTCGGCGGGCGGCGGGGCGGTGTCGGGATAGCTCGTCATGCTCACGCGTCAGCTCTCGTCTTCCATGAGGGTCAGCAGCCCCCGGAGCGGGATGTCGATCCAGTCCGGACGCATCGCCATTTCATAGCCTATCTCGTAGGCGGCCTTCTGGATGAGGTGAATGTCAAGGAGCGCCCGCTCGGCGGCGGCATCGGAGGGATGGACGGCGGCGCCCTCCATGGTCGCGTTGTAGGCTTCGAGGAAGGCGCCCTGGGTCGCCTGCCGCCAGCCGTCCACACCGGCGAGCGTGCGCTCGGGATCGGCGCCGAGCTCGAGGCGGCGGTGGACGGTGGTCCAGAGCGCGTAGTCGAAGCTGCGGAGCATCCCCGCGACGTCGCGCATGGGCGCGTATTTCCCGGTGCGCTCTTCGAGGGAGCGGGTGGGTTCCCCCTCGAAGTCGATGATCATGACGTCGGTCTGCACCACGAGCACCTGACCGAGGTGATAGTCCCCATGGATGCGGCAGCGGCCGCCGGAGGGGGGCGTGATCTCGGCCGCGTCGAGGCGGGCCATGAGTGCGTCGCGGCGCTCGAGAAGCGCCTCCGCGAGAGGGCGGCCCGTGTCGCCGAGCGCATCGAGCCGGTTCGATAGGCGGTCGAGGAGGTCCGTGACCTCGGCGCGCACGGTGCCGACGAGCGTCTGCATATCCTCCTGCGACAGGGGCTCGGGGCCGAAACGGCTGCCCTTGGCACCGCTGGAGAGCGCGCGGTGGAGTTCGGCGGTGCGGCGACCCAGCACCTCGCCGAGATCGAGAGGGCCGCCCATCACGCGGTCATCGTGATCGTCGGGCAGGTCGCGCTCCTCTGTTTCCAGGCGTTCCATGTCGCGATCCAGCGCCTCGGTGACATAGGTCCAGGCATCGCCCTGGTTTCCCACATAGGAGGAGGCGGCGGCGAGGGTGGTGACCTCTCCCTCGGCATCGAACCAGTCGATGGTGCCCAGAAGCGGGGGCGTGGCCTCGAAATCGGTCTCTTCGGTCAGAAAGCGGGCGAGGTCGATATCGGGCTGAATGCCTCGGCGGAGACGACGGTAGAGCTTCAGGATCAGCCTGTCGGAGAAGGCGATGGAGGCGTTGGACTGTTCGGCGGACATCAGGCGCGGTTCGCCGGGGTCCTCGGCCACGGCCGCGAAGCGGGGCGTGGGGGAGAAGACGATCCGCCCCTCCTCGCCCGCGTCGAGCTCGCGGCTCTGGCGGAGGCCGTCGAGAAGGGCGTTGGCCATGCCCTCGTCCACGGCGCCGTCGAGGATGGCGCCGACGCGGTTGGCCTGCCGCAGTTTCGCCAGCGTCGCGGGCAGGCGCGGCCCCATCGTGAGGTGATCCTCACCCCAGGCGGCGGTGAGCGGCAGGAAATAGCGCTGCTGTCCCTCCGCGACATCGACATCGACGACGGACAGGAGGTGCGTGCCCTCGATCTCTGCCAGCTGGCGCAGGTGCGCCTTGCGGATGCGGCCCTCCTTGGCGGCGAACCAGCGTTGCAGGGGAAGATATTCACACAAGGAGCGGCGCTCGAATTCGGCGGCGGCCTTGTCGCGCATTGCGCCGGAGATGGTGCCGTCGCGGGTGGTGAGGGTGATGAAATCGGGAAGCATGGCTGTGTAGGGGGTATGCCATGCGGGCGCCTCATGTTCCTCGGCGAGGAGAAACCAGTAGAATCCGTAGGCCGGAAGGGTCAGCAAGTAGGGCAGTTCGCCCACCGGCGGGAACGGGGACTGACCGGTGAGTTCGATCGGCACGCGGCGCTCGAATTCGCTGAGGTCGATCTCGGCCGCCTGGGCCTGACGGGAGAGGTTGGCGACGCAGAGCACGATCTCGTCCCCGAGGCGGCGGATGTAGGCCAGCACCTTGCGGTTGGAGGGATAAAGGAGCTGCACCTCGCCCCGGCCGAAGACATTGTGCCGCTGGCGCACGGCGATCATGCGCTTCATCCAGTTCAGCAGCGACGTGGGCGAGCTGTGCTGCGCCTCCACGTTCACGGCCTCATAGCCGTGGACCGGGTCCTGGATCGTCGGCAGGTAGAGCTGTTGCGGATTGGCGCGGGAGAAGCCCGCGTTGCGGTCGGCGGACCATTGCATGGGCGTGCGCACGCCGTCGCGGTCGCCGAGGTAGTAGTTGTCGCCCATGCCGATCTCGTCGCCGTAATAGACCACGGGTGTTCCGGGCATGGAGAAGAGGAGCGAGTTCAGAAGCTCGATCTTGCGCCGGTCGTTCTGGAGCAGCGGCGCGAGGCGGCGGCGGATGCCCATATTGATGCGGGCGCGCTTGTCGCTGGCGTAGGTCTCCCAGAGGTAGTCGCGTTCGCGGTCGGTGACCATCTCGAGGGTCAGCTCGTCGTGGTTCCTGAGGAAGATCGCCCATTGGCAGCCCTCGGGGATCGCGGGGGTCTGCCGGATGATGTCGGTGATCGGGTAGCGGTCCTCCTGGGCCACGGCCATGTACATCCGCGGCATCAGGGGGAAGTGAAAGCCCATGTGGCATTCGTCGCCCTCGCCGAAATAGGGGCGGGTGTCCTCGGGCCACTGGTTCGCCTCCGCCAGAAGCATCCGGTTCTCGTAGTGCCTGTCGAGATCGGCGCGGATCGACTTCAGCACCTCGTGGGTCTCGGGGAGGTTCTCGTTGTTGGTCCCGTCGCGTTCGACAAGGTAGGGGATGGCGTCGAGCCGGAGGCCGTCCACGCCCATGTCGAGCCAGAAGTGCATGACGTCGATCACTTCGCGCAGCACGTCGGGGTTGTCGAAGTTGAGGTCCGGTTGGTGGTCGAAGAAACGGTGCCAGTAGAACTGCTCCGCTATCGGGTCCCAGGACCAGTTGCTGTCATGGGTGTCGTTGAAGATGACGCGGGTCTTGTCCATCCAGCGGGTCGGATCGTCGGACCAGACGTAATAGTCCCGTTCCGGGCTGCCTTTCGGCGCGCGGCGGGCGCGCTGGAACCAGTCGTGCTGATCACTGGTGTGGTTGATGACAAGCTCGGTGATGACCTTGAGACCGCGCCGGTGGGCCTCTTCGACGAAGCCGCGGAAATCGTCCATGTCGCCGTATTGCGGGTTCACCGCGTTGAATTCGGCGATGTCGTAACCGTCGTCGCGCAGGGGCGAGGGGTAGAACGGCAGCAGCCAGACGGCGGTCGCGCCCAGTTCCTGAACATGGTCGAGGCGCTGCATGAGGCCGGCGAAATCGCCGATGCCGTCGCCGTCGGAATCCTGGAACGCCTTGACGTGGATCTGGTAGATCACCGCGTCCTTGTACCAGTCGGCGGTCTGGATGACCGGGTCGGGGGCCAGCAGATCCTTGTCGATGATGCTCATGCGGCACCTCCCGGTGGAAAGAGTTTCCAGATCGCGTAGGGCCGGTTCCGGGGGTCGAGGGTCAGCCGGTGGTGTTTGCCGTGCCAGGTGAACCGGTTGCCGTGGATCGCGTCCTCGACCTCGAGCGAGGCCTCGTCGGGGAGGCCGAATTGCCAGAGCGGCAGCTCGAAGCCGAATTGCGCGCCGGCGCGGGGGTCGATCAGGACGTGAAACAGGAGGAAGTTCCTGTTTTCATCGTCGAAGCGGCCGTAGCAGAGGACGCGGTCGTCATCGGCGGGGAAGAACCGGAGGGTACGGTCGTCGCGCATGGCGGGGTTCGCCGCGCGGATGCTGTTGATCAGGCGGATGTCGTCCTTGATGTGCCCGGGGGCATCGAGATCGCGGTGCTTGAGCTCGTATTTCTCGCTGTGAAGGTATTCGTCCTTGGGCGGGAGCCAGTCGGCCTCGCAGAATTCGAAGCCGGAATAGAGGCCCCAGTTGCTGACGAGGGAGGCCGCCATGATCGCGCGGGTCCGGAACCCGGGGCGGCCCGAGGCGTGGTTGAAATACGGGTTGATGTCGGGCGTGTTGGTGAAGAAGTTCGGCCGCATGTAATGGCGGCTGTCCTCGGTCGTGAGCTCGGTCAGATATTCCGTCAGCTCCGCCTTGGTGTTGCGCCAGGTGTAGTAGGTGTAGCTCTGGTTGAAGCCGAGTTTCGCCAGCCGTTTCATTAGCTTGGGCCGGGTGAAGGCCTCCGACAGGAAGATTGCATCGGGGCAGTCGCGGCGGACCTCGGCGATGATCCATTCCCAGAACGGGAAGGGTTTGGTGTGCGGGTTGTCGACGCGGAAGATCGTGACGCCGTGGCCGATCCAGAACAGGAAGAGGTCGCGGATCGCCTTCCAGAACGGCGCGTTGGGGCTGCCGTCGTCGAGATAGTAGCGGAAGTTGACGATGTCCTCGTATTTCTTGGGCGGGTTCTCGGCGTACTTGATGGTGCCGTCGGGCCGGCGCTCGAACCAGTCGGGGTGCTCCTCGATCCAGGGATGATCGGGGGAGGCGTTGAGCGCGATGTCGAGGGCGATCTCCAGCCCCTTGTCGCGGGCGGCGGCGACGAGCGCGTCGAAATCCTCCAGCGTGCCAAGCTCGGGGTGGACCGCATCCATGCCGCCCTCGGGAGAGCCGATGGCATAGGGGGAGCCCACATCGCCCGGCTCGGCCTTCAGCGAATTGTTCCGCCCCTTGCGGTTCGTGGTGCCGATGGGATGGATCGGCGGAAAATACAGGACGTCGAAGCCGAGGTCCGTCACATAGTCGAGCTGGTCGATGACATCGCGGAGCGTCCCGTGACGGCCGGGTTCGCCCTGCGAGCGGGGGAAGAGTTCGTACCAGGCGGAGAAGGCGGCCCGCTCGCGGTCGACCCAGACGGGGACGGGCGCGGACCGGGTCAGCGTGCCGCGGGGCCCGGCGATGGCCATGAAGGCCGCGGTGTCGGAGGCGAGGAGCGTCTCGGCGTCGCCCGCCCTGGCGGCGCGCTGAAGGCCCTTCAGGACGGCGGACTGGCCGCTGGGGGGCTTCGCGGCGTCGATGATGTTGCGGGCTTCCTCGAGCTCGACGGAGATGTCCTGGCCGGCGTCGCGCTTTTTCGCGGTGTCGCGGCGCCAGGTGCCCCAGATGTCGCGCCAGCCGAGGATGGTGAGGTGGGAGGGTCCGGTTTCGGGAAAGGCGACCTCGGCGGTCCAGCGGTCGTTGAGGCCGCGCGCCATCGGCAGCTCGATACCCTCGGCAGTCTCGACCGCCGCGGCGTAGAGATCGTGGCCGTCGCCGAAGACATCGGCGGCGATGGGCATGGGCCGGCCGACGACGGCCTTGGCGGCGAAGCGGCCTGCGTCGATCAGGGGGTCGATTGCCTCTATGGCGACGCGGTCCCGGGCAATGTCTTCCAGTATCGGGGCGTCCGCGCCCCGCGACGTTCTTGCTGCCATTCCGGCGTCTCTCCCGTCCCTGGCCCGGCCCGAGGCGCGATGCGCAGGGCCGTTCTTTGGGGATAGAACCGTGGGAAGGCGGCCCGGGTTCCGAAAAGCGACGTAGCGTCAGGTCAGGATCGGGGGTGGTGGCGGGGCCTCAATCAGCCCCGCGCACGGGCAGAACGGCGTCTGGAGCAGGCTGGACGACGCGCTGGACGAGATAGACCCCGGCGGCGATCGAGACGCCGATGAGGTCGGTCAGCCAGCCCCCCTCGATCATCGACAGCGCCGCGAGAACAAGGCCGATGCGCAGGAACCAGACGGTGCGCGCGCCCATGAACCACCCCAGAACCCCCGCCGCGAGCAGGTAGACGCCGACTGTCGCCGTCGCCCCGGCCCGCAGGATCTCGGGCCATGTGCCGTCCATCAGCAGCGCGGAGTTGTAGAAGAACATGAACGGCACCACG
>Ga0008835_100897_pt1 | contig 19700 bp, 18 predicted proteins | sample HotLakConsoUCCRE_FD_62215 | JGI IMG/M metagenome (GOLD analysis project Ga0008835, IMG submission 62215) | Hypersaline microbial mat communities from Hot Lake, Washington, USA - Hot Lake Consortium UCC-RE (Hybrid Assembly) ... | reverse complement strand
GGCGCACGGAGCGGGTGTCCGGGACGGCGGAGGTGGTGCTGTCGGCGGGGGATGCCTTCGAGATGCGCACACCGGGGGGCGGCGGATGGGGGCGCGCGCGGTAGGGTCGGGTGCGGTGGGTTGGAAACCCACCCTACGCGATGACCGGCGAAGCACCCGGCCCGGAACAGCCACGCAGTGGCCCGGGCAGCGCATGGCCGTCCCCACGGACGGGCGCTTCGTCACCGTCCCGCGTAGACGGTCGTCCTTCGGGGCGTTGCCATAAAGTGCGCCGCGTAGCCGTTGCTGCGCCCGTCCACGGTCTTTCGCTGCCCGGCGCGGTGGTGCGGGTGGTGAGGGGGATGGTGCGCGTTAAAAGCGCACCCTACGGGACGGTGGGGCGACAAAGAGGGTGCGCGTTGAAAGCGCACCCTACGCGGCGCGGGTGCTCCGACAGGTGGACGGGGCGGGGCCGCGCGCGTAGTCTGGCGAGCGTTCCCGAAGGAGCCTTCATGACCGACGCCCCCGCCTATCAGGTGCTCGCCCGCAAGTACCGACCCGAGACCTTTGCCGATCTCGTGGGCCAGGACGCCATGGTCCGCACGCTGCGGAACGCCTTCGCCGCCGACCGGATCGCGCAGGCCTTCATCATGACGGGCATCCGGGGCACCGGAAAGACGACCACCGCCCGGATCATCGCCAAGGGGATGAACTGCATCGGCGCGGACGGCACCGGCGGGCCGACGGTGGAGCCCTGCGGGGCCTGCGAGCATTGCCGCGCGATCATGGAAGGCCGCCATGTCGACGTGATGGAGATGGACGCGGCCTCCCGCACCGGGGTGGGCGACATACGCGAGATCATCGACAGCGTGGCCTACCGGGCGGCCTCCGCGCGCTACAAGATCTACATCATCGACGAGGTGCACATGCTCAGCACCTCGGCCTTCAACGCGCTCCTGAAGACGCTGGAGGAGCCGCCTGCCCATGTGAAGTTCATCTTCGCCACCACCGAGATCCGCAAGGTTCCGGTCACCGTGCTGTCGCGCTGCCAGCGGTTCGACCTGCGGCGGATCGAGCCCGAGGTGATGATCGCCATGCTGCGCCGCATTGCGGGCGCGGAAGGGGCGGGCATCTCGGACGACGCGCTGGCGCTGATCGCGCGGGCGGCCGAAGGCTCTGCCCGGGATGCGACCTCGCTTCTGGATCAGGCGATCAGCCATGGCGCGGGGGAGACCACGGCCGACGAGGTGCGGGCGATGCTGGGCCTTGCCGACCGGGGGCGGGTGCTGGACCTCTTCGACATGATCCTGAAGGGGGACGCCGCCGGCGCCCTGTCGGAACTCTCCGCGCAGTATTCCGACGGGGCCGACCCGATGGCGGTGCTGCGCGATCTCGCCGAGATCACCCATTGGGTAAGCGTTATCAAGATCACCCCCGAGGCGGCGGAGGATCCCACCGTCAGCCCCGAGGAGCGCGACCGGGGGCGCGTGATGGCCGATGCGCTGCAGATCCGGGTGCTGACGCGGCTATGGCAGATGCTCCTGAAGGCGCTCGAGGAAATCGGGCAGGCGCCGAACGGGATGATGGCGGCGGAGATGGCGGTCATCCGGCTGACCCATGTGGCCGACCTGCCGACGCCAGAGGACCTTGTGAGAAAGCTGCGCGATGCGCCGCCGCCCGGCCCTGCCGCGCCTGCGGGCGGCGGTGGTGGGGACCGGCGCGCCACCGCGCAGGGCGGGCCGGCGCCGACCCATGCCGGGCCCTCGGGTCCCTCGGCCCATGGCGCGCTGGCGGTCAAGGCGGAGGCGGCGCTGGCGCGCTATGCGCGGTTTGACGACGTGGTGGAGCTGGTGCGCGCGCATCGGGACGTGAAGCTGCTGGTGGAGATCGAGACCGGGCTGAGGCTCGTGTCCTACGCGCCGGGGCGGATCGCCTTCGAGCCTGCGGAGACGGCGCCCGCCGATCTCGCGTCGCGTCTGGGCAGTCGCTTGCAGGCCTGGACCGGCGTGCGCTGGGCGGTGTCGATCGAGCAGGGCGGCGGGCCGACCATTGCCGAAACCCGTGACGCCGAGGTCCGGGCGATGCACGAGGAGGCAGAGGCCCATCCGCTGGTGCAGGAGGTGCTGCGCGCCTTTCCCAAGGCCCGGATCACCGAGGTGCGGAGCCGTGCCGCGCTGGAGGCGGAGGCCGGGGTCGAGGCCCTGCCGGAGGTCTCGGAGGAATGGGACCCGTTCGAGGAGGACTGACGGCGGCTGCCCGTCTTCTTGTGGCGGGACGCGGGCGTGCCTAGACTCAGGGCGACACGGAACGGAGTGACAGAGATGTTCAAGGGGCTCGGCGGCATCGGCGACATGGCCAAGATGATGAAATCCGCCCAGGAAATGCAGAAGCGGATGGCCGATCTGCAGGAAGAGATGGCGCGGATGGAGGTCACGGGTGAAAGCGGCGCGGGCCTCGTGAAGGCCACCGCCAGCGTTCAGGGAGAGCTCAAGGCGCTGTCCATCGACCCGTCGATCTTCGATCCGGCCGAAAGGGAGGTCGTGGAGGACCTGATCCTCGCCGCGATCAAGGACGCGCAGAGCCGCGCGCAGGCGAAGATGCAGCAGGAGATGAGCCGCATCGGCCAGGAGCTGGGCCTGCCGCCGGGAATGGGCTTTCCGGGGTGATACGGAGCGAGCCGATTTTTCGACGAAAAATCGGGGGCGCAGGTGGCTGAGGGCGAGGTGGGCGTCGAGCGGCTGATCGAGCTCATGGCGAAGCTGCCGGGCCTCGGGCCGCGCTCGGCCCGGCGCGCGGTGCTGCACCTCATCAAGAAGCGCGGCGTGCTGCTGGTGCCGATGGCCGAGGCCATGGCAGGGGTCGGGCGCACGATTCGCGAGTGCCTCAACTGCGGCAACCTCGCCACCGCGGATATCTGCCCGATCTGCGCGGCGGAGAAGCGGGGCAACGGGCAGATCTGCGTCGTCGAGGACGTGGCCGATCTCTGGGCCATGGAGCGGTCTCGGGTCTTTGGGGGACGCTATCACGTGCTGGGCGGCACGCTGTCGGCGCTGGACGGTCTCGGGCCGGAAGAGCTTCGGATCCCGCAGCTCCTCGACCGGATCGCGACCGAGGAGGTGACAGAGGTGATCCTTGCGCTGGGCGCGACGATCGATGGGCAGACCACCGCCCATTACATCGCCGACGCGCTGGAGGAACGAGTGAGCGTCACCTCGCTGGCGCAGGGCGTGCCGGTCGGCGGCGAGCTCGATTATCTCGATGACGGCACCATCAGCGCGGCGCTGAGGGCGCGAAAAGCCTTGTGAGGGGAGAGGTGAGAGGCTGGACAACGACCCAAGCGGGACTCGTTACGGCTGCTTCCTTCCGGACCTGACCGGGTTGGCGAGGCGCCTGCCCGCGCCAACCTCTCAAGGGGCATATAGGCGAGCGGCGGGCCGGTCGCAACCGGTGTCGGAGGCTCTGCCACCCCGGCCAGACGGAGCTTTTTCCGTTCGCTCCCGGGATGGTTCAGACCAGAAGAACCCGGGGGTCGGGTTTCTTTCAGAGCCGGATCTCGTAGAGGCAACCGGTGTCGGAACTCTGCGAGACAAGGCGGATGCCGCGGCCGGCAGGTGGCGGCATATGGGTCCTTGCGTCGGTGCCGGTCTCGAAGAGCACGGTGGTTTCGGGATCGAGGGGAGCGAAGAGCCAGCAGGGGCGCGCCGCGGGGACGATCTCGGGCCGGTTCGAGATGTATGAGGCGACCGCGTCGCGCGTGGCCGCGGCGGAGGTCCAGCGAAGGAGGCCGCGCACGGCCGCCGGGACCTGACCGCCGCCGCCGTGCCGGTAGGAATTGGTGATGACGAGAAAGCGCCCGGCGGGGTCCACGGGCCGGTCCTCGTGCCGCAGGTCCCTGACTCGGGAGAAGTGTCGGTCGACCAGCTCTCCGTTGGGTGTGTAGCGGGCGGGGCGTGAGAGGTCGAAGGCCGCGGTCACCCCGTCGATCACGTCGAACATGTAGCTGGGGATGCCCGCATGTAGGAGCGGAGTGCCCCGCGAGCCGGGCGCGACATGGTGGAACAGGGACGCGGCGCGCTCGAGCCAGTCGGCCACATCGTCGCCGCTCATCTCCAGCACCACGAGGCTGTTGGGGTAGGGGTAGAGTTCGGTCGCGGTCCGGAAGGCGAGAGGACCTGCCGGCACGTCGATGTAATTGCGCGGCCCGCCCCAGCCCCCGGCGCGGTAGCTCGCGGCGACGGAGAGGAGCGGCAGGTCGGGCAGGTCCGGCGCCAGACGGGTGACATGGTCGCGCTGGGCGTCGGCCACGAGGGTCAGCGCGGGGCAGGGGGCGGCGAGCGAGAAATAGGTATGGATCGGGCCGGTCGTCCGGCCGATGGGGCGGCGCATGTGCCTGCGGGCGCGATCGTGGGCGACGGCGGCGGTGGCCGCGACGGCGGGGTCCTCTTCGTCGCCCACGGCCAGGGCGCGGGCCGTGGCCTGTGTGATGCGCCAACCCTCGTGGGTAGGGGAGAGGAGGAGGTCGAGGCACCCGAGGTGACTGCCGCCGTAGCCGGGCATCACGGCAGGTTTGCCGTAAAGGCGACCGGCGGCGGGATCGACGTTCGGGCCGGAGGGCGTCGCGGGACCGGGAAAGACGCGGTGGGAATGGCCGAGGATCAGGGCGTCTATGCCCGGGACCGCGGCGAGAGGGATCGCGGCGTTCTCCATGCCAGGGCTGTGACTGGCTTCGCCGATGCCGGAATGGCAGAGCGCCACGACGATGTCCGCCCCGGCCGCGCGCAGGCGGGGAACTTCAGAACGGGCGGTTTCGACGATGTCGGAGGTCGTGGCGCGGCCCGAGAGGCTGTCGCGGTCCCAGTCGACGGTTTGCGGCGGCAGGAGACCGATAAGGCCCACCCGCAGCGTGACGGCGCCGCCGTCCGAAAGTGGCAGGGCGCGGTCGAGGATGACCCAGGGCGCGATCCGGGCGGAGGGCACTGCGAGTGTCAGGTTGGCGGCGAGGGCATGAAAGGACGCCTCTGCCAGGGCCCGGTCGAGAAAGCCGAGGCCAAAATTGAAATCGTGGTTGCCGAGGGCCACGGCGTCGTAGCCCGTGGCATTCATCGCGGCGATAACGGGGTTCGGCCCATCCGCTGCGGTTTCTGCGACGGTGTCGGAGAGGGCCGAGCCTTGCAGGAAGTCGCCGTTGTCGACCGTCAGTGTGCCGGCAAACTCATCGCGCAGGCGGCGGATCAGCGTCGCGACCGCGGCGAGGCCGGTGCCGGTGGCGGGGGCGTCGGCATAATAGTCATGGGCCAGAAGCTGGGCATGCAGGTCCGACGTCGCGAGGATGCGCAGCCGCGCCGTTGCGCTGCCTTCCGGGGTCCAGTCTCGCTGTTCCGGGTCGCGCACGCCGGGTCCCTCAGCCTCGTTCCGCGCCGGAGCCTGCGGGCCAACATCTCGGGATGCAAGGGAAAGTGCGATTGCCACGCGGTGAAGTCCGTGCGACGGAATGCCCATGCGGGACGCGGAACAGGTGACATTCGGAGGGGCGGGACTGGACCGTGCGGCGGAGCTGCGCGGGGCGGAGGCTCAGGCGCGGCTGTTGGCGGATGCTTCGGCGCGCACGCTGGTGCTGTGGCGCGGCAAGGTGATGGTGGAGGGCGAGGCGCCTCTGGGCGTGGCGCTGCGGCCGCTCGGCCATCCGGTCTGCGTCGCGGCCGACGATCCGCCGGTGTTCCTCGGGCGGAGGCCGGAGGGACCGCTCTTCGCCGTCGAGATCAGCGAATGGCAGCCCGAGACGCTGGACGAGAGCGCGTTGGGCGGGTTTCTCGACCCGACGGAGCAGCGCCATCCGGAGGCCGGGGGAGACGCTCGGTTCGCCGAGTTGCGCGCGGTGATGACCCGACTGACGCCGGTCGATGCGGAACTGGCGGCCACGGCCAAGGCGGTCTTCGGCTGGCACGCCAGCCACGGGTTCTGCGCGCGGTGCGGGGCGAAGTCGGAGATGACGGAAGGGGGCTGGCAGCGCACCTGCGGGACCTGCGGGGCGCGGCATTTCCCGCGCACGGACCCGGTCGTCATCATGCTGATCACTCATGGCAATTCGGTTCTGCTGGGGCGGTCTCCGCACTGGCCGGAGGGGATGTTCTCACTGCTTGCGGGCTTTGTCGAGCCGGGCGAGACGGTGGAAGCCGCGGTCCGGCGCGAGGTGCGCGAGGAGGCGGGGGTCGTGGTAGGGCCGGTGTCGTACCTGGCCAGCCAGCCCTGGCCGTTTCCGGCCTCGCTGATGCTGGGCTGCCGGGGCGAGGCGCTGAGCACGGAGATCGTTCTGGACCCCGTGGAGCTGGAAGCGGCGCAATGGGTGAGCCGGGAGCGGCTGTTCGAGGTCATGGCCGGGAGGGACGGGTCGATCCTGCCTGCGCGGCGCGGCGCCATCGCCCATTTCCTTCTCGAGCGCTGGCTTGCGGACAGGCTGGATTGACCCAAAGTAAGCGGCCAAGAGCCAAAGGTGAGAGGCAAGCCAGAGCATGAAGTTTTCCGTCCGTGAGGATATCGAGGCGCCGGTCGACGTCGTTTTCGCCAGGTTCTCCGATTTCGCTTATTTCGAGCGGGTCGCCCTGCGCCGTGGCGCGGAAGTTGACCGGATGGACCCGTCGCTGCGGGCCGGGAAGGGTGCGCGCTGGATGGTGCGGTTCAAGTTCCGCGGCAAGTTCCGCGAGGTGCTGATCCGCATCGCGGAGATGGACCCCCCAAACGCCTATGTCATCGCGACCACGTCGAACGGCATAGAGGGTATGACCACGGCGGAGTTCGTGCCCCTGTCGCCGGCCAGTACTCGGCTGACCTTTGCCACAGAGCTCAAACCGCGGACCATTCCGGCGCGGATCGTGATGCAGTCGCTGATGCTGGCGAAGGGCCGGCTGGACGAGCGGCTGCGGACGCGGATCAAGGACTATGCGAGGGATATCGAGGCGGGCTGGCGCGACGGCAAAGGCTGAGGGGTCAGTCTCTCGACGTGCTGCGACCGCGTTCGTAGCGGCGGCGGTCGGCGGGAAACACTCCCATCAGCGCGAGCCTGTCGGTGAAGTAGTCGAGCTCCTCGAGCGCGAGCTGGACCGAGCGGTCGTCGGGATGGCCCTCCACCTCGGCGTAGAACTGCGTCGCCTGGAACTGCCCGTCGACCATGTAGCTTTCGAGCTTGGTCATGTTGACGCCGTTGGTGGCGAAACCGCCCATCGCCTTGAACAGTGCCGCGGGGATGTTGCGGACGCGGAAGATGAAGGCGGTGATCATGCCGGCGGGGCCGCGGCGGCTGAAATCGGGCTCACGGGCCATGATGACGAACCGCGTGGTGTTGCGGTCATGGTCCTCGATGTGGCGGGCGAGGATGGAAAGATCGTTGATGCGGGCCGCGAGATCCGAGGCCAGTGCGCCCAGGGACCGGTCGCCCGTGCGCGCCACATGCGCGGCGGAGCCTGCTGTGTCGGCGCCGGTGACCGGCTCGATGTCGTGTTCGCGCAGGAACCCCCGGCACTGGCCCAGAAGCACGGTATGCGACATGGCGGCGCGGATGTCCTCCAGCCGCGCGCCCCGGACGCCGAGCAGGTTGATATGCACCCGCACAAAGGCCTCATCGACGATATGGAGGCCGCTTTCCGGCAGCAGGTGGTGCACATCGGCCACCCGGCCATAGGTCGAGTTCTCGACCGCAATCATTCCGAGTTCGGCGTCACCTTTGCGCACGGCCTCGATCGCGTGTTCGAAGGTCGGGCAGGGCAAGGGCTCATAATCCGGGCGCGCCTCGACGCAGGCCTGATGACCGTAGGCGCCGAGCTCTCCCTGAAAGGCAATTTTCCCCGGCATTCCAATGACCTCCCCCAAGGTCGGAAAATGGGCATTTCGTCGCGGTGCTACATCTTGCGCCGGTCGCACCCAAGCGGATACATGACCGACGACAAGAGATGGGGACGGAACGCGACATGTTCGACACAATGACGCTTACGAAGCTGTTGGGCGGATTCTGCGGAGCTCTCCTGATCTTTCTGCTGGGCAGTTGGGCCTCGTCCGCGATCTACGGCTCCTATGGGCATTACCATGCAGAGCAGGCCTACATAATTCCGGTGGAGGGTGATGAAGCGTCGGATGAACCGGTCGAAGAAGGGCCGAGTTTCGAGGAGGTCTTCGCCTCCGCCGATGCCGCCGAGGGCGAGACGCTTTGGCGGAACTGTCAGGCCTGTCACGCGCTGGAGCAGGGGGTGAACGGCACGGGCCCCTACCTGCACGGGGTCGTAGGGCGCGAGATCGCAGCGGTCGACGGGTTCAGTTATTCTTCCGCCCTTCAGGAGCGGGGCGATGTCTGGACCCCCGCGAACCTGGACGGCTTTCTCGAGGACCCCTCCGGCTGGGCTCCGGGCACCTCGATGGGTTACAACGGGATGCGGCGGGTCAGCGACCGGGCGAACCTGATCGCCTATCTCGACAGCCTCGACGACTGATCGGTCCTGACCGGGCTCCGGGAGCCGGTGAGGAATGCAGCAGGGCCGCCCCGGTGGGCGGCCTTTTGCATTGCTGCGGCGCGGCTCACGGAGAGCTGACGTTTTCGCGCCTTGCATGTTCGACAAGCGCAACTTTAGCTACATCTGAAGGGCAGGTGCGCCGGACCGTCCGTGACCGATGGCGCGCCCGAGAAGAGGAGAGCGCCATGACCCATCGTCGTCCCGCCGCGTCGGCCGCCGCGGCCCTTGTCCGACATCCGTCCCGCGAGGATCGGTGGTCGGGGTCGATGTGGGGCGCTCTGGGCCTCTGCACCGCCATCGCCGCCCTTGCGGCGGGCATGGTCCGGGCGCAGGACGAGGTCACGGTGACCCATGCCTATGCCAACTTCGGCGAACCGGTCTACGGCCCCGACTTCGAGCACCTGGCCTATGTGAACCCGGACGCCCCCAAAGGTGGGGAGATTTCCACCTGGGCGCAGGGGACCTTCGACAGCTTCAACCCCTATGCCTTCGCGGGCGTTTCGGCGAGCCTTGCCACGATCGGGAGCGAGGCGGTGCTGACGTCCACCGCCGATGACCCCTATGCTCTCTACTGCTTCATGTGCACGACGATGGAGTATCCCGAGGATATTTCCTACGTGACCTTCAACCTTCGCGATGACGTGACCTTCTCGGACGGCACGCCGGTCACCTCCCAGGATGTGCGGTATTCGACCGAGCTCTTCCTCGAGCAAGGCATTCCGGAATTCCGGCTGGTGCGGTCGGCCTGGATCGAGAGCATCGAGACGCCGGACGACCATACGATAACGTTCCGCTTCACCGACGAGGCGCCGCTCCGGGACAGGATCTCTTTTGCGGGTGGGACGCCGATCCTGAACCAGGCGTGGTTCGAGGCGAACGAGTACCGGCTGGACGAGCCGACCGAGGCGCCACTGATGTCCACGGGTGCCTATGTGCTCGAGAGCTTCGACTACAACCGGGACGTGGTCTACCGCTACAACCCCGAATACTGGGCGCGCGACCTGAACTGGAATGTCGGGCGGAACAATTTCGAGACGATCCGGGTGGAGTATTTTGCCGATGCCTCGGCAGGCTTCGAGGCGTTCAAGGCGGGCGAATACAGCTTCCGGACCGAGAACACCTCGCTGATCTGGGCGACGGGCTATGATTTCCCCGCCATCGACCGGGGCTGGGTGGTCACGGATACGATCCCCGACGGCAATGTCGGTACGCGGCAGTCCTTCGTCTTTCAGCTCGACAAGGCGAAGTGGCAGGACATCCGGGTCCGCCAGGCGGTCGAGCAGATGTTCAACTTCGAATGGACCAACGAGACGCTGTTCTACGGCCTCTACGCGCGGCCGACCTCGTTCTGGGTGAACACCGATCTGGCCGCCGTTGGCACGCCGACCGAAGGCGAGCTTGCGATCCTAGAGCCGCTGGTGGCCGAGGGGCTGCTGGACGAGAGCATCCTGACCGGGGAGGCGGTGATGCCCGCCACCGCCGATGCCGCCGAGAACCGCGTGCCGCGCGGCAACCTGCGCCGGGCGGCGGGCCTGCTGGAGGAGGCGGGCTGGGCTGTGGGGGACAGCGGCTTCTTCGAAAAGGACGGCGAGGTGCTGGAGCTGGTGATCCTTCAGTTCAGCCCGCAGTTCGACCGCATCGTGAATCCCTATATCGAGAACCTGCGCCTTCTGGGCATCGACGCGCGGCTGGAGCGGGTGGATCTCTCGACATACCAGGAGCGGCGGCTGTCGGGGGATTTCGACATGACCAACGCGGGTTTTTCCATGACGCTTGAGCCCGGACAGGTGCTGTTCCAGTGGTTCGGGTCCGACACCGCGGGCGAATCGAGCCGCAACATCCAGCGGCTCAGGAACGAGGCGGTGGACCGGATCATCCCGCAGGTGGTGGCGGCCGATACGCTGGAGGCGCTCGAATCCGCCACACGGTCGCTCGACCGGGTCCTGCGGAGCCTGCATTTCGAGGTGCCGCAATGGTTCAACGACCAGCATTGGGTGGCCTATTACGACATGTACCGCCATCCCGAGGAGATTCCACCCTATGCGCTCGGCCAGTTCGATTTCTGGTGGTACGACGCGGAGCGGGCGGAGGAACTGCGCGCCGCGGGCGCGTTCCGCCGGTAAGGGGCTGACATGGGCGCCTATATCCTGAGGCGGCTGTTGCTCGTGATCCCGACGCTGCTCGGAATCATGATACTCAACTTCGCGCTGATCCAGTTCGTGCCCGGCGGGCCGATCGAGCAGATCCTCGCGCGGCTCGAGGGCGGCGGGGACGTGTTCGAGAGCTTCTCGGGCGGGGGCTCCGAGGTCATGAGCGAAGGCAGCAGCGAATACCTGGGCGCCCAGGGCCTTCCGGCGGAGTTCATCGCGGAGCTGGAGCGGGAGTTCGGTTTCGACAAGCCGCCGCTGGAGCGGTTCCTCAACATGATGTGGGACTATGTCCGGTTCGATTTCGGAGAGAGCTATTTCCGGAACATCGCGGTTGTGGACCTGGTGCTGGAGAAGATGCCCGTGTCGATCACGCTGGGCCTCTGGTCCACGCTGATCGCCTATCTCATCTCGATTCCGCTGGGCATCCGGAAGGCGGTGCGGGACGGCACGCCCTTCGACACCTGGACGAGCGGGGCGATCATCGTGGGCTACGCGATCCCGGGCTTCCTGTTCGCGATCCTGCTGATCGTGCTCTTCGCGGGGGGGAGCTATTTCCGCATCTTCCCGCTCAGGGGACTGACCAGCGACAACTGGGAGGACCTGTCCTTCTTCATGAAGATCGCGGATTACTTCTGGCACATCACGCTGCCGGTGCTGGCCTCCACCATTTCGGCCTTTGCCACCCTGACGCTGCTGACGAAGAACAGTTTCCTTGACGAGATCAAGAAGCAGTACGTGATGACCGCCCGCGCCAAGGGCCTGACGGAAAGCCGCGTTCTTTATGGCCACGTCTTCCGCAACGCGATGCTGATCGTGATCTCGGGTTTTCCGGCGCTGTTCATCGGGGTGTTCTTCGGGGGCAGCCTCATCATCGAGACGCTGTTCTCGCTCGACGGGCTGGGGCGGCTGGGCTTCGAGGCGGCGGTGGCGCGGGATTATCCGGTGGTGTTCGGCACGCTTTTCGCGTTCTCGCTGATCGGGCTGGTGGTCGGCATCCTGACGGACCTGACCTATGTGCTGATCGACCCGCGAATCGATTTCGAGGCGCGCGGATGATGGGGACTGTCGCCCCCGTCCCGCCGGCGCGCCGCAAGCGGTGGCTCTCGCCGCTGAACCAGCGGCGGCTGAGCAACTTCCGGCGCAACCGGCGGGCGGTCTGGTCGTTCTGGATCTTCGCGGTGCTGTTCGGGCTGTCGCTGTTTGCCGAGTTCCTCGCCAACGACAAGCCGGTGCTGGTCAGCTACCGGGGCGATCTGAGGATGCCGATCTTCCAGTTCTACGCGGAACAGGACTTCGGCGGGGATTTCCGCACGGAGGCCGCCTACAAGGACGTGGAGGTGAAGTGCCTGATCGTCACCGGTGGGCTGGCCGACATGTGTTTCGACGACCCGGAGGGCACGATCGAGCTTGCCGAGGCGGGTGCAATCGATGACCCCGAGTTCGACAAGGGCTGGGCGATCTGGCCGGTGATTGCCTACAGTTACGACACGATCGTGGATATCCCGGGCGTCGCGCCATCCGCGCCTTCTCCGGAGAACTGGCTCGGCACCGACGACACGAAGCGAGACGTGGCCGCGCGGGTGATCTACGGCTTCCGGCTCAGCATCGCCTTTGCGCTCATCGTAACGGTGGCAGCCTCTCTGATCGGGATCGTCGCGGGGGCGGTGCAGGGATATTTCGGCGGCTGGACGGACCTCTTGTTCCAGCGGTTCATCGAGATCTGGACGGGCATTCCGAGCCTCTATGTCATCATCATCGTCTTCGCGATCCTGGGGCGAAGTTTCTGGCTCCTCGTGTTCCTGACGGTGCTGTTCGGCTGGCCGGCGCTGGTGGGCGTGGTCAGGGCGGAGTTCCTGCGGGCGCGGAATTTCGAGTATGTGCGCGCGGCCAAGGCGCTGGGCGTGGGCAACATGACGATCATGTTCCGGCACATGCTGCCCAACGCCATGGTGGCGACGATCACCATGCTGCCGTTCCTCGTCACCGGGGCGATCGCGACGCTGGCCTCGCTTGATTTCCTCGGGTTCGGGCTGCCCTCGTCGGCGCCCTCGCTGGGAGAACTGACCCTGCAGGCCAAGCAGAACCTGCAGGCGCCGTGGCTCGGGTTCACCGCCTTCTTCACCTTCGCCATCATGCTGTCGCTGCTGGTCTTCGTCTTCGAGGGGGTGCGCGACGCGTTCGATCCGAGAAAGACCTTCTCGGGCGAGGCGAAGGTCGAGCACGCGGCGCCGGGCGGCAGCGCCGCCCCCGAGGCGGTGCAGCAGCCCCGCACGCGGCCGGGCGAATGAGCGGAGGCATGGCCTTTCTGCGCGGGCTTCACCTGGGCGCGCTGCTGGTCAATGCCGCAGCTGTTGCGGCGGTCCTTCTTGCCGTCGCTCGCGCGCCGGCCGGGGGCGCGGTGGGAGACTATGCGGGCTTCGGGGTCCTCGTCGCCACGATCTACTCTGCGCCGGGCCTGCTGGCGCTGCTCGTGGCCGTCCTGCTCTGGCGCAGACCCCTCGTGCGGTTCGGGCCGCGCCTGGGCCTGATGCTTGCGACATCGGTCTGGAGTCTCCACGTCCTGTTCCTCCATCTGTCGTTCTTCGTGGCCTCGATGCGGGAAGATGCGGCATGAGCGATCCCATCCTCAGGGTGCGCGGGCTCTCCGTGCGGTTTCGTCAGGACGGGGTGGACACCCCCGCCGTGCGGGGCGTGAGCTTCGACGTGGGGCGCGGCGAGACCGTGGCGCTGGTGGGGGAGAGCGGGTCGGGGAAGTCCGTGACCGCGCTGTCCACCGTGCGGCTGCTGGGCGACAGCGCCATGGTGTCGGGCTCGGTCCGGTTCGAGGAGACGGAGGTCCTCGGCGCGGACGAGCGGACACTGCGCGGCATCCGGGGCAACGACATCAGCTTCATCTTCCAGGAGCCGATGACCTCTCTCAACCCGCTGCACACGCTGGAAAAGCAGCTGCGCGAATCGATCGAGCTGCACCAGGGGCTGCGGGGGGAGGCGGTGAAGGCCCGTATCCTCGAACTGCTGCACCAGGTGGGCATCCGCGATCCCGAGACGCGGCTTGGCGCCTATCCGCACCAACTGTCGGGCGGCCAGCGGCAGCGGGTGATGATCGCCATGGCGCTGGCCAACGATCCGCAGCTGCTGATTGCGGACGAGCCGACCACGGCGCTCGACGTGACGATCCAGGCGCAGATCCTTGGCCTGCTGGCGGAGCTGAAGGCGCGCACGAAGCTGTCGCTGCTGTTCATCACCCATGACCTGACCATCGTTCGGCAGATCGCCGACCGGGTCTGCGTGATGAAGGACGGCGAGATCGTGGAACAGGGCCCGGTGGAGGAGATCTTCGAGCGGCCGCAGCATCCCTACACGATCAAGCTCCTGTCGGCGGAGAGCACGGGCGTGCCGCTGCCTGTGCCGCAGGATGCCGAAGTGATCGCCGGAGTGCGGAACCTGCGGATCTGGTTCCCGATCCACCGCGGGCTTCTGAAACGCACCGTGGGCCATATCAAGGCCGTCAACGACGCCACGCTGGAGGTGCGGGCCGGAGAGACCGTGGGGATCGTGGGCGAGAGCGGGTCGGGCAAGACCACCCTTGCGCTGGCGGTGATGCGGCTGATCCGCTCCGAGGGGCGGATCGTGTTCATGGGCCGCGACATCCACGGGCTGGGGCCGCGGCAGATGCGGCCGCTGCGGGGCGACATGCAGATCGTGTTCCAGGACCCCTACGGATCGCTGAGCCCACGCATGACGGTGGCGGAGATCATCTCCGAAGGGCTCGACGTGCACGGTGTCTCGAGGGGCGCCGACAAGCGCACCATGGTTGCGGAGATCATGGCGGAGGTCGGCCTCGATCCCGGGATGATGGACCGCTATCCGCACGAGTTCTCCGGCGGGCAGCGCCAGCGAATCGCCATCGCCCGGGCGATGATCCTGCGCCCGAAGCTGCTGGTTCTGGACGAGCCCACCTCGGCGCTCGACATGACCGTGCAGGTGCAGATCGTGGAACTGCTCCGGGACCTGCAGGCGCGGCACCGGCTGGCCTATCTGTTCATCAGTCATGATCTGAAGGTGGTGCGGGCACTGAGCCACCGGGTGATGGTGATGAAGCAGGGCGACGTGGTAGAGGCTGGTCCCGCGGAGGAGATCTTCCGCCGCCCGCAGAGTGCCTACACGCGCGAGCTGATGCAGGCGGCCTTCATGGAACTCGACGCGGCCGAGTGACCGGCGGTGCGGCGCTCTGCTGCGCAGACGCCCCGCCCGCCGTCCCGTCGGGTGCTCTGCCGGTTCGTGTCGCGAAGGGCGGGCCGGAGAGGGGGCGCTGCCCCCCGCCTGTGGCGTCCCCCGGGATATTTCCGGCCAGAAAAATCCGGGGGCCGGCGTGCCCTCCGGGATGGTGCTCAGGAAGGCGGCTGGATCATGAAGCAGGTGGTGCCGCGGGCCTGAAGGCGGCGGCAGGCCAGTTCCGCGGTCTCGCGGGTCAGCCCCACGAAGTTCGCGTCGAAGCCCTGGGAGCTTTCGCCGATACGGCGAAGGGCGCCGTCGAGCGTGGACATCTCGTTCAGGGCGACGCGCAGGAGCACCCGCTCGGCGCGATACCGGGAGCCATAGCGGCCCACGTTGATGCCCCAGTGCCGGCCGGAATTGGTCGACAGTCGCTCGATCACCTCCTGTTCCACGGGCGGCTGGAGCGCGGCCTCGACGACCAGACTTTCGGGCCGTGGCTCGGACGGTGTGGCGGAAACCTCGAGCGGCGTGGATTCGGAGGAGGCGTCGACGGCGGCGGCGACGGCGGCTGCGATCAGGTCCGGATCGATGCGGCGCTCGGCGGGAACCGCGGCGAACACGGTCTCGGGCCGGGCCTGCGGCCTCGGGGACCGGTCCGGAGCGGAGGCAAGCCGGGTCGCCCCCGCGACGTTGCCGAGATAGGGCGGCCGTTCCGGCCGGCGCAGGGCCACCTGGGCCGGCGCTCGGGCAAAGCCGAGGTCCATCAGTTCCGCGACCCTTGCGTTGCGTGCGGCGGATCCCGGCGCGCCGAAGACGGTCACCACGATCCGGACGCCGTTCCGTTCGGCGGAGGCCACGAGGTTCGATCCCGCAGCGTTGGTGAAGCCGGTCTTGATGCCGTCGGCGCCGACATAGGCATCGAGGAAGCGGCGGTTGGTGTTCTCCACCGTTGCGATGCCGGCGTCGGTCGAGCGGCGGGAGAAGAGGTTGTAGTACTGTGGCCAGTCGTAGATCATGTGTCGGCCAAGGATCGTCATGTCGCGTGCCGAGGACATGTGGCCTGCTTCGGTCAGCCCGTGGGCGTTACGGAAGGTGGTGCGGGTCATGCCCATGGCGCGGGCAGTGCGGGTCATGCGGTCAGTGAAGGCCTGTTCGGAGCCCGAGACGGCGAAGGCGATCGCGGTCGCGGCGTCGTTGGCCGAGCGTACGGCGGCGGCACGTAACAGGTAGCGGAAGCGAATCTGCTGTCCCGGGACGAGGCCGAGTTTCGAGGGAGGTTCGGCCGCGGCCTCGCGGGGGATGGTGACCATCGTGTCGAGAGTGATCTCGCCCCGCTCAACCGCCTCGAAGGCGACCCAGAGCGTCATCATCTTGGTCAACGACGCCGGGTGCAGCGAGGTGTCGGCGTTGTCGGAATGGTAGACCTCGCCGGAGCGGGCATCCATGACCATGGCTGCCCAGGGCGCGGCGCGCGCCATCAGAGGTGTCAGCGCCGCCAGGAGGAGGACGGCAAGGAGAAGAATCCCCGTTCGGGCGGGGTGCCCCGTTCGTGCGATCACGTCATCTGCCCTTGTCTGCGCCCGGAGTGACCCGGTGCCTGCCTCATGCGCCCCGATCTGATGCCGGATACGTCTTTCTTGTGCGGAAACGCTAGCACGACGCTGTGCCTTCAAAAAGCCCTGCAAACGAGTGCTTTGCGTCACCTGTCTCATGAAGGGCACGAAGATCTGGTGGCGACTTGGGGTCAGTTACGCAACATCGGCGAATGTGGCGAAATAAGGGCGGGCGGGGGAGAAAAAGTGCCGGTCAGCCGAGGCCTGACAGGAGGTCGGGCAGCGCCCCGAGATCGGCGATGCGACGAAAGCGGGGGTGCGCCTCGGGCGGGTCGGCCCGTTCCAGCGCCCATGTGATCTCGTGCGGGACATGGACTCCCCAGGCCCCGGCCTCCAGGGCGGGGAGCACGTCGGAGCGGAGCGAATTGCCGACCATCATCGCCCGCCCGGCGCCGGCGAAGAGCCGACCATAGGTCTGCGCCGTCTTCTCCGAGACGATCTCGACCGAATCGAAGAGCTCTCCGAGTCCGGATTGCGCCAGCTTGCGCTCCTGGTCGAGCAGGTCGCCCTTGGTGATGACAATCAGCCGCGCCCGTCCCGCAAGCGCTTCCACCGCCTCGCGCGCATGGGGCAGCAGCTCGATCGGGTGGGAGAGCATCTCGCGGCCCGCGGCGAGAATGTCGGCGATCACTTCCGGGGGCACCCGGCCCGAGGTCACTTCGATCGCGGTTTCGATCATGGAAAGGGTGAAACCCTTTACCCCGTAGCCGTAATGTCCGAGGTTGCGGTGTTCGGCCGCAAGGAGGCGCTCTTCGAGATGGTCGCGGCCGGCGTGATCGGCGAGCAGGTCGGCGAAGCGGTCCTGGGTCAGGCGGAAGTGACGCTCGTTGTGCCAGAGCGTATCGTCGGCATCGAATCCCACGGTCCACGAGGGAGGGCCGTGACGGGGTCGGGACATGGGAACCACTTTCCTTGAAGCGCGCTTCGCATATATTACGAAGCCGAGACAGAGCAACGCGAGAGCCGGAGGCCGGAGCAGCTGATGCCCACTGACATCTTCATGATGGCGGACAAGGAAGACGGCGGTGGGTCGGACACCGGTGTCAAGCTGGAGACGCGTCCGAAGACGAAGAAGCCTCCGCTCTACAAGGTCCTGATCCTCAACGACGATTACACCCCGATGGAATTCGTCGTTCATGTACTGGAGCGGTTCTTCGGAATGTCCCACGCCCAGGCCTTCGAGCTGATGCTGACGGTCCACAAGAAGGGCCTCGCCGTGGTGGGCGTATTCTCCTTCGAGATCGCCGAGACGAAGGTGGCGCAGGTGATGGATTTCGCGCAGCGGCACCAGCATCCGCTGCAGTGCACCATGGAAAAGGAATAGGCGCGGGGACGGGCGGATGGCCGCGCCACGCCTTGAGGCTGCCCTGAGCGGCCCGCTCGCGCTGCCCGATGGGCCGGTGAGCGTGGTGCGTCCCCCTGCGGAGCTGGACCTGCCGTTCGCGCCGGAGCGGGCCGCGGTGGTTTCGGGGTTCCGCCCCGATGTCGAGGCCTGGGCTGCGCGAGGGTACGACGCCGGGCGCGACTGGCCCGATTCGGTTTCCTCGGTGCTGATCGTGCCGCGGTCGCGCGCCTTGGCGCGGGATCTCTTCGCGCGCGCCGCCGCACGCGGGCCGGTGTTCGTGGATGGCCAGAAGACCGACGGGGTCGATGCGCTCTGGAAGGCGGCGCGGGCGCGGCTGGGAGAGCTGCCCACGGTCACCCGGGGCCATGGCCGTGCGTTTCTGGCACCTGAAAGCGGGGCCTTCGCCGACTGGCTGAGCCCGGCGCCCGCCCCCGGCCCGGATGGATTCGTGACCGCCGCGGGCGGGTTCAGCGAGGCGGGGGTCGATCCGGGATCGCGGCTGCTGGCGGAGCATCTGCCGGAGAAACTGCCGCGGCATATCGTCGATCTGGGGGCGGGCTGGGGCTATCTCTCTGTCCGCGCGCTGGAAAGGCCGGGCGTCGAGCGGATCGATCTGGTGGAGGCGGAGGCCGATGCGCTGGATGCCGCGCGGCTGAACCTGGGCGATCCGCGAGCGGCGTTCCACTGGGCGGACGCCACCAGCTGGCGACCGGAGGCGCCGGTGGGGGCGGTGCTCTGCAACCCGCCGTTCCATCCCGGGCGCAGGCCGGACCCCGAGCTTGGCCGGGCCTTCATCGCGGCGGCGGCGGGGATGCTGGCGCCGCAGGGGTCGCTCTGGCTTGTGGCCAATCGGCATCTGCCCTACGAGGCCGCGCTCGACGCGCTGTTCGCGGACGTGAGGCCCCTTGGCGCCGATCCGCGCTACAAGCTGATCCACGCCAGCCGACCGCGCCGCGCGCCGGTCCGCTCCCAGAGAGGCGCTCTGTCATGAGCTTTTCCATCGCCGGCAAGACAGCCATCGTCACCGGCGCCGCCAATGGTGTCGGCCTCGCCATCGGGCGGCATTTCCTGCGCGAGGGCGCGAATGTCGTCTTCGCCGACATGGACGAGGGGCACCTGAAAAAGGAGATGGGCGAGCAGGCGCGCGAGGAGGAGAGCTGCCGCATCTTCGCGGGCGACCTGCGCCAGCGGTTGACCATCGCCAACCTGCTGTCGCTGACGGTGGATGCCTTCGACCAAATCGACATCCTCGTGAACGGCTCGCGGCAGATGGTGCCGGCGGACCCTCTGGACAGCGAGAACGACCATGTGGAGGAACTGCTCCAGCAGAACCTGATGACCGCCCTCAGGATGAGCCAGGCCGTGGCGAAACGCATGATCAAGCAGTCCGAGGGAAGTTCGGAGGGCCCGGCAGGGACGATCATCAACCTGTCGTCCATCGCGGCGCGGCGCACTCATCCCGAACTTCTGGCCTATTCCGTCTCCACCGCCGCGCTGGACCAGATGACGCGGTCGCTTGCGGTGGCGTTGGCGCCGCGGCGCATCCGGGTGAACGCGGTGGCTTTCGGGTCCGTGATGTCGGCCTCGCTGATGGGCGCGCTGAAGGACAACGAGGACTTCCGGGAGGACATCGTGGATCACACCCCGCTGAACCGGATCGCGGCGCCCTCGGAAGTGTCGGACGCGGTGCAGTATCTAGCTTCCGATGCCTCGTCCTTCGTCACGGGACAGGTGATCACCGTGGATGGCGGGCGGACCCTGATCGACCCGGTGACGGCGCCTGCGCACTGAGCCGGGACGGTGGCTTTGCGGCCCGGCGCGGCGGTGCTAGGACCGGGGCGCCGGGAGAGGACGAAGGAGAGGCCGATGACCATGCAGACCCAAGCGGAGGCGATGG
>Ga0008835_100894_pt1 | contig 19763 bp, 21 predicted proteins | sample HotLakConsoUCCRE_FD_62215 | JGI IMG/M metagenome (GOLD analysis project Ga0008835, IMG submission 62215) | Hypersaline microbial mat communities from Hot Lake, Washington, USA - Hot Lake Consortium UCC-RE (Hybrid Assembly) ... | reverse complement strand
AAGCCGTCCGTTGAGCCGTCCGTTGAGCCGTCCAAATAGCCTTCCATCGCGACGTCCAATCCGTGAACACACCGGGATCAGTCGCATAACGCGGCAGGAGGGGGTCGGCGAGGCGCTTACATATCACCATTCGCTGAAACGGTTTCAACTGAAGTGTCATTGGATGCGCACCGTTTTCTGTCTGCAGATTTGGAAGGCTATACCGAGGAGAAAGCCCATCTGCCGATCTCGCGGAGATTTGACACGCCACAGCAATTGGACTGGCCTCGGGTTCAAAGTGATCTGGGTGGATTCTTTTACGACCATTCGGGTCCAGTCGTATTTGCAGACACGTTTGTAGGCAGCGACCCAGATCATGAGTAAGGGTGGCAGGCTGGTGGAGCGGAGAGTTGAAGGCTTGGATCAGTAAGGTGGTCCCAGTCTTGACCCGCCAGCGGTGCTGAAGGGCTTCGCGACGTAAGGAGGCGAGGGCTCGTCATGCTGCACGACAGGTTCGATCCTTCGCGTTTCCAGCTTGCCAACGGAATGCACCGGGGCGACGGCAAGAACGCTTTTTGGTCCGTGACGAAGCCGTGGTGCGGGTTCAACAGGCGGTTGGACTACAGCGAGTTCTACGACGGAACACCCAGGGGAACGCCGCCGGATGGGGGACCACGGGTTCCCGGGGAATTCGTTCGAAGTCGAGATGTTGGCGCAAGACTAGATCTCCTACATTCGTGCCGGACTCGCCGGCACGAGTTAGATCGTTTGGACGGGGCATGCCATTCCTTACGAACGATGGGGCCGCCCGGCTCCTTGTCGTCACGCGGACCGTCCTCTGTTATGGGCTGAACGTTCTTCATCGAGCTCTGGCATTGAGCCGCGTGCTGCGGGTGGCCGAGGTGATCGAGGAGTGGCTGGACCAGCCCTACAGCCCCGAGGCGGTCGCGGCGAACGACAACCTGGTGGACGAGTTCGACGGCGACGAGGACGAGAAGGTGTTCGTGAGGAACTATGTCACGACCACCATGCTACGCCAGGCGCTCGGCGCTAATCCGGTGATCCGGGACTTGAAGATGGCCCCCGATAAAGTGATCGGCCAGGCGCTTCGGAGCCTCGACGGGTGGGAGAACCTGTGCAAGTGCCGCCGCGTTGGCCGCCAAGCGAGGTGGTATTGCCGGATCGACAATGACGAGGAGTTCCTGCCGCTGGAGACGATCCGACCCCAGGCCGTGCCCGAGGAGCCCGATGTTGACGATCTTTTGGGGTGACGAGTCGTTCCTGCCTGATTTCTAAATGCTAGTGAAACCCGGTCAACTTGGCCGGGTTTTTCACATCTGGAGTAGTCTGAATCGGTTTTCGGGCGAAACTTCCCGGTGCGTGGCCGCGGAATCCGGGTTTTGCTGGGACGCTGGGACGCTAGATTCCCTATGGAGGACTCGCGGATCGGGTATTTGTAAAAATAACTCCCTTAAAAATCTAAAATCCAAATTTGAGAGTTCTTACGAAAAGTAGTGTCCCACTGTCCCAGGCGGCCTATTGTCATTTAGTATCAGAGGTTTAGCCGGGAAACTAGGTAGTGTCCCACTAGTGTCCCACCCGTCCCGGGGCTGTTCGGTCCCGAATACCACACGGAAAATGTGAATATGGTCTGGGGGTCATACCGAGCGTTTATGATCCGGGGGTCCTGGGCGAGCGGGTTTCCCGGAAGCTGTGTCTGCGGCCCGGGCCTGGTGCCCCGGCTCTGGGGGTACCCCGCCGACCTATGCATATATGCAGGTGGTTACACAGAGAGCGGGCGCTTCGTGCATCAATGTGGAACTGAAATCCCTTTGGCTGCGCACATTTGCACATAAAGCAGCGGCTGTCCTATGTGGTGTTCGGAAATCTGTGGAATAACGCGCTCTGCGCCCCCCACGGAGTCCACATTGTAGTAGAAAGGACCCGGAGCGAAGCCGCTGCAGCGGCAATTCCGCAGCGGCCTGATAAGCGCCCACGCCACCATTGTCGTGTTCCGCTGGAAGGACTATTGGATCAAGACTAGCGACCGCCAGTGGTTCATCCGGCCGCTCGAGACCGCCATCATGCTGCTCGTGCCCTACCTCGACGCGCTCCGATGGGTGTCCATCGCCGTGTTGCTCGTTGGGATCGCGGTCACGATCTAAGTCCGGCTCAACGATTGACGCCGGGTGCGGCGATGATCGGCAAGCGCGCCGGCCGTCTGATTGAACTTCTCTAGGCTACGAAGAGAGCTCAAGATACGCAACGACGGATGCCCGACGCGGCGGTGCGTCGCCCTCGTTCTCGCGACCATCTGGCTGATCGGCAGCGCGCCGGTCCGTTCTAACGGCAGCGAACTCGGGGCATGTCCGCCCTATCGAGTACCGCAAGAATGGTGTTTGCTTCAGCAGTCACCAAAGGCCCGCACGTAGCGGCGTGATGTGTAGTGATTGCAGTGGGCGGACCGCTGCGTCTAAGCTTCGCCCATGAAGGACGAAAAAACTCGACCCGCAGCGCCGGACAAAGCCGGGCGCTACTCCGCGCCCGCGCTCGAGAAGGGTCTTGATATCCTCGAGCTTCTCGCGAACGAGGAGCGGGGGCTCAGCCAGAGCGAAATCGCCCGCGCCATGGGCCGCTCGGTGGGTGAGATATTCCGGATGCTCGTCGTCCTGACCGACCGGGGCTATGTCGCGCAGGACCCGGACACCGACCGTTATTCGCTGACCACGAAGCTCTTCGAGGTTGCGCACCGCACACCACTGATCAAGCGTCTCACCGCACTCGCCGGGCCGCTGATGCGGCGGATGACGGCCGCGATCAACCAGTCGGCGCATCTGGGGATCATCTCTGACGACATCGTGCTCATCGTCGGGCAGGTCGATCCTCCGGGCCATCACGTGATGAGCGTGCGCCTAGGGGCGCGGATCAATGTCTGGCAAGCGTCCTCGGGCCGCGTCATTCTCGCCTTCACCGAAGAAGAGCGTCTGTCCGAACTCTTCGCGCGGGTGCCGCTTCCTCCTGGCAAGAGCGAAGCGCAACTGCGCGGGGAGCTAGAGGAAATCCGGCGTCGCGGTCATGAGATCACCGACAGCTTCGTGGCACGCGGAATCGTCAATATCGCAGCTCCGATCTTCGACCACACCGGTCACGCCATCGCGGCTCTGACCGTACCGCATCTCGAGCGACTCGACGAAGCGGTGTCCTTCGGGGACTGCGCGCAGGCCGTGATCGGGACTGCGAACAACCTGTCCACGTCCCTTGGTGGTCCGACCGTGCCGGAAGCGGAAACCCTCAGTCGAGGATGAGTGGCTCGGAGGGGCGCTTCGCGGCGGCGTAGCACGCCTCGACCAGCACCATCGTCTGGTAAGCGTCCTCCACACCCGAGTGCAGGTGGTCGTCCTCGCCCGCATCGAAGCGCTGCACGTTGCGCATCGGCCCCATGAAGGCTTCGATGAACCAGCTCCCCTCGAGCGCGATCTGCCGCCACTCGCCGCCATTCGGGCAATACCAGAGTTCGTCGGCCTCGCCGTTCGGATAATCGTAGCAGACCCCGAGCTTGACCATCATCGCCCCCTCCGTGCCCTCGAAGCGGCACCACGCGGACTGGAATTTCCGCCCGCACTGGTGGTTGTGGTTAATGCTCATCAGCCCCCGCAGTCGCTGCCCGTAGTCCAGGATCACGGATGTCCGGGTCTGGGCGAAATCGTCCGCGCGCGGATCGTGCATGGTGCGCGCGAACACGCCTTCGGGGTTGCCCACGGCGGCCCGGATCGCGTCGAGGTAATGGATCGAGTGCACTGCGATCTCGACGCGTTCCATTGGGATCAGGAAGGGAAAGATCGTCCAGGGCGTGAAGATGTTGAGATGCACCTCGAGCTCGAGCATCTCGCCGAGAAGGCCCTTGCCGACGGCATCCTGCACCGCGCGCATCATGGGCGAGAACCGGAGCTGAAAGTTCACGGCCGCCTTCAGCCCTTTGTCGCGGCAGATGCCCCTGATTTCCCGCGCCTGTGCCTGGTCGGCGCCCATCGGCTTCTGCATCAGCACGGCTGCGCCGTCGGGCAGGTGGGGCAGTATCGCCGGCAGGACATGGGGCGGGACGGCGATGTCGTAGACCGCATCCCTTCCCATGGCATGAGAAGCCTCTGCAAGGTCGGTGTAGACCGTCCCGATCGCATGGTCTTTTGCCAGCGACCGCGCGCGCTCGGGATCGACATCGGTCACTCCGCTCAAGTCGAGCCCGGCCATGCGATAGGCCGGCATGTGCGCATCGCGAACGATACCGCCCGCTCCGACGATCACGATCGGCTTCGGCTTTGACGGCGCGGGCCAGCTCTGGGCGAGGTCGGATGTCACGGGCGGGGCTCCTTTCGCTCGGCGAGCAGGACGTGCTCGCAATACATGACTGTCTTGCCGTTCTGGTTCGTCACTTCGCAGACCTCGGTCACCCGGCCGAAGGCGGGCCGCTTGGGGTCGTCCTCCAGCGCGCCAATGGTCACTTTCGTTCGGATAGTGTCGCCGGCATAGACCGGAGTTGGAAAGCGCAGCCGCTCGTAGCCATAGGTGAAGGCGCGCGGATTGATCTCAGTCGCCGTCAGGCCGATGCCAATGGCGAAGGTCATCGTGCCGTGGGCGATCCGCGCGCCGAAGGGCTGGGTCTTGCACCATTCGGCATCCATATGATGCGGGAAGAAGTCGCCGGAATGGCCGGCGTGAAAGACGATGTCGGCCTCGGTAATCGTCCGACCGAGCGTCTGCCGCGCCTCGCCCAGCACGTAGTCTTCAAAAAATTGTTCGCGTTCCATCATTCCCACCGAAAATACTGTTACAAATTTCATATACACAAATTGCTTTGACAAGTAAAAAGAGGACACCTACTCCTTTTGCAAGTCCGAACTGTCAGGCCGGCGGTGAGCGCCGCGTTTGCAGCCGGCGTTGCGAGGAGGAACCCATGAAGCTGATCACCACTGCTTTCACTGCCGCTTTAACCACCGCCGCGGTCCTGTCGGCAACGACGATGCCGCTGCACGCGCAGGACTTTACCCTGCGGGTCACGCATGTACTGTCCACGTCGGAGCCGATGCATCTGGCTTCGGAGCGGTTTGCGGAGCTTGTCAGCGAAAGGTCCGGCGGACGCATAGCGGTTGAGGTCTTCCCGGCCGGCCAACTCGGTAGCAATCTCGATATGTACGAGCAGGTACGCATGGGCGCTCCGATCGTCCAGATCTCCGACCCGGGCTACCTGTCCGACTATGTGGCCGACTTCGGGATCCTGAACGGCCCCTACCTGCTCGATGACCCTGCCGATTTCTCGAAGCTTCTCGAAAGCGACTGGTACCAGAGTATTGTCGAGCAGCTGGCTGAAGAGCAAGGCCTGCGGGTCCTGTCGCTGAACTGGCTGTTCGGCAGCCGTCACGTTATCGCGAACAAGCCCGTCCGGACGCTGGCCGACATGGACGGCCTGTCCATCCGGGTGCCGCCGAACGTGATGTGGATCGAAACCTTCTCGGCGCTTGGGGCTCGCGGAGAGACCCTGGCATGGACCGAGGTGTATTCTGGTCTCGCCACCGGCGTCGTGGACGCGGCCGAGGCGCCCCTGTCGTCGCTGTGGGGCGCGAAGCTGTATGAAAGCGCGAACACGATTTCCATGACCGGTCACTTCACCGCTTTCACGGGCCCGATCATCAACGAGGAAGTCTTCAAGTCGATGGATGCGGAGCTTCAACAGGTCGTGACCGATGCCGCGATCGAGGCCGGGGTCTACATGGCCGAACTCGTCGGCGCCTCGCAGGAACAGTTCCGAAGCGATCTGGAGGCGGTTGGTGTGACCTTCGTCGATGATGTTGATGTTGCGGCGTTCCGCGACGCGACCGCCGTTGTCTACACCGCCTTCCCCGACTGGTCCGAAGGCCTTTACGACCGCGTGCGCGGCATCCTCGACAACTGATCTGCGACGATGTTGTCTCGCGCCTTCGGCAAGTGGGAGGAGATCATCGCGGCGCTGGCGCTCGCGGTGGTCTTCCTGTCCGTGGTCTGGGGGGTGATCGCCCGCTACATTGCCCCCCAGCCCGCGACGTGGTCCAATGAAGTTGCGACAATCGGCTTCGCCTGGCTCGTCTTTCTTGGCGCGGCGGCCGCCGCCAAGCGGCGCCTTCACGTCGGAGTCGATCTGGTCACGGCGCGACTCTCCCCTGCCTTGCAGCGCATCGTGGCCATTGTCGTGGGTGTGTTCCTGGCCGTCGCGCTGGCCTATGTCGCGTGGCTGGCTGTCAGGATCGGTCTGGCGAGCCTGCACCGCCCGACCCCGGTGCTCAGGCTTCCCATGACAGTGGTGCACGCCGCGGTCGCGATCGGCTTCGCCTCGATGGCCCTGCAATCCGCGGTCGAGGTCCTTCGCCTGGTCCGGGTGCGGACATGAACGAAGCGGTTCCCTTTCTCGTTCTGGCCATCCTGATGCTGATCAACGTGCCGGTGGCCTTTTGTCTCGCCATCGCAGCACTTGCGTTCTTCCTTGGCGGGCAGGGCGTGCCCGTACAAGGCTTCATCCAGCGCATGTTAAGCGCGACCGAGAGCTTTCCCCTTCTTGCCGTTCCGTTCTTCATCCTCGCTGGAATCGTGATGAACCATGCGGGCATCACCGGGCGGATCATGAACCTGGCGGACACGCTCGTGGGCCATATGATCGGCGGGCTGGCGCGCGTGAACGTCCTGCTGTCCACTCTGATGGGGGGTATGTCGGGCTCGGCCAACGCGGATGCGGCCATGCAGAGCACGGTCCTTGTGCCCGAGATGACGGCGCGCGGCTATGACAAGGCCTTCTCGGCAGCCGTTACCGCCTTTTCCGCGGTCATTACGGCCATCATTCCACCGAGCATCGGCTTGATCCTCTACGGGTTTCTCGCCGACGTCTCGATCGGGCGCCTGTTCATCGCGGGGCTGTTGCCCGGCGCGCTGATCTGCTCGGGACTGCTCGTGGCCGTGGGCCGTATCAGTCGCGCCCGCGGGTATCCCCCGTCGCGGGAAAGGCCCGCATCGTGGAGTGAGCGCGGGCGGGCGCTTGCCGATTCTGGCTGGGGATTGCTGATCCCCGTCGGAATCCTTGGAGGCATCCGCTTCGGATGGTACACCCCAACCGAGGCGGGCGCGATCGCCGTCTGTTACGCGCTTTTCATCGGGGTCGTGGTCTATCGAGCGCTCGACATCCGGCGGATCCCGGCGATGTTCGCCGAAGCCGCCGTGGCTACGGCCGTCATCATGCTCATCATCTGCGCGGCCCAGGCATTCGGGTTCTTCCTGTCTTGGGAGCGCATGCCGAACCGTCTGTCGGAGGCCATGCTGGCGCTTACGAGCAATCCCCTCCTAATCCTTCTGTTGATCAACCTCATGTTGATCGGCGTGGGCATGATCCTTGAAGGTGGGGCCGCGCTGATCATCCTGGCGCCGCTTTTCGTCCCGGTGATCACCGGGCTCGGCATCGATCCCGTGCATTTCGGTGTGGTGATGGTGCTGAACCTCACGATCGCCGGGGTGACCCCGCCCGTCGGGACGCTGATGTACACGACCTGTTCGATCACCGGTGTGAGTATCGCGGACTTCACCCGGCGCGGGCTTCCGCTGTTCGGCATGATGATCGTGCTGCTTGGCGTGATCACCTTCGTCCCGGCGATCTCGCTCTGGTTGCCCGGGCTCGTCTTCGATTAATTTTACTTGTAAAAGATCAATTCGCATATAAAAGTGAAGGCGTGGCAAGCAGGAAGGGCAGGAATGGCCGAAATCGGAACGCATGCGCGCGGATTGCCCGGTCTTCCCGTAGACCATGCCGCCATTCCGGTCTGGAATGCCGAGAACTGGTATTTCGAGGATTTCGAGGTCGGCGACCGGATCCGCTCGATCCGCCGGACGATCTCTGAAGGCGAATCGATGCTCTTCAACTCGCTGGTGATGGATCACCACCCCTATGTCAGCGACGAACGTTTCGCCACCGAAGAGGGCGTATTCGGCCGTCGCCTCGTCGCCGGGGCCATGGTCTTTTCCTACGGCCTGGGACTTGCCGCCACGAACTGCCTCAACTCGTTTTCCTATGGCTATGACCGTCTACGCTTCATCGCGCCGGTGTTCATCGGGGACACGATCTACACGATTCGCGAGAACCTCTCGAAAGAGGTGAAGGACCACCGCATGGGCAAGGTCCGCGTCAGCTATTCGGTTTTCAAGGGCGAGGGCGAGCAGGTCCTTTACTGCGAGCACCTGATGACCGCGCTTTACCGCGACCCCGACAGCTTCAGGGCCGATGCCGATGCCGCGCTGGAGGCGAGGTCCCGCCGTGGCTGAACTTCTTGGCATGACCTGGGACCATTCGCGAGGCTTCGACCCGATGGTCGCCACATCCGAGGCTTGGGCCCAGGCCCACCCCGGCGTGACAATCCGGTGGGAGAAACGCTCGCTTCAAGCTTTTGCCGACCGGCCGATCGAGGAGATGGCAGATCAATATGACCTGATGGTGATCGACCATCCCCATGTCGGAGAGGTCGCGCGGTCGGGACATCTGATGCCGTTCGACGGCATGGGCCGGGACGACGACCTTGCGACGCTCGCCGCGCAATCGGTTGGTGCGTCGCACCCGTCCTACGAGTTCGACGGGCGCCAATGGGCCCTTGCGATCGACGCGGCGACGCCCGTCGCCGCCTACCGGCCCGATCTCATCTACAGCGCGCCGGGTGACTGGAACGAGGTCATGGCTCTGGCCCGGGCCGGAAAGGTCGGGTTCGCGCTTGTCCCGATCAATGCGCTCATGACCTTCATGGGGCTGGCGCGGAGCATCGGCGCCGACATCGCCGGCGGGGACGACTTCATCGACCGCGCGGCAGGCGAGGACGTGCTCGCGCGCATGGGCGAGATCATGGCGCTGATGGACCCCCGGTGCCTCACGCTCGACCCCATCGGCATCTACGAATGGATGGGGCGGACCGCCGAGGCGCCCGCCTATTCGCCGTTCGGCTATGGCTACACCAACTACAGCCGGGTCGGATATTGCCGCTTCCCGCTGCAATTCGCCGACGCGCCGGGGGTCGGTCGCGCCGACCCGACAGGCACGGTGATCGGCGGCACAGGCATCGCGGTGTCGGCTTCCTCCCCGCACCGCGATGTCGCCGCCGATTACGCATTCTGGATCGCTGGGGCAGACTGTCAGGAGGGGCTTTTCTTCGATGCGGGCGGCCAGCCCGGCAATGCCGTGGCCTGGGAGAGCGAGCGGTGCAACGCCGCTTCGATGGACTTCTTCCGGGCGACGCGACGCACGCTCGAAACCGCCTGGCTCCGCCCGCGATACGACGGCTACATGGGCTTTCAGGAGCGGGGCGGCGAAATCGTGCACACGTTTCTGACCGGCGCGACAAGCGGCGGCGCGACCCTCGACGCTCTCCAGGTGGCCTACGAGGAGAGCCGGGCATGAATGTGATGCCGCAATCCGACCGCCCGCTGAACGGCCTCGTCGTGCTCGACTTCAGCCAGTTCCTGTCGGGTCCGCTGGCCTCACTCAAGCTCGCCGACCTCGGCGCGCGGGTGATCAAGGTCGAGCGGCCCGGCAAGGGCGACCTCTGCCGCCATCTCTATCTGTCCGACACCGATATCGACGGCGACAATTCCCTGTTCCACGCGATCAATCGCAACAAGGAGAGCATTGCCGCCGACCTGCGCGACGAAGATGACCGGGAGATGCTCAAGGGGCTTCTGAAACGCGCCGACGTCATGATCCAGAATTTCCGTCCCGGCGTGATCGAGCGGCAGGGCTTCGCCTACGCGGATGTCGCCGCGCTCAATCCGCAGATCGTCTACGGCTCGATTTCGGGGTATGGCGAGGACGGCCCATGGCGCGATTTGCCGGGGCAGGACCTTCTTGCGCAGGCGCGGTCCGGGCTCTTGTGGCTCACTGGGTCCGATGGCGACCCGCCGGTGCCGATGGGGCTTGCTGTCGCCGACATGCTGGCGGGCAACGCGCTCGCGCAGGGCATCCTCGCGGCGCTTGTCGGGCGCGGGCTCAAAGGGCGCGGCGCGCATGTGCAGACGAGCCTCTTCGAGGCGATGATCGACTTCCAGTTCGAGGTGCTCACTACCCATCTCAACGACGGCAACCGCGCGCCGAAGCGCAGCGCGGTGAACGGCGCGCACGCCTATCTCGGCGCGCCCTACGGCGTCTACCGGACCGCCGACGGATACCTTGCCATTGCCATGACGCCGTCGCTCAGGCAGCTTGCGGACCTGATGGAGATCGGGGGACTCGATGCGTTCTTCGACGACCCGGCCGCACTGATGCGCGACCGGGACGAGATCAAGGCGGTCATTTCCGAGGCGGTCGAGAAACGCACGACCAAGGCATGGCTCGACATCCTGCAACCGGCCGACATCTGGTGTTCGGAGGTTCTCGACTGGCCCGAAATGCTCGCGTCCGAAGCCTTCGGGGCCCTCGATTTCAGGCAGACGATCCGCCGGGGCGTCAATGTCGAGCTCGAGGCTCTTCGCGGTCCCTTGCGCCTCGACAGCCAGACACTCAAGAGCGACCGTGCGGCGCCGCAACTCGGTGCCGACCGCGACCGTGTGCTGCGAGACCTGCTTCCCGACCCGGTGCCGGCGGGACGCGACTTGGAAGGACAGGCCCGATGACGGGCGACAAACGGCACATCACCAGGGAGGACCACATGTCAAAGACACTATGCAGGGCGCTCATGGCGTCAGCACTCGTTCCGCTGCTGGCGGGACCGCTGGCGGCCGAGGCGCATTACGGCGATTTCGCCGGTGAGACACTGCGCGTGAAGCTCATCGGCGGCGCACAGTACGAACCGCTCTACGCCGAGATCTCGAAATGGGAGGAGATGACCGGCGCGACCGTCGAGATCCTCAGCCGCAAGAACCACTTCGAGCTCGACCGGGAAATCAAGCAGGACATCGCGGCGGGTACGCTCGACTGGTGCGTGGGCTCGAACCACACCAGTTTCGCCCCGCAATACGGCAACATCTACGTCGACCTGCGCGAGCATATCGACGAGGAGACGCTGGCGGCGTTCGTCCCCCGCGTGCTCGAGCACTCGACGGTCGACGGGCGGCTGGTGCAACTGCCGCGACATTCCGACATCTCCAACTTCTACTACATCAAGTCGGTCTTCGAGGATGCCGACAACAAGGAGGCATTCGAGACGGAATACGGCTACCAGCTGGCCCCGCCGGAAACCTGGGAGCAGGTGGCCGACATGGCGAAGTTCTTCGCCAATCCGCCCGATTTCTTCGGGTTCCAGTTCGTCGGAAAGGACGAGGCGGTCACCGGCCGGTTCTACGAGATGCTCGTGGCCGAGGGCGGACAACTCTTCACCGACGACTGGGAGCCCGCGTTCAACTCCGAAGCGGGGGTCCGCGCGCTCGACTTCTTTGTCGATCTCTACGAGTCCGGTGCCGTGCCGGTGGGCGTTCCGAACTATCTCTGGGACGACACCGGTCTCGGCTTCGGCTCCGGCACGGTCGCGATGAACCTCGATTGGGCGGGCTGGTCGGCCTATTTCAACGATCCCGCGAACAGCCAGGTCGCGGGAGACGTGGGCCTTGTCCGGGCACCCAAGGGCAGCGCGGGCAATCGCACCGGCTGGTCGGGGTCGCACACGTTCTCGATCACCGAGACATGTGAAAACAAGGAAGCCGCGGCCTCGCTCGTCACCTTCCTGACGGATCATGACCGGCAAATGGTGGAGGCCCGGACCGGCCTTCTGCCCACCCGGACCCAGGTCTGGGATGATGCCAAGGCCGAATTCGAGGCAGATGGGCGCGACTTCATGGTCGAGGTCTTCGACACCTACGCGATCTCGATGGCGGAGGACTCCTTCACCCCGCCACTGATCCCCGAATGGATCGAGGTTTCGAACGCTCTGTGGCCTCGGCTTCAGGCGGCGATGGTCGGTGACCTGACGTCTCAGGAGGCGCTCGACGAGGCTGCCGAGGACGCCTTGATCGTCATGGAAGACGCCGGCTACCGGTAGGACCCAAAAAAGGGCGCGGCGGCCGTCGCCGCGCCCCCAACACCCGGGAAAATTCCACTTGATCCGTGCGCTCAAGAAAAACCAGGCGGCTCTGACGCCTTTGCTGCTGCTGTCGCCGGCGATATTCACCATGCTGTTCGTGGTGGCGATTCCGCTCGTGTTCTCGTTCTACACGTCCCTGACCCCGTATCGGCTGACGCGCCCCGAGACGATCGAGACCTTCATCGGGTTCCGCAACTACGTCCGCCTCTTCGGCGATGACCAGTTCTGGGCGGCGTTCTGGAGAACGATCCTGTTTCTCGCGATCGCCCTCAATGTCGAGTTCCTGCTGGGCCTCGGCATCGCGCTCCTGATCAACAAGATCACCTGGGGACAGCGGACGCTGCGGACCATCATGATGTTTCCGATGATGTTCTCGCCCATTCTGGTGGGCTTCCAGTTCAAGTTCATCTTCAACGACAACATCGGCATCCTGAACAACGCCCTGCAATCGCTGGGCCTCACAGACAGGGCGATCCCCTGGCTCGTCGACGGGAACCTCGCGATGTTCTCGATCATATTCGCCGAAGTCTGGATGAGCACGTCGGTCTTCGCGATCCTTCTGCTCGCGGGTCTCTTCGCGATGCCCCGCGACCCGCTGGAGGCGGCGAAGGTCGACGGCTGCAACGCCTGGCAGACGTTCCGCCACATCACGCTTCCGTTCATCATGCCTTTCGCTTTCATCGCGATGACGATCCGGTCGCTCGACGTCGCACGGGCCTATGACATCGTGCAGGTCATGACCGACGGCGGCCCGGCTGGGCGGACCGAGCTTCTCTGGACGCTCATCGCGCGGGTCGGCTACGAGAACGCACGGATGGGGCAGGCCAATGCCATGGCCTACATTTCGACGCTGCTCTCGGTCGCCTTCACCTATTTCTTCTTCACCAAGCTCGTCGCCGCGCGCCGCTACATGGGAGGGGCCGAATGAGCCGCGCATTGAAGAAGCGGCTTCGCGCCGCCGGCCTCTGGCTGCTGACTTTCCTTCTCCTCGTGGTGATCTGCGTGCCCGGTCTCTGGGTGGTTCTCTCGGCGTTTCGGCCCAACCGGGAAATTCTCGCGAAACCGCCGATCTGGATTCCCGAAGAGCTCACGCTCAGCAATTTCGCGAAGATCTTCGGCTTCGGACAGGAACAGGTTGCGATTCCGGTTCTGTCGTACTTCTGGAACTCGCTGGTGATCGCGACGACCTCCACCCTGATCGCGCTGGTGATCGGCATGGCCGGCGGCTACGCCTTCGCGCGGTTCCGCTTCCGGTTCAAGAACGCGTGGTTTCTCGGCCTCATGCTCTTTCGCACGGTGCCCGGCATCGCGCTGTCGCTGCCCGTCTTCATGCTCTGGTCGCGGATGGGCATCATCGACACCCAGCTCGGCCTCATCATCGTCTATGTCTCGCTCAACGTGCCCTTCACGATCTGGCTGATCGACGGGTTCTTCCGGCAGATCCCCATGTCGCTCTCCGAAGCCGCGCAGGTCGACGGATGCACGCGCTGGCAGGCGTTCTGGAAGATCGAGTTTCCGCTCGCGCGCTCGGGGATCGCGGCAGCGGGCGTCTTTGCCTTCCTGACGAGCTGGAACGAGTTCGCGCTCGCGTCCCAGCTTACGCGGTCGACCGACAGCAAGACCCTTCCCGTCGGGCTGATGGATTTCACCTCGCAATTCACCATCGACTGGGCCGGCATGTCCGCGATGGCGGTCATCATAATCGTCCCCGCGCTGGTCCTCACCTTCCTCGTCCAGAAACACCTGATCGCCGGGCTCACCTTCGGCGGAGTGAAAGGCTGACCATGGCAGGCATCAAGCTCGACAACGTGGTGAAGCGCTACGGCAAGACCGAGGTCGTCCACGGCATCGACCTCGAGATCGCCCATAACGAATTCGTCGTGCTCGTCGGCCCCTCTGGCTGCGGCAAGTCGACCACGCTGAGGATGATCGCGGGGCTCGAAGACATCTCCGACGGCGACATCCGCATCGGCGACCGGGTGGTCAACGACCTGCCGCCGCGCAAGCGCAACGTCTCGATGGTGTTCCAGAACTACGCGCTCTACCCGCACATGGACGTGCGCGCGAACCTCGGTTTCGGGCTGAAGATCGCCGGCCAGTCGAAGGATGTGGTGGAACGGCGCGTGCAGGAAGCCGCCGAGATACTCGGGCTGTCTGAGCTTCTCGACCGCATTCCGGCCGAGCTTTCCGGCGGCCAGCGCCAGCGGGTCGCGATGGGCCGCGCCATTGTCCGCCACCCCGAAGCATTTCTCTTCGACGAACCGCTGTCCAACCTCGATGCCAAGCTGCGCGTGCAGATGCGCACGGAGATCAAGAAGCTCCACAATACGGTGCGCACCACCGTCGTCTACGTGACCCACGACCAGGTCGAGGCGATGACACTTGCGGACCGGATCGTGGTGATGCGGGATGGCTACATCGAGCAGGTCGGCCGGCCGATGGATGTCTTCAACCACCCGGTCAACACCTTCGTAGCGAGCTTCATCGGCTCGCCGCCGATGAATCTGTTGCCCGCCCGGATCGAAGGCGGTCGCGTGGTCTTGAAGGATGGCGCTTCGGTGCCCGTGCCCGAGCGCCTGACGGGCTTCGTCGCGGAGGGGCAGGAGGTGATCTTCGGCATCCGGCCCGACGACCTCTCTCCCATCGGTCACGGCATTCACGAAGCGCGCGAGACCACCGAAATCGACCTCGAGGTGGAGCTAGCCGAGCTTCTGGGGACGGAGACGCTGATCTACACCACGCTCGCCGGGCAGGAAATTCAGGGCAAGATGTTCGATCCTCGCGACATCCGTCCCGGCGAACGGCTGACGTTCCGGCTCTCGCTCGACAAGGCGCACGTCTTCGACGCGTCGACCGGGCGCTCAGTGAGACCGCTCTGATGGCGCGGATCACCGACATCGAGATCCTGATGGTGGACCTGCCACCGGCAGTGAAACGGGTGGACGCGATCCAATCGTTCGTGAGCCAGGAAACCCCGATTGTCCGTATCACCGATGCCGAGGGCGCGGTCGGCACCGGATACTGCTATACCATCGGCACCGGCGGCCCCGCCGTCATCAGCCTTCTCGAGCGCAGCCTCTCGCCGCTCCTCGTCGACCGCGAGGCCGAGGAGATCGGGGGGATCTGGCGTGACCTTCTCTTCGCCACCCACGCCACAGCGGTCGGGGCGATCACCTCGCTGGCGCTCGCGGCCATCGACACCGCGCTGTGGGATTTGCGTTGCCGCCGGGCGGGACTGCCGCTCTGGCGCATGGCCGGCGGCGTGCGGTCTTCGGTGCCGCTGTACACCACGGAAGGCGGCTGGCTGCACCTGTCGCCGGAAGACCTCGCCCGCGACGCCGCCGAAATGAAGGCGAAGGGGTTCATCGGGGCCAAGATCAAGATCGGCAAGCCCCTCATCTCCGGGGATCGCGTCCGCCTCGCCGCGGTGCGCGACGCGGTGGGCGAGGACTTCCGGCTCATGGTCGATGCCAACCAGTGCTTCGATCTGGCCGAGGCGATGCGCAGGGCCGACATGCTGGCGGACTTCGGCGTCGACTGGTTCGAGGAACCACTGCCGGCCGACGATGTGGGCGCCCACGCCCGCCTCGCGGCCCATTCCCGCGTGCCCGTCGCGGTGGGCGAGAGCATGTATTCGCTGGCGCAGTTCAAGGATTATCTCGCGCAGGGCGCCGCCAGCGTCATCCAGGCCGATGTCGCGCGCATTGGTGGCATCACGCCTTGGCTGAAGGCGGCGGCTCTCGCCGAAGCCTTTTCGGTTCCCGTCTGCCCGCATTTCCTGATGGAGCTGCACGTCAGCCTCGTCTGCGCCGTGCCGAACGCACCGACCCTCGAATACATCCCGCAACTCGACGCCATAACCACCTCGCGCCTCGATATCCGCGAGGGCCGCGCCCACCCGCCCGAAGCCCCGGGCCTCGGGATCGAGTGGGACTGGCCGGCCATCCGGGGCCGCATCGTCGAAGGCACCCACCACCGGATCACCAAGGGAGGATCGCATGCAGCGCATGGGCATGGTCATCGGGTTGAAGCCTGAGCATATCGCCGAATACAAACGCCTCCACGCCGAGGCATGGCCCGAGATCCTCGCCATGATCTCGACGTGCAACATCACCAACTACTCGATCTTCCTCAAGGAGCCCGAGAACCTGCTCTTCGGCTACTGGGAATACACCGGAGACGATTTCGCGGCAGATGCCGCGATAATGGCCGCGGATCCGAAGACGCAGGAATGGTGGGCCATCTGCATGCCGATGCAGGCGCCGCTCGACACCCGCAAGGAGGGCGAGTGGTGGGCGATGATGGAGGAGGTGTTCCACCATGACTGACGCCGACCGCATCGAAAGGTTCGAGACCTGCTATACCTCGGTCGTCCATGACGTGCTGCGTGCGCGGGGCCTCAGGAACTTCACCCTGCCGCCCCGCATCATGCCGCTCCAGCCCGACCGCCGCATCGCCGGGCCGGTCTGGACGGTGGAGGGCCGCATCGACGAGACGGCGGACGCCCACGAGACGCTGCTCGCATGGACCGGTCTTCTGTCGAAGGCCCCTGCCGGCCACATCTGGACAGCCCAGCCCCATACCCACGTCGTCGCGCAGATGGGCGAGTTGTCGGCGGAAACGCTCCACCGCAAGGGCGTGCTCGGCTGCGTTATCGATGGCGCGCTCCGCGACACGAACTTCCTTCTCGATCTCGGTTTCCGGTGCTGGGGCACGCACCACACGCCGCGCGACGTCGTGGGGGTCTGGCTGCCGACGAGGACGGACGAGGAGATCATGATCGGCGAAGTCGCCATCTCCCCCGGTGACTGGCTGCATGGCGACCGCGACGGCATGGTACGCATACCGGGTGCGGTGCTCGACGAGGTCATCGAGGCGGCGGTCGCGGCGATGGAGACCGAGAGCCGCGTGCGCCGCGCCATTCTCGACGGGGTCGACCCGCAGGAGGCCTATCTGAAACACGGAAAGTTCTGAGAATGCGGATCGAGGCTCTCGATATCCGCGCCTGCCGCCACGACGCAGCCGCCCTCGGCGCGGGGGCGATGCGCGACGGACAGGCGCGGCCGGGCCTCGAGTTTCTCGTCTACACGATCCGCACCGAGGACGGTGCATCGGCGCCGATGTTCGGCTTCGCGGGCCGGTCGGCCCTTGGCGCGGGTCACCTCGCCGCCGCCTCGCTTCGCCCCTTTCTCGTCGGCCGCGACGCGCGCGACCGCGAGGCGATCTGGCATGACTGGCGCACTGCCGACCGCTGGTGGCACCACCTGCCGATCTACAGCTTCGGCCCGGTCGACTGCTGCCTCTGGCTTCTGGCGGCCGAGGCGGCGGGTCAGTCGCTCTGGCGCTTCATCGGCGGCGCGCGGGCCGAGGTGCCGGCCTATGCCTCGTCGATGGTGCTGCCCGATGCCCGGGCCTATGCCGACGAGGCGCTTGCCGTGAAGGCGGCGGGCATGAAGGCCTACAAGATCCACCCTCCCGGCCGCGACATGGCCGAGGACCTCGCCATCCACCGCAATGTGCGCGAGGCGGTGGGCGATGATTTCACGCTCATGTCCGACCCCGTGCAGCCCTACACCCTCGAAGAAGCCGTGCGCTTCGGCCGCGCGCTGGAAGAGCTTGGCTATCTCTGGCTGGAAGAGCCGCTGCCGGACGAGAACTTCTCGGCCCTGCGCGAATTGACCCGCATCCTCGACATTCCGGTCGTTGGCACGGAAGTGCTCGCCAAACACCCCTATTCGGTGGCCGAATGCATCGCGACCCGCGTGGTCGATGCGGTGCGGGCAGATGTGAGCTGGACGGGCGGTGTGACCGGCACGCTCAAGACCGCGCGGCTCGCCGAGGCGTTTCACATGAACTGTGAACTGCACACCACCATCTTCCACCCGCTCGAGATGGTGAACCTCCACCTCGCCGGCGCGATCCGCAACAACAGCTATTTCGAGGTGCTCTGGCCGATGGAAACCTTCGCCTTCGGGCTCGACCGCGCGCTCCCGATCGAGAACGGCACCGCGCGGCTCCCGGATGCTCCCGGCCTCGGCGCGGCGCTCGACTGGGGCCTGATCGACGCCTCGACCATTGCAGAGCTCTGAGATGGACCCACGCCTTCTGCTGCTTGCGCCCGATGACAACGTCCTCGTTTTGCGCGGCGCACTCGAAGCGGGCGAGACGATCGCGCTCGAAGAGGGCAGCGCGACGGTCGTGACCCGTCTCGGCCTCGGGCACAAGATCGCGCGCCGGGCGATTCCCGAGGGCGGGCGCATCGTCAAGTACGGCGCGCCCATCGGCACGGCGACCGAGGCTATTGCTCCCGGCGCCCATGTGCATATCCACAATGTGAAAAGCGACTACACGCCGACCTACGCGCTTGCGTCATCAGAGGAGGTTCCGACATGATGGGCTATCTGCGCGCCGATGGCCGCAAGGGCATCCGCAACGTCGTCGCGGTGGCCTATCTCGTCGAATGCGCCCACCACGTCGCCCGCGAGGTCGCGAGCGGTCACCACGACACTCATCTCATCGGGTTTCCGGGGTGTTTCCCGAATGTCTACGCCCAGAACATGATGGAGCGGCTCTGCACGCACCCCAATGTCGGCGGCGTGATCCTCGTCTCGCTCGGCTGCGAGAGCTTCGACCGGCACCGGCTGGCCGATACCATCCGCCAAAGCGGCCGCCCTGTGGAAACCCTCGTCATCCAGCGCGACGGCGGCACCCGCGCGACCATCGAGGCGGGCCGCGCCGCGGCACAGCGGCTTCGCGACGACATCGCCGATGTGCCGCGCGTGGAGATGAGCGTCTCCGACCTCGTCATCGGCACCGTCTGCGGCGGCTCGGACGGCACCAGTGGCATCACCGGCAACCCCGCCGTGGGCCGCGCTTTCGACATGGCTGTCGAGGCCGGTGCGACCTGCATCTTCGAGGAGACCGGCGAACTCATCGGCTGCGAGGACATCATGACCGCGCGCGCGGCCACGCCGGAGCTTGGCCGGGAGATTCGCGCCTCCGTCGAGAAGGCGGCGCGCTACTACGCAACGCTCGGCTTCGGCAGCTTCGCCGCCGGCAATGCCGAGGGCGGGCTGACCACGATCGAGGAGAAGTCGCTCGGCGCCTACGCCAAGTCCGGCCAGTCGCAAATCTCCGGTCTCATCAAGCCCGGAGACATTCCGCCCCGGGGCGGGCTTTACCTGATGGACGTGGTGCCCGACGGCGAGGTGCGGTTCGGGTTTCCCAACATCTCCGACAATGCCGAGATCGTCGAGATGATGGCGTCGGGCGCGCACATGACGCTTTTCGTCACCGGGCGGGGCTCGGTCGTGGGCTCGGCTCTCGCCCCGGTCATCAAGATCGCTGCCAACCCCCACATGTACGAGCGTCTGAGCGAAGACATGGACATCAACGCCGGACGCATCCTGTCGGAGGGAGCGTCGGTGGAGGAGGTCGGTGCGGAGATCTTCGACCTCGTGGCGCGGGTCGCAGGAGGTGAAGTCACGAAATCGGAAGACCTCGGGCACACCGAGTTCATCCTCACCTACAAGAGTTTTGAGCCGATCGGGCCTGCCTGCCTGCCGGTCTGATCAGAGAACAGGGGAAAGATGATGGGACGATTGAGCGGAAAGACATGCCTCGTGACGGCGGCGGGGCAGGGCATCGGCCGGGCCTCGGCGCTCGCGATGGCGGCCGAGGGCGCGCGCGTGGTGGCGACCGATATCGACGAGGCGGCACTCG
>Ga0008835_100884_pt1 | contig 20002 bp, 18 predicted proteins | sample HotLakConsoUCCRE_FD_62215 | JGI IMG/M metagenome (GOLD analysis project Ga0008835, IMG submission 62215) | Hypersaline microbial mat communities from Hot Lake, Washington, USA - Hot Lake Consortium UCC-RE (Hybrid Assembly) ... | reverse complement strand
GGATCAAACGCTTCCGCCGCATCGCCCTGCGCTGCGAGAAGACCCTCACCAGCTTCATGGGCTTCGTCTTCCTCGTCTCCGCCATCGATTGGCTCAGATGAATGCAGACACGGCCTAGACCTCCTCAGAGCGTGGCGCTCAGAGCGTGGCGGTCCAGGATCGTGCGGCGTGGCGCTCCACCGCCTCCCAGTTCAGACGAAACCCCGCCCCGGGGGTCTGGTCGATTGACAGGACACCGTCTTCGATCCGCGGAGTTGCCTCCAGCAAGTCGTACATCGGGCAGGCGTCGGTATCCTCCGGGATCAGTTCGACCGCCTCGATCTGGCTGAGTGACCCCGCAAGCTGGGCATGGACCGGCAGGAACACGTGGGGCAGGACGCTGACGCCCTTCGTATCGGCGGCTTCGGCGGCCGCGATGGCCGCGGTCACGCCGCCGCAGGTCGTGGCGTCGAGCCGGAATATGGTGATGTCCTCGAGGGCGGCCGCGATGGTCTGCGCGTCCGGCAGGTCTTCCCCGATGGCGAGCGGTGTCGTGAGGGTCGCCTGAAGCCTTCCGGTCAGGAACGACCGGTTCGGGCCGAAGGGGTCCTCGATGAAGCGCAGGCCGACCGGGTCGATCAGGCGGCATGTCCGCTGGGCCTCGGCGATGTTGCGCCAGGCCCAGTGAGCATCGACGCTCAACCTCGGCCCCGCGATCTTCCACGCCGCTTCCACGAGGCGGACATCGGCCTTCGTGTCATCGCCCCGGATCATGATCTTGATGCGCCCGAAGCCCTCGTCGACGCGGCGGCGGACCTCGTCGCAGATGTCTTCGACGGGCCGGGCGTCGGGGTAATAGCCCGCCACGACCATGACGGGGACTTCGTCGCGTGCGCCGCCCAGAAGGTGCGTCAAGGGTTGCGCGGCGGCCTTCGCGGCGAGGTCCCAGAGAGCGATATCGATGAGGCTCGCCGCCTTGACGAAGGTGGGGCGGCCGTTGACGAAGGCAGACAGAAGGCTCTCGGTGATCCCGCGCCGGTGGTGCACGTCGCGCCCGAGAACGAGGGGGGCCAGCCGTTCGGCGGACGCCAGGAGCGCCGTGCCACGGGGATATCCCAGTGCGTCGCCAACTCTCCCGCAGACGGTCTCGATCCGCAGGGCGACGAAGTCGCGTGTCGTGATCTCGACGGGGCCGAGGCGGATCGGGCGGGGCAGGGGAAGCTTGCACTCCGCTGCCGCCATGCGGACGATTCTCACGGCGTTGCGGAGCCTTCGGCCTCTTCATCGGCCTCGGCCTGCGCGCGCTTGTGGGCGATGAGCGCCACCAGCCTCCGGTCACGCCAGGCCTGGCGCTGGGGGTGTTCCTCCATCGGCAGCCTGTCGCGGCGCGCGGCCTCCACCTGATCGAGCACCTCGCCGGTCCAGGGAAACGGCCCGCCGCGCGGATACATGTCGTCGTAGGACTGACCGTAGCGCCCGACGAAATCGCGGATGCCGCCGGGGGCGTTCAGGTCGCCGGTTTCGAAGGGACCCATGAAGGACCACCTGAGGCCGAGCCCGTCGCGTATGCACGTGTCGACAGCCTCGGGCGAGGCCAGCCCCTCGGATACGAGGCGGAAGGCCTCGTGATAGATCGCGCCCTGAAGGCGGATCGTCAGGAAGCCGGGGTCTTCCTTGTCCATGGGAATCGGCGCCTGGCCGCAGGAGACCAGAAGGTCGCATACCCGGTCGATCACCTCCTTCGATGTCCAGGGCGACGGCACGACGTCCACCGCCGGAATGAGGAAGGGCGGGTTCAGGGGGTGCACCACGAGGCAGCGTTCGCGATGAGTGAGCTGATCGGTGAACGACGACGGCACGAGAGCCGATGTGGAACTGGCGAGGATCGTATCCGGCCGGGAATGCGCCTCGAGCGCGCTGAACACCTCGCGCTTGACCCCGACCGCTTCGGCGACGTTCTCCTGCACGTAATCGGCACCGTCCAGCGCCTCCGGAAGTGTGTCGACGACGCTGATCGCATCGGCCGTGTCCTCTGGCGACGCGCCGTTCAGAAGCCCGCTCTCGGCCAGGGCCGGCAACATGGCGACGATCGTTTCCCTCGCGGCGTCGGCGCGATCGCGGCTGCGATTCTGCATCACGACATGGTGCCCGGCGCGCGCGAAGGAAATCGCCCAGGCCCGCCCGATCATTCCGGTTCCGATTAGCGCAATCTTCATGTGAACTCCCTACTTTCTCATTCTGGCGGCGCGTCACCCGTCGGCCTTTCCGAGCAGCGGGGCATGTACCCGCCCGGCAAATGGGCTGTTTTTTCCCGACCCTGACCGTCCGGCGCCTTGCGCAGCCTAGCCGGATCGCCGTCGATCAGTCAATTATCGATAATCGCTTGACGGCTGTCGGGCCGGCGGATTACGGTCCGGCAAGTGCGGTCGAAAAAGGATCGCCGGCGATTGGGAGGACGCTATGAGCTTGGACGAAACGAAGGTGCTGGGTCAGAATCTCGGCAACGAGGATTTTCCCGTGAAGTGGGACGAGGGCGAACAGGATCTCTTCTGGATCCTCGACGACCTTCACTGCCCGAACCCCCTGTCGCCGATGTTCTTCGACATCGGCGGCTGGTGGCTGACCTGCGATCACATGTTCCGCCGTTTCGGCACGCCCTTCGCAAGCGACTGGGTCGCGAAGAACGTCAACGGCTACCTCTACACCGCTGCCATCCCGGCCGATCCCGGCGTCCACGCGGAAGCGACCGAGTACCAGTCGCGCTATGTCCCCCGGGTGCCGCGCAACGGCGACTATGCCGCGAAGATCGGCCCCTATCTCGGCAATGTCCTGCCGCATTACGCCGAGAACTTCCTCGACTGGTGGAACGACCGCATCCTGCCGGAGATGAAGCGCAACTTCGCCTACATCGACGGCTTCGACAAGGAGGGCGCGAGCCTCACCGCGTTGGCCGTCCTCTTGGAAGACATGATCGACATCCACGACCGCCACTGGAAGATCCACTGGATGCTCAACTTCGCCCAGTTCTCCGCGACGATGGCGCTGAACGGAGCGATCGACGAATTAAAGCCCGACGCAAGGCCCGAGTTGAAGGGCCGGCTGCAAAGTTCGGTCAAGGACCGCAACTGGGATGCCGTCGAGGGGCTCTGGCAGATGAAGGAGACTGTCAAGAAGAGCGACACGCTGCGCAAGGCCTTCGAGGCCGAGACGGCGGCGGGCGTCATGAAGGCGCTCGAGAGCTCCGACGAAGGCCGCAGGCTGATCGCGGACCAACTCGAGCCCTATCTCGAGGAATTCGGTCACAAGGCGCTGTGGTCGCATGAAACCATGTTCCCGCTCTGGATCGAGAACCCGGCCCCCGCCATCGAGTCGGTGCGCGCCTACATCCTGTCCGACTACGACTTCCACGGCACGCTGAAGGGTGTCGAGGAAGATCTCAATGCCGCCATTGCCGAAACCCTTGAGGGCGTGACGGGCGAGGCGCATGACAAGCTCAAGGCGGCGCTCGACCAGTCGCTCAAGATGAACCCGCTGACGCCGGATCATCACTTCTACATCGATCAGGGCACCAATGCGCGTCTGCGCACCGTGCTGATCGCCATCGGCAGGAAGTTCGTGGAGGCGGACATCATCGACGATGCCGAGGACATCATGTTCCTGCGTTACAACGAGTTGCGCCAGCTCGTGGGCGACCCCAAGGCCCACGATGCCCGCGAAATTGTCTCCGACCGTCGCGACGATTACGAGGAAGCCACCACCAAGCGGCCGCCCGACTGGATCGGCACCGCCACCGACGAGGCGCTGGCCTTTCCCTATGCGGGCCTCTGGGGCTTTCCCGAGAAGTTCTACCGCGAGCCGCCGACGAAGGCGGGCGAGATCACCGGTCTCGCCGCCTCGCCCGGGGTCATCGAGGCGAAGGCGCGGGTCATCACCACAGCCGACCAGTTCGACAGCGTCGAGGAGGGCGAGATTCTCGTGTGCCGGATGACGAATCCGGCCTGGGTGGTGCTCTTCACGAAGATCTCCGGCCTCGTGACCGACGCGGGCGGCACGACCTCGCACTCGGCGGTCGTGTCCCGCGAGTTCGGCCTGCCGGCGGTCGTCGGCACGTCCGTGGCGACACGCGACATCAAGACCGGCGACACTCTGCGGGTGAACGGCACGACAGGCCTGGTCGAAATCATGACCTGAGAGGTCTTCGACCCTCCGCTCCCGGCACCTCCCGGTCGGGAGCGGGCACGACTTTCTTGAATCGAAGGAATACACCTATGGGACATCGCGTCGTCGACCTCTCCATGCCGGTCCACAAGGACATGAAGCTCTTTCCCCGGCTGGCCGAGCTGAAGATGGAAATGAAGGAGAGCTGGAAGGGCTTCGCCGACGGGATCGGCGCGGGAGAATATGGCGAGGACCACCTGACCGCCCATTACTCCGTCACTCTTAGCGACCATGCCGGCACCCACATAGATGCGCTGAAGCACATGGGCGACGAAAATTCGCCAGGCCCCGAAGGGATACCCCTCGAATACTGCTTCGGGGACGGCGTGGTTCTGGACTTCAGGCACCTCGAGTTCGGCTCGGCGATCACCGTCGACGACATGAAGGAAGCCCTCGACAAGATCGGCTATACGCTGAAGCCCCGCGACATCGTTCTGATCCGCACCGGCGCGTCGGAGTACAACGACGAAGACCGCTACATGACGGATCACGTCGGGATGACGGCGGAGGCGACCAAATGGCTGATCGAGCATGACTGCCGTGTCACCGGAACCGATGCGCCGACCTACGACCCGCCAATCTGGGCGATGTTCGAGACGAAGAAGTTCTGGCTCGCCCACAAGGTCATGCAGACCGACCCCTACTGGCACATCGAGAACCTGACGAACCTCGGCGATCTGCCGCCCCACGGGTTCAAGCTGTCGGTCTTTCCGATCAAGTGGGTCGGCACCACGGGCGCGCCGGTGCGTGCGGTCGGAATCATCGATGAGTGAGCCGACCACCATATTGTGGTTCGACGACCCCGGTTGCGCCGATATCGTGGCTGCGGGCGGCAAGGGCGCGAGCCTTGCCTCGATGACCCAGGCCGGCCTGCCGGTCCCGCCCGGTTTCGCGATTCCCGCCTTCGTCCTCGAGGCGTCGGTCGACGCGCAGAAACTGCGTGATCTTGCCCGGGCGAAGGACCACGTGGCGGCCGTGCGGCTCGTCGAAGAGACCTCCACCGTGCCCGCCTCGGTGTTGCAAGCCTACGGAAAGCTCGGGGGTCAGGTCGCAGTCCGGTCGTCCGCCAGCGCCGAGGATTCCGACGCGGCGAGCTATGCCGGCCAGCAGGAGACCTATCTCGAGGTCGAGGGCGCCGAGGAAGTCCGCCGGCGGGTGATCGATTGTTGGGCCTCGTTCTTTTCCGAACGCGCGCTGTTCTACCGCGGCGAGAAGGGCTGTCTCGACGACCTGCGCATGGCGGTCGTCGTGCAGAAGATGGTCGATGCCGAAAAGGCGGGTGTCGCCTTCTCGATGCACCCCGTCACGCGGCGCAAGGACCGGATGCTGATCGAGGCCGTGAGGGGGCTCGGCGAACAGGTCGTCTCGGGCGAGGTCACGCCGGACCACTATGTCGTCGACCGAAAGGGGCGCGAGAAGAAGTCCGACACCCCGCATGGCGGCGTGCTTTCGGAGGACGAACTCGTGCGCCTGTCGCAACTCGCTGTCCGGCTCGAAGGCCATTACGGCAAGCCTCAGGATATCGAATGGGCGATCCTCGGCGGCGACATCTTTCTGCTTCAGTCCCGACCGGTGACCGCATGAACACGATGGTTTCCACCAGCCCCATCGCGCGCCAGGACGAGGCTTTCGCCCGTGACATGCTCGCGCGCATCGCCTTCGTCCGCGCCTTCGAGGAGACCGCGCTGAAGCTCACCCAGACCAATCCGCCGCGCGTGCCCGGCTCGATGCATTTCTGTGCCGGACAGGAGGCCGTGCCCCTCGGCGCCGCGGCGGGCCTTCGGCCCGACGACCAGATGATCGCCACCTATCGCGGGCACGGCTGGGCGCTGGCATCGGGGCTTGATGCCTACGCCGTGATGGCCGAGATCTGCCAGAAGGCCGACGGCATCAACGGCGGACGCGGCGGGTCGGCCTACATGATGGCGCCCGAGACGCGGTTCATCGGCGAAAACTCCATCGTCGGGGCCGGCACGACGATGGCCTGCGGCATCTCCATGGGCAACGTCGCCGCGCGAAACGGTCGTGTGGTCATCGTCTCGATCGGCGATGGGGCGACGAACCAGGGTGCCGTGCACGAAGCGCTCGTATTCGCGGCCGCGCGCGACCTGCCGGTGATCTTCGCCGTCGAGAACAACGGCTGGGCGGAACTGACGCCCGGCGCCTCGATGATCAAGGTCGACCGGCTCGCGAAGCGCGCCGCCGGCTACGGAATTCCGGGCGCCACGGTCGCCGGAAACGATCCCGTGGCGGTGCGCGACAGCATCGCGCAGGCGGCGGACCACTGCCGCGCCGGCAAGGGCCCCGCGCTCCTGGAGTTCCGCGTGCCGCGCCTCTGGGGCCACTACAACCGCGACATCGAGCACTACCGTCCCAAGGCCGACCGCGAGGCCGCCGAAGCGCAGGACCCGCTCAAGGTGCTCGCCGAGCGTCTGGTCGCCAGCGGCTTGATGGACGCCGGGGAGATCACAGAGGTGATCGAGGCCGAGGCCAGGCGCGCCCATGACATGGGCGAGGCGGCCATGGACAGGGCCGACCCCGACCTTTCGACCGCGCGCAACCACGTCGTCGCGGCGCCTTCGAAGAACGACCCGACGGCCGCCGCGACCGCGACCCTCAGCTATATCGACGCGGTCAATCGCGCGCTCCGCACCGAGCTCGAGACCGATCCGAAGACGATCGTATACGGCGAGGATGTCGGCAACGCAGGCGGCATCTTCGGGGCGTCGCGGTATCTGCAAAAGGATTTCGGCGCGGACAGGGTGTTCGACACCCCTATCGCGGAAAACGCGATACTCGGCTCCGCCGTCGGGGCCGCACTCAACGGGTTGAAGCCCATCGTGGAGATCATGTGGGCGGACTTTCTGTTCGTCGCCTTCGACCAGTTGATCAACCAGGCCTCGAACGTCCGCTACGTCACGCGCGGCAAGGCCAACTGCCCGATGGTCGTGCGGACCCAGCAGGGGGTCACGCCGGGCTCCTGCGCACAGCATTCGCAATCGATCGAGGGGATGCTCGCGTCGATCCCCGGTCTGAAGGTCGCGCTCGCCGCGAGCCCGCAGGATGCCTATTCGCTCCTGCGCGCCGCTGCCGCCGACCCCGACCCGGTGATCGTCATCGAAGCGCGCGGGCTCTATCAGACGAAGGGCGAGGTGACGCTCACCGAGGGCGCCGAGCCGGTCGGCAAGGCCGCCCTGAAGCGCACGGGCAAGGACGCGGTCATCGTCACCTGGGGCAACATGGTGCCCCCGGCGCTCGAAGCTGCCGGGGCCCTTCAGGACGAGGGCCACGACGTCGCGGTCCTGGATCTGCGCTGGCTCGCCCCTCTTGACTGGGAGGCCGTCGCCGCGGCCACGAAAGCCGCGGGGGGAAAAGTCCTCGTCCTGCACGAAGCGACGATGACGGGAGGGTTCGGGGCCGAGATCGTCGCGCGTCTGCACGAGCGTCTCGACGGTCCGTTGACCGTCAGGCGTCTCGCGACACCCGACGTCAGGATGCCCGCAAGCGCCGTCCTGCAGTCAACGCTCGTTCCCGACCGCGAAACCATAGCCGAGGCCGTGCGCGCGCTGGTGCAGAGCCGATGACCGCAGCAAGCCAGGGATTCCGCAGCCAATGCTCGTAGACGCAGTCTTCATAGGTCTTCTGGAAGCCTCGCCGCTCATACTCGCGGCGATGGGCTTCACGCTGATCTTCTATCTCAACGGGTTCATGAACATCGCCTATGCGGAAAGCATCACCTACGGCGCCTACTTCGCCGTTCTCTTCAACGTGGTCCTGGGCGCGCATTTCTACGTCGCGATCGCGCCATCGATGCTGCTTTCGGGCCTCATGAGCGTCGCGGTCTATCTCGCGATCTTCAGGCCCGCGCTCGACCGGGGCGTCGGCCCTACGGAGATGATCATTCTCTCGGTGGGCGTGTCGTTCATGCTGCGCTACGGCCTCGTGCTGGTCGTGGGGCCGGAGAACCTGTTCCTCAACGAGCCGAACATCACCTATCTCAGCTTCGCCGGGCTCGGGGCCACGAACCTGCAACTCACGGCGTTGGCGCTCGTCTTCGCGATGGCCGGACTACTCTACTGGACGATCTACTATACCGGTCTTGGCGAGCAGATGCGGGGGCTGGCGAACAACCACGACCTCGCGATGGCCAGCGGCATCAATCCGCACCGCACCTCGGTCGCGATCTGGTTCATCGCGGGCTGCGCAGGCGGGCTGTCGGGCATCTTCTCGGGCGTCTTCGCCCAGGTGACCCCCTACATCGGCTGGAACATCATCCTGATCACGATGCTGGTGACGATCGTCGCGGGGATCGGCAGCGTGCGGGGGGCACTGGTCGCCAGTATCGTGGCGGGCATTATCATGGCGTTCATCACCCTGGTGACGAAGCCCCTCTATGCCGAGGTCGCATTGCTGCTCGCCTTCATCGGCGTGCTGACCTACCGGGGAGCGAAGGCGACCTGATGGATTACCTGATCTTCTCCTTCTCGCTCATGCTCATCTACATCGGGCTCGCACAGCTTCTGCACGTGCAGTTCGGTCTCGCCGGCATTCCCAACTTCGGCGTTGTCGGGTTCTGGGGCATCGGTCTTTACGGCACCGGGGTTCTCTACGTGCAGTTCGACGTCCCCCTCGGCCTGGCGATCCTCGTGGCCTCGTTCCTAGCGGCGCTCGCGGCGTGGGTGCTGGCCTTCCTCGTTCTGCAACGAAGCGGGCAGGCGGTTCTCGCCGCCACGCTCGCTTTCGCGGCCATCGTCGCCACACTCGTCGTAACCGAAAAGGACCTGACCGGGGGTGTGCGCGGGCTTGGCACCATCGGCTATCCCTTCGGCGACCTCGAAAACCGCAACCTCATCTTCGGCATCATCATCTTCGTGGTCGTGGGAGCGCTGATCTACGTCTCGGCGAGGTTGCGGGATTCGAGATTGGGCCGCGTGCTGATCGCCATTCGAGACAACGAGGAACTCGCGGCGAGCCTCGGAAAAGATACGGTTTCAACGAAGCGGATGACCTTCGTCGTCACATGCGGGCTTATGGGGCTTCTTGGCGGTCTTTCGGCACCGCTCAACCAGTTCCTCGTCCCCTATCTGCTCGCGCCATCGCTGACCTTCGCAGTCTGGATCGCACTCGTCCTGGGCGGAAAGGGCCACAATCTCGGGGCCATGATCGGCGTCTTCATGACCTTCGGGCTCTTCGACATCCTGATCGAGACCTATGCCCCGGTCCCCGCCGAACAGGCGATCATGCTGCCGAACTTCAAGCTCTTCTGCTACGGCGTCCTGCTTGTGGCGATCATCATGTTCCGTCCTGCGGGCATTCTCGGGGTCGAGGCGCCGCGGCAGCGCCGGGCATCCGGCAACGGCTCCGTTCCTCAACCTGTCGCGAAAGAGGGTTGAATGAGGCTGGAAGCGACAAACCTGACCAAGGCCTACCACGCCCACGAGGTCGTCAATATCGAGAAGGTGACCTTCGGGGCGCAGGGTCTCGAAGGGCTGATCGGGCCGAACGGGGCGGGCAAGAGCACGCTGATGGGCCTTCTCACGCGGCGCATCGCGCCGACAAGCGGGTCGATCGAGCTGGATGTCGGCGACGGCCGGAAGAAGCTAAACCCGCTCAAGTCGCACGAAGTGGCGCGGATCGGCCTCATCAAGACGAACCAGCGCATCCAGGGCTTCGACAGCCTCACGATCCGAGACAGCCTGCGCCTGGCGGCGACCCGGCCGAAAGAGGAAGGCTTCGCGAGCCTTTTTGCGCGGGACCGCGACCCCCGGGGAATCGACGAAAGTATCGATCGGTACCTCGAGGCCTTTCCGTTCGCCGACCGCGAGGGCTACGCCCGGTCGGGCGGCGAGAAGAAGCTCGTCGACATCCTGCGCTGCCTGATCGCGCAGCCGAAGCTGTTGCTGATGGACGAGCCGACGGCAGGCTTGCCGGAGGACATCACCCACAAGGTCATGGGCATGGTGCGCGACAAGGTCGCGGCGGGGGATATGCGGGTGGTCGTGGTCGAGCACGATCTGCCCATGATCTGGGAATATTGCGACTACGTTCACTTCCTGTCCGAGGGCTCGATCCTGTTCGAGGGCAGGCCCGACGAGGTCAAGTCGAACCGCGTCGTCGCCGAAAAGTACATGGGGGTCTGAGATGTTCGCAGCCCGGAACCTGTCCAGCGGCTACGGCGAGATGACGGCGCTGAGGGATCTCACGTTCACCATCGAGGACGAGATCTTCGCCGTCCTCGGCGCGAACGGGGCGGGCAAGACGACGTTGCTCAAGACCCTGTCGCGTCTCTTGCCGCTGCATGGCGGGTCACTGTCGCTCTACGGCTCCGACATTTCGAGCGAACCCGCCTACCTGATGCCGGGGCGCGGGGTGGCTTACGTCCCGCAGGAAGGCAACGTCTTTCCCGACCTGTCGGTTTTCGAGAACCTGTCGATCGGCGGACGGACCGGGAGCCGGCCGAAATCCGAGAAACTGGAAGAGGTGTTCGAACTCTTTCCGCGCCTCAAGGAGCGTCGCGGTCAGGCGGCCGGTTCCCTGTCGGGAGGCGAGGGTCAGATGCTCGCCGTGGGTCGGGCCCTGATGCAGGAGCCCTCGGTCCTTCTTCTTGACGAACCGTCGGCGGGGCTGTCGCCGATCTTCGTAGAGATTCTTTTTTCCAGCATCGCCGAAACCCGGCGCGAGCGGAGGGTGACCATCGTTCTGGCGGAACAGAACGCCGTCAAGACGCTGGAAATCGCGGATCGCGTGATGGTGCTGTCACTGGGAGAAATGCACCTCCTGCGCGAGACGTCCGGCCTGACAATGTCGGACATCACGGAGGCCTACCACATCTAACCAGGGCCGGACCGGCCCGACAGAGGAGGAGACCACAAATGAGACGCAAGATGATGCTGACCAGTGCCGCGGCCCTTGCCGCGGGGATCGGGTTCGCGATGCCGGCGATGGCTCAGGAGGAGATCGTCGTCGGGCACCTGACCTACCACACTGGCGAATTCGGGGCGTTCGGCCCCTTCTTCGACGGCGTAACCGAGGTGGCGCTCTCGAAGATCAACGAGGATCCGCCGCTCGGCCGCCCGATGCGCGCCATCCACCAGGATATCGGGACGGTCGGCGAGGCGCGGGCCGCCCGCAAGCTCGTCGACAGTGACAATGTCGATATCCTCCTTAACCCTGCCCACAGCTACCAGTCCTACCGCGAGTTCATGCTCGAGAAGGTCGCCGCCAATGGCTATCCGATCATGCCGTCGGTCCATGGCGGCGCGATCGACGGGGCGATCGGCGGCGTTCCCGAAGAGCCGATCTTCCGTGGCTCCCCGATGGACACCGCGCAGGGCACGGCCGCGCTTCTTCATGCCCAGAACGCGGGCAAGCAGAACGTGGTGGTCGTGGCCACCGAGACCTCCGGGGCCCAGCTTCAGAAGGAAGCCGCACTTGCGACGGCGGAGGCCCTGGGAATGGAGGTCCTCGACGACTTCGACATCCAGGCAAGCGACAGCAACTACCGCTCGGTCGTGGCGCGCATCGCCCGGCTCGAACCGGAGGCGGTGGTCATCTTCTCGTCCACCAACGCCGGCGGCTCGATCGTGAAGAACGCGGCCGAGGCCGGGGAAAGCTGGTTCATCGTCGGACCCACGGACTGGCAGGAGACCGAATTCGTCGACACGGCGACGGACAGCGCGCTCGCACAGCACGAAGAGGTGGTGATCGCAGCCTTCTCCCACGCCGAGAATCCGGCCTGGGAAGCCTACGAACCCTTCGCCCTGAACTCGCAGTGGGTCGACGACATCGGCGATGTCTCGAACTCCTATGCGATCCAGTATTACGACCTGCTGATCTCCACGGCGCTGGCCATCGAAAAGACCGGCGAGATCAACGCCGAAAGCTGGAGCCAGGCGATGTACGAGGTCACCGGCGGCGACGGTGAAGTCGTCTATACCTACGAGGACGGCCTTGCCGCGATCCGCGCCGGACGGGAGATCAACTACGACGGCGTGACCGGCACCATGGAATATACGCCGACCGGAATCGTGTCGGGTCTCTTCGGTATCTTCGAGTGGCAGGATGGCGAACTGGTCCAGGTGGGCAGCGTCGACGGTGATGCGGTCCTCGAACTCGAGGCCATGTAACTCACTGGCCCGGGGCTCCGCGGGGCCCCGGGCGCATACAGCGCGTCGTGTCGGCTGCGTACGGCCGCGCGACGGCTCTTTCCCTTCTGCGACTACAGGAATTCATTGCGATGCAGATCAGATGGTACGGCCACGCGGCCTTTCGGCTCACGCCCGAAAACGGCCCTTCGATCATCACCGACCCCTACCTGCCGGAGCTTGTGGGCTATGCGCCGATCCCCGACACCGCCGATCTCGTGATCACCTCGTCGGCCGACGACGACGGGCACTGCCGCGCGGACCTGTTGCCGGGCAAGCCGGAGGTGCTGAACGCGGTCGACGTGATCGGCATGGGCGGTTCGACGAAAGTGCAGGGGGTCGAGATAAGGGTGCTCGAGGCGATGGAATGGGAACACCACCCCGACCACGCGATCCCCGGTCAGAACGCGATGTATCGCTTCGAACTCGATGGCATCAAGATCGCCCACATGGGCGATGTCGGAAACCGGCTGAACGCCGAACAGATGGCGTTCTACGAGGATGTCGACCTCCTGCTCGCGCTGACCGGGGGCGGGCTGACGATCAAGCTCCCCGACCTGATGGAGATGATCCACATCCAGAAACCGAAAGTCGTGATCCCGATGCATTTCCGCACGCTGACCTACAAGCCGCGCCGGTCGCACTGGGTCGAGGGCTTCCTCGCGAACTTTCACGACGAGCAGGTCGATTTCGCCTTCGGCTACGACACCGAGTTGACGAAGGCCGACATTCCCGACGAGACCCGCGTTCTCGTCATGGATTACATGCGCTGACCCTGCGGGATATTCTTCCGACGAAGGGACGCCGGAAAGAACGGGAGGCGCGGACACGCGCACTTGAGCCAAGAGCATGAAGCCATTCGACTATCTCAGTCCCACGACGCTGGCCGACGCCGCGAGCGCCTGGAGCGACACCGGCCGCACCGCGCGGCTGCTGGCGGGGGGCACGGACCTCACGGTCGCCCTGCGGCATGGTCACCTCGCCGCCGACGTCGTCATCGACCTGAAGCGCGTCGACGAATTCGCCGATGGCATCGCCGCGACGCCGCAGGGGCTGCGCATTCCCGCGACCGCGACCATGAAGACCCTCGGCCGTTACCTCGAGGACCACGGGCTGTTGCCGAGCCTCGAGGAGGCCGCCGCCGTCGTCGGCTCGGTCCAGATCCGCAACCGGGCGACGCTCGCGGGCAACATCTGCAATGCCTCGCCGGCCGCCGACACGGTGCCGGTCCTCGCAGCATTCGGGGCGTCGGTGGAGGTTCACGGGCCTTCCGGCGTACGCCAGAGGCTTGTCGCCGACTTCATCGAGGGCAACCGGAAGATCGACCTCGCACCCGGCGAGATCGTCACGGCGGTCGTCATCCCGCTCCCCGACGGGCCGCGCGGCTGCGCTTTCGACCGCATCACCCGCCGGCGCGGCGTGGACCTCGCCAGCGCGAACCTCTGCTGCACGATCACCAAAGCGGGCGAGGTGACCTTCGCCTTCGGCGCCGTCGCCCCGCGCCCGCTCGTCGTGCGGGACGAAACCGGCGTTCTGGCCGATCCCACGGCAGGAAAAGAGGACCGCGCCCGGGCGATCGCCGGTCTGATCGCCGCCGCCACCCCCATAAGCGACATCCGCGCCAGTGCCCGCTACCGGATGGCGATGCTCGCCGTGATGGCCGAGCGGTCGCTCCTGCGCGCAAGAAACCGTCTTCAGGAGGCCATGAATGGCTGAGCCGATGAGACTTGACCTCACCGTGAACGGCCAGCCCGTTTCCCGGAAGGTCCTTCCCCATGTCACGCTGCTCGATTTCCTGCGCGACGAGTTGAAGCTCAAGGGCGCGAAGCTCTGCTGCGGCGTCGGCGAATGCGGCGCCTGCACGGTCATCGTCGACGGAGACCCGGTAAACGCCTGCCTCTACCTCGCCGCCGAGGCGCGGGGCACGCGCGTCGAAACCGTCGAAGGGCTCTCCGCCGGTGGCCAGCTCGGCACCGTGCAGCACAGCTTTTTGAAATGCGGCGGGGTCCAGTGCGGCTTCTGCATCCCCGGCATGGTCATGTCCGCCGAGGCCATGCACAGGGCCAACCCGGACGCCTCCGAGGCCGAGGTGCGCGAGGCGCTTGCCGGCAACCTCTGCCGTTGCGGCGGCTACAACCGGATGTTCGATGCGATGCGCGACGCCGCGGGCGCGCCGGTCCATGCCCAGACGACCGCCCCCGCGACGGGCGCCACGGTCGGAGCCGATATCAGCCGCGCGGGCGGCGTCGAGCGGGTGAACGGCGCGCAGGCCTTCCTGGCCGATCTCGAGATCGAGGGGATGGCCCATGTGAAGTTCGTCCAGATCGACGCGGGTCGGGCGAGGATCAGGGGCATCGACACCGCCGCGGCCCGGGCGCTTCCCGGTGTGATCGACGTCGTGACGGCCGACGACCTGCCGCAGCCTGTCGCCCGTTTCGGCCCGGTCTACGAGGACCGCCCGGTCCTTGCCGCGGGCGAGGTCACCCATCACGGGGAACCGGTGGCCGTCGTTGTGGCCGAGACGAGCGACATCGCTGCCCTCGGCGCCTCTCTCGTCGTGGTCGACTTCGAGCCCCTCGCCGCGATCACGACCATCGACGCCGCCCTCGCCCCGGGCACACATCTCGTCCAGAACCCCGAGCTCCGGAAGGACGACCCGCTGGCCGGGACCAACATCTTCAAGGAACGCCGTTTCGGCTGGGGCGACGTCGAGGGGGCCGAGGCCGACCTCGTGATCGAGAACACCTATACCTTCCCGATGGTCACCCACTTCGCCATCGAGCCCCACGGCTTCATCGTCGACGCGAAAGAGGACCGGATGAAGATCTGGAGCCCGGTCCAGCACCCGTTCCTGCTGCAGAAGGTCATGGCGAAGCTCTTCGACCTGCCGCTCGGCTCGGTGCAGGTCATCGCGCCCGATCCCGGGGGCGGGTTCGGCGGCAAGCAGAACCCCAAGCACGAACCGCTCCTCGCCCTTGTCTCGCGCCGCACCGGGCGGCCCTGCCGTCTGGTCCTGACGCTCGAGGAGACCTTCCAGGAGGTCCGCCGCGCCGCCGCAAGGGTGACCGTCCGCAGCGGGTTCAGCAGCGCGGGCGACCTCGTCTTTCACGACATCCGATCGGATTTCCTGATCGGGGCCTATGTCGACATCGCCGAACGGGTCATGACCAAGGCCAACTATCTCGCCTGCGGTCCCTACCGCACCCCCAACGCGCGCATCCACGCCCGCGCGGTCCTGTCCAATACCACGCCCAGCACCGCCTACCGCGGCTTCGGCACGCCGCAGATCAACTGGGCGGTCGAGAGCCAGATGAACGAGGCGGCACGCAGGCTGGGGATCGACGGGTTGACGATGCGGCTGAGGAACGTCGCCGACAAGGGCGACGAGGTCGTGCAGGGCGACGTTCCCGCCGACGGGCACTGGCCGCAATCGGTCGAGAAGGCCGCCAAGCTTCTCGGCTGGGATACGCCGAAGCCCGAGGGCCGGGGCCGCGGCATCGCCGTGGGGATCAAGGCGGGTGCGACCACCGGACTGTCGAACTCGACGGTCCGGCTTCTCGCGGACGGCAGCATTCTCGTTTTCGCGGGCACGTCCGACATGGGGCAGGGCGCGCGCACCATCTTCGCCCAGATCGCCGCCGACGCCCTCGGTGCCCCCTACGAGCGGGTTTCGGTCATCATGGGCGACACGGCCGTCGTCCCCTTCGACCTCCAGACCTCGGCCAGCCGCTCGACCGTCTTCATGGGAACCGCCATCACGCGCGCCTGCGAGGACATCCACGCGCAGGTCATCGAGCTTGCCGGCGACACCCTTGGCATCCCCGAAACCGACATCCGCATCGAGGACGGCGCCATCGTCCTGCCCGACCGGACCGAGCCGATCTTCGAGTTCGTCCGCAAGCACCTCGGGCGGTGGAACGGTGAGTTGATCGGCAACGGCCGGATGCGCAAGCCGACCGACCCCGATCACCCGCTCGGCGGCGCGCCGGCCTTCTTCGAGTTCAACTGCACCGCCTTCGAAGTGGAGGTCGATCGCGCCACGGGCGAGGTGCTGATCCACAAGCATGTCACGGTCGGCGACGTCGGCCGCGCGCTGAACCCCCTCCAGGTGGAAATGCAGGACGAGGGGGCTGCGATCATGGGGCTCGGACATTCCCTTTACGAACAGGTGCTCGTCGATGAGGCCGGCCGCATCCGCAACCTCGGTGCCATCGACTACCGGATCGTGACGACCCGCGACATGCCGCTCTCCATGACGACCGGCATGGTCGAGAACGGGGACGGCCCCGGCCCGAAAGGCTCGAAGGGCGTGAGCGAGGGCGCGATCCTCTGCACCGCGCCGGCCCTCGCCGCCGCCGTCACGGACGCGGCGGGCGTGGTCATCCGCGACTTGCCGCTCACACCGGAGAGGGTTTGGGACGCCTTGACCAAGGCACTGTCAGAAGAACCCGGCTTGAGGTGGGGCAGGGGGTTAGGTAGCCTCTCGGGATGACCCAACCCAGCCCGTTCAAGTACTTCAAGACGTCGGCCGAGATCATCCGCTTGGCGGTGATGATGTACGTCCGCTTCCCACTGTCGCTGCGGAGCTTCGAGGACCTGCTCCACGAGCGCGGTGCAATGTGAAAGTCATTCAATTCAACGTTTTACGAGCCAGAGAAGGTTCGACCGCAGTCGCGTCCGCTCCGCCACATTCAGATACTGAATCCGTCCAAGGGCCCCGATTGGGGCCTTTTTTCTTTTGGTTTCAAAGGGCGTTGGCAGCGCCATCCGCCCTTCGGAGACTGGGCGCTAGACGCAGAATGGGTCTCCGAATGGCCCGCGTCTCTCTTCGAGCGCCCCTCGATGGTCACGGGACGGCGCAAAACATCCTCGCATTTCCAATGGGTTGCCAGGTTCATGGGGTCGCCCCGTTCGCGAGATAATCCGGTGACGGAGACCGACACGAAGGCGCAGGGCGGTCAGAAGGACGGCTCCGTGGCGGCCGATCACCAGGCCTTGGCGCTGGTGCATGGGGCCGGCGACAGCAGCGAAAACCCTGCCGGAAGTCTCTGATGACAAACAGACTTCACGCCCATAGCCTGGCGCAATGTCGAACGGGCCATGGACGGATGAAGAAAACGACCTGATCGTCGCGGATTACTTCGCGATGCTGGCCGATGACATCTCCGCGCGCCGCTACCGCAAGGCCGAGCATCGCCGGGCACTCCTGCCGCTGCTGAACGACCGGTCGGAGGGATCAGTCGAGTTCAAGCACCAGAACATCAGTGCGGTGCTAAAGGGCCTCGGCGAGGCCTGGCTCCCCGGCTACAAACCCGCGTTCAACTTCCAGATGACCTTGGTGGATGCCGTGGCGCGGTGGCTGGCGCTGAACCCCGCCTGGCTCGGACGCCAACCGGGGCTGCAACCCGCCGCTGGCCTACGCGAGGCGGCGCAGATCTGGATCGGGCCGCCGCCGACGCTGTCGAACCAGCCGCCTCCGCAGGAGCTGGACCAGATGCTGCACATCGCCCGCAAGTTCGACGTGGCTGGGCGGGACGAGCGCAACCGGGCCCTCGGCCGCGCGGGCGAGGAGCGCGTCCTGGCGCATGAGCGCGCGGCATTGCGGACGGCAGGACGGGACGATCTGGCGCGCAAGGTCCGCTGGGTGTCAGAGGAGGATGGTGATGGCGCTGGCTACGACATTGCTAGCTTCTCGTTGGATGGCAACTCTCGCCTGATCGAGGTCAAGGCCACGAACGGATGGGAGCGCACGCCCTTCCACATCACGCGCAACGAACTGGCCGTGGCCGAGGAGCGGCGGTCGGAATGGCGCCTGTTCCGGCTGTGGAATTTCTCACGCGAGCCGAAGGCGTTCGAACTGCACCCGCCACTGGACGCGCATGTCTCGCTGACTGCGACGACGTTTCAGGCAAGCTTTCACTGAGGCTCAGTCGAACACCCGCTCCGGCTGTTCGTGCCATGGCAGGGCCGCGACATCGGTCAGTTTCAACAGGGTCACGGCGGGCACCTCACGCTTGTAGACCAAGCGCTTGAGGACTCCCGGCGCGAGATAGGCGAGCCGGAGCTGTCGGCTGACATGGCGTTCGGCAAGCCCCACGGCCTTTGCCAGATCGGTGACCGTGTTGAATTCGCCGGCTTCCATGCGCCGCCGCCAGCCCCAAGCCCGGCCGATGGCGCGCAGGATGTGCGGATCCTGCGTCCGGTCCTCGCTCGGCAGATAGGTCGAGGGCGGCATGATCTTCGGCCGCCCGTTCTGCTTGCGGACCTTGAGCGGCACGAAGATCTGGATGGGCTCGTCGGGTTTCATCATTCCGCCGCCACCTTCTTTCGCGGCGCCATCATGTCGCGCATGACGCCGGAGACGCCGTCGGTCCGGACATCGATCACTAGCCCCTCGGACGTCACGGTGACCCGGCGCACCAGCAACTGCACGATCCGAGTCTGCTCCGCAGGGAACAGCTGGCCCCAGACGTCCTCGAACGTCTGCAGCGCGGAGATCACGTCGGCCTCGGCGAAGGCGTGACCCTCGCGCGCCAAGTGGGCGATGACCTGTGCCGTGATCGACGGGGCGCGCATCACCCGCCGCAATTCTGTGACCACGGCCGCTTCCACGAGGTCGGCAGGAAGGCGGCGCGGGATGCCCTCATCGCTGGGTTCGCGATTCTTGATGACGTCCATCGAGACGTAGTACCGGTATCTCCGCGCGCCCTTCTTCGTGCTGCTCGGGGTCATGGCGGCGCCCGTGGCCGTAAAGATCAGCCCCTTGAGCAAGGCAGGCGCCTGCGCGCGGGTGTTGTTGGCGCGCTTTCGCGGGTTCTGCCGCAAGATGGCATGGACCTGATCCCAAAGCTGCTCGTCGATGATGGCCTGATGCTCGCCGGGATAGGCCTTGCCCTTGTGGACCGCGTCGCCGCGATAGACGCGGTTCACCAGCACCCTGTAGAGATATCCCTTGTCGACCAAGGTGCCTTGCTTGTTGCGGAGCCCATTGCGGCGCAGTTCGCGGGCAAGCACGGTCGCTGATCCGACCTCGACGAACCTCTCGAAGATGCCCCGCACGGTACCGGCCTCGTCCTCGTTCACCACGAGCTTTCGATCCTTCACATCGTACCCGAGCGGGACATAGCCGCCCATCCACATCCCCTTCATGCGGGAGGCGCGGACCTTGTCGCGGATGCGCTCGGCCGTGACCTCGCGCTCGAACTGCGCGAACGAGAGCAGGATGTTCAGCGTCAACCGCCCCATGGACGTGGTGGTGTTAAAGGACTGCGTCACCGACACGAAGGTCACGCCGTTGCGGTCGAAGACCTCGACCAGCTTCGAGAAGTCCATCAGCGACCGTGACAGGCGGTCGATCTTGTAGACGACCACCACATCGATCAGGCCATCTTCGATGTCGGCCAGAAGCTGCTTGAGGCCGGGCCGTTCCAGCGTCCCGCCCGAGATCCCGCCATCGTCATACTGACCGCGGACCAGAACCCAGCCCTCGGAGCGTTGGCTGGCAATGTAGGCCTCGCAGGCCTCTCGCTGGGCGTGCAGACTGTTGAACTCCTGCTCCAGCCCTTCCTCGGACGACTTGCGCGTGTAGATGGCGCAACGTTGGCGGCGGATGGGATTTGCGCGCTGATCCATCAATCATTCCCCCGCTTTCGTTCGCGCAA
>Ga0008835_100880_pt1 | contig 20086 bp, 23 predicted proteins | sample HotLakConsoUCCRE_FD_62215 | JGI IMG/M metagenome (GOLD analysis project Ga0008835, IMG submission 62215) | Hypersaline microbial mat communities from Hot Lake, Washington, USA - Hot Lake Consortium UCC-RE (Hybrid Assembly) ... | reverse complement strand
CTCCTATCAGGGCGAGGCGCTGAAGAAACGGGTCGATCCGCTCGCGGCGCAGCTGGGCTCGTCGATCGTGCTGCCCTGCGACGTGGCGACCGACGAGAGCATCGACGCGCTTTTCGAGGGGCTGAAGGCGCACTGGGACCGGCTCGATTTCGTGGTCCATGCCATCGGCTTTTCCGACAAGTCGGAGCTGCGCGGCCGCTATGTGGACACCTCCCGCGGGAACTTCGCCATGTCCATGGACATCTCCGTCTACTCCTTCACCGCCGTGATGCAGCGCGCGGAGAAGATGATGACGAGCGGCGGCTCGGCGGTGACGCTGACCTACTATGGCGCGGAACAGGTGATGCCCCATTACAACGTCATGGGCGTGGCCAAGGCCGCGCTGGAGGCCAGCGTGCGCTACATGGCCGAGGACCTGGGCAAGGACGGCATCCGCGTCAACGCCATCTCGGCGGGACCGATCAAGACGCTGGCGGCCTCGGGCATCGGCGATTTCCGCTATATCCTGAAATGGAACGAGCTGAACTCCCCGCTCCGGCGCAACGTGACCATCGACGACGTGGGCGGGTCGGCGCTCTACCTGCTGTCCGACCTCGGGTCCGCGGTCACCGGCGAGGTGCACCATGTGGACGCGGGCTATCATGTCGTGGGCATGAAGGCCGTCGATGCCCCGGACATCGACGTGGTCACGAAGCGCAAGGAAGGCTGAGGCCATGGCGGGACCGACGATGGCGCCACATCCGGGGACAGCCCCGCGTCGCGCCACGGTCCCGGACCGGATCGCAAAGGCCATGAGACCGGACGTCGCCGACGTCTGCCTCCCCATCCCGTAACCGAGAGGACCCTCCCGTGCAGGACCGTCTGCCCCACGAAAAAGGCTTTCACGTCAGCTGGGACCAGCTTCATCGCGACGCGCGTGCGCTCGCCTGGCGGCTCGACGGGCACGGGCCCGACAACGGCGCCTGGCGCGCGGTGGTCGCGATCACGCGGGGCGGCATGGCGCCCGCGATGATCGTGGCGCGCGAACTCGACATCCGCATGGTCGATACGATCTCGGTCAAGAGCTACAACCATCAGGCCCAGACCCCGCCCAAGGTCATCAAGTTCCCCGACATGGCGGTGGTGGGCGACGGCACCGGCATCCTGATCGTCGACGACCTCGTGGACACCGGCAAGACGCTGGAGGTCGTGCGCAGCCACATGCCCAAGGCGCATGTCGCCACTGTCTATGCCAAGCCCATGGGACGCGGACAGGTCGACAGCTTCATCACCGAGGTGAGCCAGGACACCTGGATCTTTTTCCCGTGGGACATGGCGCTGCAATACGTCCAGCCCTACCGCGGCGTGGACTGAAACGGGCCGAATATCCTGCGAATATTCGGTGGGGGGCGCTGCCCCCCGGCTGCGCCTCCCCCCGGGATATTTCGAGCCCAAAGAGGATGTGGCAGGGTGCTGGCTCAGTGCAGCGTGAACTCGCCGACCTGGTGCTGCCACTGGCCGGGGGCCAGAAGCTTGCGATGGGTGAAGCGCACCGAGTGCAGCGGCCCCTCGATTTCCGCCTTCCAGTAGTCTACGAAGGCCATCAGCCGGTCGTGATCGGGCGCCATGTCATAGTCCTGCCAGACGAAGGTATTGAGGACGCTGGGATAGTCGGGCATCCGGTAGAACATCTCCGCCGTGGTCAGCCCGTAGCCCTTCAGCAGCATCTCGGTTTCGGTCATGGCTCTGCTCCGCTCTTGTGCTTCTTCCTGAATCGGAGCATGCGACGGGCGGATGTCAATGAAAACAATGCTTTGGCAGCCAGGCGCCCTGGCTGCTGACAGCTCGGGGCAATCCGGTCCGTCCGCGGCATTGCACCCCATCCCTTGCCGATGGTATAGGGAATTCAACAAGATATAGTCCTCGGACGGGAACGGGCAGCGACGTGAGCGACGACGATCAAACTCCTGAAAACGGTGACGAAACGGGCGCCGCGCCCAAGGCTCCGGTGAGCCCCTCGATCTCGATCGAGGACGAGATGCGCACGTCCTACCTCGATTACGCCATGTCGGTCATCGTCGCGCGGGCGATTCCCGACCTGCGCGACGGGTTGAAGCCGGTGCACCGTCGCATCCTCTACACGCTGTGGGAAAACGGCCAGGTCAACACCAAGCCCTACCGCAAATCCGCCACCGCCGTGGGCGACGTCATGGGCCGCTACCACCCCCATGGCGACAGCGCGATCTACGACGCGCTCGTGCGGATGGCGCAGGATTTCTCCATGTCCCTGCCGCTGATCGACGGCCAGGGCAATTTCGGCTCGATGGACGGTGATCCGCCGGCGGCCTACCGCTACACCGAAAGCCGCCTCGACAAGCCCGCCGAGAGCCTGCTGACGGATATCGACAAGGACACGGTCGAGTTCGTCATGAACTACGCCAACGAGCGAAAGGAGCCGCTCGTCCTGCCGGCGCGCTATCCCAACATCCTCGTGAACGGCGCCGAAGGCATCGCCGTGGGCATGGCGACACGCATCCCGCCGCACAACCTCGGCGAGGTCATCGACGCGACGCTGGCGCTGATCGTCAACCCGGATCTGACGAGCGAGGAGCTGATCGACTATGTCCCCGCCCCCGACTTTCCGACGGGCGGGCTGATCCTCGGCCGCTCGGGCGCGCGCAAGGCCTACCAGACGGGCCGGGGGTCGGTCCTGATCCGCGCCAGGACCCGGGTGGAGGAGCTGCGCCGCGACCGCTATGCCATCGTGCTCGACGAGATCCCCTACCAGGTCAACAAGGCCACGATGATCGAGCGGATCGCGGAGGCCGCCCGCGACAAGAAGATCGAGGGCATCGCCCATGTCCAGGACGAAAGCGACCGCGACGGCGTCCGCGTCGTGGTGGAGCTGAAACGCGACGCGACCCCCGACGTGGTGCTGAACCAGCTCTTCCGCTTCACCCCGATGCAGGTCTCCTTCGGCTGCAACATGCTGGCGCTGAACGGCGGCCGGCCCGAGACGCTGACCCTGCGCGGGTTCCTGACCGCCTTCCTCGACTTCCGCGAGGATGTGGTCGCCCGTCGCACCGCCTATGAGCTGAACAAGGCGCGGGACCGGTCGCACATCCTGTGCGGTCTCGCCGTGGCGGTGTCGAACGTGGACGAGATCGTGGCCACGATCCGCAGCTCCGCCGATGCCGCCGAGGCCCGGGAGAAGCTGATGGGCCGGCGCTGGCCCGCCCATGACATCGTCGACTACATCAAGCTGATCGACGATCCGACCCACACGGTCAACGAGGACGGCACCTACAACCTGTCGGACCGCCAGGTGCGCGCCATTCTCGATTTGCGCCTCCAGCGCTTGACCCAGCTCGGCGTCAAGGAAGTGACCGACGAGCTCGAGGAGCTGGCCGCCAAGATCAAGGACTATCTCGACATCCTGTCGAGCCGCGAGCGTATCCTCGCCATCGTCTCGTCCGAACTCCAAGAGGTACGCGACAACTTTGCCGTGCCGCGCCGCACCGAGATCATCGACTGGGCCGGCGACATGGAGGACGAGGACCTCATCGAGCGCGAGGACATGGTCGTCACCGTCACCCAGGGCGGCTATATCAAGCGCACGCCGCTGGCCGAATTCCGCGCACAGAAGCGCGGCGGCAAGGGGCTCGCCGGGGGCGACCTTAAGGAAGAGGACGTGGTGACCACGCTCTTCGTCGCCAATACCCACACCCAGCTGCTGTTCTTCACCACCGACGGGATGGTCTACAAGCTCAAGACCTGGCGCCTGCCGCAAAGCGCGCGCACCTCCCGCGGCAAGGCCATCGTCAACATCCTGCCGATCCCCCAGGGAGTCAGCATCGCCGCGATCATGCCGGTGGACCGCGACGAGGAGGAATGGGCCGACCTCAACATCGTCTTCGCCACCTCCGCCGGAGACGTGCGCCGCAACCGCCTGTCGGACTTCACCAACGTGATGCGCAACGGCAAGATCGCGATGAAACTGCCCGAGGACGGATCGGTGAGCCTGATCGGCGCCCGCATCTGTTCGGAGGATGACGACATGATGCTGGTCACCGCGCGCGGCCGCGCGATCCGCTTTCATATCGGCGGGGTCGACAGCGCGGGGAGCCCGACGATGCGGGTCTTCAACAGCCGCAATTCCACCGGCGTGCGCGGAATCCGCTTGCAGGACGGCGACCGCGTGGTGTCGATGTCCGTGATCCGCCATTTCGAGGCGACCCCCGAAGAGCGCGAGGCCTATCTCAAGATGCGCCGCGCGCAGATGGGCGCGCCCGACGACGGTGAGCGGGACGAGGACGAGGCGCCGGTCGAGGCCGGCCAGCTGCCGCTCGACCGCTTCGCGGAGATGTCGGCGGCGGAGAACCTAATCCTCACCATTACCGCCCGCGGGCAGGGAAAGCTGTCGTCTAGCCACGACTATCCCGTGCGCGGCCGCGGCGGCCAGGGGGTCACCGCCATGGACAAGGCGCAGCGCGGCGGGCCGGTCGTGTCGTCCTTCCCGGTGGAGATCGACGACCAGATCATGCTAGTGACCAACATGGGCCAGTCGATCCGGGTGCCCGTGGACGGCATCTCCTTCCGGTCGCGTTCCGCCGGTGGGGTCAAGGTCTTCGACACCCGCCCGGGAGAAGAAGTGGCCAGCGTCGCGTGGATCGCCGACCAAGGCGAGGGCGAGGAACCGGAGGCCGAGGGCTGAGACACATCGTGCCGAGGCCTGGCCTTTGCATGTGTCCGTCCAGTGCTTTAGACGGATGAGATGGCTGAGACATTGAACATCGTGGGCGGCGGGCTGGCCGGGTCGGAGGCCGCATGGCAGGCGGCAGAGTCCGGATGTGGCGTCGTCCTCCATGAGATGCGCCCCACCGTGGGCACCTTCGCCCATCGCACCGGCGATTTTGCCGAGATGGTCTGTTCCAACTCCTTCCGCTCCGACGACGACGAGCAGAACGCCGTGGGCCTCCTGCACTGGGAGATGCGCGCGGCGGGCGGCCTGATCATGGAGATGGCGGGTCATCACCGCCTGCCGGCGGGCGGGGCGCTCGCCGTGGACCGGGATGCCTTTTCCGCCGCGATCACCGAACGCCTCCGCGCCCATCCGCTGATCGAGACCCGCGCCGGCGAGATCACGGATCTGCCCCGCGAGGGTCACTGGATCATCGCCACGGGTCCGCTGACCTCCGGCGCGCTCGCAGAGGCGATCCGCGCCGAGACAGGCGCCGAGGCGCTGGCCTTCTTCGACGCGATCGCGCCCATCGTCTATGCCGACACCATCGACATGTCCGTGGCTTGGGAACAGTCCCGCTACGACAAGGGCGAAACCGAGGCCGAGCAGCGCGCATATATCAACTGCCCGATGAACCGCGATCAGTACGAGGCCTTCATCGATGCGCTTCTGGCCGCCGACAAGACGGAGTTCCATGAGGGGGAAACGGCCGGTTACTTCGACGGCTGCCTGCCAATCGAGGTCATGGCCGAACGCGGCCGCGAGACCCTGCGCCATGGCCCGATGAAGCCGCGCGGACTGACCAATGCCCATGACCCCGAGATCAAACCCCATGCCGTCGTGCAGCTGCGCCGCGACAATGCGCTGGGGACGCTCTACAATATCGTCGGCTTCCAGACGAAGATGAAGTACGGCGCCCAGACAGAGGTTTTCCGGATGATCCCGGGCCTTTCCGAGGCGACTTTCGCGCGGCTCGGCGGGATCCACCGCAATACCTTCCTCAATTCGCCGACCCTGCTCGATGGCCAGATGCGCCTGAAGTCCCGCCCCAACATCCGCTTTGCCGGGCAGATCACCGGGGTCGAGGGCTATGTCGAGAGCGCCGCCATGGGCCTTCTGGCCGCGCGCCTTGCGGTCGCCGAACTGACGGGCCGCACGCTGCCCCCGGTTCCGCCCACCACGGCCACGGGCGCGCTCGTGACCCATATCACCGGCGGCGCGGAGGCGAAGACCTTCCAGCCCATGAACGTGAACTTCGGCCTCTTTCCCCTTGTTAAGGGATTGAAATCCGGTCGAAGAGGTCGAGTGGGCCGCTACAAGGCGTATACCGACCGGGCCAAATCGGACTGGCAGAGCTGGATCGCCGCGAGTACCTCCATCCCGACGCCCGCCTGACAGGTCCCGGCGTGCCACCTGCCGTTCCGGAGGGTCCATGGCCGGACTTCTGATCGAGTTGCTCGGATGGCTGGGCGGCGCGTTTCCGGTCGCGGCCTATGGCATGCGCACGATGTTGCCCCTGAGCATCATGGCCATCGCGTCGAGCGTCATGCTCTTGTCCTATGGCATCGCGACGCAGGCCTGGCCACTTGTCGGTACGGAATTGATCCTGCTTCCTCTCAACATCTGGCGGCTCTGCCAGATCCTGTCGCTGCAACGCCAATTGGTGGAGGCGCGGCTGACCCGTACTGATGATTTCTCCGTGCTTAAGGCCTACAGCACGGGCAAGGATGTCCCTGCGGGTGGGGTCACCTTCCGGTGGGGCGATCATGCAGAGACCCTCCACTTCATCGCCGACGGCAGTGTGCGGATCGAAGGGGCAGCTGTGGCCCTCTCCAAGGGCCATATCTTCGGCGAGATCGGTTTTTTCACCGATAGTGCGACGCGGACGGCCACCGCCCGGGTCGAGACCGACGCGCGCATCCACTGGATCGAGGAACGCACCTTCCTGCGGCTGCAATTTCAGGACCCTGCCTTCGGCATGGCGGTGATGCGCACGATCACGCGCCGGCTCATGGACCGCTCCGGCGGGCCACCCGCGCGCGGACCGGTGCCGGCAGCAGGACGCCCGATGCGCTCGAAGACGCCTAGGCGCGGGACCGTGGCGCCGGCCTGTTCCGGTCCCTCGGGCTCTCCCCGTGGCATCGATCGTATGCCGGTCCCGCGCCCCGCTCTCGGAGGCCGCCCGTGATCACTCGCTTCGCGCCGTCGCCCACCGGGCCGCTGCACCTCGGACACGCGTTCTCCGTCCTGACCGCATGGCAGCGCGCGGAGGCGGCGGGGGGGACGTTCCTCTTGCGGATCGAGGATCTCGACGCAGACCGCTGCCGCCCCGAATGGGAGGCGCTGATCTCCGAGGACCTCGCCTGGCTCGGCCTCGACTGGCCCCGCCCCGTCCTGCGCCAGTCCGAGCATGTCGCCGATTACGAGGCCGCCATCGCCGGTCTGGCCGAGCGCGGCCTCGTCTATCCCTGCTCCTGCACCCGTTCGGACATCCGCGCGGCCCTTTCCGCCCCGCAGGAAGGCGCCCCCGCTGTGGGGCCTGACGGCATCGTCTATCCGGGCACCTGCCGCGGGCGGCTCATGTCGGGCCGGCAGGAAAGCGACGCACTCCGGCTCGACATCGCCCGCGCAGTCGCCGAGGTGGGGGACCTCAGCTTCGAGGAGACCGGCCCGCTTCATCCGGGCCGTCACTGGATCGACCGGCAGGCGCTGGTGACGGGGACAGGCGACATCGTTCTGGGACGCAGGCTGACGGGCCTTGTCGCCTACCACCTCGCCGTGGCGTGGGACGATGCGCGGCAGGGTGTGACCGAAGTCGTCCGCGGCGAAGACCTCTTCTCCGCTACGCCGGTGCAGGTGCTGCTGCAGGCGCTTCTGGGCCTGGAGACGCCCCGCTACCACCACCACCGCCTGATCCGGGACGAGCGGGGGCGCAGGCTCGCGAAGCGGGATGACGCGCGGGGCGTGTCGACCTACCGCGCGGCAGGCCTCTCGCCCGAAGACATCAAGGCGAAGATCGGCCTCTAAAGGAATACAAAAACAGAGAAATTTTCCTCAACCGTAGAGAACCCCCGCGCGCCTTTCGAAGGCGCGTACGATCCGCTGCATCGCCTCGTTGAAGAACATGCCTGCAGCGCCCTGCAACAGCCGGTTCTTGAACTCGAAATCCACGTCGAACCGGACCTTGCACCCGTTCGGATCGTCTTCGAACCGCCAACGGCTCTCCATGTAACGGAACGGCCCGTCGATGTACTCCGTGTCGATAACGCGATCCGAGGGCCAGAGCGTGACCCTCGAGCCGAACTTCTCCCGGAATACCCGGAACGAGATGACCAGATCAGCCAGCATCACCGCCCGGTCGCCCTGATCCTCCAGAGAGCGGACGCGCGCGGCGGCGGTCCATGGCAGGAACTCCGGATAGGATGCCACATCCGCGACGAGATCGTACATCTGCTGCGGCGTATAGGGAAGAACGCGGGTCTCGGAATGGCTGGGCATGGCGCTTTCGGTCCGTTTCTCGGACGTGATGTCAGCCAGCAGGGCCCGCGTTGCAAGTCGGGCGCGACGTCGCAGCGCGAATTGACACCCCAGTGACACGACCGATCCGGCCTCTATGCTGCGCCTGTCAGGGACAGGACGAGGACCGTCATGGTGCGCACCGACTATGTGGTCGACGAGATGATCTCGGCCAAGACCATCGCCGCGCGGATCGAGGCTCTCGCCCGCGAGATCGAGGCCGATTTCGCCGGAACGGAAAAGCTCGTCGTCGTGGGCCTTCTGAGGGGGTCCTTCGTGTTCATCGCCGACCTCGTGCGGGAATTGCGCCTGCCGGTCGAAGTGGATTTTCTCGAAGCCTCGTCCTACGGCGACTCGATGCACTCCAGCCGGGAGGTGCGTATCCTGAAGGACTTGCGCGGAGAGATCGGGGGGCGCGACGTGCTGCTGGTGGAGGATATCGTGGACACCGGTCACACGCTGGCTCGAACCACGGAATACCTGCTGACCCGGGACCCCGCGCGGCTGAAAACCATCGCCCTCCTCGACAAGCCCGCCCGCCGCGAAGTCGATTTCAAGGCCGACTGGACCGGGTTCGCCATCCCCGACGAATTCGTGGTGGGCTACGGCATCGACTATGCCCAAAGGAACCGTAACCTGCCCTATATCGGCAAGGTTCGGTTTACCGGCGAGAGCTGAGGAGAAGGCCATGCACTACATGCGCTGGTTGATGCGGGCCAAGAGATGGCAGGCCCGCCCGCCATCGGAGAAGATGGTGAAGATGGTTCTGGGCCTGATCGTGGCGGGCATCCTGATCGCGTCGGTGGAACGCTGGATCGGCTGGCCCGCCTGGGCCCAGCTCGACCCGGTCGGCCCCCGCAGCGCAGTCCAGCAGCCCTGAACACGGGTCTGCGCGCTGACGCTCGATCCCTGCGACATTGTGACTGGCTTTGGAGATCGGGGGTGATACGCTCCCCTGCGTCAGCCCGTAAACACTGGATAACAGCTCACATGCTTCGCACCGCTTTCGTCTCCGGCATCGCCATCGCCGCGACCGTCCTTCCTGCCCATGCGCAGACCCGCGATCCGCTCGCAGCCGCGATCAGCGCCCGCCAGTCCCACATGCAGCTCTACGCCCACAACCTCGGGATCCTTGGCGGCATGGCGCGCGGCGACATTGAGTATGATGCCGACATGGCGGAGACGGCCGCGACCGATCTCGTGGCCCTCGCCACCTTGAGCCAGCAGGCCTACTGGCCCGAGGGCACCAGCAATGCCGACTATGATGACAGTCTTGCTTTGCCCGCCGTTTGGGAAGACAGTGACGGTTTCGAGGAGGCCAAGGCGACGCTGCTGGCCGCAGCGACTGCCCTCGCCGCGACTGCCGGCACCGGGCCCGAGGGTCTCGCCGGCATGCGTGACGTCGGCGGCGCCTGCGGTGCCTGCCACGAGAACTTCCAGGAAAGCCGCTGATCGCATGCGTTTGTTACGGTGGGGGGCGGCTCTCACCGTCCTGATGGTCGTCGCGGTCTGGGTGCTGAGCGCCCCGGCCCGTGAACCTGAAAGCCATGCGGCATTTGTCGGCGACCCTGAGGCAGGGCGGCTCAGCTTCGCGACCGCGGGCTGCGCATCCTGCCATATCGACCCGGAGGCCGTCATCGACGCGGAGGTTCCCCCGGTCCTGTCGGGCGGAGAGCGCTTCGAGACGGCCTTCGGCGTCTTCGTCGCACCTAACATCTCTCCGTCACCCGAGGGCGTCGGCGACTGGACCGACGCCCAATTGATCCACGCCATGGCCGCCGGCGTGTCGCCCGACGGTCGTCACTATTATCCGGCCTTCCCCTACGGCTCCTACGCGCGGGCGGAACTTCAGGACCTCGCCGACATCGCCGCCTATATCCGCACCCTGCCCGTCTCGGACCGGGAAAGCGAGCCTCGCGAGCTGACCTTTCCCTACTCGATCGCCCGCTCGGTCGGGCTTTGGAAGCAGCTCTACGTCTCGCCGGACTGGGTTCTCGAGATCGCCGGGACGCCCGAAATCGAACGCGGCCGATACCTCGTCGAAAGCCTTGGCCATTGCGCCGAATGCCACACCCCAAGGGGTGCCCTGGGCGGGCTCGACATCACGCGCTGGATGGCCGGCGCGCCGAACCCGTCGGGAGACGGCCGGATCCCGAACATCACCCCTGCGGTTCTGACATGGTCCGAGGCGGATATCGTGGCCTATCTCGACACGGGCTTCACCCCGGATTTCGACGTGGTCGGAGGCAGCATGACCTCGGTCGTCAAGAACACGGCTCAACTCCCCGCCTCCGACCGCGAGGCCATCGCCGCCTACCTCAAGGCAATTCCGGGCGTGGAGTGAGCCGCGCCTCTACCCCGTCGCGCACCCGGACCTCCGCCAGCCGCGCCAGCACCTTTCGGTCCGGATGCGCGGCGACGTGCAGGGGCGGATGGAAGACGACCGTCACCGCCCCCTGCCGTCGCGCGGCCAGCACCGTCAGCAGATGGGGGCCGAACGCCATGTCGCCCCACCAGCCATAGCGCCTCGGATCGTCGCCGGGGGCGGCGCTGTAGATCACGCTCACCGGCTGAATCCAGAGCTTCTGCCGCAACGGGGCGGCGAGGAACGCCGCAAAGAGCGTCGGCTTGAACGGCAGCACCTGCCGCCCGTCCGTGGACGTGCCCTCGGGGAAGACCACGAGCCTGTGTCCTGCCCTCAGTCGATCCTCGAAGAGCCGCACCTGGCGCGGTGCCTCGCGCCGGTCCCGGTCGATGAACACCGTCCCGGTGGCCCGGGCAAGCCAGCCGATTCCGGGCCAGTCGCGAACCTCGGCCTTCGAGACGAAATAGATCCGCTGGCAGGCGTTCAGCGCGAAGATGTCCAGCCACGACGAATGATTGGCGACCACGGCTCCCGGTTCCCGCATCGGCGCGCCCTCGACGCGGTAGCCGATACCGAGGATCCGGAACGCCGTCCGGCAGACCGCTTGCGTGATCCAGGGCGTGATGGGCCTGCGCGGATGGCAGAGCGGCCACTCGATAACCCGCAAGATCAGCAGCAGCGCCAGGCCTCCGAAGGTAACCACCGCAAGCGTCCCCCCCCGCAGTCCGGCCAGCAGCAGGGAGCCATCGACCCGCGCCGGAGGTGGCGCGTCAGAGGTCCAGGTCATCCCGCACTGTCCGCCGCGACACCTTCGCGCCCATAGAGTCGGGCGCTGCGAAGGTTCAGCCGGGCCGTGTCCATCAGCAGGCAGACATCCGTCGTATTGAACTCCCGGTCGATCCACGCCCCCGCGCCCACCGTCCCGCCCAGCCGCAGGTAGGCCTTGATCAGCGCAGGCACCTCGAGAAGCGCCGCACGCCGGTCGACCTGATGCGCCGGGAGGAGATCAAGAGCCACCGCGCCCGGAGGTCGCGCCGTGACCCGCAGATCGGGCGGCGCGAGATGATGGTGGTGCAGGTAGGACAAGGGCTGAGCGAGATCGGACGGGTCCGTACCGTGAAACGAGGCCACGCCGAACAGAACCTCCGCCCCGGTGCGGGCCACATGCTCGGCGAGCGCGATCCAGAGCACATGCATCGCCGTCCCGCCGCGATAGTCGGCATGCAGACAGGATCGCCCTAGCTCCAGCAGCCGGCGTCCGCCGGACCGGAGCGGGCCAAGGTCGTATTCCGCCTCGCTGTAGAACCGCCCAGCTGCCTCCGCCGCCACCGAGTCCATCAATCGGTAGGTCCCTACGACCCGCCCGCCGCGCGCGCGGTCGATGAGCAGAAGATGCGCTGCGACCTCGTCGAACCTGTCCCTCTCGAGGCGAGCGGAATGGTCCACGAGAGGGCCGTCGCCGCCCAGTTCCTCCACGAAGACCTCGTATCGCAGGGCCTGCGCCGCGCGCACATCCGCCGGGCCGGCAGCAAGCCGCACTGCGAAATCGGGCTCTGCGGAGGTCATGGCGGCAAGGCGCTCCGATGGTGCAATGGGCGGGGACGGCTTTCTCTAGGAGCGCTGGTGCTGGTTTGCAATATCACAGACAAGTGCGCCATCGATGTGACGGCCCCTCCCGCAGACCAATTCTTGGTTGCAAGAAAATAAATTCATGCTACCAAAGGTTGCATGTCTTTACTCTCGGTCAAGCGCAACCAGGTCGAGGACGACCTGCCGCCCATCCAGAACGACCTTACCCTCTTCGCTGAAATTCACCGTGATACGACCCGCGATGTTCGACTGCACCTGCCCCACACCCCAGTCCGGTTTTGCCGGTAGCCGCACCAGCATTCCGGGGCTCAGGTGGTCGTTCGGATCGGACATCTCAGCGCTTCCTTTCCTTACAGGGATTACTCGACGATGATGGATCGCGATCTGACCGCGCTTGTGGCGTCCCGCATCTGTCATGATCTCATTAGCCCGATCGGCGCTATCGGCAACGGGCTGGAGCTCATTCAACTGTCATGCGGGACCTCGCCCGAACTCGATCTGATCAACACCAGCGTAACCCATGCCCGCGCCCGGATCCGCTTGTTCCGCCTCGCATTCGGCGCCGGGAACGGACAGCTGATCGACAACCGCGACATTCAGGGCATGCTTCAGGACCTCGGTAACGGGACCCGCATAACCTATCGCTGGTCGGTCGCGGAGGCCGCCCCCCGGGCAGAGATCAAGGCCGCCCTTCTTGCGCTTCTCTGCGTCGAGACTGCCCTGCCACGGGGCGGCACCGTGGGCGCGCAGTTCTCCGGCGGCCACTGGCGGATTTCCGGCGAAGGCGCCGCACTGCGCGTCGACCCCGCCGCTTTCGGCGTCCTTTCGGAAGAGACCGATGGCTCCTCGATCACTCCGGCAGGTATCCAGTTCCTGCTTCTGCCCGCCGCCGCGAAGGCCATCGGGCGAACCCTGAACGTGGTCAGGACCGGCGAGACGGCGCTCGGGATCAGCTTCTGACGGCGCCGTCGGCACTGACGAGATATTTGAAGCTCGTCAGCTGTTCCGCGCCCACCGGCCCCCGCGCATGCATCTTGCCCGTGGCGATCCCGATCTCCGCACCCATCCCGAACTCGCCCCCGTCAGCGAACTGGGTCGAGGCATTGTGCATCAGGATCGCGCTGTCGAGCCGGGCAAAGAACCGGTCGGCCGCCGCCTGGTCCTCCGTCAGGATGCAGTCGGTATGCTGAGAGCCGTATCGGCGGATGTGCGCGATGGCGTCGTCAATGTCGTCAACAACTTTCGCGGCGATCTTCATGTCTAGGTATTCGCAGCCCCAGTCGGCCTCCGTTGCCGGCAGGCTCCCGTCGAGTCCGTCGGCCCGCACCTCGACACCCGCCGCCATCAGCGCGTCCACGATCCGCTGTCCCAGAGCCGCAGCGTTGCGATGCACCAGCAGGCATTCGGCCGCGCCGCAGATGCCCGTGCGCCGCGTCTTCGCATTCAAGACGACACGCAGCGCCTTTTCAGCATCGGCCGCGACGTCGACATAGATATGAACGATCCCCTCAAGGTGGGCGAAGACCGGCACCCGCGCCTCACGCTGCACGAGACCAACAAGTCCCTTGCCGCCCCGCGGCACAATGACGTCGATGCTGTCCGTCATCGCCAGCATCGCGCTGACCGCGGCTCTGTCCCGCGTCGGCACGAGCTGGATCGCATCTTCCGGCAGGCCCACCGCCTTCAGCCCCTCGACAAGGCAGGAGTGGATCGCGCGCGAAGAGTGAAAGCTCTCCGATCCGCCGCGCAGGATCACCGCATTGCCGGACTTTAGGCAAAGCGCCCCCGCATCTGCGGTCACGTTGGGGCGACTTTCATAGATCACCCCGATGACACCCAAGGGCGTCCGGACTCGCCGAATATGGAGGCCCGTCGGCCGGTCCCATTCCGCGATCGTGGCGCCCACCGGATCGATCTGCGCCGCAATTGCCTCAAGCCCCCTTGCCATCGCCTCGATCCGGTCGGCATCGAGGGCGAGCCGGTCCATCATCGCCGCCGTCAGCCCCTTCTCACGCCCATAGTCGAGGTCCCTGGCATTGGCCTCCATTACCGCACCGGCATTTCGGCGCAGGCTGGCGGCGGCCTCGGTCAGTGCCTTGTCCTTCGCCTCCGAAGGTGTCGAGGCAAGGATCGCCGCAGCCGCGCAAGCGCGCTGACCAATCTCCGCCATCAAGTCGGTAATGCCTTGATTATCCCTCACCTTGCAGTGCACTCCTGATCTAATGCGTGAAGATCGTCATCCCACCATGTCGTCGCGGTGTATCAGAACGCTCCGGCCCTTGTAGCCAAGGATCGCCTCGATGTCAGCGCTCTTGTGTCCCCGGATCGCCCGCGCCTCTGCTGCTGTATAGCGGGTCAATCCGGCGCAGAGCCGCTCGCCCCCGGGTCCCAGCACCGCCACCGGTTCGCCGCGCCCGAACTGACCCGCGACCCCGGTCACGCCTGCGGGCAAGAGGCTCTTGCCCTGCGACAGCGCGCGGGCGGCCCCCTCATCCACGGTGATCTCTCCCTGAGGCTTCATCGCCGCGATCCAGCGTTTGCGCGCCGCCTGAGGCGTGGTCTGCGCTGCAAACCAGGTCGCAGGCGCACCGTCCTCCAGCCGTTTCAGCGGGTTGTCAGGCGAACCCAATGTAATCGCCATCGTGCAGCCCGCCTCCGTCGCCACCCGCGCTGCCATCAGCTTGGTCTTCATCCCGCCCTTCGACAGGCCGGACCCCGCATCCCCCGCCTGAGCCTCGATCTCCGGCGTGATCGTCGCCACCACGTCATACCGCCTCGCCGAGGGATCGAGCGTCGGGTTCGCCGTATAGAGACCATCCACATCCGACAGCAGCACCAGCACATCGGCACCGACAGTCACCGCCACCTGCGCCGCCAACCGATCGTTGTCGCCGTAGCGGATCTCGTCCGTCGCCACGGTGTCGTTCTCATTGACGATGGGGGTGACGCCAAGGCCGAGCAGGGTCTCGAAGGTCGCGCGCGAGTTGAGATACCGCCGCCGGTCGCGGCTGTCCTCCAGCGTCACAAGCACCTGTGCCGCGATCAGACCATGAGGCGCCAGAACCTCCTCATAGGCGCGCGCAAGGCGGATCTGCCCCACTGCCGCCGCCGCCTGCGATTGCTCAAGAGCGAGGTCCGCCGATCCAAGCCCCAGCACGCCACGCCCCAGCGCGATAGACCCCGAGGAGACCAGCACAACCTCCACGCCCCGGGCCCGCAGGGCCGCCACATCCTCCGCGAGCGACCGCAGCCACGCCGAGCGCAGATCTCCCGACCCGCGGTCCACGAGCAGCGCAGAGCCAATCTTCACGACAAGCCGTCGCGCCTCCGTCAGGGCTCCCAAGGTCCTTCATCCTCTGTGGCCGCGGTATCGCCGGCCGCCTCCGCATCGCCCGGCGCCTTGACACCCACGATCTTGCGCAGGGCCCGCAGCACCTCGGTCACCCCCTCGCCGGACACCGAGGACATGGTCATGACCTCTCCCGCGCCCCCGACCTCCAGTTCCTCGACCAGAAATGCCCGCTCTTCGGCGTCGAGCGAATCGATCTTGGTCAGCACCGTTGTCCGCGGCTTAGACGCAAGCCCCGCGCCGTAGTTGCCGATCTCCTCCACGATGGTGCGCCAGTCGGCCACCGGGTCCCCCGACGTCCCGTCGACGAGATGCAACAGCGCAGCCGACCGCTCCACATGGCCGAGAAACACGTCGCCCAGCCCCTTTCCTTCGCTTGCCCCCGCGATCAGCCCCGGGATGTCCGCCACCACGAACTCGGCCCCGTCGGATGTGACCACGCCGAGGTTCGGCACCAGCGTGGTGAAAGGATAATCGGCGATCTTCGGACGCGCGTTCGAGGTTGCCGCCAGAAACGTGGATTTGCCCGCATTGGGCAGACCGAGGAGACCCACATCCGCGATCAGCTTCAGCCGCAGCCAGAGCGTGCGCTCGACGCCCGGCTGTCCGGAATTGGCATGGCGCGGCGCCTGGTTCGTGGATGTCTTGAAATGCAGGTTGCCCCAGCCGCCGTTGCCACCTTTGGCCAGCAGCACGCGGTCCCCCACATCGGTCAGATCCGCGATCACCGTTTCTTCATCCTCATCGAGGATCTCGGTTCCGGTGGGCACCCGGAGCACGATGTCGTCGCCGTCCTTGCCGGTCATCGCGCGACCCATGCCAGCCTGACCATTGCGAGCAAAGAAATGCTGCTGGTAGCGAAAGTCGATGAGCGTGTTGAGCCCGTCCACCGCCACCGCCCAGACATCGCCTCCGCGCCCGCCATCGCCCCCGTTCGGTCCGCCGTATTCGACGAACTTCTCCCGCCGGAACGACACGCAACCGTTTCCGCCGCTGCCGGAGCGGATATGGACACGGGCAAGGTCGAGAAACTTCATGAAGGGCGCTTTCCGGGCGATGAAGCTGACCAACTACGCCAAGTCGCGGATGCCCTCAAGTCCCGGACCTGCGCGCCAGCCAGTCCGCTCGGGTGAGCCGGACAGCCACCGACGGAACCTCCCGTCCAAGCGGCCTGCTCGGCCGCATCTGCCGCCCGGTCTCGCGGAACCCGAGCCCGCTCAACACTGCTGCGGAGCGTCCATTCCCCACGAGATAGCTCGAGGCGAGGTCATCCCCGCCATCCGTGAAGAAGGCATCGACCACCGCCGCGGCGGCCTCGGGCATGTAGCCGTGTCTCCAATGGGGACGCGCGAGCCAATAGCCGAGTTCCCCGTCGATGGCGATGACCCCGAGAAGCGCGTTGTCCCGTGTGATCGCAAGCGGCGCCACGCGGCCCGCCTCGGCTTCTGCGATGAACCAGTCTGCATCCTGGCGCCGATAGGGCCATGGTACGGAGGACAACCAACGGGTGACCTCCCAGTCCCGCAAGCCGTCCGTGATTGCCATGGCGTCTTCGCTCCCGACGGGACGCAGCAGCAACCGCTCCGTCCTCAACGTCATCGAACCGCGAGCGCGTAGGTCCATGTCGGCACCATCGCCCGCCGCGCCGTCGAGAAGGCCTCGGCATCGCCGAGATACTCGAAACCGCAGTTCGTGAGCACCCGTGCCGAGCCCGGATTGTCCTGAAAGACCTCGGCGAAGATCTGGCGCGCGTTATGGGGGTTTGCCGTGATCAGCGCGCGCACGGCCACTGTGGCGAGGCCCGCGTTCCAGAGTTGCGGAGCGATCCAGTAGCTGATCTCCGACTGCTCGCGGTCCATCCGGCCCAGCGAGATCGTTCCCACAAGTTCCGCAAGCCCGGTTGCTGCGCCGTCGATCGCCCAGACGTCCTCCTTGCGGTCAGGGGCGGAGGCGCGGGCGATCATCGCGTCCACCGCACCGGGCGGCAGGGGATGCGGGATGGCGCGGGTCATTTCGGCCATGCGCCGGTCTGCGGCATAGAGCCCGATCAGCCCGGCATCCGAGCGCCGCAACGGCCGAAGCACGAAGCGCTCTGACGCGATCACGGGCGGGACTTCTGTGGTGTCGAACATCGAGCGGGCTCCTCCTCCCGTGTCGCGGATGTCTGACCGGGTCCCGCGACGGACCGACGACTTGGCACGTGACGCGCCCGAAATGCAAAAAGGGGGACCGCCTTGCCGCCGGTCCCCCTGTCTTCTGATCTCGTGAAGATCGAGTTACTCGGCAGCCTCCGCGACCGGAAGCACGGAGATGAAGGTTCGGCCCTTCAATCCCTTGTGAAACGTCACGTTGCCTTCAACTGTTGCGAAGATCGTATGATCCTTGCCCTGACCCACGCCATTGCCCGGCCACCACTTGTTGCCACGCTGGCGCGCGATGATGTTGCCGGGGATGACGACCTCACCACCGAACTTCTTGATGCCCAGCCGGCGGCCGGCGGAATCGCGGCCGTTCCTGGAGGAACCACCTGCTTTCTTGTGTGCCATTGGCCTTTACTCCTTCTCGGCGGCGAACTGGGTCGCCTGGTCGATCCAGTTGTCCCGTGCGATGCGGCCCTTGAACGACAGCTTGTCGTCCATATAGGCGATTTCCTCGGGACCCCAAGCGGCGATCTGGTCGAAGTGATAGACGCCGTTCTTGTGAAGCAACCCTTCTAGCTTCGGACCGACTCCCGAGATCTTCTTGAGGTCGTCTGCCCCGCCGTCGCGCGGTGCGTCGAGCAGGTTCCCGGGTCGCGTGCCGGTCTCGGCCGCGGCGGTCGCCTCGGTCTGTGCGGCAGGCTCCGCCGCAGTGTCGGTCGTCACATGGTCGTCGGGCTTCGCTTCGGTCTCGGAAGCGCCCTTCGCCTTGGCCGCCTTCTTCGGCGCCCCGGCCGACGGGGCGGCCGCTTTTGGCGAGGCGGCGGCGATCGCGGAGGCGGACACGCTGCCTGCACCAACCGCGGCCATCACGCCTGAAGCGCCTGCGCCGTTCTCCAGAAGCTCCGTCACCCGCAGCAGCGTCAGATCCTGACGGTGGCCCTTGGTGCGCTTCGAGGAATGTTTCCGGCGCCGCTTGACGAAGTTGATCGTCTTGGGACCGCGGATCTGGTCGATCACTTCGGCCTGCACGCCCGCATCCTCGAGGAAGGGCGTGCCGACGGTGGCGCCCATCATCAGCACGTCATTGAACTGAACCGTGTCGCCGGCAGCGGCCGCCAGCTTTTCCACACGGATCACGTCGCCGGGGGCGACCTTGTATTGCTTGCCGCCGGTCTTCAGAACCGCAAACATCGCGTCGTTCCTTTTCACTGCCGCGCCGTCCGGCCTCCCCGTCCGGGGACGTTCCCGGGGGTGATCCCACCCCGCCATGTGGCTGCGCACCCCCGGCACCGGGGGCGTTCGTTGAAGACGCGCTTATCCATGCCGACCCCTGCCCTGTCAAGGCCCGCCCGCGGGCGTAAATCGGGGCTTGCGCCCCCTTGCCCGGATAGCTAGATCGCGCTCCACGCGGAGAGGTGCCGGAGTGGTCGAACGGGGCGGTTTCGAAAACCGTTGACCCTGCAAGGGGTCCCAGGGTTCGAATCCCTGTCTCTCCGCCATATTCTTTCCCCTTCATTTTCGGCAGGACCCTGATAAATCTATAGATTTTCCGGAAATACCCAGGGGCATTCGAGCCGGTTCACGATTTTCGCTATACAATTCGCTATACAAAATGCTCTACATGAGGCCGTGACGCAGTGTCCGGACCGGGGGCGACGATGGCGATCAAGGAGCGGGGCCGGAGCGGCAAGCTCAGTCTCTACCGGCGCGTCCCGAAGCGCTACGAGGCGGTCGAGCCGCGCAAGTTCGTCTGGGTTGCGCTCGAGACCGACAGCCGAACTCTCGCCACCGACAAGGCCGCGCGCGTCTGGGAGCAGATGATCGCGGCCTGGGAGGCCAGGCTTGCCGGTGACACCACCGATGCCGCGGCCCGCTTCGAGGCGGCGCGGGAGCTCGCGAAGAGCCGGGGTTTTCGGTATCTCGCCTCCCCTGCGATGGCGAAACTGCCCACCGACGAGCTCCTGGCCCGGGTCGAGGCGGTCGGAGTGCGGCAGGGCGAGCCGGACGCCCTCGAGGCGCGTGCCCTGCTGGGTGGGGCGGCCGAGCCGTCGCTCACCATCGGCGGCGCCCTCGAGGCCTACTGGGGCCTGACCCGGGACCGGCAGCGCGGCAAGAGCCCCGATCAGCTGCGCCGCTGGCGCAACCCGCGGGTCAAGGCCATCCGGAACCTGATCGTCGTGGTGGGCGACAAGGCCCTCGACCGGCTGACCCGGGACGACATGCTCGACTTCCGCGCCTGGTGGGCGGAGCGGATCGCCGAAGAGGACCTGACCCCGGACTCCGCCTGTGTTTCGGCATGCAATTTTGACCTCCTATGCGGGGTGATCGGCGTTCAATTTTGACCCCCCTTTAGTTTTGGCGGACCGTTCGTTGCGGAGCAGCGGACGGAGGGGGAGTTGAAGCGG